>TARA_R110002072_G_scaffold241027_8_pt1 | contig 82249 bp, 59 predicted proteins | sample TARA_R110002072 | Tara Oceans TARA_R110002072 (sample SAMEA4397118) | marine metagenome | biome: Polar Biome; feature: [SRF] surface water layer (ENVO:00010504); material: water (ENVO:00002006), including particulate matter (ENVO:01000060) such as... | depth 5 m
ATTCGACGCTGCGCAGTCCGGCAGCGCGCATCGCTTCCGTCAGCTCGACATCGCTGACTCCTTGCAGCGGGTGTAGCCGTTCTTCGTCCCAACCGAGCTCGTGCCACGCCGAACGGATATCGGGCACCATGTTGTCGGCAGGCAAGTCGACGACGAATCTGCCGCCGGGCCGCAAGTTGTTGCGCGCGAGTTGCGCGTAGCCTTCGACCGGCAGCAGGGGGCCGGTGCGGGGGGCGATCAACAGGGAATCGTTGGTTCCGAAGGTCTCACCGCCAGAAGTTTCGTGGGCGAGCACGGTGACGATCGGCCACTGGTGTTCGGCCAATTCTTCTGCCAACTGTCGATCCTGCACGACCAGGGTCAATTCACCGGCGTTGCCGATTACCGATCGCAAGGCTGCGATTTCCTCGATCGACGGGTCGATCGCGAGCAAGCGGTTGCCTCGGCGCACCTCCAATCGCTGGAGCGCGCTGTCAAACCACGGCCTGCCTAACTCGAACTGCATGCGTGAAGCGTAGCCTCAGCCTTTCCCTGTGTCCGTCAGCACGCAACAATCCATTGGCAGGTGCGAACCGATCCCCGACAACTTGATGGCCAGGCCTTTGACGTGGTCGTGATCGGCGCCGGCATCCAGGGCGCGGCTCTGGCGCGTGAGGCTGCGGTCCGTGGCATGACCACGCTGCTGCTGGAATCGCGCGATATCGCGGCGGGTACGAGTTCGCGCAGCAGTCGATTGGTGCACGGCGGTCTGCGCTACCTGCAAAACGGTCACGTCGCCCTCGTCAAGGAAGCGCTGCACGAACGCGAACGGCTGCTGCGGCTCGCTCCACACCTGGTGCGGGCGCTGCCGATGTTGATGCCGTTCTATCCCGACAGCGGCGTCTCCCGTTGGAAGATGCGACTCGGCACGTGGATGTATTCGCGCCTCGCCGGTCGCAGCACGCTGCCGCGAGCGCGCAAATTGTCCGCGAAGGCCGCCGCGCAGGCGTTTCCCGGCTTGCGGACCACGGGGCTGAAGTCGGCGCTGGAGTTCTACGATGCGCGAACCCAGGACGCCCGGCTGACCGTCGCCAACGTCGTGGCCGCCGTCGATGCTGGCTGCATCTTCGCGAACCACGCCGAAGTCGTCGCAGTGCATGCCGGCGGTCTGCAGGTCCTCGATCGGGTGTCCGGATCCGAAGTCGCGATCCACAGCAAGGTGATCCTCAATGCCGCGGGGCCGGCCGTCGATGCAGTTCGTCGCAGCTGCGGCATCGAAGCGGAGGACCTGGTTCGTTTGAGCCGTGGCAGTCACGTCGTCTTGCCGCCGCGCGCTGGCGAACTGTCGCTCGCCGCGTTCTTGCCCGATGAGCGCATCCAGTTCGTGATCCCTCACGATGGCGGCACGCTATGTGGCACGACCGATGTCGACGACGAACTGACTGGAGACGAAACTGCGCCGCCGGTTGCCGACCTCAACTACCTGCGTGAATCGCTCGGGCATGTTCTGCAGCAGAAGCCCGAGCCAAGCGACGTGAAGTTCGCCTACGCCGGCTGGCGGGCGTTGCCGCGCGGTAAGGGCCCGCCCGGGAAGTTGAATCGCGAAGCCTTTGTCGTGGCCGAATCGATCCCCTGCGGCGAACTGCATTCGGTGGTCGGTGGCAAGTTGACGACGCATCGTTCGTTCGCCGAGCGCACGATTGCCACGGTGTTTGGGGTGACGGGCCCTTCGCCAACGCGCACCACGGTGCTGCCTGGCGGCGATGGTCCGCGCGAAGTGGATGACCCGCTGTGGTGGCGACATGGCAGTTGTGTGCGTCAGATCCGTTCGCTGGTCTTTGCGGATGCGCAGTTGGCCGAACCGCTGTGCCCGCATCGCCCGTTTGTCCTTGGCGAACTCGTGCACGCACTGCGCAACCTGTCGGCGGTGACGTTTGCCGATGTCATGCTGCGTCGCCTCGTGCACGTGCTTGGCCCTTGCTTGGCAGGCGACTGCCTGCAACGCGCCCACGAGTGGTTTGTGCGCGAACGGCTTTGGCCGGTCGACGACGATCGCGAGGCAGCGATCGCATCCGTTCGCAAGCAAGTGGCCGAGATCCAAGGGGACTTGCCGGCATGGCGCCAGGCATGTGCTAGCGAACTATCTGTCCAAGAACCGTCATGACGGAAACCTTCACCATTCCGCCGACGTGGCGTTGGCTCGATCGACCGCCGCTCGGCCTGGATACGGGCCTGAAGGGGCACGTGCTCGTCGTGCTCTATTGGCGGCTTGGTTGCGTGCACAGTCGCGTGGCACTGCACGAATTGACCATGGCGCTCACCGAGTTTGCTGACGAACCGGTGACGGCGATCTGCGTGCATGTCGCGACGTGTGATGAGGAGCGCGACGAAGATCGGCTGCGCCGTTGGGTGCAAACTTCACCAGCTCCGGTCACGGTCGCGATCCAGCCGCAGGTTTCCGGCGAACGGTTGCCGTCGATGCTGTTGGTCGATGCCGAATGCGCCGTGCGGGTTCGGGCGGTCGGGGTGCCGCGTCGCAGTTCGATGCGCGCCGCGGTGCAGGCGTTGCTGACGGAGGCGCGTCGCGCCGGGCTTGCCGCGAAGGTGCCCTTCGTGCCGGCGGCCCTGCCGGCGAGTTCGGCGTGGTTGCCGATTGCCGTTGCCTGCGATGGCGAACGCATCTGGGTTGCCAGCGCCGGGCGCCGCCAGGTTCTTGGCTTCGAGCAAGATGGCAGCGTCGCGATGGTCGTGGGCTCGGGCGAGCCCGGCGCCGAGGATGGCGAAGCGGCGCTCGCATCCTTCTCGTTGCCCTCTTCGCTTGGGATCCACGACGAGTATCTGGTCGTCGCGGATTCGCACAGTCACACCTTGCGCGCCATCGATCGCAGCACCGGTGAAGTCCGAACGTGGTGCGGCACCGGTCGCTTGGGGCATGACGAGATGGGTGGCAGCTACGGCCGCGACCAGGCCCTCAGTTCGCCGGCCGGCATGGTTAGCCGCGATGGTGGCCTGTTCGTCTGTCAGGCCGGCACCAATCAGCTGTGGCAGATTGATCCGATGACCGGGTCGGCAATGGCATGGCTCGGTGGTGAAGTCGCCGACTACGGCGGCGATAGTTTTTCCGCCGGGCAAGATGGTGCGGCGGGCGAATCGTTCTCCGAACCGATCGGGCTCGCCGATGACGAAGATACGCTCTGGGTGGTCGAGGGCCGCGGCCACACGCTGTCCGCCGTCGACTTGGCGCACGTGCAGCGCCGCACCGTCTACGCCGGCTTCCGCCGTCCGGTCGCCGTCGTGTTGCATGGCGACCGCGTCTTGGTCGCCGACGCGTTTCAAGCCACGGTGTTCGCCGTCACGGCGAGCGATGGCCAGGCGGTGCCGTTGCTCGGCCCCGACCATGGGCTGGTCGAACCGGTGTCGCTTGCGATGCACGGCGATCGCCTGCTGATTGCCGATATGGGGGCCGATGCGGTGTTTGTGTGCGACCTGGCGGCGGATCAAGTCAAGCTGTCGCGGTTGCCGGTGACCGGCATTCCGGAGCGCGTTGTCTCGGCTGCTGGGCCGGCCGCCCTGGTCGCCCAGGCTCAAGAACTGCGAGAACACAGTGACGTGAGCATTCGCATCGACACGCCGGGCCACGACGACGGGATCGAGGCCGTGGTCGACGTGGTCGACGAGGGCACCCAGCTGCTCGCCTGTGACCGGCACGAAGCCACCTTGGTGAAGGGCTCGATGGTCACGGTGTTGTTGCCGGTCGAGGGGCCCGGCGTTGGCGCGCTGCGCATCCGGTTGCGGCTCGGCGGGGTTACGACGCACTACGTCATGCCAGCGACGGCCACCGCCTCCGGAGAGCTGGAGGCGACGCTCGTGTTACCGACCGGGTAGCAAGTTCTTGTCCTGGCGCCGACTAGTCTGTGTGTTCGGCCGCGGGCTTGCGTAATCCGCCGCCGCGGGTGAGGCCTCACCCGTCCTGGACTAGATATGATCAAGAAACTCCCCTTCGCAGCCTTCGTCGTCGCCGCGTGCACGACAGTTGCCCTGTCCGCCCAAGGTCGCGGTCGTCGCCGCATGCCGCCGCCTCCTGCGTTGCTCGCCATTGACGTCGACGAAGATGGCGAACTGTCCAACGAGGAAATCGACAACGCCGCGAGGTCGCTGCTGACGCTCGACAAGAACGGTGACAGCAACCTGACCCTCGACGAGTTGACGCCGGAGATGCCCGAACGTGGTGGTCAGGAGCGGGGCGGTCGTCCACAAGGCGGCCCACCCGGTGGTGGTGGACCTGGCGGTGGAGGCGGCATGATGGCCGCGATGATGGCCGGCCACCCAGTCATGAAGGCGCTCGACAAGGATGGCGACGGCGAGCTGTTCGAAGACGAGATCACGCAGGCCGCGCGCTCGCTCGATGTGCTCGACACCGATGATGACGACGTCGTCTCGGCAGCCGAGTTGTCGGATCGCGGCGGTGGTCGCGGTGGCTTCGGCGGTCGCGGTCGCGGCTCGCGCGAGGATGGCTACGACGTGACGCCGTCACCTTCGGAGCTGCGTCCCGAAGATGGCACCGGCGTGGTCAAGGATATGGAGCACTTCCGGGAGCTGTCCTACCAAGGCGAAGAGGTGATGATCGATACGCACCTCGCCGATCATGAGTTCGTGAAGTTTCAGATCGAAAACGCAGATAGCGACAGGCCACAGCTGTACTTCATGAACACGAACAAGTTCCGCGCGCACCCGATGTTCATGCAACACATCGGCGTCGGTGGCCGCGGTGGTGGTGGCGGCGGTCGCGGTCGCGGCAACGAAGAGCCGGGCACCCATCGCATGCGCGGCGTGATTGTCTACCGGCCGATGCTGATGTCGCCGTCGGGCAACCCGGGCATGTTCACGTTCGAGTTCGAACCGAACGACTCCTATGCCTACAAGCTCATTCGCGTCGCCTACGACCAACTGACGGCGAACGCCGAGGTCCTGCGCGGCAACCTGTCCTACAACCTGCTGCCGCGTTCGAAGGTCGCCTGGGAGAAGGAAAAGGACGCCTACGTGAAGGGCAAGATCCCGGTCTTCCACGCCGAAGATGTCTACGGCGAAGTCGGCTTCCTGCCGCTCAACAAGGCCGAGTCGTATGGTCGCCTGCGCCTGATGGAAATCGGCGAACGACCCGGTCCCCGCGACATCGTGCTCTACCGCTCGTTGCCGAACGAGATGCCGCGCGTCGCCGGCGTGCTGACCGGTTTCCGCCAGACGCCGCTGTCGCACGTCAACCTGCGCGCGGTGCAGGACAAGGTCCCGAACGCGTTCGTTATCGGTGCCGAGACCAAGCCGGAGATCGCCGCGCTGATCGGCAAGTACGTCTTCTACAAGGTGCACGACGGCGGCTTTGAACTGCGCGAAGCCAAGGCTGACGAAGTAGATGGTCACTTCGCGGCGATGCGGCCCAGCAAGCAGCAGGTGCCGGTGCGTGATCTGACGGTAAAGACGATCCGCGCGTTCGCGGACATTGGCTTCGATGATGCCACCAACGTTGGCGTCAAAGCGGCCAACCTCGCGACGCTGCGCACGTTTGGCCTACCCGGCGATTGCACCCCGGATGGCTTTGCGGTGCCGTTCGCGTTCTACGACGCGTTCATGAAGCACAACGGCTTCTACGAGATGGCGCGTGCGATGATGGCTACCGACGAGTTCCAGAGGGACGCCAACGTTCGGGAGAGCGCGCTCGAAGCCTTCCGCAAGGCCATCAAGAAGGGCAAGACGCCGAAGTGGATCAAGCAGGCGCTCGCCGACGTGCAGAAGAAGTTCGACAAGGAGCAGCCGATTCGTTGCCGCTCCAGCACCAACAACGAAGACCTGCCCGGTTTCAGTGGCGCCGGTCTCTACGATTCGTTCACGCATCACCCGAAGGAAGGTGGTCTGCACAAGTCGGTGCGTCAGGTCTACGCCAGCATGTGGAACTTCCGCGCGTTCGAAGAGCGCGAGTTCTTCCGTATCGACCACATGGCCGCGGCGATGGGCGTGGTGCTGCATGCCAACTCGGAGGGCGAGCTTGTCAACGGCGTTGCTGTGACCAAGGACGTGCTCTACCAGGCGCAGCACAAGGACATGACGCTCTACTACGTCAACGCGCAGAAGGGCGAAGACCTGGTGACCAACCCGGACGCCGCTTCGATCCCGGAAGAATTGCTGCTGTCGCCGCGTAACCCGCGCACCGACCGCTTGCTGCAGATCTCCAACCGCGCTGGTGACGGGCAATCGTTGTTGTCAGCTGAGCATCGCCAGCAACTGCGTCGCAGCATGCGCATCCTGCGCGATCGGTTTGCGCGGCTCTACGACCGCTACGACGACCCGAACTTCGCGATGGAAGTGGAGTTCAAGGTCGGCGCCGAGGGCGAACTGCTGATCAAGCAGGCTCGTCCGTGGATTGAGTAGCGGTTCCTCGAGAGCGCTGGCAATTGAATCTGCTGGCGATTGAGAACGCCGGCACTTGAGCTCTCCGGCTACTGGGCATTTTGGCTACTGGGCATTTTGGCAACTGGGGCATTTTGGCAACTGGGGCCCTCTGGCAGCTGGGCCCGCTGGCAACAGCGCCTCAGTTTGCCGCGAGTAGCCCGCCGCTCTCGCTCAGCGCACGCAGCGAATGCTGCCGTCGTCACCGAGCAGCGTGAACGCGGCTCGCTGGCCCGGCGCGAGCGTGCCGAATCCCTTGGCGCCGATCAGGGCGGCCGGGTTGGTGCTCGCGACCCGCGCCAACGTCCACGGCCCAGCCGACGTCACGAACGCCAGGAAGTTCTTGGCGGCCAAGGCCATCGTCAGTGCCGAGCCGGCGAGGTTGCCGTGGCCGTCGCGCACGACTCCGTCTGTTGCGGTGACTTCGATTCCCGACAGCGAGTAGGTGCCGTTCGGCATGCCGGCGGCACCGACCGCATCGGTAACCAGCACCATGCGTTCTGGACCGAGGATCTTGAAGGCGTTGCGCACCATTGCCGGCGCGACGTGCACGCCGTCGACAATGATCGGGCAGGTCACCCGCGCGTCGTCCAGCGCCAGTGCAGCCGGCCCGAGCTTGCGATGGTGCAGCGGGCCCATCACGTTGAACAGGTGGGTAGCGGAGGTCGCTCCGGCATCGATGCATGCCGTGAAGCCGTCGCCGCGATCACAGTGACCCAAGGAGACGGTGACGCCGGCTTCGGTCAGAATCTTGGTAGCCGCCGCTGCACCGTCGCGCGCGTTGCCGATCGTGACCAGCTTGAGCTTGCCGCGCGCAGCGGCGAGCAGTTCCGCGAGGCGTTCTGGGGTCGGGTCGACGAAGTGTTCTTTGAGGTGGGCGCCCGGAGTCGACAAGAACGGGCCTTCCAGGTGCAGCCCAAGTGGCTCGGCACCTTCGCCGTTCCAACTCTCGATCCACGCAGCGACGCGATCGATCTGCTGCAGGAGATCCTGCCACGGTGCGGTGATCAGCGTCGGCAAAAAGGCCACCGCGCCGCCGTGCCAAACGGCGCCAGCGACGACGTCAAGTGCCTCGTCAGTCGCCTCATCGACGCTGCGGCCACCGGCGCCGTTGACCTGCAGGTCGACGAAGCCCGGCAACAGCGTGCCGCGCAATGATTCCGCCTGTGGGCCTGCCGCGGCCTGGTCGACGGCGACGATGCGACCTTCCGCCGCTGTGACGCGGGTCCCCGCTTGCACACAATGGGGCAAGATGGCGCGGTCGACGATCCACTCTCGAGCATTCACGCGCACACCGTAGGTTGATCGGGGAGTTGCCGCCAGCATGGCGTGGCGTTGCTCGGCCGGTTGCGTAGGATCGTTCGAGAATGCGTCGCACAACTTGGCTGTCCCTGAGCTTCTTCCTCGCGTGTGGCGCGATCGCCGGGGCGTTGGCTGCCGGACTCGTGCCGGCTGGCCTGACCGAGCTGGCCTCCCGCCAATTGGAGAAGAACCAGTTTCGATTGACGCGGCCGAGTGACAACCTCGTCGAGGTGACCGAGGGCAAGTGGTTCTTGCTGCCGTTCTTGTTCGGCGACTTCGACCTGCAGATGGACGTCGAAGTGTCCGAAGGCACCGAGTTGGATCTGTTGCTGCGCCAAGTCGAACCGCGCCTGGTCGACGGGCACATGACCCCGTTCGCCGGGCGCTTCTCGGTGCTGCGCTTGTCGACAGAGGGCGACGGCGAGGGCTGGCGTACCCGTGAACAGGCGCTGCTCGGCCCCAAGGGCAATGGCGTAGGCATTGCGGCTGGTCACCTCGCGACCATCTGGGTCGAAGCGCGTGGCCGCGAACTGCGCGCCAACATCGCGGGCAAAGCGCAGCCACCGTTCGTTGCCGATGATGTCTACGGCATGACCTCGCTGATCGCCAAGGGCGGCAAGGTGGTCATCCATCGCATGGAGATCACCCCACTTGGCTTCGCCGACTGGCCTTGGTCGCCATGGCTGTGGGCCGGCATCGGTTTGCTTTCGGCCGCCTTGCTCTCGGTGCTCGCGTTGCTGCGCAAGAGCGCGTGCCGCCTTTTGTGGGCTGGCGCCACGTGGCTCGCGTATGCGTGGCTGTTGGTGCGCGGGGTCGACTTGGATCTGGCCTTCCCGGCAATGGCTGGCATCGGCATGGCGGTCTGGCTGCCGTCGCTGCTCGCCGGAGCGGTGTTGCTGATGCCGACCGGCAAGCTCAAGTGGCTGCTGATCCCGTTGGCGTTGCTCGCGTCGTTGGTCGCCACCCGGCATTCGGTCGCCTGGCCTGGGCTGTTGCGTTCGGCTGTCGATGTGGTGGGGGATGGTTTTGGTCTCGCCCAAGGGCTGGTCGTCAACGCCGCACGAACAACGGACTCGACCGAGATCGATGCCGTCTTCGGACCGAAGGCGGGTTCGCAGATCAGCGAAGCGCACGGGTTGTTGGTGCGCGGTCCGGCTGGCTTGCTCGATGTCGATCGCGAGGCGCCGTGCGTCTTCATGCTCGGCGGGCAGTTGCTCTACGACTTTGGCATGCCGGGGGATCACCTCGCGTTGATGCTCGAGCGGCAGTTGCGCGGCGAATTGCGCGTGCCGGTCGAAGTGCCAAGCTTGCCAACGGTCGATGGCTATGCGTCCCAGCAGTGGCGGCTGTTCGACCAGTTCTTCCACGCATTCCGGCCCGATGTTGTGGTGCTTGGCATCGGCCCCGACGAGTGCGCCATTCCAGAAGGGGAGAGCGAGCCGCGGTCGTCGCGGGCGGAGCTTCACAAGACCATCCAAGCGGCGCGGGCTTCGTGCGAGCAGCACCAACGGCAACTCGTGCTGTTTGCCGATGTCGGGGTGCCGAAGGACCTGATGCTGGAGCTGCGCGAACAGGAGGCGGCGGGCGTGCCACTGGTGGTTGCCGTCGAAGGTCGCGAACGCATCGAGACCGTGCGCAAGCTTGCCGGAGTCTGCCTGCCGTTCTTGAAGTGACGCGATGAGTGATTCCGACCGCGAATACGAAGAGCTGGCGCTGTTGGCCGCGAGCGACGATCCCGCCGACGTCGACCGGGCCCACGAGCAGGCGCTGATCCGCATGGCCAAAATGCCGCACGCCAAGATCGTCGCAGCGATGGCCTACGACCGCACGCGAGCCTTCGCCGGCCGGCCCCAGAAGTTTGGCACGCAGGCCGTGCGGACGGCGGGGGACCTCGTCTTGTGGCCCGTCGATCCTGGCACGACGGACAGTGAGCGATCGAAGTGGTTCGTCAAGACGCTCGCCGAACTGCGCCAGCGCGTCGACTTGGCGCCCGAAGTGACCAAAGCTCATTTGCGTCGGTTGTTGCGCGCGCGTCGGGACGAGTTGTCGGCCGAACAGCTGGCGACGTTTGCGGACCAGATTGCGGATCATGGCGTCGCGGCGCTCACGGTCGACGATCGTGCGGTCGTGGCTGCGTATTGGCCGCTGCCCGGTGAGGCCGATCCGCGGCCGCTGGCACGCCGGCTGGCACAGTATCACGGTGTGAGGTTGGCGTTGCCCGTCGTCGCTGGCGACGACATGACCTTCCGCGAATGGCTCGACGACGACTCGTTGCAGCCAGCCGGGTTTGGCACGCTTGGCCCGAAGCCCGAAGCAGCTGAGCTTGTGCCGTCGATCGTCTTGACGCCGCTGGTCGGCTTCGATCCTACCGGCGCGCGCTTGGGTCAGGGCAAGGGCTACTACGACCGCAAGTTGGCGCCAGTCGATGATTGCCCGGCGCCACTGGTCGTCGGCATCGCCAGCAGTTGCCAGCAAGTGCCGGTGGTGCCGACGGAGGCACACGATCGCCGCCTCGATCTGCTGATCACCGAAGTCGAAGCGATGACGTTCGACGCGCCTCGGTCAAAGTGAACCGATCGTCAGCAACAGTGCGTTCGAACTCGTGATCGCCGCGAGGTTGCCGTTGGTGGTGACTTCGATGCCCAATACCTGATGGTAGAACTGTGCGCCGACCAGTGCCGTCGCATTGGGCACGAAGATCTCGGGGGACGCGCCGCCAGCGCTGACGTCGAACTGCAGCAAGATGTCGTCGGTCACCAGCAGGTTGCATCCCGAGGTGCCGAGCGGATGCAAAACCGGCAGTGGCTGCATCGTCGTCGACGAACCGAACACGCCGATCGCCAACGCGCCGGCGGGCAAGGCGTTCGCGCTCGTCTGCATCGTTGCGCCGAGCCACGCCTGGTTCGTTGCGGTTAGCGCAAGCGGACCAGCGGCGCCAATGCAGCCGCCGCCGAGGTCTTGCACGTCCGCAGGACACGTCGTTTCAAGGCGCGCCAGATAGGCATTGGCCGCGCCACCTGCTTCGGTGAACTCGCCATACATGATGATGGCTCCCGCGTCCGACCAACGCACGTCGGCTTGCCCATCGGTGTCGGCGAGTTGGGTCCAGGTGTTGCCTCGCCACCGCCAAACACGGCTCGCCCACGCCGGAAAAGACGAACGGGTTTCGCTGACGATCAGGTCGCCGTTGGGCAGCACGGCGAGGGACGTCACGTCGTCGATGGGCCCGGTGCCGAGGGACTGCCAGGCGATGCCGCCCCAGCGCGCAACCCTCATCGGCGCGCTAAATCCACCCGCAGCGACGAGGTCGCCATTGGGTAGTTGTCCGAGCTGCGTGATCGGACCGTTGAGTGGCGGCGCAAAGGCGGTCGTCTGGTTGCCATCCCAGCGCAGCAAGCTGCCGAGTGCGTTGGCCAGCAACCAGTCACCGTTTGGCAGTTCCAGCAGGGCCCTGAGGAAGTTGGTTGGCAATGCGTGGAACGTCAGCGTGGTTCCGTTCCATCGGGCGACGCCCGCGCCAAACGTCGCGAGATCGGTGTACGCAAACATCACGTCGCCATTGCGAGCCAAGGCCATGGCCTCGACGACGCGCGCGCCCCACAGCCCGCCGTAGAGCGGTGTGATCGGCCCGCCGCTCCACTTCATGACGAAGTCCATGCCGCCGGTCGTCAGGTTGGGGAACTCGCCGACCAACACGACTTCGCCATTCGGGCGAGCAAGCGCGTGCCGAATCGGGCCGATGGCGGTCGACGCGATTGCGGTCCAGACCCCGTTGTCGTAGTGCGCGAGGCGATTGGCTGTCTGGCCGCCGATCGTCGAGAAGTGGCCGCCGACGACGAAGCTACCGTCCGGTCGCTCGGCAATGGCGGTGACCGTGTTGTCGTTGCCGACGCTGGTGGCGTGCCAGCTGCCCGCTTGCCACCGCGCGAAGTTGCGTGCCGGGACGATGGCAGAAGGCTCGAAGTAGCCCCCGGCGAAGACGTCGTTGCTCGATAGCGCGAGGGCGCAGTTGAGTTCGGGCGTGCCTTGCGGCCACGGCGCATACTGACTCCAGACACCTGCATTCGTGGCCCAGATGCCAGCTGGACCGATGGCGAGCAGTTCGTTGTTTGGCAGGGGCGACAGCAGGGCAAAGGTCATCGGCAAGCCGACGCCGATGTCTTGCCACGCGGACCCGTTCCAGCGGGCGATGCTTGCGGTGCCAGTGCTGGTCGCGAACGAGCCACTGGCGACCACGTCGCCGTTGCTGGTCACCGCCATCGAATACGGCGGTGTTGCGGATCCGGCGGCGTAGGGATGCCACGCGGTCCCGTCCCATCTAGCGATGTACGAACAGGGCACGCCGCCGATGATGACGAACAGTCCGGTCGCGACCAGGTCGCCCGACGGCAGCACGTTCAGTCGGGTGATGGTGCCGGGGATCCACGTCGTCAGCGGCGCGCCCATCGCATGCCACATCGTGCCATCCCAACGCGCGATGCCATGAATCGGCGCGCCGTTGACCACGGTGAAGACCCCGCCGACCACCACGTCGCCGTTCTGCAGAATGGCAACGGCATTCGGCGAACTGCTGAAGGTGCCGCCGAGTTGTTGCCAGGTGGCACCGTCCCATTCGAACACGCCGTCCGGTTCGCTGACCGCGACGAGGTTGCCGTTGGGGCGTTGGGCCACGGCGCGAGTCAGTCCTGGCAAGCCAAGGCCGAGCGCGAGCCATTCGCCGCTGCCCGGATCGTAGGCGGCGATGTTGGGACTGATGACGTCGCCGGCTACCCGGAAGTCGCCCGCCGCGACCACGTGCAGTGGCATCGGGCCGGCACCATCTGGATCCCACGGCAGCAGTGCCGCTACCGATCCGTCGACTCCGGCAACCGCGTCACCGGGAGTGAACTCGAGGGTGCACGGTCCTTGTGCGGCGGCGATTGCGGTCAGCGCGAAGCTGAGCAGTGCGAGTCGCAGGCCGGGGCGGGAGACTGCTGAGAGGTTCATGGGCGACGCATCGTAGCTAGTTTGTGGGAGTGGTGCAGCGTGCGTGGCTCGCCAAACTAATGCGTAGCCGAGCCTGCGCCGCGTCCTGGAGTTGGGCCAAACATTCACGATGCTTCTGCCGGTCGCGGTTTGCCGTGCTGCGAACGCGTCCTACAGTGCCGCCATGTACGTCGTCGTGTTCTTGGTCCTCGCAGCGTTGGCCGGCCTGATCTGGTTCGGCCTGCAGGGCTGGGAGCGACTGGTGCGCATCCGACGCGAGCAAGAGCCGACCAGCACTTGAGGCAAGACTGCGCAGGCGCGTGCCGCCCGCCCCGAGAGCAAGCCGGACGACCCAAGGCCGTTCCCACCGATCGCTACTTGGTTGGCGATGCGCGCCGAAGATCCAGAAGCCGTCGTGCGCGCGCTGCGGTTGCGCACCGTGTTGCCGGCGAACTGGGCTTCGGGTTTGGCACAAGCCGCGACCGAAGGAGTGTTCGTGACGCCACCCGTTGACGGGTGGATCCTGGTCTTCGGCCGCGACCTGGCGGTGACCACACACAACCCTGCCGAGATGGAAGCGTTGCTCACTGGCTTGAGTGAACAATACGGTGAAGTGATGTGGTTCTCGACCGACGAAGTGCGCGACGTGCACGGTTGGGCGATGGCCGAGCGCGGCCAGTTCCTGCGCGGCTATGCCTACGACGAAGGGCAAGGACACACGTTGTGGCACGGCGACGTCACCGCCGCCGAGACCGCGCTCGGGTGCTTCCTCGATGATCCGCGCGATCAGTCGGATGACGAGATCAAGTGGTGGCCGGATCGGCGCACGGTGCTGGCGATCGCAGCGGCGTGGTCGATGGATCCGACCAAGATCGGCAGCGAAGCGACCAGAGGTGCGAATGGTGGTGACCGCAGTGGTGTTCGCAGCGGCGCCAGCGCTGGCTTGTTGGGCCGGTTGTAGGCCGAGGCCCTGCTCGTCGTCGGTTACCGGTCCGGTCCGGTCCGCGTAAGCTTGACCTTCGATTAGCGCATCGCGCGGCGCACATTCTCGATCGCGCGCTGTAGGTCCTCCAGGGCGCGTTCGAGTCGTTCGTTGCGATCGCGATGGTTGCGCGGGTTGGCGTTGGCTTGGCGAACTTCGAAGCCAGGTTCGTCTTCGCCTTCGTCGTCGACGACCTCGCGTTCGACGGTGCGTTGGTCTGGCAGCTCCTCACCATCGAAGTCTTCAAGCGCGACGAATCCGACAGCTTCTTTCTGCTTCCGGGAGTCGGTGGGCGAGACGCGCGTGTCGGGCATGCCGCCGTCGTCGGTATCCACATCCACGAACGCGGGGCAGCATTCTCCCGGGCTGCTGTGGAAGATGTACTTGTTGCTGGTGGAGCAGCTGATGGTGAACAGGGAAACGAGAGCCAGGGCGAGTCGCATGGTGGTTCTTGGGGGTTGGATTGGGCGTCACAGGACGATCCCAATCATGACCTTCCACGAAACCTCGAGGCTCGCACAGAGGTATGTTCAATATGCCAGATGCCCTGCATGTTGGCGCACCGAGTTGACGCGCGACAAGGATGCACAATACTAGGTGCAGAAGGGCGGGCCGGAATCAGCTGCAACCCGCACCAAAGAGGATCCATGACTACCCTGCGAAGTTGCTTGTTGTCGTTGTTCGTTCCGATTGCATCCTTGGCGTCGCAATCGGTGTTGACCGTCGGCGTCAACGGGCAGTTTGCCGATGTGCCAGCTGCCGTCGCTGCGGCGCAGCCCGGCGATACGGTGCGATGTCTGCAGTGGCCGCCGTTCCAGTTGTTCACCGCTCCCGTGATCACGAAGGGAATCGTTTTTGATGGTGGTGGCACCAATGGCCTGATTGGCCAGTGTGTGATTAGCGGCATCCCAGCGAACGAAACGGTCGTGATGAACGGGTTCCTTTCGATGTCGGCCAACGTATTCGATGTCCGGGTCGTGGACTGCGCTGGGCGCGTACACCTCGACTCGTTGTCGACCACGACCAGTTCGCCAGGTGTCTGGCCGAACACTTCGATTGATGTGCTGCGATCGCACGCGGTTTCCTTGCGCGCAGTCTTCACGCATGGTTCGCCGGCGATTTCGGTTGTCGATAGCACGGTGGCGATCAACCACTGCAGGCTTGGCACGCGAGCCGGCGGCAACCAGGCTGGCGGACGCTGCATTGACGGGTTGCGCAGTACGATCCTGATCACCCAGCCCGAGTTCGATGCTGGCAACGTGCCGGTTTCGGCGATCTTCACCGACCAGTGTCAGGTGACCATTGCCGGCGAGTGGCAAGTCGGTGGTTCGGGCACGATCGCCGGTGGCTCGCCGAGCCCGCTGCAGTTCCCCGCGGTGGCAGGTAGCAACTCGACGCTGACGTTGTCGCCGGCGGTTTCCGTCGTCGGCGGCGTGACCGGAATTGCTGCAACCGTACGCGACCTTCCCCATCACCGCGTCTACGTGTCACCACCCGGAGGAGTGACTTCGCTGTACACCTACGGCGCCGTTGGCGACCTGTGGGTTGATCCGGCGACCTTGGCAACCTACTCGTTCGTGTTGGGCTTCGCCGGCGAGCACTACTTGAACTTGACCGTGCCGACGACGGTGCCGGTTGGGTCGTCGTGGACCTTGCAAGGCATGCTCTTGACGAGTGGGGGACTAGAACTCACCTTGCCGGCGACGTTCTCGATCCGCAATTGATCGCCGGCAACAGTAGATTGCTGCGCATTGGGGTGATTGCTGCGCGTTGGGTGATTGCTGCGCGTTGGGGTGATTGCTGCGCGTTGGGGTGAATTCTGCGCATGGGGGGGTGGTCGTCGTCGCTGGACGTTCGCGGGCGCAGGAATCGCTTTCGTTGCAAGAATGACAAGGCCGCGACATGTCTCTGGGGCGTGAGCGCGGTCTTGCCCAGGGCTGCGGCATAGCATGAGGGGCCTCCCAGTCCCGAACGCGAATCCATGAAGCTATCCGCTCCCCTGCTGTTGTCCCTCTTGTTGCTTGCGCCGCCGGTTTTGGCGCAATCTCCCGATGCTCCACATGATGCACCGCATGGCCGTGCGTTGACGCACGACGACTACGAGTCGTGGAATGCGTTGCGCGGCGTTGCCTACAGCCATGATGGCAAGTGGATCGCCTACCAGGTGGAGCCGGTGTTCGGCGATGGTGAGTTGATCATTCGCCAGACGGAAGGGAATGTGGTGCATCGCCGGCCGCTCGCCAGTGGTGCGCGCTTCTCGGCCGGCAGTCGCTACGTCGCGTTCACGGTTGGTAAGTCGAAGGTCGAAGCGCGGGAGAAGCAGATCGCCGAACTGCGCAAAAAGGGCAAGAGCCAAGAGAGTGGTGCGGCGGCGGAGACTGCTCGCGGTGGTCGCGGCGGCCTTGCCGGTCGTCGAGCCGGTGGCGGCGCGACGCCGACGGCAGCCCCAACGGCTGGTCGGCGCGGTGCCGGTGGTCGTGGTCGCGGTGGTCGCGGTGGTCGCGGCGGTGGCGCCGGCGATAGCGGTGGCAGCGGCGACCTGTTCTTGCTGGACCTGGAGTCGGGCAAGGTCGAGTCGATCGGCAAGGTGTCGCGTTGGACGCTGTCGTCCGATGTTGCGTTGTTGCTCTACCAGATGAGTAGCAGCCCTGCCGACGAAGAAGGCTCTGACGCCGATGAGACTCCCGCTGCTGGCGCGCGGGGTGCCGCAGGCGCTGGCGCGCGGGGTGCCGCCGAAGGTCGGCGCGGTGCTCGTCGAGGCGGTCGCCGAGGCGGCGAAGCTACCGGTGCTGGTGGCCAACGCGCAGGCGGCCAACGTGCTGGCGGCGAGCGCCCAACTGGTGCCCGCGGTGGTAACGCGCGCCCGACGGATCGACGTCCAACCGGCTCCGAACTGGTGATCCGCGACCTCGCAACCGGCAAGGTTCGCAAGCTCGCCGATGTCGTCAGTCATGGGCTGACCGACAAGGCGAAGGCGCTGTGGTTCCATACCTCGACGAAGACGCCGGAGAAGGGCACCTCGTACGGCTTGTTTGTGCAGTTGCCGAACGGGGAAGGCACGCGCCAGGTGTTGGATGGCACGGTCAACGTTTCGAGCGTCACGTTTTCACGCGATGGCGAGCGAATCGCGTTCCTGAGCGACAAGGCCGAGTTTGGCGCCGAGAAGGCCAACAACGACCTCTACCTGTGGTCGAGCAAGACCGACCTGTCGGAAGACGGCAGTGGTCACGCCAAGCGCATCGCCTACGTCGGCGCCGCTGGTATGCCGCAGGCCATGCGCGTTTCTGGGCGACCCACGTTCTCGCGTGATGGCAACGCGTTGTCGTTCTCGGTGACGGCGCCCGCCAAGCCCGCGCCGCTGCCGATCCTGCCCGAAGACAAGGTCGACCTCGATCTGTGGAGCTACCGCGATGGCCTGCTGCAAACGATGCAAGCGGTCGGTCGCAGTCGCGGCGGCGATGCCTTGACGGCGGTGTACTGGAGCGATCGCGACAAACTGGTCGTGGTCGGTGACGAGCGCACGCCGACGCTGAGCTTCTTGGGCACCGATGGCACGCACATGACCGGCAGCGATGGCCGGCCCTACGAACAAGAAGTGCAGTGGGATGGGCGCTACTCGGACCAATGGTTGGTCAACGCTCGCACCGGTGAGCGCACGCGCGTGCTCGAGAAGCTGCGCGGCCGCATGAGTGGCTCGCCGGGCGGCAAATACCTGATGTGGTTCGACAGTGACTATCACTGGATCTGCATGGACGTCGCGACCGGCGAACGCCGCGATTTGACCGGCAAGTTGCAGGTGCCGTTCCACAAACACGACGACGACCATCCGTCGCCGGACTCGGCCTACGGCGTTGCCGGTTGGACCGAAGACGACGGCGCGGTGCTGATCTACGACGAGTTCGATATCTGGAAGGTCGCCCCAAACAGCGGTCGCGCGGTTTGCGTCACCGACGGCTACGGCCGCGAGCACGGCCTGCAACTGCGCATGCAGCGCATGCCGCGCGAGGATGACTCGCCTTGGGTTGCCGACGAACTGCTGCTGTCGGCGCGCGATCTCGAAACGATGGCGATGGGCTTCTACGCCGACGCGGTGCATCGTTCGCAAAAGCCCTCGAAGCTGTGGATGGTCGACAAGGCGATCCGCGGCTTGACCAGCCCTAAGAACAGCTCGCGCTTGTTCTTCAACCTGTCGACGTTCCGCGAATACGGCGACCTGTGGACGGCCAAGGCGGACTTCTCGTCGTTGCAGAAGCTGACCGACGTCAATCCGCAGCAGAGCCAGTTCCGCTGGGGTGATTCGGAGCTGGTGCACTGGACCGACGGCAACGGCGATCGCCGCAAGGGCGTGCTGATCAAGCCGGATGGCTTCGACCCGAAGAAGAAGTACCCGATGATGGTCTACTTCTACGAGAAGCTGTCGCAGAACGTGCACAACTACGTCACGCCCGCCACGGGGACCTCGCCGAATGCCGCCTACTACGTCAGCAATGGCTACCTGTGGTTCATGCCCGACATCGTCTACGAAGTCGGCTACCCCGGTCCGTCGTGCGTCAAGTGCGTGGTCTCCGGTGTGCAGCACCTGATTTCGCAAGGCTTCGTCGACAAGGATGCGATCGGCGCCGCGGGCCACAGTTGGGGTGGTTACCAGACGGCGTTCTTGGTGACGCGCACCAACATCTTCAAGGCCGTCGAGAGTGGCGCGCCGGTCAGCAACATGCTCTCGGCCTACGGTGGCATTCGCTACGACAGTGGCATGTCGCGTCAGTTCCAATACGAGCAGACGCAGTCGCGCATCGGCGGCACGCCGTGGGAATACCCGCTGCGCTACACCGAGAACTCGCCGATTCACTTCGCCGACAAGGTGCAGACGCCGGTGCTGATCCTGCACAACGACAAGGACGGTGCGGTCCCGTGGACGCAGGGTATTGAGTACTTCGTGGCGTTGAAGCGCCTCGGTAAGGAAGCCTACTTGTTCAACTACAACGGCGAGCCGCACGGCTTGCGCAAGAGCCAGAACAAGCGCGATTGGACCCGGCGCATGGCCGAATACTTCGACCACCATCTGCGTGGCGCCGAGGCACCGGAGTGGATGACGACGGGTGTTGCGTACAAGGAACGCGACCTCGAGAAACTGCCGTTCGCGAAGAGCTACATCGACGCGCACGTGAAGCCGTCGGCGAAGTTGTTGGCGGCCGAAGCGAAGGAAGCTGCCGAAGCGAAGCAGCGCGTGGCGGACCGTGCCAAGCGGCGCGCCGAAGCCGGCGAGGCTGCTGAGACGGCAAAGCCTTCTGCGAGCAAGCCCGCGGAAGCGTCGGCAAGCTCGGAGGCCGCTACCGAAGGCCAGCCGGCCCGCGAAGCCCAGCCAGCCCGCGAAGCCAAGCCGGCCCGCGAAGCCAAGGAAGTTGGCAGTGCCATCCCCGTCGTCGGCCAGGCCGCACCGGGATTCTCGGTGATGGACGAAGCGGACGTGGAGCACCAACTCGCGGACTACCGTGGTCGGAAGCTGCTGGTCTGGTTCTTCCCGAAGGCGGACACGCCCGGCTGCACCGCGCAAGGCTGTGGCCTGCGGGATGAGTTCGCCGAGTTCGAAAAGCATGGTGTCGCCGTGCTCGGAGTGTCGTTCGACAACGCGCGCGCGAACACGGCGTTCCGCGACAAGAACAGCTTGCCGTTCCCGCTGCTGTGCGACACCGAGCGCAAGATGGCGGTGGCCTATGGCGCGGCTGCCGATCACAAGGCGTCGTACGCGCGGCGAATCGCGGTGCTGATCGACGAAGACGGCAAGGTGCTCAAGGCGTGGGAACGCGTCAATCCGCGCAGCTTCGCGACCGAAGCGCTGAGCGAGTTGCCGGAATCCGTGCGCTGATTGGCGGCGGGTCGCTTCTCCTGGCGAAGGTTTGAGCTAACCTTCGCCAGCACAAGATGCCTCGCCGCTACGTGTTCTGGACTGTTGCCGCTCTAGCGGTCGTTGCTGCAGCCGTGCAGGCGTGGATGCTGCGTTGGACCTGTGACGACGCGTTCATCTCGTTTCGCTACGCGCAGCACTTCGTCGACGGCCACGGCCTCGTCTTCAACCTCGACCCGAGCGAAGCGCCGGTCGAGGGCTACAGCAACTTCAGTTGGACGATGTGGCTCGCGCTCGGCGCGATGCTCGGCTTCGACCACGAAGGCCTGACCACGTGGTCGATCTTCTGGGGCGTCGTCTGTCATGCCGGGGTCGTGTTCTTGTTGGCGAAGATGGCGTGGCGGGCTAGCAACGAACGCGCGGTCGTGCCGATCGCCGCTTGTGCCTATGCCGCGATCCATCACGCCCATTCGTTGGCGCCGGCCGGCTTGGAGACCGCGTTGTTCGTGTTGTTGGGCACGTCGATGCTGCACCTGGTGATGGCGAAGCCGTGCCGGCGCAAGGCATTGTTGCTTGGCTTTCTCGGCGTGGTCTGCGCGATGACGCGTCCCGACGGCGGCCTGTTCGTTGCGATCGCTGGCCTGTTTGTTCTCTACGACGCGGTTCGAAACCGGGCGCCACGCTTGTTGCTCGCGTACGCGATGCCGTTCTTGCTGGTGTTCGTGCCCTACCTGCTGTGGCGCCACAGCTTCTATGGCTACTGGGTGCCGAACACGGCGTTCGCGAAGTCGGCCGGCGATCCGCTGCTGGGTCTGGGTTGGAGCTACGTCAGTGGCTTCTTCTTGTGCTACTACGCGCTGCTGTCCGCGTTCGTGCCGCTGGTGTGGTTTGCACTGAAGAAGGGCGACTTGCTGGCGCAAATCCAACCCGGACTCGGTCGCCGCCCGTGGTTGGTTATTGCCGCGTTTGTGCTGCCGTATATCTTCTTCGTGATGTGGGTTGGCGGCGACTTCATGTTCGGTCGCTTCTTGCTGCCGGTGCTGCCTGCACTGCTGTTTGGTTGGGACCTCGCCTGCCAACGCTGGCGGCCGATGTGGCTGCAGCCGGTGATTGCTGGTGCGCTGGTTGTTCTGCTGTGCTTGCGAGTGGAACCGAAGTTGGATGACGCGCGATTGCCCGTGTCGGACAATCGAGAGATCTCGTTCATGCCGATTGCTGGCGTGCCAATTCGTGACCTGTTTCACGCGTGTGGCGACTACTTGCAGATGTTGTGTGACGGCCTCGATGTGCGCCTCGCGATTGCGGGTGGCCACGCCAACGTCGCCTTTCGCTCGCGCGTTCCAGTCGCCGTGGAGTGTTCTGCCGGGCTAACCGATGCGCACATCGCGCGGTTGCCTCAGAAGCGCCGGCGCAAGGTCGGCCACGGTAAGCCGCGTGACCCCCAATACCTCGAGCAGCGCGGGGTGCACTTCATGCTCGAGAACGACTACTTGATCGAAGAAGACCCGTGGCGCGTGATCTACTTCGCGTGCAAGCCGGTACCGCTGCCGTGCTCGGTCGTCACTTGGGATCGTGAATTGATGCGCGAGCTGCGTCGTCGCGATCCGGCGATCCAAGTCGTCGACTTCGAACAACACCTCGATGCCTACATCGATGCGTTCCCCAACAAGCGCAAAGAAGAGGTCGCCAAGGACCTCGCCAAGTTCCGCCGCTACTACTTCAACCACAACGACGACCCGCAGCGGCTCGCCAAGTTCGAAGCCTTCCTGAAGTGAAGGTCGAAGCGAATCGCACGTCGTGGTTCGGGTGGGATTGTTCGCTGCGCATGGACGGGCGCCTGTGCGGCGTGATGGGATTCGCCTGGACCGGGCGCAGTGGCACGATCGTGGTCGGAGGTGATGAATTTCAGGTGCGCAGTCAGGGTGTGTTTGGGGGTATGTGGGACTTGTGGCAAGGCAATCGATTGCTTGCGTCGGCGAAGAAGAAGTCGTTTCCATCGCGCGTCGAGGTCGACCTCGACGGCATGCAATTGGTGTTGCAGCGCCCTTCGCTTTTCAGCCGCAGCTTCACGTTGATGCAGGGGGCACGCACCATCGGCAGGCTGGAGCGCGCCGGATGGTTTTCGCGCACGATGGTGGGCGAGTTGCCCGATCCATGGCCGCCACATCACCGTGCCTTCGCGATGTGGCTCGTGATGATGATGTGGCGTCGCCAGGCACGCAGTAGCAGCAGCTGACATCACGGCGCCGTTCCAGGCTGGGTCTAACGCTGCGCCTTGCGGTCGGCTAGGCTCTGAGCAGGCACTGGTTTCTAGGGTCTGGTCACTCGCGGCAACTCATTGCAAGTATTTGCGAGGCCGCGCGCACAGGCCGCGCTTGCATCGACTCGATCAGGCAAGCAGGAGTAACGACATGCAATTCCGCGACTTCTTCCGGCACATCTCTCTCGTCTTTGCCAGCTACCTCGGGTTGCTGGGCATGCCAATGCCGCTGCCGGTGCCGCCGCTGCCGGAAGATCCGGTGTTGCTGCGGGTTGCTCCGGCGGATGCGGTGTTGTTCGCCGAGTGGTTTGGCAGTGGTGAGCCGGCCAAGGATCCGACGAACCGAACCGAGCGCTTGGCCGCCGAGCCGGAAGTCGTGGCGGCGATCAACAAGCTGGTCAGCAGTGCGCGCGGCGCGCTCGAACGCCAGGGTCGGCGCGAGCCGAATCAGGCCGAGGCGCTGTTGATTCTCGATCAACTCATGGCGTTCGTGCAGCTGCCTGGCTGTGTGTTCGTCTCGGACCTCAAGCCGTTTGGCGGGGGGCTCGTGGTGCAGGTTGGTGCGGATGCCACGGCCGTCGCGACGAGTCTTACCAAGGCGCTGAATGGCTTGTTGCCCGAGGGCGCGCCGCGTGCTGAGAAGGTCGTTGCCGGGGTCACGTTCGAAACGGTGACGCTGCCCGATGGCATGCAGTTCGTTGGCTGGGCTGCCGTCGATGACTATTTCGTGGTGACGGTTGGCGAGGCTGCCGCCAGTCAGATCGTCGCGGGCATCCGCGAGCAGGCTCCGGGGCTCGGCGGCAACCCGGCCGTTCGCACGCTGTTGGCTGGCGCCAAGGTCGAACGGCCGATGCTGCGCACCTACGCCGCGATCGATGCCATCGTCTCGCAGTTTCCGTGGGTCGAGCAGTTTTGGGGACCGCTCGGCATCAGCAAGGCGACCGCCGCTCTGGCGGAGTCCGGGCTAGAAGATGATGGCTTTGTCTCGCGAACGCAGCTTGCGATCGCGAAGCCCACGGGTGTGCTTGGCAACTTGCGCGGCCGGCCGCTGTCGCAAGACGACCTTGCCTTGATTCCCGGGGATGCGACCACGGCAATTGCGCTGCGTGTCTCCGAAGGAACGCTCGAGCAGTCTGCGATGAAGTTGGCCCAGTCGTTTGCTAGCGAAGATCCCACGCCATATTGGGAACGTTTCGTCGTGGAAGGCAAGCAGCAGATCGACGTCGATATCAGTGCCGATCTGGTCGCACACTTGGATGATTGCGTCGTCGTTTGGAACTCTCCAAGGCAAGGCGGCCTCGGGTTTACCGCCGCTGCCGCATCGTTGCCGTTGCGCGATGGCAAGGCGTTTGGTGACAGCCTCACGGCCATGTGGGAGAAGACCACCAACATGGCTCCGAACAAGGAGAGGGAGCTGGCCAAGGGCCAGCGCATCCGTCCCTACCGCGGCTACCTCGACAGCTTCGTGCACCAAGGAGTCAAGGCGTGGTGGATGGATCACATCGACCGGGATCTGCCGTTTGGCATCAGCTGGGCCAGCACCGAGCGCCATGCGTTGCTGACGATGCAGCCGCAATCGATGCGTTCGGCGATCGACGCCAGCAAGCTCCCGAACTTCGATCAGGCGCTGGTTCGCAAGCGCGAAGTCGCACGTCGCGGCGATGCCACGGCGATGCTCTACGTCGACCTGGCTGGTTTGCTCAAGCAAAGCTACGGCGCGCTGCTGGTCGGCTTCCAGACCGTCAGTCACGAATGGCAGAGTGAAGGCTTCGCATTCGACTTGTCCGACGTGCCGCGGCTCGAATCGTTGCTGCCGCATCTAGGCTCGGAGCTCACCGTGCTCGAAGCGCTGCCGGATGGCTACCGCGTGACGCGCCGCGGATCGCTGCCAGTGTTCGACGCGCTGCTAATCAGCTGCGGCGCGGCCTGCATTCTCGGCCTCGACTCGTAGGTCGGCTGCCGCGCCCGTGCTGCCCGCGAGTGCGGGCGGCTGGCCACGTCTGCCGTCTGCCGTTTGCCGCCTGACGACGGCTACGAGGGATTCCGGCGGGCTTGCCTGGTTGCCGTTTGGCTATCGGGGCTAGGTCTTCTTGCGGCGCAGCACCAGAATGCCGGCGGCAAGCAGCGATGCGATGCCGCCCAGACCGATCATCACGGTTGGGTTCTTGAGCATCGACATCATGTCGTCCCAGTCCTTGTTGTGGCCCTTTTCGTGCCCGCCACTCGCGTGGCTGTGCTCGCCATGCGGACCATGTGCATCGTCGTGGCCGGTTGCGTGGCCGTGGCCCTCGTCGTGGGACTCCCCGTGCGAATCCCCGTGGGAATTGCCGTGGGAGACGCCGTGCGAATCCCCGTGAGAATCACCATGCGAGCCTGCGTGAGAATCGCCATGCGAGCCCGAGTGCGCGTCGCCGTGCGAGTTGCTGTGGCTGCCCCCGTGCGTGCTGCCGTGGCCAGCACCCGTTTCGCCCATCGGCGCGGCGAAGTCCATCGTCGGCAGGTCGTCATGCGCGTTGTGCCCGCCGCTAGCGTGGCTATCGGGGCCGTGACCAGGCGCAGCATGCGGGTCGGCGCCGTGCGCGCCCGTTCCGTGACCGTTGCCGTGACCGTTGCTATGTGCAGCATCACCATGCGAGGTTCCATGGCCGCCGCCGTGCGCGTCGCCGTGTGAATCCGCGCCGTGTGAGTTGCCAGCGTGCGAATCCGCGCCGTGCGAATCTGCTGCATGTGAATCCCCATGCGAACTGCCATGCCCGCTGGCCTTGGCCGTGGGTTGCACCGGCGCCACCGCCGTCATCTTCAGCCAGGTCAGGTCGCCCGTCGCGACATCGTAGGTGCTGCCGAGAATGGCGAACTTGCCCTGTGCTTCTAGGGTCCGCAGGATCGCGCTGCGCGAGCGCGCTTCCGCGACCGTGCGGCTGACATTGCGCTCCGTTGCCTCGCCGAGCACGTCGGTCGAACGGTGGCTGCGCGCGGCGATCACCGATGGCTCGAGTCGGCGCAGCAGCTCCCGTTGGTGCGGCGTCAGTTGTTGCTTCTCCGGATCCTTGGCCGCGGCCGCCAGCAATTCGCAGCGGCTGTGTCCCATGACGACCAGGAGCGACGCCCCGAGTTGGCTCGCGGCGAACTCGACGCTCGCGAGTGTCTCGTCGTTCATCGTGTTGCCACCGACCCGGATCACGAACAGTTCGCCGATGCCGGCATCAAAAATGTGCTCGGGCGAGACGCGTGAATCGGAATCGGTGATGACGATCGCCAACGGTTGTTGGCCAGTCGCCAGTTGTTCGCGGCGTTCCTTGGTCAGGTCGGGTGCCGGCCGCGAGTCGCCGAGGAAGCGGCTGTGCCCGGCCCGCAGCATGCGCAGCGCGACGTGCGGCGGCAGCCCGGGTGGCACGGCGCCGGCCAGAATCTCGTGCTTGACGTTTTGCTTCTTCGGCAGCGGCCGGTTCGGCAAGAACTCGACATTGCCATCGGCGTGGTAGCGCGCCGCCACCATGCGGAACTTGCCGACCGACGCATACCGCTGCAGCAGGGGGCTGCGGGTCATGCTTTCGCCGACGGTCAGGTGGGCGTGCTCTTCTTCGCAGGTCTTCTGCAGATTCATGCCCGAGGCATCGAGGCCGCGGGCCTTGCGAACGGCCGGCTCGATGCGTTGCAGCAACTTGATGATCGACGGGCTCAGCTGGCTGTGGTGGCTTTGCTCGCCGGTCTGCAAAAGCGCCGCGCTGACGACGTCACATTGCTCATGGCCGAGCACGACGCACAGCTGCACGTTGAGCTGTTCGACCGCATGTTCGATCGTTGCGATGGCTTCGGCGCCGAGCACATGGCCTGCGGTCCGCACCACGATTAGTTCGCCAAGCCCTGTGTTGAACAGGTGTTCTGGCGGAACCCGGCTGTCGGCGCAGGTCACGATGATGGCGAACGGGCTTTGCCCGCGGGCCAGGGTGTGGCGCACGCCGGGGCCGATTGGCTGCGGCACGCTGTGGCCGCCAGCGAACCGCTGGTTGCCGTCCTGGAGCGTGCGCAAGGCCTCGTCCGGGTTCTGTTGAGCCGATGCAGCTGCGCCCAGGGCGAGCGACATCGTGGCGAAGAGCGTATGAGCGGTGCGGAGCATGGTGATGATCTTGGTTGCTGGTCCCGGCGTCGGGTTCTTGGCCAGTCATCGACCGCTATGTGGCAAAACTGGCCGATGTCCGGGTGACGGCCCTGTCACGGCCGTCTCAGAACGGCCTTTGTTGGCCGCGGTGCATGCCGATATCCCAGCATCTTCGAGGGGAAGGGGGATCTGCTCGGGTTGGCCCGTTGACCAATTCGCGGCCAGCGCTAAACTTCTCGCCCCGAAACCGGCATCGATGCCGGGCACCCCAGGCGTCCGCGGCGACGTTGGGTCTACCTGACCCCGCCGCGTTCTGTCTCACTGTCTGTCACACTGTTGCATTCGATGTCCACCCCTACTAAGCCCGCTATGTCCGACAAGAAGGAGTCCCCCGAAGAAAGGCGAATTCGTCATACCCGCAACTTCGGTGTCATCGCCCACATTGACGCTGGCAAGACGACCTTCAGTGAACGCGTCCTGTTCATCACCGGCAAGAGCCACAAGATCGGTGAGGTGCACGACGGCGGCGCCACGATGGACTACATGCAGGAAGAGCGTGATCGCGGCATCACGATCACGTCGGCTGCGACGTCCTGTGATTGGGGCAAGTACAAGTTCAGCCTCATCGATACCCCCGGACACGTCGACTTCACGGTCGAGGTGGAGCGCTCGCTTCGCGTGCTCGACGGTGCCGTCGGTGTGTTCTGCGCAGTGGCCGGTGTGCAGCCGCAGTCCGAGACTGTTTGGCGCCAGGGCAACCGCTACAAGGTCCCGCGTATCGCGTTCGTCAACAAGATGGACCGCACCGGCGCGGACTTCTACAAGGCCGTCGAGTCGATGCGCACGCGACTGAACGCCAACGCTGTGCCGGTGGTCATGCCGATTGGCAAGGAAAAGGGCTTCATTGGACTGATCGACCTGATCGAGATGAAGTCGTGCATCTGGGCTGACAACGACGCCCGTGAGATGACCGTCGGCGAGATCCCGGAAGAGCTCAAGGAAGAGGCGCAGAAGCGCCGCGACGTCATGGTCGAGGCGATGGCCGAGTGTCATGACGACGTGCTTGAGAAGTTCATCGAAGGCGAAGAGATCTCGAACGAAGAGATCAAGATGGCGATCCGCAAGGGCACGCTCGACCTCAAGGTCACGCCGGTCTTCTGCGGCTCGGCCTTCAAGGACAAGGGTGTGCAAAACGTGCTCGACGCCATCGTCGACTACCTTCCCAGCCCGCTCGACGTTCCGCCGATCGAAGGCATTGATCCCGAGACCGAGCAGAAGGTCTCCTTCAAGCTGCGTTCGGACGAGCCGTTCGCGTCGCTCGTGTTCAAGACGATCAGTGACCCGAACGGCGACTTGACCTTCATCCGGATCTACTCCGGTCAGATGAAGCAGGGCGAGAAGTACTACAACGGTCGTACCCGGCGCTTTGAGCGCATCGGTCGTCTGATGCGCATGCACGCGATGACCCGTGAGCCGATCGACGTTGCCGAAGCTGGCGACATCGTGGCCGTGGTTGGCATCAAGGACGCGATCACCGGCGACACGCTGTCGACCCGCGAGCATCCGGTTGTCTACGAAGCGATGAGCTTCCCCGATACCGTCATCAGCATGGCGATCGAGCCGAAGTCGGCTGGCGACCGCGACAAGCTGTCGGCGATCATCGGCAAGATGGTTCGCGAGGACCCGACCTTCAAGGCGGTCACCGACGAGCAGACTGGCCAGATGGTCATCTCCGGAATGGGCGAGTTGCACCTCGAAGTGAAGTGCAACCTGATCACCAACGACCACAAGATCGGGGTCACGGTTGGTCGTCCGAAGGTGGCTTACAAGATGACGCTGAAGGGCCCCAAGCAGGTCGAAGCGCGTCACATCAAGCAGTCTGGTGGTTCGGGTCAGTTCGCTGTCGCCCGCGTGAAGTTCAGCACCGACGAAGAAGTCGAGCACTGCAAGTTCGTCGACGCCATCAAGGGTGGCTCGGTGCCGCGCGAATACATCCCGGCTGTCGGCAACGGCATCACCAGCGCCGTCAAGGGCGGCGGTCGCCTTGGCTTCCCGTACTGCAAGGTTGTTGCGGAGCTCTACGATGGTCAATCGCACGACGTTGACTCGAGCGTCATGGCGTTCGAAGCGGCCGGCGTGCTCGCCTTCCGTATGGCATGCGAAAACAACTCGCAGCTGCTCGAGCCGGTCATGAAGATCGAGATCGAAGCGCCGGAAGAGAAGACCGGTGACGTCATCGGTGACCTTTCGAGTCGTCGAGGCCTGGTCGAAGAAATGGTCACCAAGCCGGGTGGCATCTCGTCCGTCACGGGCAAGGTCCCGCTGAGTGAGATGTTCCAATACTCGACGATGCTGCGTTCATTGACGCAGGGCCGTGGCACCTACGCCATGGAGCCGTCGACCTACGAGCCGGTTCCGCCGAACCTCGCGGAGAAGGTCCTCGAAGACCTCGCGAAGGACTAGGTCCCAGGTATCAGGATCCCAGGACCGAGGATCTCGGCCTGGGCACCTGTAGCCCGACTGCGGAGGCACCCAACTCTGCTCTGGCTCGGACCGTCTGGTCTGGGCCAGTTGTGGTTTTGCGTCGCAGAGCCTCAGCTGAGCAGCTTGATGCCTTCGTGCGCCAGAGCGAGCAGCACACACGGCGCATCCCCGGGCTTTCCCGTGGCCCGTGGGCCATGCTCCGTGCCCGCTTCATAGCGAACGTGCTGGCCTGCGACATACGTGCCGAGTTCGTCCTCGTAGCCGCCGCGCACGACCAGCACTTCCTCCGTGCTGTGGTGCCGGTGGGTGGGGTAGCCGCAGCCCGGATCCATGCGGATCAGCGCCAATACGCGCTTGGTCCGCTTGTCGCTGGCGTAGAAGTGCACCGCGATTCCAGGATAGCGGGTCGACTGCCACGGGATCGTGTCGAGCTCCATGGCCTGCGAGGCTATCCTTCCTGCAACCGATGCCCAACCGCCAAGAGAGCTGGTCCATCTCGATTGAGAAGGACTACCTGAAGTTTAGTGCCGCGCACTTCCTGATCTTCCCCGATGGTTCGGCCGAGCGTTTGCACGGCCACAACTACAAGGTCTTCCTCGATCTGCACACCGAGCTCGACGAGCACGGCCTCGTGGTCAACTTCCAGGAGATCAAGCCGATGATGCGCACACTCTGCGACGAGCTGGATGAACACTTGCTGATTCCTGGCAAGCACCCAGTGCTGACCGCCGAGGTGAACGGTCCGCACTACGAGATTCGCTACAAGGAGCGGTTCTACCTGGTGCCCACGGAAGAGGTGATCCTGCTGCCGATCAGCAACACCAGCGCCGAGAACCTCGCCGCCTGGTTTGGCCGCACGCTGCGCGAGCGCATGGAGCAGAACTGGCCCCACTTGTTGGTCAGGGAGATGACGGTCGGCGTCGAAGAGACGACTGGCCAACGCGGCAATTGGACCGTGCGCGATTAGCTAGGGGCTGCTCTCGCGGTGACCGCTCGCTAATTTGCGGGGTAGCCGTGAAGCCATCTAGGTGGCATCACGTTTGCTCGACTGTGGGTTGTGTCGATTGCGCTGCTCTCGCGGGGACCGCTCGCTAATTTGCGGGGTAGCCGTGAAGCCATCTAGCGGCTCCGTCCCCGCAGTTGCGCACGGTGTGGCGGGTGCCTGCGGGAATCGTCAGTTCATCACCCGCCTGCATGCGGATTGTGCGGTTGTCGAGTTCGATCTGGCAGGTGCCTTCAAGCAGGAATACCAGCTCGTCGACGTCATGTACGAAGTCGTGCCAGACCTGGTCGGGCGGATCGATCCACAGTTCACATGTGAATCCTCGGCTCGCCCAATCGGCTTGAACTGCTTCCAAGTGGATCTTGGTTGGTTGCATCGTGACGCCTCCCGATCGTCTGACGCGTGGTGGTGAAGAGGTCGCGGTCTGCTTCGGTCGACCGGAGGCGACTATACCTTCTTCCGCATGGGAAGAACGGGTTTGTGCGCGGGCGCGCGAACGTAGTGGTGAAAACGGCAGGGGACGGGTCTCCTTCTCAGTGGGGGTCTACCGGCAGTGGTGGTGCCGACAGGAGTTCTAAGCCCGGCTTCTACGGTGGTAACAGCGCCTTTGCTCCGAGTCGGGCGTTCTTCCTGCACTCCGCCGGTAAGTACGTGTCTGTTGGCGGCCGGTGATTTGCGCTGGTCCTGCCGGGAGGGCGGGCCGCAATGTCCCCGTGCCCCAGTTTCGCCGGGGCAGGGCCCGCAGTGTATAGGCTTGGTGCGAAAGGGGTTCCGAATGTGAGGTCCGTACAGACGTCGAGGTTGGGCAAGCCAACCTCGACAAAATTAAGAGTGGGGCATGGGCTCCACCAATAATATTCCGTCCTCCAGAACCCGCGCAAGCGCGAGACGTGCTGGTCAGCTCGCTGACCGGCCAGCAGCACCAAGAGCTTTCACTCTGGAACAGACCCCTCTGATTCGCGATGCCGTCTCGGCGTCCGAGATGCTCACACAGGATCCAAAGGACGGGAAAGAACCCCGATGGGAGGCATGGTCCCAACGGAACACTCCTGAGACGGCGGCGGTGCCGTCGCAGGTTCCGTAGTCCTTTCGAAAAAAACGCATGACGATGCGGCATGTCGACTGAGCGATGTCGCTCGTATCCGCCGGGCTACGTCACCGAGGCTACGGCAGCTGCAGCGGCGCCGAGTCGCCGGATTTGGCGAGCGCTTGGATGTGCTTGTGCACCTGCATGGCGCGCTTCACGCACTGGTCACTGTTGTGGTACTCGTAGCGACCAAAGCGACCGAACGTCAGGTAGCCGCTTGCGTCGAACCACTTGCGAACGCGCCCAACGCGCGCGGCGAACTCGAGGTCCTGGTCGATGTAGGCGAACTCGTTGTTGCACGCCTCTAGCAGCAGGATCTGTTCTTCGCGCAGGATGCCGGCGTTGGCGAGTCCCTTGGCGACACTCTGCAGCCACTCCTTGTCGTCGTGGCGGTGCTGGCCGCGGTGGGTGACTTCGGCGAGGAAGCAGCCGTGGCCTGCGGGCGCGTTGAACTTCGAGTAGTTGCTGTAGTAGGTGACGCGGTTGGTCGGCCCCTGCTCCTTGAACGGCAGGTAGATCCAACTGAGGTCCGGCAGCGGCTCGTCGATCTTGACGCCGATCATGACGTTGACCAGCGAGATCGGCACGAGTGCTTGGATGTCTTTGCGGATGTTGGCGGGGATGTCTTGGATGACGCCTTCGATCTGCGGCAGCGGCACCGTGTTGACGACCAGGTCGAAGGCCTCGCCGTTGACCTTGAAGCCAACGGCTGTCTTCTCGACGCGTTGCACGTCGACGTTGCATTGCAGGTCGAAGCCGCCGTCTTGCACGGTGCCCTTGACCATCGCCTCGAAGCCGCCGTGCAGCGGGAACCAGAAGACCGATTGGTGGGTGTAGCCGTCGGTGTCGACACCGATCGACGAGCGCAGGATGTCTTCAATCGGCGCTTCGGGCACGCGGCCGGCGACCCAGTCGCTGGCCATCGTCTGCAGGTCGCGTTCCCAGATCTTCTGGTTGTAGGGGACCATGAAGTGCTTCGCGAAGCCTGCGCCCATGCGCCATTCGATCCAGTCGCCGAAGTTCTCGGGGCACGGCTTGCCCATCCGGCGGCCGACGTAGGACTCGATGTAGCCCTTCATGCATTCGACGTTGGCTTCCTTGGTCAGGTGGCCGACGCCGTTTTCGAAGGGGTAGGGCACCCACCGGTCGTGCCAACGGATCTTGGTGTTGCGGTTGACGCGCTGCGTGCCTTCATCGCCGCCACAGCGATCGAGTTGCCATTGCAGCACGTCTTTGTCCTTGGAGAACAAGATGTGGCCGCCGGCTTCGTCGAACGTGAACTCGCCATACTTGCGGCTCTTGCACAAGCCGCCGGGTCGTTCGGTCTTTTCGAGCACGGTGACTTTGTGCCCATCGGCCGCAAGCATGCGGGCCAGGGCGCAACCGGAGATTCCGCCTCCTAGGATGGCGATCTTCACGATAGGGACTCCAAACTCGAGAAAGGCATGCGGGCAAGAATGCTACCCACAGCCGTCGCCGCGTGACGAGTCCAAAGCGAACGAGACTTCCGCGCTGGCTTACTCGATAGTGTCGCGCCCTTGACGACGCCGGAATCTCCAAGTCCCGATTCGAAGCAAACCGTGGACACGCGTGAGCGCATGGCGGTTTTGGCGCTGGCGATGTCGGCGTTCGTGCTCAATTTGAACTCCAACGTGATGGGCGCGCTGCTGCCGTTCATCAGGAGCGAGTTCGACTTCGCCGACGATGGCGCCGCCTGGCTGCTGGCCGCGGCGGGCATCGGGTCGGCCGCGGGCGCGTTCTTCGTTGCCGATGTCGCGCGCGGCTTCGGCCGTCGGACCGTGCTTGTCGCCAGCTTGTCGTTGTTTGTGGTGGCGAGCCTGCTGCACATCGTGGCCACGGCGTATTGGGCGCTGTTTGCTTTGCGGATACTGGCGGGTTTTGCCACCGGCCTCGCCTATGCGACCGCGTCGGCGGCAGCTGCGGACATCGCGCCCTACGAACGTCGCGGCGCCGTGATGGGCCGCTTCAACGCTGGCATGTTCCTGGCGATTCCGCTCGGGCTGCCGCTCGCGGTTTGGCTGGCGGCGACGGGGTATTGGTCGATGACGTTCGTCGTGCAGGCGGTCGTCGGTGCCATTGCCGTCGTGATGTCTCTGCGTTGCGTGCCCGCGTTGCCGGCGAGTCCGGCGGGTCGCCGCTGGCCGTTGCTGAAGAATCCCGAAGTCGTCGCCGTATTGCTGTCGACGATGCTGCACGTCGGCTCGTTCTTTACCGTCGTGCAGATGGCGACGTCGTGGCTCGATACTTCGGGCATCGTGGCCAAGGAAAGTCAGGTGTGGGTCTGGGTTGGCCTCGGTGCCTTGTCCGTGGTTGGCAGCGCGTTGTTTGGCCGCCTCTCGGATCGCGTCGGCAAGCGTCAGTTCGTGCTCGTGACGTCCGCGATCCTGGTGGTCTGCTTTATCGTGCTCGCGCGCGGTCCGTCGCCGATGGTGCTGTTACTCGTCGGCTGTGTGCTGGCGCTTTCGGCGGCCGCTCGCACCGGGCCGCTGCAGGCCCTGATCTCGGGATTGGTGCCGCCGGAGCAGCTCGGAGCGCTGATGGGGCTGCGTGGGTTCTGCATGCAGGTTGGCGTCTTCTTGTTCGCCATGGCGGCGGCTGGGTTGGCGGGTCGCCTCGGCTTTGAAGGCGTGTTGGTGCTCGCCGCTGGGTGCCAGTTCTTGTCCTACCTGGCGATTCGATTCGGCGTGCGCGAGCCGAGCAAGCCAGCCTGAGTTGGCTGTGAGTGCTGGCTCGCTCGGCGGGCTCACCCGGCGAAAGCACGGTGCCGACTCACTGGTCGCAGCCTGCTACGATATGGACCTGGTTGTTGCGGTAGGGGCGCCGTTGCGAATCGGCAACAAGACCTCTGCTGCATTGGCCACACCGTCGGCCGGCATGCGCTGTGGCGCGCCTTCTGATACCTGAGTCTCCATCGAGGACCCTATGAAGCGAACCTTCGCCGTTCTCTGCCTGCTGGCAGTTCCCTTTGCCGCGAGTTGCACTAGCACTACGACCTACAAGCATCTGGTCGGCAGCGACGAATACGAATTGGCGCGTCGCGAAGCTCCTGATGGAGCCGAAGAGACCTACCGCCTGCGCAGCGGCAAGGCGATCCGCCTGACGACCAAGTTCCAGCGCGAGCGTCCGTTCTTGGGTTTCCAGACGGAAGAATTGACCAAGGACCGAGCGGCGCGTCGCGGCACCAAACCCTACGTCGGGCTATTGGTTACCGGGACCTATCCCGATTCGAGCGCCAGGCTCGGTGGCGTACTGCCCGACGACGTTCTGGTCCGCGTCGGTGACAAGGACGTGGTCTACGACGAGCAGTTGGCCGCGGTCGAGGCGACGCTGACGGGCCAGCAGCAAGTGCCGATACGCGTGTTGCGCGGCGATGACGAAATCGAGCTGACGCTGCGCACCAACTTGCTCAGTGAAACCGTTCGAGACGTGCAAGACATCCGCCTCGAAGAACCGCGCCCGGCGCCGCGTCCCTACGCCGGAGTCAATCTGCGCGGCATCCCCAAGGTCTGGGCCGAGCGCATGTTTGGCGAAGGCCGCAACGGCGTCATCGTCGCCGAAGTAGAAGTCGGTTCGCCGGCGTGGCTCGCCGGCATCCGCGGCGGCGACCTGATCGAAACCATGGATGGCGTGCCCGTGCCTCCCGTCGAAGAGATGTCGTCGATGATCGCCGCCCTGGGCGAAGCCGGTCAGACGACAACCTGGGGCGTACGCCGGGAAGTCGGTCGCTCCTTCGAAGCCACAATCGAACTGGAGGACTACAGCGGTTCCTCCAGCTTTGGCTTCCCCCTCGTCTTCAGCGTCAACAACACCACCTACCAAGACAGCTGGCGCCTTGGCCTCGGCTTGATCATGGGCAACCGCAACCGCTACATCGCCGACCAAACCAGCCGCACGGTAAAGACCCAAAACACCTTCAGCGCCCTGCTCGGCCTGATTCGCGTCTCGACCAATCCCCAAGAAACCCGGGTTCGCTTACTCTGGCTGATCCACTTCGACACCTAGCGAAGCACGAGAGCACGCCCCAGACACGCGCTGGACGGCGTCAGAGCTGCGCGGCGCAAATGCTCAGCGTGGCGACGCCACGCCTCCGCTTTGCTTGCTTGTCTTCCTTGCCAGCGCGCGCCTGGGACGCACTCTCGTGCTTCGCTCTCACTGGGTGATGGGGGTGGTGTTGTTGGTACTGTGCCAGGCACAGGAGTAACTTGTTCGAGGGTGTTGGTACTGTGCCTGGCACAGTACTGACTACTTTTGGCAGGTGGGGCACCAGTAGGTGCTGCGGCCTTGTTGGGTGGCTTGTTTGATGGGGGTTTTGCAGCGGGGGCAGGGTTGGTTTTTGCGTTCGTAGACTTTTAGTTCGCGGGCGAAGTAGCCGGTTTCTTCGGAGACGCCTACGTAGTCGCGGATGGTGGTGCCGCCGGCTTGGATGGCGGCGGTCAGGACGTTGCGGATGGCGGTGGCTAGGGAATGGGCTTCGGCTTTGGTCAGGGACTTGGCGGCTCGGCGGGGGCGGACTTTGGCGTGCCAGCAGGATTCGCTGGCGTAGATGTTGCCTACGCCGACTAGCAGGTTGCCGTTCATGATCAGCTGCTTGATGGCGACTTTGCGGTTGCGCGTGATGCGGTGGAGGAAGGCGCCGTCGAACGGGGGCTCTAGGGGTTCTTGGCCCAGGTCCTTGATGCGGGGGTGGTCGGCGAGGGTTTTCTGTTCGGCGACGTCCAGGGCTCCAAAGCGGCGGGGGTCGATGAAGCGGACCAGGCGGTCGCCGAAGTCCATGCGCCAGTGTTCGTGCTTGCGGTATTCGGGGCGGGCCTCGCGCTTGCCGATCGGGTCGACGATCAGGCGACCGGTCATGCCCAGATGGATCAGGGCGATGGGGGCAGTTGGGCCGTCGAAATGGACGAGGATGTACTTGGAACGGCGCTCTACGGCGGTGCACGTGCGGGCGACGAGGTCTGCCAGGGCCTGTTTTGGCATTGGCCAGCGAAGGTCGTCGCGCCGCAATTCCAGGGCGCGGAGGCGACGGCCGACCAGGTGGGGTTGGGCGCCGCGGCGAACGGTCTCGACTTCTGGTAGCTCAGGCACGGACGTTCATCCTCGCCTCCCGCCCAGGGAATCTCTAACATCCTTCGCCCGAACGCTGGGCGCCCCGGCGCAATCGGGACTACTGCCATGGAAACTGATCCGCCAATCGAAGCGCTGCACCACATCGGGGTGGCAGTGCACTCGCTCGACGAGGCCCTCCCGAAGTGGACCGACGGGTTCGGTCTGAAACTGCAATCCGTTGACGAGGTGCCGACCGAGAAGGTCAAGGTGGCCGTGTTGATGGCCGGCACCACGCGCATCGAATTGCTCGAACCGACCAGCGACGATTCGCCGATCGCCAAGTTCTTGGCCAAGCGCGGACCCGGGGTGCATCACCTCGCCTTCCAGGTGGGGGATTGCCTCAAGAAGATCGATGCGATGGCGGCCGCTGGTGCTCCGATGTTGAACACCAAACCGAATCCGGGCGCGCACGACTGCAAGGTCGCGTTCGTGCACCCCAAGCATCTCGGCGGGGTGCTCGCCGAACTCGTCGAAGATCCACACGCGCAGGACTAAAGCATGACTGATCACAAGAAGAAGCTCGAAGAGCTGCGCACCCGTTCGCTGCAAGGTGGTGGCGAGAAGCGCATCGCCGCGCAGCACGAACGCGGCAAGCTGACTGCCCGCGAACGCATCGACCTGCTCGTGGATCCGGGCAGCTTTGTCGAGATGGATCGCTTCGTGACGCACCGATGCCGCGACTTCGGCATGGATTCGGAGCAGAACACGATCCTTGGCGATGGTGTCGTCACAGGCAACGCACGCATCGATGGCCGGCCGATCTACCTGTTTGCGCAGGACTTCACCGTGTTCGGCGGCAGCCTGTCCGAAACGCACGCGCAGAAGATCGTCAAGGTCATGGACGCGGCGATGAAGATGGGCGTGCCGATGATCGGCCTGTGTGATTCCGGCGGTGCGCGCATCCAAGAAGGTGTCGTGTCGCTCGGTGGCTATGCCGACATCTTTTTGCGCAATACGCTGGCAAGCGGCGTGATTCCGCAGATCAGCGCGATCATGGGCCCGTGCGCCGGTGGCGCCGTGTATTCCCCATCGATCACCGACTTCATCATGATGGTCGAAGGCACGAGCTTCATGCACATCACCGGACCCGACGTGGTCAAGGCGGTGACGCACGAAGATACGACCAGCGAAGAACTCGGCGGTGCCCGCGTGCACAGCGAAGTCTCCGGCGTCGCGCACTTCACCGCTGCGGACGATGCTGCGTGCCTGATGCAGTTGCGCGAGTTGTTGTCGTTCTTGCCGCTCAACAACGGCGAAGATCCGCCGTTCTGCGCGACCAACGATGACCCCGACCGCATGGATGAAGAACTGGACACGATCGTGCCCGCTTCCAGCGACAAGCCCTACGACATGAAGGGCGTCGTCAAGCACGTGGTCGATGACGGCAAGTTTTTCGAAGTGCATTCGCGCTACGCCAAGAACATCCTGGTGGGCTTTGCCCGACTCGGCGGCCGTGTCGTGGGCATCATCGGCAACCAGCCAGCACACCTCGCCGGCGTGCTCGACATCAAGGCCAGCATCAAGGGCGCGCGGTTCGTTCGCTTCTGCGATGCGTTCAACATCCCGTTGGTTTGCTTCGAAGATGTGCCGGGCTTCTTGCCGGGCACCGAACAGGAGTGGGGCGGCATCATCACGCACGGTGCAAAGCTGCTCTACGCGTTCTGCGAAGCGACCGTGCCGCGCATGACGGTGATCACGCGCAAGGCCTACGGCGGTGCTTACACGGTCATGAACAATCGGCACATCCGCGCCGACTTCATGGTCGCGTGGCCACAAGCGGAAATCGCGGTCATGGGTGCCGAGGGCGCTGCCAAGATCGTGTTCCGCGGCGACATCAAGAACGCCGACGATCCGGCCGCCCAAGAGAAGCGTCTCGTCGAAGGCTACAAAGAGAAGTTCGCCAACCCCTACCAAGCTGCCGCGCGCGGCTTTGTCGACGACGTCATCGATCCACGGCGCACGCGTCCGGCGTTGATTCAGGCTTTGGAGTTGCTGCGCAGCAAGCGCGACACCAACCCGCCGAAGAAGCACGGCAACATCCCGCTCTAGAGATGCTCGCCGCGCTGCGCGGCACGCCGCTCTCGGCCGAATCGTGAGCCGGGACGCTGATCCGCGGCCCGTCTCCGGGCTGGATGTAGTGGCTTGCGAAGAAAATACGCTTCGCTACGCAGAGAGGCCCGGGCATCCTCGCGTACGGAGCCCGGATTCGGTTCGATGTAGCGCGCTCGGTAGCACACGACTCTGGTCGAGCCGCCGCCGACTCTCCCTCCGCTCTCGATTCCTTGCCTTCACGGAGCCTGCACGTGTCCGAATCCGCACCCAACCAGACGCTTACCACCAAAGAGACGCGTCTTCTCTTCTGGGCCAGCTTCCTTTCTCTGACCGCCGCCGGAGTCGGGTTCGCCTTTCGCGTCGCGATGGGCGAGGCCTACGGCGCCGAACTGAAACTGAGCAATCAGCAGGTTGGGCAAGTGATGGGCGCATCGTTGTGGCCGATCGCAGTGACGATGATCCTGTTCAGCCTGGTGGTCGACCGCACCGGCTACAAGTGGCCGATGATCCTCGCTTTCGTGCTGCAAGCGTTGTCTGGCATCTTCACGTGGAAGGCGGACAGCTACACCGGACTCTACCTTGCGGCACTCGCTGCGGGGCTTGGCCACGGCATCATCGAGGCAGTGATCAACCCCATCTGCGCTGCGGTCTACCCGCGCGAGAAGACCAAGTGGCTGACGATCCTGCATGCATCTTGGCCGGCTGGTCTCGTGCTCGGCACGGTGCTCGTTTTGGCGGGCGGCCCCGACCTCGGTTGGCGCGTGCACGCGCTGTGGATCTTCGTGCCAGCCGTTCCCTACGTATTGATGTTCTTGCCGTGCCGATTCCCGGTTGACGAACGCGTGCAAGCCGGCGTGCCGTTCCGCGAGATGCTGCAGCAGGTCGGATTCTTGACCGCGTTCCTAGCCAGTGGCTTGATGGTCTACGAGATCGGCAACCAGGTCATCGCACTGACCGGCGCCGACAAGCCTGCAAGCTGGTTCACGATCAGTATCGTGATTGGCGCCGTGCTCGGTGGCGCCTTCGGCTTCGCAGTCAAGAGCTTCGGCCGCCCGTTGTTCTTCTTGATGTGCTTGCTGATGATCCCGGTCGCGACGGCCGAACTCGGCACCGACGGTTGGATCAAAGGCCTGATGGCGCCTGTGCTTCAGGAATACGAAGTCAACCCGGCGTTGGCGTTGATCTTCTCGGCGTCGATCATGTTGCTGCTGCGCGTGTTCGCCGGCAGCATCCTGCGCTTCTTCAGCCCACCGGCACTGATGTGTGTCAGTGGAGTGTTGTCGGCTGTCGGCCTCTACTGGCTGTCGACCACCGCTGGCGTCGCGGTGTTCATTGCATTCACGCTCTACGCACTCGGCCAGACCTACTACTGGCCCTGCATGCTTGGTTTCACCTCTGAGCGATACCCGAAGGGTGGAGCGTTGACGTTGAACACGGTGTCGGCCATCGGTTTGTTGTCGGTCGGGATTATCGGCGCGCCGATCCTTGGTGTTGCGTTCGACAGTTCGATCCACGCAACGGTCAAGGCCGAGGTGCCGGCGCTTGAGCAGGCCGCGCGCGCCGATGGCGGCTTCATGTGGATGGTTCACGAGAAGATCGATGCCGAGAAGGCCGGCGAGTTCGTACTCGCGCTGCCTGAAACCGAACGCGCGGCGGTCCAGAAGGTCTATCGCGCCGACGCACCGCAAGGTGAGGCTCAAGTGCAGGCTGGCCGCGATGCGCTCGCGTTTGCCGTGCGTTTCCCACTGATCCTCAGCATCGTATTCGGTGTCATCGCGTTGTGGTTCCGGTCGAAGGGTGGCTACAAACCGGTCGTGCTCGACGCGACGTGGGAGTAGCGGCCCGTCGAGTAGCGGCCAGTCGAGTAGCGGTCAGTCGAGTAGCGGCCAGTCGAGTCGCGGTCAGTGGGGTCACGGCCTGAGGAGTCTGGCCGTGCACGGTGGTTGAGCTAGCCAGCTACGTTTCGCGAAGCCTGGGCTTCGCATACGCTTGATGACTGGTGACCACCATGACCTGCAATCTCACTCGGCTTTGTCCTTCGTTCATTGTCGTAGCCTTCGCGTGCGTGGCGGCCACTGCTTCCGCTCAGGACGCCGTGAAGGATCCCGTGCTCGGCATCTGGCAAGGTGCGCTGAAGGTCTCCGGGCAGAAGCTGGAACTCGGCCTGCACGTCAAGGTCGATGGCGACGGCTACGTCGCAACGTTCGATAGCATCACCCAGAACGCCAACGGGATTCCGGTGGCGTCGTTTACCCGCAAGGGCAACGAGGTGATCGCAGACATTCAAGCGATTGGCGCGACCTTCACGGCGACCTTGAAGGGCGAGGGTACCTCGCGCGAACTCGTTGGCACGTGGGCGCAGGGTGGCATGAAGTTGCCGTTGACGCTGCAGACCGTCGCCAAGATCACCGGGCCGAAGCGTCCGCAGCTGCCGAAGGCGCCGTTCCCCTACGAATCGGTCGAGGTGGAGTTCAGCAGCAACGAACAGGTCACGCTTGCCGGCACGCTGACGTTGCCGCCAGGTCAGGGGCCGCACCCGGTTGCGGTCATGATCACTGGCTCGGGACCACAGGATCGCGATGAGAGCCTGGCGGGGCACAAGCCGTTCTTGGTGATCGCCGATCACCTGACCCGGATTGGTCTCGCGGTGCTTCGCTACGACGATCGCGGCGTTGGCAAGTCGACCGGCGACTTCAAGGTCGCGACAACCGCCGACTTTGCGGAGGACGTTCGCGCGGCCATTCGCTTCTTGCGCACGCGCGACGATATTGACAAGGATCGCATCGGCCTGATCGGCCACAGTGAAGGTGGCTATATCGCACCGATGGTGGCCGCTGGGCCGGATGCGGAGCATGTCGCGTTCTCCGTGTTGCTGGCGCCGCCGACGGTCAATATCGGCGATGTCATCGTGCACCAGAGTCGCTTGATTGGCCTTGCGGGCGGCGACGACCCCGATGTCGCTGTGAACTGTGACTTCTTACGCGGTGCCTTCGCCGCGATCGCTGAGCACGAGGATCCGGGGAAGCGTCGCGCCGCGATTGCTGCAGTCGCCAAGGACGCCTGGCCGCGCTTCTCCAAAAAGGTGCGTGCCAGTCTGGGCAAGGGGCCGGAGGCGCTGGTTGACCAGGCCGATGAGTTGCAGGGGCCGTGGATGCTCTACTTGCTCGGCCAGGACCCCGAAGTCGCCCTGAAGAACATGCGCGGCGAAGTGCTCGCGATGTTCGGCGGCAAAGACCTGCAAGTCGATCCGGAGCAGAACCTGCCGCCCATGCAACGCCTGTTCGCCAAGCGTTCGCCCAAGCCGGCGATCGTGACCTTGCCCGGCCACAACCATTTGTTTCAGCACAGCAAAACGGGGTCGCCGTCGGAATACGGCGACATCGAGGAGACGTTCTCAAAGGAAGCGCTCGACGTGATGGCGAAGTGGCTGCAGCGCGTCGTGCTAAAGCGTTAGTGGTGTGATGCACAAATTTGCCGGCTTCTGAGCGGCCCTCGGCGCCGCTCGCTGCGTTGCATTGTCCTCGACGCATCCACCAACATGCCTGCGGCAATGCGCCTTACGAGCGACGCCGATGACTGGCTCATAAGACGGCAACTGTTTGCATTACACCACTGAGATGGTTGAAACTGTCAAGTCGTGGTTGGTCAGAGTTTCTCGGTCTTGGTGTTCAAGACCTTCAAGGCAACAAACGGGCCCTACTGCGACGGTTGGCACTCTGAGATTCGCGGGTTTCATCTCGCGCGAAGCGAGCATACCGCAGTTCGTGACTTCGTCGGGGCGGCCTCTCTCTAGTGGCGGGTGTAACTCAGCTTGTTCGGCTGAATTCCCATAGTGGTGTGCGAGGATTCCCCTTTCCGTGTGGGCTCGTTCGTTGCCTTGAAGACCTCGTGTTTTTGGTTGATGGAATGAGGGAGCTACGCAGCAGTCTTGTTGATCTGCTTACCGATCGCCCAGACGAATCCGGCGAGTTCGCGTGCGAGAGCGGTGATCACGACTTGCTTAGATTTGCCTCGACCGAGCAGGCGCCGGTATCGCCGGTGCAATCGGTTCTGAGCTTTCCAAGCGATGCTTGTCACTTCAGGTGCCACGCCTTCCCAGCGTTTCGTTATCGCATAGCTCTTCTTTGGGGGGTGTCGATAGCTCCAGGCGGCTTCGACGAGGAGGCGGCGCACGTGCTTGTTGCCGGTCTTCGTAATCCCGCCTCTTCGCTTGCCATCGCCAGTCGAATGTTCCGACGGAACTAGGCCGAGGTAAGCCATGAGTTGGCGAGGATTGGCAAACCGGTGAAGGTCTCCGATCTCGACTGCGACTCCCGCCGAGGTAACGAGTTGGAATCCCTTGAGAGCCTGCAGGCAGGTTACCAGCGGGCCGAGATCTTCTTCGTGCACGAGCTCTTCGATATCCTTCGTTAGGCGTGCGACTTGACTGGTGGCGTCTTCCACACTGTGGAGATACTCACGAAGCACTCGCTTCTGTGCTTCATGCTCAAAGGACTGACTTCGGATCCAGGTCAGGTGCATCCCCGTCCAGGCCGTGCGGCCAGGATACTTGCGGTCCTGGCGAAGAAGGAACTTGCTCAGTCGATGACGTGCGGCGCGTTCGACGAGCTTGGCGTCATCCCTCGCACGGACAAGGTCGCGAAGGGCTTCCGTCGACTCATCGGGTATGCGCACGTTTGTGAGGTCGCCCGAGCGAAGGAAGTGAGCTAACTTCGCGGCATCTCGCTTGTCGGTCTTGACCCGGTCGCCAGGCTTCCTGGGAATCAACGACGGTGCCACTACGACACAAGAGATTCCTGCTTTCTTGAGCTCACGACTAAGGCCATAGCCAGTCGGGCCCGCTTCGTAGCAGACCTGCAACTGTCCCCGCGGACCAAGCCGATCAAGTTGCTTCAAAAGCCGCGTCGGATCGTTTGGGATTCTCGACAGCTGCTGTGCGGGGTCACGCCCTTCGACGGCAACGGCAATTGAGATCGAGTCCTTGTGGACGTCGAGGCCTACGTACTGTGTTAGCTTCTTCATTGGATCAGCTTCATGGTTATGGCTCTGCGCCAGGGTTTCTTGACCTTGGCGTAATCCACGTCACATGACGCTGATCCTTTTTCTTGTGGCAGCATCAGGGTTTCGCGGGCCGCTTCGCGACAATCGCGTGACGGGCCTCAACCATGATGTCTAGCTGCGCGCAGCCATCGACCACAAGCGACGGCTCAGTGGCGCACGTGTCGCCGGACCAGGTCCGGGATCATGTAGAGGCAGTCGACATGGAAGGCCGCCGTGTTCTCGTCGAACGTGTAGAGGTGCATGCCGCGCTGGTGGAAGGCGCTCGAGATCGGCACACCACGTTTCGTGAACTCGCCGCTCGCGACGCGGCGGCCGGCAACGCTGGCCAGGATCAGGTTGGCGCACTCGGACGTCGACGCGTAGTCCGTTGCATACATGCCGTGGGCGAGCACGAAGGTCTTGTCGCCACGCACCGCGGCTTGCGCAAACCGCAGGAAGTCGACCATGTGCTCTGCCAGTGGGGCGCGCACATCGGGGTGCACGACGGACGCGTAGATCGAGTCGGCCGAGACCAGCGCGTCGATGCGGTCGAAGAACTCCGGCTCCTTGAGCAGTTCACGGACCGCGCCATAGCCGGCACTGAAGAACGTGATGACGATCGGGTCGAAGCGTAGTTCGCGCTCGAATTGTGTCGACAGCCGATGTTCAGCGGATTCGAGCAGGCTGCGGAACGCGGCGGGGTTGGCGTAGGGCCGCGAGAAGGCACTCGACCGCCCCTGGATCGTCGAGGCGATCAGCACTCCCGGCCTCTGCATGTGCGCGAAGTTCTCTTCGGCAATCGTCACGCCGCCTTGGAAGTGCAGATACAGCGGCACGTTGCCGGTCGCATCCGGCGCAAACCTTCCGGGCACGAACAGCTGGGCATCCGTCAGTGGTGTGCGCGAGCCAATGGCGAGCCGCTCGATGCCGGCGAGCGTGGATCGCAGCCGTGGCACCGCCGACGAGTTGCTGGGGACGGGCTTGCTGGGGACGGGCTCGGTGGTGCTCTCGCAGCCAGCTGCGACCACCGCAAGCATCATCGGCGCGAGCCATTTGCAGAGTGCGTTCATCGCGACGGGATAAGCCGGTGCCCGCTACAGATCGATCGTTCGCCCCTCGCGCGCGGACTGGTCGGCCGCCAACACGATGCGCAAACTGCTGACCGCGTCGTCCAGATGGTCCGTCAGATCGACGTCGTTCTTGATCGCGTTGAGCAAGAACTCTTGCTCGCGCAAGCACAGGCCGTCGTGGTCGGGTTCGTCGGTCGTGTCGATCCACTCGTCCTTGCGAAGGAACTCGTCGTTCTTGTCGCGGTCCTGGTAGTGAATGCGCAGCGAGTTGGTCGCCGAGTGCGAATCGACGTCCGAACTCTTGGTCGAGCGTTCGCCGTCCTTGTCGACGATCGACACGCAGCCCTTCGGCCCGATCACATCCTTCACGAAGTAGGCGACTTCGCTCATCATCGGTCCCCAGCCGGCTTCGTACCAACCGACCGAACCATCTTCGAACGTGACCTGCAGCTGGCCGTAGTTGTACATGCCTGGCTTCAGTTCGTCCGACAGCCTGGCCTGTACCGCGCTGACGCGAATTGGCTTGCTGCGCGTCATCTGGCACATCACGTCGACGTAGTGCACGCCGCAGTCGACGATCGGTGACATCGAGTCCATCAACGCCTTGTGCGTCGTCCAATCCTTGCCGCGGCTCTGCTGGTTGAGGTTCATGCGCATGACCAGCGGCTTGCCGAGCGTCTGGGCGACTTCGATGAACTTCTGCCAGGCGGGATGCACGCGCAGGATGTAGCCGACCACGACCTTGCGGTTGTGCTCCTTGGCCAGCGCCACGATTTCGGCCGCTTCTTCGACCGTCTCGGCCAACGGTTTTTCGATGAAGACGTGGCTGCCGCCGGCGAGCGCCGTGCGGGCAATCGCCGCGTGCGTGTCCGGGTAGGTGTTGATCGATACGACGTCCGGCTTGGTTTCCGCATACGCAGTCTCGAAGTCTGCGAACGTCGCAACCCCGCCGAGTTCTGCCGACAGCTTGTCCCGGGAACCGGCGCCGCGGGCGACGAGGCCGACGACCTGGAAGTCATCTAGTTGATGGTATGCGCGGGCATGGGATGAACCCATGTTGCCGCAGCCGACGACGAGGACGCTCAGTGCTGCCATACCCCGTTCATACCGCGGAAAGCTCGCGCAACCCAGCCTCTCGCAGAACCTCTCAGCCATCCTCGTGGCAGGTTGGCGGCCGGAATGAGGCCTCGGTGGCGCGAATCTGTGCTCGCCGAGGTCGAACGCATGTTTGCTGGCGCCCGGCGGATCGTTACCGTCTTTGCCCCGCCATGTTTCCCGCCTGCCAATGACACTGTTCCGCCGCATCCTGGTTGCCAACCGAGGTGAGATTGCGCTACGCGTGATCCGCACCGCCCACGAGATGGGCATCGAAACGGTTGCCGTCTATTCCGACGCCGATCGCACGGCCCTGCACGTTCGCAAAGCGACGTGCGCCGAGCACATTGGTGGTAGCCAACCCGCCCAGAGCTATCTCGACGCCAAGCGCGTGCTCGAGGTCGCCAAGAAGACCGGCTGCGATGCGCTGCATCCCGGCTACGGCTTCCTCAGTGAGAACGCCAAGTTCTCCGAGGCGTGTGAGGCGGCTGGCATCACGTTCCTCGGCCCGGGGCCTGCGGCGATCCGTGCAATGGGCGACAAGGTTGCTGCCCGCAACATCGCACTGAAGGCAGGCGTGCCGTTGGTGCCCGGGCTGCAAGAAGACATTGACGAGAAGGGCCTCGTCGCCGGTGCCAAGAAGCTCGGCTACCCGGTCATGCTCAAGGCCGCCAGTGGTGGTGGTGGTAAGGGCATTCGCATCGTGAACGAAGAGCGCGGCCTGCTCGAGGCGTTCAACATGGCGCGCGCCGAGGCGAAGGGCGCCTTTGGCGATGAGCGCGTCTACCTCGAAAAGTTCGTCACCGAGCCGCGCCACGTCGAGATCCAGGTCATGGCGGACAAGCACGGCAACGTCGTGCACTACGGCGAGCGCGAGTGTTCGGTGCAGCGCCGTCACCAGAAGCTGGTCGAAGAGTCGCCATGTTCGGCGCTGACCGAAGAGTTGCGCCAGAAGATGGGCGAGTCAGCCTGCAGTCTGGCGCGTCAAGTTGGCTACGTCGGCGCGGGAACGGTCGAGTTCCTGTACTCGCAGGGTGAGTTCTACTTCCTTGAGATGAACACGCGTTTGCAGGTTGAGCATCCGATCACCGAAGAGTGCTACGGCGTCGACCTGGTGCGCGAGATGATTCGGGTTGGCGCGGGGCTCGAAGCTAGGCAGCCCGGGCCGCCGCGAGGTCATGCGATCGAAGTGCGCATCAACGCCGAAGACCCGGCGACCTACTTCCCGTCGCTCGGCAAGATCGAGCGATTGGGTTTGCCGGGTGGGCCGGGTGTGCGTCTGGATGCGGCCATGTATCGCGGCCAAGAAGTCACGCCCTACTACGACAGCATGCTTGGCAAACTGATCGTGCACGCCGCCGATCGTGACCAAGCCATTGCCCGCTGCGTGCGCGCACTGCGTGAATTGCGTGTGGTTGGCGTGTTGACGTCGTTGCCAGTAGCCCTGGCGACGTTGCAGAGCGAAGAGTTTTGCTCGGGACACTACGACACCGGCATTCTCGAACGCATCAATCGCAACAGCGAAGAGCGCCGCGATGTGGCGATGTTGGCTGGTGCGGTGGCTCGATTCCTCGCGGCGGAGAAGGTTGGCGTGGTTGCGCCATCAAGTGATGGAGCCGCACCGGCCACGCCTGCATGGGCCACGCTGGGACGGCAAGAGCGTTTGTGGAGGACACGATGAAGTATCTGTCTCGCATGGGCGACGACGAGCGCGAATACACGTTCGAACGTCATGAAGACATCTTGGTCGCTCGCAGTGGCGATCGCATGGTCGAGATCTCGCTGGCGCAGGTTGGCGATGGCGAAGCGCTGTCGATGATCATCGATGGCGAGAGTTTCGATATCGTCGCGGAGATCCGTGGCCGAGACGTCGCGGTGCAGGTGCACGGCGAACGCTACGCGATGGAGGTCGAGGACGAACGCGAGCGCGCCGCCGCGCAGGTCGCCGGCAATAAGCAAGGCGGCAAGCGCGAATTGCGGGCGTCGATGCCCGGCATCGTGGTCGAAGTGCAAGTGGCCGTTGGCGACCAGGTCGAAGAGGGCCAGACCATGGTCGTGCTCGAAGCGATGAAGATGCAGAACCCGCTCGGAGCCGAAGGCCCCGGGGTCGTGACCAAGTTGTTGGTCAAGGCCGGGGAGACGGTTGCGGCCGGCGCCTTGCTGGCCGAGATCGAGTAGCGATGCTGCGTCTGGCAGCAGTTTTCGCGCTGCTCGTGGTGTCGATGGGCGCATGCCACGCGCCGGGCGAGCAAGCTAGCGATAGGGCCGGCGACCAGCCGGCTGTCGATATGCCGGGCGCCAATATGCCGGGCGCCAACATGCCGGTCGACAATGGGGGCGGCTCGCTGTTCGCGCGTCTGCGGAGCAAGCAAGTCCAGGTGGTCGCGCATCGCGGTGCGAGCCGAGCCAGGCCCGAAAACACCGTCGCCGCATTCCGTCATGCAGTGCAGCACGGTGCCGATGTGGTCGAATTCGATGTCTACCAGACACGTGACGGACAGTGGGTGTGTCTGCACGATCGGACTTGTGACCGCACGACCGACGCGCGCGCCGTGTTCGGGCGCGAGCAGGTGCGCATCGACGAGTTGACGTTCGCCGAGGTGCAACGCCTCGATGCCGGGACCTGGTTTGCCGCCAGTTTTGCCGGCGAGCGAGTACCGACGTTGCAGCAGGCGCTGCAGGCAATTGCGCCCGCGGTGCCGATGATCGAGCGCAAGGGTGGCGATGCTCGAGACTTGGTTCTCGAGTTGCAGCGCCTGGATGTTGTCGAACACGTCATTGTGCAGTCGTTCGACTGGGACTGGCTGGCCGAAGTGCATCAAGCGGAGCCTCGCTTGCTACTCGCGGCACTTGCCGGCGACGAGCCAACGCCTGCACGCCTGCGCGACGTCGATCGAACCGGGGCGGCAATCCTGCACTGGAGCCACAGCAAGTTGACGCGGGTGATGGCGCAGGTCGTGCACGAGTCCGGCCGCTTGCTGTGCGTCTATACCGTGGATGCCGATTCGACCTTCTACGGGGCCGTCGCGCTTGGTTGTGATCTGGTCACGACCAACCGGCCCGAGCACTTCGTCGCCGAGCGGGCCGCCGGCCACTTCAGTCGCTTGCGACGCTGAGCGTCAACGTCATCTCGTGACTTGCACCTGGCGCGAGTCGCACCGCATTTTCGAACGCGTTGGCAGACTCAACGCAGACGAAGCTTTGCCAGTCATCCGCGTGCATCTGGGAAAGCCGCGCGGTTTTGTTTGGCCACGGGTTCCAGACGATCGTCGAACGCGAGTTGCTGGTGCGCAGCGTCACGGTGCGATCGAGCGCCGGCGCCTGCAGCATCAGTTCGTCGGGCACTTGCTGGAAGACACGGTCGGTTTCGGCCCGGAAGCGAATCGGTGCGCTTTGATCCCATTCGCCCTCCGGTTCGCGCGCGTGCTCGACAACCGGCACTCCTTGCAAGCCATGCACTGAGGCTTCGTGGATGTCGCCGACGGATAAATATGTGTGCAGCGCCTGTTCGAAGGAGAACTCCCGATCGTCGGTGTTGGTGATCGTCATCGCGATCTGCAGCGTGTCTGTAAGGCTGACGGTCAGTTCGGCGCGGAATGCGTAGTCCCACATGGCCCGCGTTGCCGGGGTGTCGCCGCATGAGAACGTCGCGCTCGCCGCATCGCGCACGCTGCAGTGCCAGTCGATGCTGCGCGCGAAACCATGGGCTGGCTTGCTCGGGTCACTCTTGTGGTCGCCAAACCACGGGAACACCACCGGGACGCCGCCGCGCACCGGCTTGCCGGCGGCGTACTCTGGCGCACTCGCGGTCCACAACACGTCGCCGCCATCGGTCTGCCACGAAAGCACCTGAGCGCCCGTGTGCGAGATCAGCACCGTTTGGCCGTTGGCTGTCAGCTGCATGGCTTCCCGGCCACCGGGGTCGATTGTCTTGCGAACGCCTTGCGCTGGTTCGCTCATGGCAGCATTGCTGCAACCTTGGCAGATGCATGCGATCCCTCGGGCCGCCTCTGGAAGCTTGGCGAGCAGTTCCTTTGGGATCTCAAGGCTCTTGCACCAGCAAGTTACGCTCGCGTCGGCGCAATTGGCCGAGGGACTGTTGGCCGAGGGACTGTCGGCCGAACTACTGTCGGCCGAGGTCGCTTGCGCCACCATCGCGCACTGGTTGGCGCCGCCGCACAAGGGGCAGCGATCCGTTGGGAAGGAGCGTGAGCCAGATCCGGTCATGCGGCCACGATAGCCGCTGCGGGCTGCCGGCAACTAGTTCGTTGCCGCTCTGCTAGCCCTTCATCTGCTTCAGCTTTGCGATTGCGCCGAGCACGTTCTTGCCGCCAGACGTGCGCTTGCCAGTGCCGTAGCCGTTGTCGCCCGTGGCGTCGGCAGCCTTGCCACTTCCCGCAGCGGATGCGGATGGGGCAGCCGGGTATGTCTTGCTGGTCGTCGTATTCGTGCCAGTGCCAGCTTGTGCGGCGGGAGCCGCTTGCGGCGCACTCGTAGTCACCTGTACTCCGCTTCTCACGGCTGCTTGCACCTGCGACATGCTCGTCGCCAAGCCGGACAGTTCGCGTTGGATGTCCTTGACCGACGTCTCGAGTCCGTTGAGGTTGCCTTCGCGCATCTGCTGGAGGCCCTTCTGCAACCCAGTCGTGGCTTGCTCAAGGCTGTTCTGCAACTCGGTCGCCGCCGCCTTGACGTTCTCGCCACGCTGCAACGTCTCGAGCTGCGTTGCCAGTTTGGTCGTCGCATCTTCGACGCGGACCAAGCTCTTGCGAACCTCGGTGTCTTCGATGCGCTGCGCAATGGCGGCCAGGGAGACCTGCAGCTTTTCGATTTGCGCGGGTAGCTCGCCGAGTTCCGTCTTGCCTGAGCCGCTGCGAACGAGTTGCTCGACACGGTTCACGGTTTGGCGGGTGGCTTCGGTGCCGCCTTCGACCAGCGTCTTGACCTGGGAGACACTGCCGGCGAGCTCGGTTCCTTGCCCGGCGATTTCCATCAGTGGCTTGCCATACATTTTGATGGCCTTGGTCAGGTTGTTGATCTTTTGATCCTGGCGTTGCAGGGACAGCATCAATTGCTGCGTATCGCCTGATTCCGCGTTATTTGATTGTTGGCCGCCCTGGCCTTGGCCATCGAGGATCTGCGCTAGCGTGTCGCGAAGCTCGTCGTCGACTGACGTGCGTTGCGATTCGAGAGCTTGCAGGCGACGTTGCACCCGCGAGGTGCGTCGTTGGCTGGTGCCGATGGCGAACCCCGCGAGCCCGAGAAGCGTAATGGTTTGCGGTGCGATGACGGCTGCGAGCGCGGCCGTTGCGGCCGGAAGTGCTGCCGTCACGAGGCCGGTGATCGTCAAGGCGGCACCCAGTGCCATGCTCATGCCACCGGCCAGAGGGACCGTTGAGGCCTGGTAGCGACGTCGAGCGAGTCGTGGGGCCACGGCGACCGGCTCATCGAAGGTTTCGTCCTCTTCGTCTTCCTCGTCCTCGCTGCCCTCGTCGAGCACGTCCTCGTCGTAGTCCGAGTAGTCTTCGTCGTCCTGGTCTTCCGACTGAGCGTCGTCATAGTGCGTCGCTGCGTCTTCGGTTTCGACGGATGAGGCCTTCGTCTCGGACGTCTCGTCGGCGTCTGGGCCGAGGAAACTAGGCAGCTTCCCGGAGGAATTGCGCGTATCGCTGGATCTGTTCATGGTCAATGCTTTGTCGATCTATGCATGTGATCGGCTCTTCAAGGCCCTTCCATGAAGCAGGTGTGTTGCAAAGTACGGCACGGTGCCTGAAAACGTCGTGCCACCGATGGCTCGTAAACTCAAAGGCATCGCCGCAGCGCCCGGGATTGCGATTGCTCGCGTTGTGCACTTCCACACAACGCTCGATCAGATTCCTACCTGGACGGTCGCGGACGATCGCATAGACGCAGAGGTTGGGCGTCTATCTGGAGCTATCGCTGCAGTTACCGAGAGCCTGCTCAATTTGCAGAAGGAGCTGGCTGGAGCGCTCGGCAAGCATGATGTGCGCATCTACGACGCGCAGCTCGCCATTCTGCACGACAAGACGTTCCGCAAGGATGTGGAAGACGAGGTCTCACAGCACAAGGTCAACCTCGAGGTCGCGTTGCAGCGAGTGATCGCGCGCTACGAAGCCGTGTTCGAGGCGATGGAGAACGCGGCGATGCGCGAGCGCGCCGCGGACCTGCGGGACATTGGTCGCCAGTTGGTCGGCGCGTTGGTAGCGCACGACCGCCAGAAGTACATCGCCGATGGGGCCGACTACTTGTTCGCCGCGGACGAGTTCTTGCCGAGCGATGCCGGGATCCTCGATCGCGCCCACATCCAAGGCATCGTCACCGCGCATGGCGGCAAGTATTCACACGGCGCCATCCTGGCGCGTTCGCTCGGCATTCCGGCCATCGTCGGGGTTGACGGGTTCATGCAGGAAACCAGCAGCGGTGCGCTGGCGATCCTCGATGGGGACGCCGGCGTCGTGCTGGTCGATCCGACGGTCGACGAACTCGCCGACTACGAGCAACGCCTGCGCGAAGAGCGTGCGGTAGAGTCGCGAATCTCCGAGTTGCGCTTCCAGCCTTCGGTCACACCAGACGGCACCAGCGTTCGCTTGATGGCCAACGTCGAAGGCGTGCAGGATCTCGACAACCTCGAGCTCGACACGATGGCCGGCATCGGCCTGTTCCGCACCGAGTTCGCCTTCATGGAACGGCGCCAGTTCCCGACCGAAGAAGAGCAGGTCGCGATGTACCGGCGTGCTGTTGAGAGCGCCGACGGCAAGCCGGTCACGTTCCGCACCCTGGACGTTGGCGGCGATAAGCCGCTCGGATACTTCCAGATGCCCGAGGAGCGCAACCCGGTGCTCGGCTGGCGCGGGATCCGGTTGTGCTTGGACTGGCCCGACATCCTCTACACGCAGCTGCGCGCGATCTTGCGCGCCAGTGCCCTCGGTCATGCGCGCATCCTGTTGCCGATGATCACGACGCGCTCGGAAGTGGTGCGTTGTCGTGAAGTCGTGGACCAACTGACTTCGGATTTGCGCGCCAACAACGTCGCCTACGACGCCCGCATCGAACTTGGGGTCATGGTCGAGGTGCCGATCCTGGTGCACGTGTTGCCCGAGATCCTGCCCATCGTCGACTTCGTCTCGGTCGGCACCAACGACCTCGTGCAGTACTTGTTGGCCGTCGACCGCGACAACCAGCGCGTTGCCAAGATGTATGACCCGTTCCACCCCGGGGTCTTGCGGGTGCTGGGGCAGATTGCCGAAGCGGCTCGGGTTGCGGGCAAAAGCGCTTCGATCTGTGGCGAAGTCGCCGGCGACCACTGGTACACGCCGCTGCTGGTGGGGCTCGGATATCGAGAACTGTCGATGGCGCCGGTGTTCTTGCCGCGCGTCAAGTTGATGCTGCGTAGCTTCTCGCTGGAGGAATGTCAGGATCTCGCGCGCCGCGCTCTGGCGATGCAGGCGACGTCCGCGGTGCGCAAGCTGGTGCAGGACGAGATCCACCCGCGGTGGGCTGCGTTGTTGCGCAGTTCGGACAGCGAACTTCCAGAGAGCACTGTTGGAGAGAGCGATGCCAATCAGCCCAAAGCTGGGGACAAGCTCAAACCTGGGGATTCGAGCGCATGAGCCATCGGTTGCGTCGCGGCAATTGGTCGGTCCAGGAGCTGGAGCGACTGCGCTTGTTGTTTCCACACCGAGGTGTTGAGCAGACCGCTGCCTTGTTGCGTCGTTCGGCCGACAGCGTGCAACGCAAGGCGCTCGACTTGTTGCGGGTGCCGCCTCGCAAGGGGGCATGGACTGACAGCGACGACTGGCAGTTGCGCCAGGCGTGGGGCGCGGTCGAACTTCGATTGCTGGCGCCAATGCTTGGTCGGCCGGCGAACGAGGTTCGATCGCGGGCGGCCGAGCTACGCAGTCGCTTGAGGTCTGGTGCGTGGACCCGCGAAGAGCGCCGGTTGTTGAAGAAGCTCTATGGCACACGCGCGGATGAGGACCTCGAGGTGTCGTTGATGCGAAGCCAGAGCGAAATTGCCACGGCTGCGCAAAGCATGTGCCTCGCCAAGGACAAGAGGTTCCAGGCGGCGTGCAACAACGCAGCGAAGAACCAATCCCCGACGTCAAACGCCAAGAGTGGCGCCAAAAGTCGGGTCAAGGCTGGCGGCAAGCACGGCAAAGCCGCGCCACCCATTCGCTCCCGCATGCCGCGATGGACCTTGGCCGAGGTCGAAAAACTGCAGGCGCTCTATCCCGACCACGACAACCTTGCCGTGGCCCGTGCGCTTGGCCGTTCGGTCACGAGTGTTGCGAACAAGGCGTTCCAGCTCGGCATTCACAAGAGTGCCGAGTTGCTGACCAACATCGGGCGATCGAACATCTCGCACCGCTACCGGGCCGAAGGAGTTACGGCCGACGAGGGAACGGTGGCTGTGCCCCGGCCGAGTACTGAGCCAGCCGTTGAGCTGCCGCCAGTAGCGAATCCGCCAGTAGCGCTTCCAGCAGTTACGCAGCCCGCAGTTACGCAGCCCGCAGTTGAGCTGCCAGCAGCCGAGCCGACGGTGATCTTGCCAACTGCAGCGGGGCCGCAATCGGTGCCGGTGTGCAGCGACGGGGACGAACCGTCGCCAGATGGCGAGCTGGTTGATCCCGTGGATCTCGGTCTGGCTGCAGAAGATCGCGGCGACCCAGTTGCCCCGCGCGGTGATCGAATCACCGATGCCGACGGCGTTTGAGGGGCACCCCCCTGCATCTTTGTGCTAGGTGTCTCTCCCTGGTGCGTAGATTTCCATCACTGGCTCAACTCGCGAGGCCGTCGGTGCCGATGCAGAGCAAGCATTCACACCCAACCGGGTCGCGCACACCGAGGTTACGCCATGGAAATCGTTGGAAAGAAAAGTCAGGGTCTGTCGGTTACAGCTCTCAAGGACGACAAGACTGTCATCATTTCGTTCAACGACAGAAGCCTGAACTTCTATGTCACGGACTCGCTCAAAGAGTCGTTGAAGGAAACGATCAACGCGAAGATCGAGGAGGGTTACGAGCACTTCGTGCTGAACCTCGACAACGTGAAGATCATCGATTCTTGCGGAGTCGGCTTGATCATTGTGGCCAATAACGTGACTTCGTCACGCAGCTGCAAGCTCTACCTGAGCAACATCAAGCCGTTCATCGTCAAGATCTTCGAGATCATGCGCATCTCCAAGCACCTTGCGATCTACGACAAGGAAGACGACGCGCTGCAAGCGATCAAGAGCGGCAGCTAAGCCCGCCTGATCGCCACTAGCTGTGTAACCCGGCCAGTTGTCGGGTCTGACCTGTCGAAAGGGTTGGCCAGTATGGCGACGTCCAACAACATCCTGATCCTGGCGACAGGCGCAAACGCTGCTCGATTGCAGTCATGGTTTGCCGACGCCGGGGCACAGGTCATTGTTGCTGACTCGATTGATGCGGCCACAGAACACCTGACCACGGGTGGGCTACAAGCCGTGGTCGCGGATCTTGCCTTCGTTGGCGACGCGCTGCAGGGCCTGCACGAACATTGCCAGGTTGGCGATGTCGAGATGGTCATCGCCGTCGATGGAGCGCCGCAACCGGCCCACTACGAGCGCGCCATGGCGATCGCTGCGATCGGCGTGATTGGTGCCACCGGTTCTGCCAGCGACGCCAAGAAGCTGCTCCAACGGCTGGGGTCTCGCGTCGAAGCACGATCTCGCGGTCGTGGCGAAGCAGAACGTTGGAGGGTCCAGTCCGAAGAGCTTCGCCGTCGATGTAAGCAACAGGCCGAGAAGTTCCAAGAGACGCAGGAGACGTTCTACCTCGACCTGTCACGCATGATGACAATCATCACCAACATCATGGACGGCATCGTCTTCGTCGATCGCGGCGGCAACGTCACGTTGATGAACCCGGTTGCTGAGGACCTGTTGGGCATGAAGTCCTTCGTGGCGATCGGTAAGCCGATCAGCATCATGCAGGGCCAGCACGAGTTGCTCGATGCCTTGGTCGAAGACCACGCCAGTCTTGCCGACCAGAAGGAAGTCTTCCGCACGGTCGAGGTCCACGACAGTGAACAGGACCTGCTCTACATCAAGTGCATGACAAGTTGCGTGCACGACTACCGCGGTCATCCGGCCGGCACGTTGACGGTGCTTCGCGATATCACTGCGGAGTTCAAAACCGACCAGCTCAAGAACCAATACCTGTCGATCGTCGCGCACGAGTTGCGCACGCCGCTGACGGGCATCAAGACTTTCGCGACCATGATGGCGAAGGGTTCGCTTGGCGAACTCAATGAGCGCCAGGAGAACGTCTGTGAGTCGATTCGCGAGCAGTCTGTTCGCCTTGAACACCAGATCGACAAGCTGATCAACCTCGGCAACCTCGAGTCTGCCGATTATGGGCAAGACCGAGAGGTCGTTGCCATGGACGACTTCCTTGCCGGCATGCTGCTGCCGTTCGAGCAGCCAGCGCGCGACCGACGCGTCGCGCTTTCACTCGAGTGCGAAGTCGAAGGCGTCCAGTTGTTTGCTGACCGCGCCGACTTGCGCCGGGCCTGCCAGGCGTTGATCGAAAACGCCGTCAAGTTTGCGCGCGACGATGGGCGGGTGCGAGTCGCTGTGACGGCCGTTGGCGATGGTCTGCGGTTTAGCGTCGGCGACGACGGAATTGGCATCGACCCTCGCTACCAGCGACGGATCTTTGAGAAGTTCTTCCAGGTGGAGGACCCGTTGACCCGGCACCACGGCGGCGCTGGCTTGGGACTGTTCGTCGCTCGGGGCATCATCGAAGCCCACGGAAGCTTGATGGAAGTCTCCAGTCAGCTAGGCCAAGGAGCCGATTTCTCTTTCATGCTTCCGATCTACCAGCCCGAGCATGCTGGGGTGGTATCGGAAACCGCGACAGATTGACCGAGGCTCCTCAGATGCAAAGAACCGTCCTGATCATTGAAGACGAAAAGCTGATCATCGTCTCTACCCAGATGGTGCTCGAGGCCGCCGGCTTCCGTGTTGAATCGGCGACCAACGGTGAGGCAGGGATCACCCAGGCACGGACGCAGGCGCCTGACCTGATCCTGCTGGACATCATGATGCCGGGCATCGATGGCTGGGAGACGCTGACCCGCTTGAAGCGCGACAGTGCAACCTCGGGCGTTCCGGTGGTTATCTTCACGGCTCGCGAGCACTCGCGTGGCCACCAGAAGAGCGCCGAAATGGGGGCTGCCGACTACTTCCGCAAGCCATTCGAACCTGACGAACTGATCGAACTCGTCGAGAAGCACGTCGGCCAACAGCAGGCCTGATCCTCTCCGGCTGAGAGTTCGCCTTGATTGGCGAGCATCGCCCCAATTACGCCGATGCAACTGGCAGTCGTTTCGCTGTGGTCCCTGCTGGAGGCATGTCGGGCCGGCAGTCCAAAAGAGCAGCAGCAGGCAGCCCTAGGCGCCGAAGAATCGGTGACTGATCACGGTCGTGAAGAAGGCCGGTTGACGCTTCAGGTAACGGACTCGCTATTGGTCATTGATGGTTTCTCGGCTGTCAGTGGCGCCGACACTTTTGCTGCGACCCACGGACTGCTCAGGTTCTTGCGGGATGCCGCGATTGCTCGAGTCGAGTTCTCAGCGGACGTGCGCGCGCTGGATCTTGCCGAATGGGCGAAGCATGTTGTTCGCGTGACAACTCCCGAGGTCTGGCCGGCTGGCATCGAGGTCCAGCTGCGTTGCGAGTCGAGCTCGCCGGACGTCATGGCGCCGCAGGCTCGTCAGAAACCGGGGGTCGAGTCGTCGGACTCACAGTTGCGATCGGTGTTCTTGCAGCATCGGCTGATCGCCGGCCTGCCGGCGATTGTCGGAGTCGATGCAACGACGGCCAAGCTGGTGATCCAAGGAGTGGTCGATCGGTTGTTGCAGGTCGATGGCGGCTTGGAACCGTTGATGTTGTTGCAGCAGGATGAAGATCTGTTGCGCCGCAGCACCGCGGTTGCGGTTCTTGCGGTCGTGTTCGCGCGCCGCGCTGGCTGGCCGGTGGAGCAGTTGGCGGACCTGGGCGCAGCTGCGTTGTTGCACGATCTCGGCGTGATCCTCGATGCTGCATCGCCTGGGCGCGCCGCGTTCGGGTGGTTGCTGGATCGCGGCAACGAGGACTTCTGGTTGCGCAGCGCGTTGATCGCTCGCCGCTGGCGCGATGGCTTGGTCGCAAGCACCGATTCCGCGGGGCCGCTCGCCGTGATCACGATCGTGCGTTTAGCCGCCGTTGCCTACGGCCAGGGGGGCGCCGGGATCGATGCCGTGGTTGCGAGCGGTGCCGCGCCAGTCGAATTGGCTGGGCTTGCAAAGCAAGTGTTGGCAGCGACCTGAGGCCGCCGCGAGCGGCCCTACACCGCTATTTCACGCCCCGCTATGCGTGACGCGCTACTCGTGTCAGCCTACTCGTGACGCAGTGCGTCGACGGGGTCCATGTTCGCTGCACGCCAGGCCGGGTAGATCCCGAAGCCAACGCCAACCGCGGCAGAGATGCCAAACGCCAGCGCCACGTGCTGCGGCATGACGTCGGTGCGCTGCTCGAACACCTGGGTGATCACCGTCGGCAGGATGATGCCGATGATCACGCCGACGATGCCGCCGAGAGCGGAAAGCACGCCCGCTTCGACCAGGAACTGCTGGATGATGTGTTTCTTCTTGGCCCCGAGAGCTCGGCGAATGCCGATCTCGCGCGTGCGTTCGGTCACCGTTGCCAGCATCACGTTCATGATGCCGATGCCGCCGACCAGCAAGCTGATGGAGGCGATAACTGCGAGCACGATGTTGAACATGCGCTTGCTCTCCTCTTCCTGCTTCAGCAGTTCGAGAGGCACCGTCACAATCACGTCGTTGTTGAGCTTGAGTCGGAGCAGGTCTCGCAGGATGCGGGCGCCGGCTTCGACTTGCTCCGACTCCGGCATCTTGACCTTGATCTCATTGAGTTCGACGAGCTCGCGTGAGAACGAGCCCCCGGTCATCGTGGTGTTCTGTTCCCCGAAGCGGCGGCGAGCCGTCATCATCGGAACGAACATGCATTCGTCGTACGGGGTGCTGCCGGCGCCAGCCGTGCGGCCTTGTTCTTCAAGGATGCCGACGACGCGGAAGCGGTCGCCACCGCCGACCAGCACGGTGTGGTCCATTGGGTTCTCCAATGGGAACAGTAGGCGCGACAGGGTCTCGCCCAGCACGCAGACGTTCTGCAGGCGCTCGTCGTCGGTGTGGGTTAGCCATCGACCTTCGCGCACCTTCATGTTGGTGATCTTGAGGAACGATGGTTCGGTGCCGACAATGATCGACGTGTGGAAGTACTCGCCGCGCACCATCGGTCTCTTCACCTCGCGGATGCGAGCTATGTCGGATCCGGGAAGCGAGGCCTCGATCAGGTCGGCTTCTTGATACAGCAGGCCATAGGCCAGTGCCGACCAAGTGCTCTGGGAGCTGCTGGACTGGGTCTCGGCGGGCTTCTTGCTGCGGGCGATCAGGTTGGTGACGCCCATGTCCTTGAAGCGTTCGAGCGCGTCGCGCTTGGCGCCTTCGCCGACTGCGAGCATGGCAATGACCGACGCGACGCCGAACAGGATGCCGGCCGTCGTCAGCGTGCTGCGCAGTTTGTGCAGCAACAGGCTCTTCAAGCCGAGGCGCACGATGCGCCAGCTGTCGCGAATCATTCTTGCGCTCCTTCTGCCGGCGTCTCGCGGCCGTCATCTGATGCCGGCGAACTGGCTGCGGCAGCCAGTTGCCTGGCCGGGTTCTCGACCAGCTTCTCGACTTCGCCGTCCTTGAGCCACAGCGTGCGGTCGGCGCGCACCGCAACGGTTGGGTTGTGGGTGACCATCACGATGGTGATGCCGTCCTTGGCGCGCAAGTCATCGAACAGGTTGAGGATCTCGGCCTCGGTGTTGCTGTCGAGGTTGCCGGTTGCTTCGTCGGCCAGCAAGAACAGTGGGTCGTTCATCAGCGCGCGCGCGATCGCGACACGTTGCTGCTGGCCACCAGACAATTCGAGTGGGCGGTGTTCTAGGCGTTGGCCGAGGCCGACGCGATCGGCGAGATACTCGGCCTTCTTGCGCGATTCGGGGCCGACCTTGCCTTGATAGAACAGCGGCACTTCGAGGTTCTCGAGCACCGTCAATTGCGGAATCAGGTTGAAGGACTGGAAGATGAAGCCGATCTCGGTGCCGCGCACATCGGACAGGTCGTCGTCGCTGAGTTTGCTGACATCACGACCACCAACGCGGTACTCGCCGCTGGTGGGGCGGTCGAGGCAACCCAGCAGGTTGAGCATCGTGCTCTTGCCGGACCCGGAGCGGCCCATGATGGTTACGTAGTCACTGCGACGCACCTGCATCGACACGCCGTTGAGCGCGCGAACCAGGTTGTCACCCATTTGGTAGTGACGGTGCACATCGACGAACTCAGCGATGATGTCATCGCTGCTGGTTTCCCTTTCGGACACGTGTCTTATTCTCCGCCGCGCCGGTTGCCACCCTGACGTCCGCCACCCTCACGCCCGCCACCTTCGCGATTGCCGCCGGTGCGTCGCGCGCCGCCCATCATCTGCTTCATCATACTGTCGCGAAGCGTTTGGGCCTTTTCTGGCTCGTTGGCATCGATCGCCTTGATGATGTCCCCGATGGCGACATTCATCTTGTCGAGTTGCGCTGGTTCCAGGCGCGCACCAAACCGTTCGGCCATGCTTAGTAGCGAGGTCTTCTGCTCGGCGAGTTCCTCGGCGCTCATCTCCGTGTACTTCTTGCGACCGCCACTGCTGCGCTTCTTGCGTTCGCCTTGGCCTTCGTCGGTTGCGGCGCCAACGCGATTGCCTGGAATCGTGTCCGTGCCACCAGTAGCCGGGATGGGCGAGCGCACTTCTGGCAGTGCCGGTTGGTCAAACTTCGGGTCCGCTTGGCCACCCGGTGGCGTGCGGAAGATGACGTCGCCCTCTACCAGGCCGCTCAGGATCTCGACCTTCTCCTGGTTGTTCGCGCCAATTTGCACCGCAACGGCGACGGGACCCGACTCCGTGCGTTTCCAGACGTAGTTGACCGAACGGTCGCGGCGAACCGCTTGGATCGGCGCGGTCAGCACGCTCTTGATCGTTTCGACGACGATCGTCGCCGAGGCCTTCATGCCTGCCTTCAGCGCGTCATCGTTGTTGATGCCATCGAGCACGACCTTGGTCGTGTAGACCTTCTTGTCGTTGCCACCCCAGCGGCTGGCCGAGTCGGCGACCGGTGCGACGTAGCTGACCCGGCCGGTCAGCACGTCGTTGGGGCGAACTTCGGCGCTGATGTGGGCCGGCAGGCCGACGCGCACCTTGTCGATCATGGCTTCTTGCACCTTGATCTCACACATCAGCTCGGAGTTGTCCGGGATGATGATGATGCTCTGGCGCTCGCGAACGCTCGTGCCCTCTTCGACTGGCTCGCTGTCACCGCGACCGCGCGAAACCTTTGAGTAGACGACCAGGCCGCTGCCCGGTGAGTAGATGATCGAGTTGCCGATCTGCTTCTCCAGGTTCTGCAGGCGCTCGGTGGCGACTTCCCATTCCTTCTGCTTGGCCTCGACATCAAACAGCGAGTTGCTGCGCTCGGCGTTGTTCGACGCGGTGACCCGCTCGACTTCGAGCTCAGCGTTGGCGAGGTTCTGCTTCAGTTCGATCTTGCTGCTGCGCAGCGTGTAGTTGATCAGTAGTTCGAGGTCGTTCCACGCGATCGTGACCTTCGACGCAGCTTGTTGGTAGGAGAGCTCGTCGCGCTCCAGTTCGTTGCGCGTGATGAACTGCTTGGCGGCCAGACTGCGGCTGTGCGATGCGGTGTCTTCCTTGACCTTGAGGTCGGCCATCGCGAGGCGAATCTGGTCGGCCTGCTGCAGGATCTTGTTGGCCATCTCGCCCATGTCGCGCTTCAGCGGATCCCCCTGTTCGCCTTCGACCTTGAGCAGCGCCTTGACCTTGTCGACCAGGCCGGCGTAGTTCTGCGGGTGCACTTGGGCAACGAGTTGCGTGCTGCGCTCGGTAGCGGGCTGTTCTGGCTCTTCTGGGGCCGTGACCAGTGCCTGCAAGAGCGTTACCATGTCGGCGTTGCGGCCTTCAGAGCCCGAGCCGTCATTGGCGCCGAGCAGCTTTTCGAGCTCCATCGACGCGATTTGGCGTTGCGACTCGGCGGTGTTCTGCTTGGTGATCAGCTCCTTCTCCAGGATGTTGCCAGCAGTCTTCGCTTGCTCCATCGCGTTGCGTGCCTTCTCGACGGAGATCTCTTGGTTGGCGCGCATGTCGACCAGACTGCTGACATCGAGTTCGACCAGCTTGTCGCCGGGCTTCACTAGAGTGCCTTCTGGAATCAGGCTGAGGATCGTCGCGTTGCCTTCAATCAGCGAACGAACGACCGTCTCTTTGACGGCAATGAGTTCGCCGCCTTCCTTGACGTTGATTGGTAGGTCTTCGCGGCTGACGGTGTAGGTGTTGACCGTGGAGTTGGTCTGGGCCTGATCTGCCTGGCAGGCGGTCAATGCTGCGACACTGGCAAGCAGTAGAGCGGCACTCGAGTAGTTTGGACGACTGTTCATTGGGTTGCCTTGGAGACTTACTCCGCGGCCGACGAGGGCATCGGCAGGGTCATGTCGAAACGCAATCCCTGCGGCTGCAGGCGAATGGATTCGAGATTGTTCATGAGTTGCAGGCGCGCGATCGCGTAGTCGACGATCGCAGCGTTGCGGTTGAGTTGGGCGCTCAGGAACGAGTCCTGTGCGTCGAGCTTGTCGAGCGCTTGCGCGCGACCAGCATTGTAGAGTTCGGTTGTTGAATCGACACGTTGGCCGGCGAGGTCGACGGCGACGGTTTGGATGCGGAACGTGTCGAGTGCGGCTTGGATGTCGCGCAGCGATCGGCGCACGTTGGCTGTCAGTTGGTCCTCGGCTTGTTCGCGCGCACGCAGCGTTTGATCGAAGGTGATCAGCTGGCTGCGGTAGGCGTTGCGCAACGGGATGCGGTCGAGGAACAGGTTGAGATCGACACCGGCGGACCAGTTGATCTTGGACCAGTCCAAGTCGAGGCCCGAGCCTTGTTGCGCCGGCACGCTGATCGCAGCGGTGAAGTCGAGGCCGAAATTGAGCGCGTTCTCCGCGATGATGACGCGGCGGCCGACGTCTTCGACTTCGTCGACGTTGGTCTGGTAGTCGAAGCGGCGACTCAGTGCCAGGCGCACTGCTTCTTGCTCGGTCAACTCGACCGGCGCGACACCTTGGTCCACCAACTTGGTGAGCTCCCCGGCATCGAGGGTGATCGGCGCCGTGACTGGCAGGCCGAGCGTCAGCTTGAACGAGTCGAGTGTCGTCTGCAGGCGGTTCTTGGAGTTGACCTGCTGCGCGTCGGCGCTGTACTCACTTTGCTGGGCGCGGCCGAGGTCGACGATCGTCTTCCGGCCGGCGTTGTAGAGTTCCTCGATCTGCAGGCGCGATAGCTTCAGACTGTTGTAGTTGGCCTCGACGTTGTTCAAGTCGGACATCTGCTGGGCGACGTTCCAGTAGTCGGCGACCAGGTCGATCGCAAACTGCGAACGGAAGCGCTCGAAATCGCGGATGGCGTAGATGACGTTGCGCTCGGCCTGCGTCAGCGGTTCGCGCGCGATGTGACGGCCAGCACCTCGCAGCAGCGGCTGCGTGATCGTCATGTTCAGGATCGAGCTGCCATCAAACTGGCCGCCGTTGATCACCGAGCGCATGAACGTTTGCACGAAGTTCGTGACCACCTGCGTGCCGACCACGGACGAGGCCGAGGCGCTCAGGTCGTCGGTTAGCGAGACATCGGCGCTGGTGTCGCTGGTGCCGTCCGCGGTGGCAGTGCCGCCGCCGCCAAACCGAACCCGGAAGTCGTTCAGGGTTGTGGTCAGACCAAGCGCGGAGAGGTAGAGACTCTCCTTTTGGCGCTGGAACTCGCGGCTGTTTTCCGCGGCGACATCCAGCGCCTGGACCAGACTCAGGGTCACCGGCTCCCGCGTGGTCATAAGTCGCTTGCGCAGCGTGTCGATCGCTCGCTCGACGACGAACTCACGCTGTTCGCCAAGGACCTGTTCGTTGGCCTTGTCGAGCACGCTGTAAACCGCGCGGTCGGCCCAGGCGCGGTTGCCTTGGGCTGTGTAGCACGCTGGGAGCGTGGCGGCGGCGATCAGAAGTAGAAAACGGTGGTTCAACAATGTGAGGCGCAAAACGGGGAGACCAACTTACGACGACTGTCCTAGGACTCCTCAACTGTTTTTTCTCCTCTCGCCCGCGAGTGTTACTACGATAGGACGCGTTGCGAACTGGTCCGGGCGGGCCATACAAGCAGCGGGGGCATGGTAAGCATCCTGATCACCGCGGGTCCAACCCGTGAACATCTTGACGATGTGCGATTCCTGAGCAACGCGAGTTCGGGCCGCATGGGGTGTGCCTTGGCCGAAGCTGCGATGGCAGCAGGGCATCAAGCAACACTCGTTCTCGGCCCCGTCGAATTGACGCCACCGGTAGGTGTCAAGGTTGTCTCGGTTACGTCGGCGTTGCAGATGCAGACCGCCGCCGAAGACGTATTCGCGACATGTGACGTGCTGATCGCGGCGGCTGCAGTTTCTGACTGGCGACCGGTGTCACGCGAGCCCGGCAAGCCCGATCGGCAGCCCGGCAACATCACGGTCGAGTTCGTTCCGAACCCCGACATCGTGGCTGGCCTGGCCGCGACCAAGAACCGGGCGGGGCGCAATCGGGTCGTGTTCGGATTTGCGCTCGAATCGGTCTCTGCAGGCCTGCCGGCGGCGATTGCGCGCGGCAAGCGCAAGATCATCAACAAGCAACTCGATGCCGTCGTCGTGAACCTTCACGATACGATTGGCAGCGAACAAGCCGAGTTCGTGCTGTGCCACGCCACCGGCCTGGAGCAACCGCTGGCGCGCTGTGACAAGCGCCGCGCCGCGGATTTCATTGTCGCCGAGGCTGTCGATTTGTGGCAGCAGCGCAATCCCGGCAGCAGTAGCTCTAGCAGCAGTAGTTCTGGCAGCAGTAGTTCTGGCTCTGGCAGCAGTAGCAGCGCTGGCAGCGGTAGCTCCGGGGACAGCAACTGAGATGCAACCGAGATCCACACCCGAGACCGACCACGCTAGTGGCAGGCAACCGATGACCGCGGAGTCGATGTGACCAAGAAGAAAGACAAGCAGGAAGAGCCGAAGCCCAAGCGCGGTACTCGCTTCGTTCCTGCAGAGGACGTGGCGCTGCCCGGGCTGTCGCAGCGATCTCGCGAGGTCGTGGCGTTGGCGCTGTGTGGCTTCTCGCTCTACGCGATGCTCGCTCTGGCTACGTTTCGACTGGCGGACCTGGATGCCGTCGCGATCCCGAGCGGCAACATGGAGAACCTCGGCGGCGCAGTCGGCTACTACCTGGCCTTCGGTTTTGCGCGGGCCCTCGGTTTCGCCGGGTGGGTGCCGTTTCTGCTTCTGCTGGCGTTTGCGATGCTGCTGTTTGTCGGCCGCAAGTGCGAGCGCGTCACGATCAAGCTGCTCGGTGCCGTCTGCTTCGCCGCGATGCTTTCGATCCTGTTCGCTGGCGACGATGGCATGAATCTCGGCTTCGCCACGACGCCGTATGGGGCCGGTGGCGTGTTCGGGGCGACGGTGTCGCCCAAGCTTGATTCGGCGTTTGGTGGCACTGGCCGCTTGTTGCTGGTTTGGTTCGGGGCGTTGTTGTCGCTGTTGATCGCCACCGAGTGGATGTTCTCGCAGCTGCTGCTCCGTGCCTATTCCGCCCTTGAGCTGCTGGTGCGCCGCTGGTTCCGTCGCCCGGCAGTGGCCGCTGCTGGCGTCGGCGAAATCGACGAAGAAGAGGAAGAGGTTGCGGTCGCCAAGCCGCGCCGTAGCCGCCGTAAGCCCAAGAAGGCGGTGATCGAAGTCGACGAAGAAGAGGACGAAGAAGAAGTCGAAGAGGAGGAAGAAGAGGACGAAGAGGAGGAGGAAGAGGCCGAAGACGAAGAGGAAGAGGAGGCCGAGGAAGAGGAGGAAGAGGTCGAGGCGCCGCCGCCGCCTCGCTCCCGCCGCCGCTCCCGTTCTCGCCGTAAGTCCAAGCAGGACGAAGAGGAACTCGAAGAGGCGGAGGCTGTCGCAGAACCAGAACCAGAACCCGAACCCGAACCCGAACCCGAACCCGAGCCGGAGCCGGAGCCAGAACCAGTGCCCGAGCCGCGGAAGCCCATGGTGATCGTGCGGCCGAAGGCCAAGAAGCGGCGCAAGAAGCCGGCTGCCCAGAGCGATCTGCCGTTTGCGGACTATCCATTCCCGCCCGTGGAACTGTTCCAAGAGCCACAAACCAACGATTTGGGGTCGACGACCGAAGCGCTCGAAAAGGGTGGTGCGGCCATCGTCAACAAGCTTGCGAACTTCAAGATCGAGTCCGAAGTCGTCGCCGCATCCGTTGGTCCGGCGGTGACGCAGTTCGAGTTGCGACTCGCCGAGAGCATTCGCGTCAACAAGATCGTCGGCTTCGAATCCGACCTTGCGGCCGCGTTGAAGGCCTACTCGGTTCGTGTGGTTGCGCCGATCCCGGGCAAGGACACGGTTGGCATCGAGGTGCCCAACGAGGAGCGCGAGAAGGTCTACATGCGCGACTTGCTCGACATGTTCGGGCGCGCCGATGACCACGCAATTCCTCTGTTCCTCGGCAAGGACGTCGCCGGCAATCCGATTGTTGAAGACCTGGCGCGCATGCCGCACTTGCTGATCGCCGGCACGACCGGGTCCGGTAAGTCGGTCTGCATCAATACGATCTTGCTGTCGATTCTGATGACCCGCACACCGCAGCAGGTCAAACTGATCCTGGTCGACCCCAAGATGGTCGAGCTGCAGGCCTACAAGCAGGTGCCGCACCTCTGCTGCGAGGTGGTCACCAACATGAAGAAGGCGCCGGGCGTCTTGCAGTGGGCCGTCGACGAGATGGAGAACCGCTACGGGATGTTGTCCGTCGCCGGCGTCAACCACATCAAGAACTACAACCGCCTCGGCCAGCAAGAGTTGGCCAAGCGCATTGGCCGGGAGCCGGATCCCGATCGAGTGCACCTGAGCTACATCGTCATCGTGATCGACGAGTTTGCCGACTTGATGAACGTCTCGTCGAACGAAGTCGAAGACCTGATCCAGCGATTGGCCCAGAAGTCGCGCGCCGTCGGCATGCACATCATCCTGGCGACGCAGCGCCCGAGTAGCGATGTGATCACCGGCATCATCAAGGCCAACCTGCCTTGCCAGATCTCGTTCAAGGTCAACCGCCGCATCGATTCGCGCGTCATCCTCGACGTCAACGGCGCCGAGAAACTACTCGGCCACGGTGACATGCTCTACATGCCGCCGAGTGGCGGAGCGCTGCTGCGCGCCCAGGGCACGTTCGTGTCCGACGAAGAGATGCATGGGGTCGTCAAGTATCTTGAGGACCAAGGGCAACAGCCGTCGTTCAACCCCGACCTGGTGCAAAGCCAGAGCAGTTCGCGGCCGTCGTCGGCGGATCGCGACGACCGCTACAACGAGGCCGTCGAGGTCATTGTCGGCCAGCAGCGCGGTTCGGCGACGTTGCTACAGCGCGCGCTCGCAGTCGGTTACACGCGCGCTACGCGTCTCTTGGAACTGATGGAAGACGACGCCATCGTCGGTCCGTTCGTCGGTTCGAAGTCGCGCGAAGTGTTGCTGACCCTCGAGGAATGGCACGCCCGACTCGAGGCGGAGGCTGCTGCCGAAGACGAGGATGAATACGAAGAGTTCGAGGACGACGAGGAGGTCATCGAGGAGGGCGAGGACGCGCAAGCTGGCGCCGAGCCGACCGTGGTGATTCCGTCGGCGGACGGAGCGGACGGTTCGCAGGATGCTGGCGAGTCGGCCTCGGCCGATGACTCGCTCGGGTCGATCGCGGAGGCGGTCACGCCGGATGCGAGTGAAGCAGCGCCGGCAGATCCCGATCGCCCGGAGGGGGCCTGAAGCATGCGCGAGTGTTGGCAGTGCGTTGGCTTCTCAACACCCAGATGCCCTGCGCCCCGATTCTTCACGCCCCAAGCGCTTGTAGCTCCATGCCTCGAAGAGTAGATTCTCTGGTGTATCGTCCGGTGGTGCCGGACGATCCGCGAAACTGCCCGGGAGGGGCACATGACTGTGAATACGCTGGGCTCTGACTCCAGGATCGGCGGCGATTCTGTCGCAACGCAGAAGTCGCAAGACTCGCGCACCGTCGCCGAGTGGCTTTGGCCGCTACTCAGTGGTGGTGTCGCGTTGTTCGCGATCTCGGCGCTGTTCTACTACCACTTCTACCTTCAGCCGGCGCAGATCGAGCCGGCGAGCTTCCTGCAGCACACGATCGTCGGAATCTACAACGTATTTGGCCTCGCGCCTTCCGTTGTGTTCTTCCTGATGGTGTTTGCGTGGTCGTCGATTTGGGCCGTTACCGGCATCCTCGAGCGGCCCCTTGCGAGGCTTGGCAGATTGCTCGTCATGGCGCTGATGGTTGGGGTGTTCCTCAACCTTGGCAGCGGTGGCGTCGCGTCCGATGTGCACACCGGGTCGCTTGGCGCATGGGTTGCCAATCGATTGGTGGTTGGCATCGGCTACGTCTTCAGCATCATCCTGGTTGGACCGACGATGTTCGCGTCGCTGATGCTGGCAACGGACTGGTTCTTTAGCGAATGGTTCGAGCGCGATCGCAAGACCACCAACTTCGAAACCGGGGTCGAACCCGGCGTCACCGATCACTTGCGCGGTTTGTCGGAAGTTGCAAACCAGGCGCAGTCGAAACCGTCACAGTCGCAACCGCCACAGTCGCAACCGCCACAGTCGCAACCGCCACAGTCGCAACCGTCACAATCGCAACCGTCACCGGGGTTGGATGCGGACGCTGAGGGGATCGACCAGCAGGCGATCGCGGACCAGTTGCAGCGTGTTGCTGCGGCTGCCGTGGCCGAACCTACGGTGGTGATCGATACTGCTCCAGTAGCACCATCCGAACCAGTCGTTGCGGATGCGGATGCTGACGGCGATGCCGTCGATGGTGATGGATCCGATCCTGCGGTAGTGGTGCCGCCGCGCCCGCTCAGCTACTCCGAACGTCGGCGCCAGCGAGCGGAACGTCGCTCGGCCGAAGAGCAGCCTGTCGAAGTCGAGGTCGCCGCAGATCTCTCTCTGGAGGCTCCTGAGGAGGTTTCCGAGCCTCAGCCGGCTGCCGGGGCCGTCATGGTTACGGAGGCGGAGCTAGAGTCGCTGTTCGGTGAAGAGGATGATGCAGCTGCCGCCCCTGAGCAGGCAGCCGACATCTCCGAGGACGATCTAGCAGACGAAGTTGAGGACTCCGTTGACGGCGAAGATGTCGACGAAGATCTCGACGAAGTTGAGGTTGAAGACTCGGAGTCCGAAGAGGAAGAGTTCGAAGAGTCTGATCAGGAGTCCGACGACGACGAAGTTCTAGATGACGAAGAGGAACTCGAAGACGGCGAAGAAGAGGAACTCGAAGACGACGAGGAAATCGACGAAGACGCGGAAGACGCCGACGAGGAAGAATACGAAGACGAAGAAGAAGACGAAGATCTCGAGGAAGACGAAGTCGACGAAGAGGACGAAGAGTCAGTTGACGAAGTAGATGTCGAGTTCGCAGAGCTCGAAGACGAAGACGATGAAGAGCTCGAGGATGAAGACGAGCTCGAGGACGAAGACGAGCTCGACGAAGAAGACGAAGAATTCGAAGAAGGTTTCGATGAAGAAGAGGAGCTTGAAGACGAAGACGAAGAGGAAGACGAGCTCGGTGACGACGAGCCCGTTGACGAAGAGGGCCTAGTGTCCGAAGTGTCGGCCTCGGTCGCGCCCGAGCAGGCAGCCGATGAGGTGGCGCCAGTTGTGGCGAGTGCGGACGAACCTGCCGAATACGCGGACGAGGAGATCGTCTCGATTCCGCGGCCGGACGAAGCTCCCGCTGTTGCGTTGCCGACGCCTCCGGAAGTGCGCGACCCAGAACAGGCCCCGTCGACTCGCCAACAGAAACTGTTCGGCAGTCAGGTCGACGAGGAGCTGATGGCAGAGGCGGTCGAGTTGCTGGACAGCGGTCGTCGCGCGACGGCGACCTTGTTGCAGCGCAAGCTGCGCATTGACTACGAATTGGCGGTGGAAGTGCTCTCGGAGTTGGAGTCTCGCGGGCTCGTGTCTGGCGACGACGATCGTAGTTGATGCTCGTTCGTCGTCGGGGCACGTGTCCGGCGTCACCAGGCCAGTTTTGGTGCGCGTCGTTGCTGATTGTGGCGTCGGCGCCAAAAAACCGCAGCGCGGCTGGGCAACGGCGAATGCGCTAGTGGCCAGCCTTTCGGGCGGTGTCCCCACACGGTTCCACAAAGTGTCAACAGGGCATGCTCTTGCACCGGGAGCTGGCCGCGATAATCACCTTAGGTCGTAGCGGATGGTGGACTTCAAACAGAACTTCGATGGCCGCGGGGTGCCTCAGAACCTCGACGCCGAGCGCTCTGTGCTCGGGGCCCTGCTCTTGCACCCGGACGCCGTCGTAGACGTGACGTTCCTGAAGCCGGACGACTTCTACCTACCCAAGCACGAGCAGATCTTTACATCGATCCTGTCGGCGTACAACAACCGCCACGCGACCGACCCGATTGTCGTTGGCGAAGAGCTGTCGCGGGAAGGAAGGCTGGAAGAGATCGGTGGCCACGAGCACCTGATGGACCTGATGGAGGGTGTCATCACCGCCGCCGGGGTCGTCTACCACGCCGAGATCGTTCGCGAGAAGGCGTTGGCTCGCAAGCTGCTTGAGACCTGCCTCGAAGTCGCGCGCAAGGTCTACGACAACGAGAGCGAGGCCAAGGAGCTACTCGACGAAGCCGAGCGTCAGATCTTCGAGATCTCGGGCTTGGACAAGTCTGGCGAGGCCGTCAGCATCGCTGACGTGCTGCAGTCGACGTTCGAGAAGATCGACCGGCTGCGCGAGCGCGCGGGGCGCCTGACGGGTCTGCAAACCGACTACTACGACCTCGACGACATGATGGGCGGCCTGCAGCCGGGCGAATTGATCATCATCGCGGCTCGTCCGTCGATGGGTAAGACGACGTTCGCACTGAACCTGACGGAGCGTGTTTCCAATCACGGCGCCGGCATTGCGTTCTTCACGCTCGAAATGTCCAACCAGCAGGTCATCCAGAACATGCTCTGCAACCGTTCGCAAGTCGATGGCTCGGCGATGCGCAAGGGACGGATTACGGACCAGCAATACAAACGCCTGCAGGAAGAAGCGGCCAAACTCTACGAGACGCCGATCTTCGTCGACGACACGCCGGGTATCTCGATCACCCAGTTGCGTGCCAAGGCGCGACGCCTGAAGCAAAAGCACAACATCTCGATGATTGCGGTTGACTACCTGCAGTTGATGACCGGTGGTGGGCGCTTCGAGAGTCGCCAGCAGGAAATTTCGGCCATTTCGCGTGGTCTCAAGAGCATCGCGCGCGAACTCTCAGTGCCAGTGATTGCGTTGTCACAGTTGAATCGTGACGTTGAAAACCGCGATGATCACCGTCCGCGCATGAGTGACTTGCGTGAGTCCGGAGCCATCGAGCAGGATGCGGACGTCATTATCCTTTTGCATCGCGAAGACTACTTCAACCCCACCGAAGACAACGCTGGACTCGCTCAGATCATCATCGCAAAGCAACGGAACGGACCCGTTGGGGAAGTCACCTTGCGGTTCTTCCGAGAGTACATGCGCTTTGAAAACTTCACGCGCAAAGCCGAGCCGATGCAGTGATCCGGCTGTGGTTCGGGTTGCGGCCGGCCTTGCGGCTGCAGCACGTCCCGTGAAGCAGTTGATGATTGCGACGTTGTTGGCGATGTCCGTGCAGGCATCGCTCGCGGCCCAGGATCCGCCGCAGGGGCAGCAGCCACCAGTAGGCCAGCAGCCACAGAACCCCGCGGGATCGATACCTTTGCCGACGATCGGCGGCGAGCTGTACTACGAAGCCGAAGTGCGAGCGCTCAACGGCAAGCTGGTGCGCTCGATCCAGGTGGTCAAGTCGAAGCAAAGCGCTGAGTCTGTTGCGCCGTTGGATGTCGCTTCCTCCGAGTCGATTGTTCGCGGACTTGAGATCCGCGTTGGCCAACCGTTTGCGCAACGCAAGGTGTCGGCAGACTGCGCTAGCTTGTGGTCCGAACGTCGCCTGGTGGTTCGGGCCTACGTCGAAGAAATCGACGGCGAAGTGGTCGTGACCTACGAGGTGGATCTTGAAGTCGAGATCTACGAAGACGTCGAGTTTGTCGGGCTCGATCACCTCAACCAAGAGGTCATCAATGGCTTGATCGGTTACTACCCCGGTCGCCGCACAACGCGCACCGAAGCCGAAGCGATGCGCAAGCTGCTGCTCGCGCGTTATCACCGCGACGGCTACGCGTTCTGCAACATCGAATTGTTGGACATGCCGGTTGTCCCTGCCACGGATGCCGAGGGCGCAGTCGGGTCGGGTGCCGCCAAGCCCACAGGAAACAGTGAGGCAGGAAACACTGAGGCTGGCAACACTGAGGCTGGCCAGCCGGACGCAGCGAATCCCGATGCACCCAAGCCCGCGGCTGTCAGTCGTGAGACGCTGCGGGTCCTCGTCGAAGAAGGTCCGCAGGTGACGGTGCGCAACATCGACTTTCTCGGCAACCGTTCGTTCCCGGCGCGTCCGATCCTTGGCTTGTTTGGCACCGACAGCTACCTGGTGCGCGACGCGCGCATCGAAAGTGATCCTGCCGGCATGTTGTTCGGCGGCGGGGCATTCAGCCGAGAAGTGCTCGAAGAGGACTTGGACCGACTGCGTTTGTTCTATCGCAGTCGCGGCTTCTTGGAGGCAACGGTCGATCTGGCGGACGTCAGCTTCGCAACCAATCGCACGCTGGTGGACCTGTCGATCATCGTGGTCGAAGGTCCGCGCTATCGCGTTCGTTCGATCAAGGTGGTGCACGTCACCCCTGAAGCCGCGCCGTTGCTCGGCGAGCCGCTCTATCCCGCGAGCGAAGTAGAGCAAGTCATCAAGGTGGCGCCGGGAGAGTTCTACGACAACGATCGCCTGCGCCGAGACCAAGAAGCGGTCGAAGAGTTCTACGGTCGCCGCGGCCATCCGTCTGTCAACTTCCCCGGCATGCGGCAAGCGCCTCGCCAGGGTTGCCAGGTGTTCGATCCGCTGGAAATCTACGGCGAAGGACCTGAGGTCGACATCGTCATCCGAGTCAGCGAGGGCTCACCCAAGACACTTCGTGACGTGGTCATTCGCGGCAACAGCTATACGCGCGACGCGGTCATCCGGCGACGCTTCCGGGTGTTGCCTGGCGAACGCATCGACATGCTCGAAGTGCGGCGGGCGTTGCGGCGTATCCAGAGCACGCGGTTCTTCCAGGACCCGAGTGCTGTCGTTGGTCCGCGCTTGCAGATCGAACCGGTTGTCGGCGATCCCGAACTTGTTGATCTTGGACTCGATGTCGAAGATGGCCCGACCGGCGAGTTCCGTTGGGGGGTTGGCATCAGTACTGGCATTGGCGCGCAAGCGCAGATCACGTTCAACAAGCGCAACTTTGACTTGTGGAACCCGCCGAGCAGCGCCAACCCGATCACCGCGATCCAAGAGATCCTCGACGCCAAGGCGTTCCACGGTGGTGGCCAGAACCTGTCGATGCTGCTGGCGCCCGGTAGTCGCCAGAGCCAGTTCCAGATGACCTTCGTCGAGCCCGACGTGTTTCGTGATCATCACGACACCTATGCGTTGCGGGTCAGTGCGCGCCGCCAATTGCGACGCCTGCCGGACGGCTACACCTCAGACATTCTTGGCGGTGAAGTCGGGCTGTCGCGCAACTTCACCGAGTTCTTCAACGCGGGTTTGTCGGTCCGCCACGAAACCGTCGAAGTCGACAGTCTGGCGCAAGATGCGACGGTGCTCGCATTCGATGCCGAGGGCCAGACCGAACTGCGAGGTACACGCTTTAGCATGCGCTACCTCGACTACGATGACCTGCAGCGGCCAACGTCCGGCATCGATTTGAACCTCGGCCTTGAGGTGATTGGCGGCGCGTTCGGTGGCGATGAAAGCCTGACGAAGTTGGAGCATCGTGCCGACGTCTACGTGCCGTTGACCGAGAACGAGATGGGCCACCGCACGGTGTTCCACTGGCGTCACTTCTTCGGCCTCGCCAACGAGTTTGGCGATAGCGACGACGTCTTCCTGACCGAACGCTTCCGCATGGGCGGCGCCGACTTGCGAGGCTTCGACTTCCGTGGTGCGGGGCCGACCCAGTTTGGCCGTCCGCTCGGTGGCGAAGCGGTCTACACGTCGAGCTACGAAATCTACTTTCCGTTGGTGGCGACCCGCCTAGAGGGCGAGGTGCGAGATCGCGAGCTGCTGCGCTGGGTCTTGTTTACGGACATCGGCTTCCTCGGACTAGGCCTCAACGACCCGACCTTCGGCGAGATGCGCGCGAGTTCGGGAGTCGGCTTGCGGATCGAGATCCCATACCTCGAGCTGCCGATCGCGCTCGACCTCGGGTGGCCGTGGCTTTACGAAGAAACCGACGACCGCCGCCAACTCTTCTTCTCCATTAGCCGGTGAGCGACGACGGCACATTTCGCCGCCTCGACCGCGAGGTGCTAGTCGACAACGCGTGGCACCGCTATTGCCGCGATCGCTACGTGCAGCGTGACGGTAGCGAGGGCACCTACTACTACGTCGACATGCCAGGCAGCTGCGCGTCGATCCCGGTCTTCGACGACGGCACCATGGTGCTGGTTCGTGTCCATCGCTACTTGCTTGGCATCGACCTGTGGGAGTTTCCAATTGGTGGCATGAAGCCAGGCGAGCAACCGCTCGAGGTAGCGCAGGCGGAGTTGCGCGAAGAAGCCGGGCTGGTCGCCGATGCTTGGACGCCGCTTGGTCACTTCGCGCCGTACAAGGGCGTGTCCAACGAACGCTGCCACTTCTTTCTGGCGAGGCAGCTGCACGAAGTGCCGCAAGAGCTGGAGCCGAGCGAGCAGATCAGCGTGCATCGTATGCCGATCGAGGAAGCACGCCGAACCCTGCTCGACCAGGAATGCGGCGATGGCCAGTCGATGGCGGGGTTGATGCTGCTCGATCGATGGCTGCAGGCAGGCAACCAGCTGTGAACCAGGCGACCGCTCGCGATATTCTGCGCGCCCAACAGGCGCTCGATGAGGCGATGGAGCTTGCCCTGTGGCATGCAAGTCGCGGCGTCCAGGCCGAACAGAAAGAGGGCGGCAGTCCGGTCACGGTTGCCGATCGTGAGATCGATCAACTGTTGCGTGCGCAGTTGCCGGAAGGCTCTGACGGATGGTTGTCGGAAGAGACCCCGGACGATGAGGCGCGCTTATCGTGTTCTCGCGTCTGGGTCGTCGACCCGATCGACGGCACCCGTTCGTTCCTTGCTGGGCGTTCGGACTACTCGGTTTCGATCGCCCTGCTTGTGGATCGCCAGCCGGTGCTCGGGGCCGTCGGGGCGCCGGCGCAAGGCGTGCAGGTCGTCGGTGGCGTTGGCCACGGTGTGCAAGTCACCGGCGAACCCGACTGGCAGTTTCCCGCCGATTCTTCGCAGCCACGCGTGCTTGGCTCGCGCAGTGAGATGCGACGCGGCGACTGGGATCATGTCGAGCAGCAGGTCTCGATGCAGCCGGTCGGTTCGATTGCCTACATGTTGGCTGCGGTCGCTGCCGGTAGTGCCGATGCGACCTGGACCAAGCATCCCAAGCATGAATGGGATGTCGCCGCAGGTGCCGCGCTAATCCGGGCGGCCAACGGAGAATGCTGGCTACCGCGGGGCGGCCACCTGCTCTGGAATCGCAACCGCCCTCGCTTCCTCAGCTTTGCGGCCGCCGGCCCGAAGCAGCGAGCTCGCGTCGCCGACTACCTCTGAGTAGTCTTGTTCCAACCACTGCAGCCAGGCGACTAGAGCAACGTCACTAGACCAACGTCACTAGAGCAAGGCCACTCGAGTAAGGCCTTACCAGAGCTGCACGGTCGCGCGGTTGCTCAGGTATGCCGGCCCCGTCGCTGGCAAGACCATCAGCTGGCTCGACAGCGTCGTGCCCGCCAGGATGGCTGCGGCCGGTAGTTGCCACGAGAGTTGCACGACCGGGGTGTTCGTCGATGGCATCACCGGTGCCAACAGCGCGACGTTGGCGTCGAGCATCAGCGTGCCGAGGCCAGGCACCGTTATTGGCGTGATCGGTGGCGCGAACGCCGCGATCGCGAATGCGGTTGCTGGCGGTGCCGCGGCGAACGAGATCGCGGTGCCGCGCGGTTGCACCCGTCGGAAGTGGGGGAATTGCTGGTAGGAGACGATCTCCGGCAGCATCGAGCACGCGGCGATCTTGGTCGGCTGGACGATGTATGCCACTTCGCTGTTGGCAGTGACGCTCTGGCTGCCGAGGCCGATCGCGTGCGATTGCCAGGCACCTGTTTGCGCGCCGAAGCCGTGTGCCGAGGTGCCGTCTAGCGCGAGTGCCGAGGTCCGCCAGATTGCGAACACTGGCGCCCCGCCGCCGGTGCGCGGCACCTGCAGCCAGCGTTCGCTGTCCGTGTCGAATGCGAACAGGTTGCTTACGTCGTAGCCGAGCAGCGGGGCGCTGGTGGGATTGCTGACGAGCGCCGGCACCGGGTTGCCGACTGCAACGAACTGACCCGAGCGTGCGGCGAACGCGAAGCAATCGCTTGGTGATTGCAGCGCGACGGTCGTCGTCGACATCGTTGCCGGGTTGCCATTGGTGGCTGCCGGCGCCGTGACCCAGCTCGACGTCAAGCTGCTGAATGCGTGCGTTTGCCCGCTGTTGCTCGTGACGAAGGCGACGCTGTTGCCTGCCCCCGATGCCTGAGTCTCGACCACAAGCGTCTGCAGGGATTGTCGCAATGGGCTGTAGCCGCGCACGGTCTTGTTGCCGTGGAGCAGGGCAACCGCAGCACCGAAGTCGATTGCGTTGGCCGGTTGCGTGATCGTCAGCAGGTCACCGGTCACCGCAGAATACGCCAACAGCCCGTTGGCCGTGTTGAGCAACGCGTATAGGTCGGTGCTACCGGCGAGCGTGGTCACCGCCGCCACTTCGCTAAGGAACGTGCCGCGCAAGCTGCTGTAGGCCACGACGGTCGTGCTGTTGAACCACAAGGCCCAGTCATCCGCGCGCAGGAACGACGCGTTGGCGAGAGGCGCATGTCTCCGCCAGGATCGAGTGTGTGCGGAAAACGCCAGGACAGTGCCCGCGTTGCTTGCGATGGCGGTCGTGCCATTGGCGCTGATGGTCGTCGCCGTGGTGCCGCAGGCATGTTCGTGCCAGACGTTGTCGAAGGCGCTGACCGCCAGGACCTTGGCGCCGTGATGCACGACGGCTACATGACGTTGCACATCGGCAGCGAACGTCGTCGGGATGCTGAGCGAAGTCCACGTGCCGGTGAAGGCACTGAACGCGTGCAGTTGGCTGCCGCTTGTGACCAGGATGATGGAGTCGTTCTTGTGCGCCGTCGCATTGAGGATGGTGCACTGGCCGGTGGCGTTGAGGCTTACGAACTGACCCGTGTGGGATGAGAAGGCGCGGCAAACACCAGGTTCTGTGATGATGACGCAGTCGTTGAACAACCGCACCGTGGCTCCGGGCAGCTTCGGCGCGCCATGCCATCGCCTGGTCACCGACGAGAACACGTGCAGAGTCGATCCCTGGTCGTAGGTGATCAGTTTGCCCTGGCCATGAACGGCTGAGCTGGCAACTCCCTGTGGCACGGACAAGTCTGCCCAAGCTGAGGTCTGCGCATGCGCGTCTCGGCACACGGCAAGGCAAATGGAGCTGGCCAACAGCACACCCAGTAGTGCGCTCGTCATCTTTGGAAGGTGGCAGCTCATGGTCATCGGTCGGCACGATACTGGAATCTCCGCGCGATGGGTTGATGACACGGTTGTGTGACGTTCGTGCCCGAGTGCGCAACTCCCGCTGGTATCGGCAGCTTGCGGTGGCTTGCTGCCTGACCCCGCAAAGCGCCGATGAATGGCTCGATGGAGACCGGAACCGCAGACCTATCGCGCTCGTTCACCCGCTTGCTTGAAGAGCGAAAAGTCGAGCTACCCCCGATGCCCGCGACCGCTGCCCAAGTGATGCAGTTGTGCCAGCAGGAAGACACCGACGCGGCCAAGCTGTCGTCCGTGATCCACGGCGACCAAGCGATCGCGTCCAACGTGCTGCGGGTCGCGAACTCCCCGGCCTACATGGGGCAGATGCCGTGCTCGTCGCTGCAGCAAGCGGTGAGCCGTTTGGGCATGCAGACGATCACGGACATCGCGTTGGCAGTATCCGTTCGCACTCGCATGTTCGCCAACGAAGCCTGTGCCGACCTGCTCAGCAAGCTGTGGCGACACTCCGTCTTGACGGGGTTCTTCACCAAGGAGATCGCCCGCATGCGGCGCCGCAACGTCGAGATTGCGTTTCTGTGTGGGTTGCTGCACGACGTTGGCAAGGCGCTGCTGCTCAACAACGTCGAGAGTGCTGGTGGCCGTGAGGCATCGTCGCTGCCCGTTGCCGAACTGCATCAAGCAGTGCATGAACATCATGTGGCGGCGGGCGTGCTGCTTGCCGAGGAGTGGCATCTGCCTGATCAGATCAAGGAATCGATCGCCTGCCATCACAATGTCGCCGATGCCCAGAGCTTTGCGGACATGGCGATGACCGTCTGTCTCGCCGACCAGTTGAGCCATATTTGCGCTCCGAGCGAACTCGCAGAACCGCTTTCTGAGGACGAGTTGCGAGCCCATCAGGTGCTGGTTGGGCTCAACCTGTATCGCGATCAAGTGGATGAGCTGATTGGCATGAAGGAACGTGCTCTCGAAGTGATGGAGGGCATGCAATGAGTTCCAACACCGAAGAATGGGGCGTCATCGTCATCGGCAGTGGACCTGCCGGCCAGAAGGCCGCGGTGCAGGCCGCCAAAGGCAATCAACGAGTGTGCGTCATCGAGCGGGAAGTCGGCGTTGGCGGAGCTTGTGTGCACCGCGGCACGATCCCTTCGAAGACGCTGCGCGAGACCGCGCTGCACATCGGGGAGATGCGAAACCGCATCGGCAAGCACATCAAGGTGGAGGTCCCGCCGGACCTGCAGCTTGCCAGTCTGATGGACCGCATGGAGAGCGTCGTTACGGCCCATGTCGAATACCAAGGGCGCCAGATGATCCGCAACGGCATCGATCACATTCACGGTCGGGCGCGTTTTGTCGACAAGACAACGGTCACCGTTGAGAGCATCTCTGGCGAAGTGCGCACGCTGACGGCGCCGATCATCGTGATTGCAACTGGGTCTCGGCCGCGCGAACCCGAGAACGTGCCGATCGATCACGAGCACCTGTTCGACAGTGATTCGATCCTCAGCATGGCCTACCTGCCGAAGTCGCTGACGGTTCTCGGAGGCGGTGTGATCGCGTCGGAGTATGCGACGATCTTCGCGTCGCTCGGTGTCGAAGTCACCATCATCGATCGAGCACCCAGGCCACTGGGATTTCTCGATGAGGAGATTCTCGACCGCTTCGTCAGTAGCTTCGAGGCTCGCCCCGGGTGCACGTTCCTAGGTTCGGCCGCGATCCAATCGGTCGAATGGGACGGCTTCTCCGAAGTCGTGACGACGCTTGAGAACGGTTGGGAAGTGCGCTCGGAGAAGTTGCTGTGTGCGCTCGGCCGCGTCGCCAACGTCGAAGGCCTGAACATCGAGGCTGCCGAACTGCAAACCAATGCCCGTGGCCAGATCGAAGTCGACGCGGATTGCTGCACGTCGACGCCGGGCATCTATGCCGTCGGCGATGTCATCGGACCGCCCTCGCTCGCTTCGGCGTCGATGGAGCAGGGCCGACGCGCCATGCGGGCGGCGCTGTCGATGAGTGTCGGCGGCGATCAGGACTTGCTGCCTTCGGGGATCTACACCATTCCGGAAATCGCGACCGTCGGTTTGGGGGAGCGCGAATTGGCAAAGAGCGGCCGGACCGTGCTCATTGGTCGTGCCAAGTTCAGCGAATTGGCGCGTGGCCAGATATCGGGGTCACAGGACGGGCTGCTGAAGATGTTCGTCGACGCGGAAACGTTGCAGATCCTCGGTTGCCAGATCCTCGGCGAAGGCGCGACGGAGCTGGTGCACCTTGCGCAGATTGCGATGATCAACGGCAACTCCGTGCGGCTGTTCGTCGACAACATCTTCAACTTCCCGACGCTGGCCGAGGCGTATCGCGTCGCCGGTCTCGACATCGTCGAGCAGAGTGCCGCGTTGGCGGAAGATCGGGCTGTGAAGGCCTGATCGCCCCAATGCTCCAATAGCCAGGGCGCGGCCGGCAACGTCAGTTGCGGCCGAACATCTCGCCGAACCACAGCAAGCCGGAATCGGCGCGCCAGCAATCGCCGCGCGGTGCCGTCTCCGGTGCCAGATCCATCAGCGGTCGGGTCGGCACGCCGCCAACGACAGTGCCCTTGGTCTGGACGCGGTTCACAAGGTCGCCTTGCCCGAGTAGGTGGGTCTGGCCGACGATGACGACGACCAGTCGGTCGGAGTAGCGCTCGCAAGCCTGCGTCACGGTCTGCGCCATGTAGGTGTCGCGGGTCGTCAGTGGCAACCGCGGCGTTGGCTCGAGTGCGAACACCGGAATACGGTTGCGCTTCGCGAACTCCAGCAGCGAGCGATAGAACCACGGGTCCAAATTGCGGTCGTCGAGCCAGGAACCGTCCCAGCGTACGCGCATGCCGTCGCGCAGCGCGCTCAGGTCGATGCGGTTGGCAAGGAAGTCGCGGATCATGCGTTCGTCGCGGACCCCGACGGCTTCGAGCCCGAACGCCATACGCACGCCGCGATGTTGCAGCTGCGCAAGCAGTTCGGTTTGCAGTGCGTGCAGTCGCGAGTGGCGATGGTGGTCGCCCAGCCACAGCATGCGGCCCGCTTCGATGCGGGTGAGCAGATCCTCTCGGGAGACACGCTCGACCAGTTCCTGGCCGGCGGCATCGACAAAACTCTGACGATACGCGGACAGCTTAGGCGCAACTTCGTCCTGCCACGCGAACGCAGTTGGCGAACAAGCGGTCGCGAAAACAAAGGCCAGGATGACGGGGAGCAGCTGTCTGGGCATGATGCCGAGCTACAGATTCCCGGTGAACATGATGAAGCGCAAGGTTGGTGTCGTTCTCTCTGGTTGTGGATTTCTCGATGGTGCCGAGATCAGCGAAGCCGTGCTGACTCTGCTGGCCCTCGATCGCCAGGACTTGCAAGCGGTCTGCATGGCTCCCAACGAGCCTCAGGCGCAGGTTGTCGATCATCTGACCGGTGAACAAGTGCCGGGTGAGAGTCGTAATGTGCTGCGGGAAGCCGCGCGCATAGCTCGAGGCGAGATTCGTGACTGGCAGGACGTGCGCGCGGACGAACTGGATGCCCTGGTGATGCCCGGTGGGTTCGGTGCGGCCAAGAATCTCAGTGATTTCGCGACCCGCGGCCGCCAAGCGACCGCGCACCCAGAGATCGCTCGCCTGTTGCGTGACATGCACGCCCAGAAGAAGCCGATTGGTGCGATTTGCATCTCGCCGGCGTTGGTCGCGTGCGTTCTAGGCAAGCAAGCACGGCCAACGCTGACGATTGGTTCCGATCCGGGCACGGCGGAGGAGTTGCAGGAGATGGGGGCCGTGCATCGCGATTCGACCGTCGATGTGTGTGTCGTCGACGAAGGCAACCGCATCGTCAGCACGGCTGCCTTCATGTGCGAGGCCCGCTTGAAAGACATCTCTGCGGGCATCCATGAGTTGGTTGCTGCGATGGTCAAGATGCTCGATTGCGACAGCGCAGCTGTGGGGGGCAACCGATGAGCCGTTCCAGCAAACCTTCTGCCAGCAAAGGCTCTGCCGGTAAGCCATCCGCCGGCAAGCCACTGCACGGCAAGTGTTGCGTCGTGACCGGCGGGGGATCCGGCATCGGCGAAGGCATCGCCCACAGCCTTGGCGAAGCGGGTGCGTCGGTTGCCGTTCTCGGTCGTCGCCGCAAGAACCTCAACAAGGTCGTCAAAGATCTCGAGACGAAAGGCATCACCGCGGTTGCAGTGACCGGAGATGTCGCCGACGAGGCCGGAATCCAGCGCAGCATGAAGCGCGCCCAGAAGGCGCTGGGCGGCCTCGATGTGTTGGTCAACAACGCCGGTGTTGGTGGTCCCAATGGCTGCGCATTGCCCGGCCCCGATCGCTGGCATGAGATAGTTCGCACCAATCTCGACGGGGTCTACTACACCTCGCGAGCAGCGTTGCCGCATCTGCCCGACGGTGGTCGCATCGTCAACATCAGTTCGGTTCTCGGTCGCTTCGGCGTTCCTGGCTACACGGCGTATTGTGCGAGCAAGCACGCCGTGATCGGCTTTACCAAAGCCCTGGCACTCGAACTCGCGGCTCGCCAGATCACGGTAAACGCCATCTGTCCAGGTTGGGTTGATACCGACATGGCGGCCGAGGGGTTGCAGGTGATGGCGGATGACATGCAGGTCGAGTTCGAAGAAGCGCGACGACTTGCCATGTCTGCGGTGCCGCTTGGTCGCATCCTTCAGCCAGAAGAGATCGGCAGCCTGGTGGTGTGGCTTAGCTCCGCGGGCGCGGCCGGGATGACGGGGCAGGCTATCAGCCACTGCGGTGGCCAGGTCATGTGGTAGTCGCTGTCCCGGGATGGCTCGATCCCGCACGCTGCTGCGCGATCGAGGTCTAGCACCTCTAGTAGGTGTAGCCGAGCCCGAAGAAGACTTGCTGGCGTTGGAGCTCGGTGCGGCCGGGCTGTCCAAGCAGGTCGCCTTGGGTCTTGCCGAAGGTGGTGTGGTGGAGCCGGTAGCCGAGCTCGGCGTGCCAGGCGCCATAGACTCCGCGCAGACCGCCGCCGATTTCGCCAGCCCAACGGGGCGTCATGTCGCGGTCATCGCCATTGCGGAACTCTTCAGAGAACCAGGCTGCGCCAACATCGCCGCCAACTCGGGCGAACAGGTTGAGGCTGCCGTGGTCGCCTTGCGCCATGGTCCAAGTTGGCTCGACGATGATCCGTGGCCCAAACGATAGCCACTCGCGTTCGACGCCTGCTTGCTGATGATCAAGTTGCTGCCAGTCAGTGAACATGCCAACGCGTACGGGCACGCTCCAGTCTCCATGTTGATGATCGAATCGTACGTGTGGGAACAGGTCGATGCCGCCCAGTTCGGCGTTGGCAACCTTGGGCACTACGCCATCGTTCATGAACTGACCAGAGAACAGGTTGGAATCGCTGCCCCACCATTCGGCATGGAGGGCGGCACCGCTGCCGGTATCCAAGCGAGCGCGGGCGAACGCTGCATCGGTACGGTCGTTGAATCGTGTGCCATCGGCTCGAGCCA
>TARA_R110002072_G_scaffold14582_9_pt1 | contig 82145 bp, 70 predicted proteins | sample TARA_R110002072 | Tara Oceans TARA_R110002072 (sample SAMEA4397118) | marine metagenome | biome: Polar Biome; feature: [SRF] surface water layer (ENVO:00010504); material: water (ENVO:00002006), including particulate matter (ENVO:01000060) such as... | depth 5 m
ATAGCAGCAATAAAAAAGCCCCTGTGTAAGGGGCTTTTAAAGTTTACTGATTATTCAGTTGTTTCAGCTTCTACTACTCTCACATTCATCTCTATACGTTCATGTGGGTTGTCTCTGCCATCACGTTTTTGCGATACGATCTTATCGGCGATCTCCATACCTTTTATGACTTCCCCAAAGACGGTGTATTGTTCATCAAGAAACTTTGAGTCCTGTACAACAATAAAAAATTGAGAGCCTGCGCTGTTAGGATCTTGTGAACGTGCCATGGAGAGGATGCCTCTTTTATGTGAACGTTTATTAAACTCGGCGGGAACGCTGTGATCTGGACCACCGGTGCCATAGAGTGATTTGTCTGTGCCTTTTGTATTTGGATCTCCACCTTGAATCATAAAGCCTGGGATGACGCGATGGAAAATAGTGCCATCATAAAATCCGGATTTGGCGAGGGTCAAAAAATTATCTACATGCTTTGGTGCATCATCAGGAAAAAAATGGAGTTCAATGTCGCCGAATTTTGTTTCGATCACGGCTGTTGGTGTAGTCTCATCTGCAATGACAATCATTGATGCTAATAAAAGCAAAAAGCTGATACTGAAACGAGATATATTCTTCATAGTAAAAATATTGATAGACACGATTTACTCCATTTAAATATTAAAAAATGTTTTTCTATATGTAAGGTGTTAAGAAAGATTTCTAAGTTCAATAATAAAATTTTATATTAAACATTATATAATGTCACAACTGTTAATAGGTATTACCATAAACCACCATGCAAGACTTCGACGAATTACTCAATATAGATAAAAACTCAATCTGGCATCCTTATAGTGCGATGTCTTCTGACTTGCCGGTTTATCATGTTGCCTCTGCCGATGGCGTACGTCTAAAACTAAGCGATGGACAGGAACTGATTGATGGTATGTCGTCCTGGTGGAGTGTGATCCATGGCTATAACCATCCCGATATGAACCTGGCATTGGAGCGGCAGCTTAAGGATATGGCGCATGTGATGTTCGGTGGTTTGACACATACCCCAGCTATTGAGCTAACAAAAAAGCTGATTGCAATTACGCCAGATGCTTTGAAGGCTGTTTTTTATTCTGATTCTGGTTCAGTCGCAGTTGAAGTCGCAATGAAAATGGCGATTCAATATTGGCATGCGAAAGGTGAACTCAAACGACAACGATTTATTAGTCTTCGCTCCGGGTATCACGGTGACACCTTAGGGGCGATGTCGGTGTGCGACCCCGAAACAGGTATGCATAGTCTATTTTCCAGTGTACTGCCTGAACAGATATTTATTGAACAACCTCAATGTCGTTTCAATGAACCTTGCACGGATAATGATATTGCGGGACTCAAAAAAGTATTAGCAGAACACGGTGGAGATTGTGCGGCCTTAATCATGGAGCCCATAGTGCAGGGTGCGGGAGGTATGTGGTTTTATTCTGCGGATTATGTGAAGCAAGCGCGTAAATTATGTGATGACTATAATGTGTTGCTGATTTTCGATGAAATAGCGACGGGCTTTGGTCGGACAGGGAAATTATTCGCCTGTGAGCATGCGGATGTTGTCCCTGATATTATGTGTGTTGGTAAAGCACTCACTGGCGGTTATCTCTCTCTTGCTGCTACCTTAACGACACAAGACATCCATGTGACGATTGATAGCGGTGATCCTGGCATCTTTATGCATGGGCCTACCTTTATGGCAAACCCATTGGCTTGTAGAGCGGCGCTTACCAGTATTCATCTATTGCTAGAGACTAACTGGCAAGAGAACATAAGTCGAATTCAATATTCCTTAGAGCAAGGACTGGCCCCTTGTCGACAGTTATCGCAGGTTCATGATGTTCGCGTTTTAGGTGGTATTGGTGTTGTGGAATTAAAAGAAGCGGTTGATATGAAAACGATAGTACCTAAATTTGTGGAAGCAGGTGTCTGGATACGCCCCTTTGGTAAAATGGTCTACGTCATGCCTCCCTATATTATAAGTGATGATGATTTGTCGACCTTGACCCGTGCCATGGTCGCTGTAATAGCGGAGTGTTAGAAAACGATTATTTTAAATAATCGTGGTGTCAAAATGGTTTCTTAATTGATACCATCCGTCCTCGTTCAATGGTGGCCTGTGCCGGTCCCCTCGCAACACGAAATTGTGAATCCCGCCAGGTCCGGAAGGAAGCAACGGCAGCAGTGGATGTGTGTGCCGGGGTAGGGACGGTACGGGTCGCCTCCAATATGACCTTTCTTAATTATATTAGAATACCCATATGTCACTTGACTGGATTGAAAACCCAAAACGTTTCGCGGGGAAGGCGCTCCTGATGTATGATACATGATTAAATTCTGACGTTATTTTTTAATCTTACTTTAGAGAAGAGCAATAAAATTCAATGAGTTATCAAGTACTTGCCCGAAAATGGCGGCCTGGATCATTTCAAGATATGGTCGGACAATCACATGTTTTAAAGGCATTGACTAATGCGCTGGATCAAGACCGTTTGCACCATGCTTATTTATTTACCGGTACACGCGGTGTTGGCAAGACGACTCTGGCAAGAATCTTAGCCAAATGTTTGAATTGTGATACTGGTGTGAGTTCTACACCCTGTGGCACATGCAATGCCTGTGTTGCAATAGACGAAGGTCGCTTTGTTGATTTAATTGAAGTGGATGCCGCATCACGCGCCAAGGTCGAGGAAACACGCGACTTGATGGACAATGTTCAATACGCACCAAGTAGTGGTAGATATAAAGTCTATCTGATAGATGAAATTCATATGTTTTCCAACCATAGTTTTAATGCTTTATTGAAAACACTTGAAGAACCCCCTCCGCATGTAAAGTTTTTACTGGCGACAACCGAACCCAAAAAATTACCTGTGACGATTTTGTCACGTTGTTTGCAATTTAATCTGAGTCATTTAACAAATGAACAAATCGCCAAGCAAGTTGAAATGATTCTCGGGCAAGAGAATATTGAATATGACTCTGCTTCGACAGAACTCATTGCGAGTGGTGCAGCAGGCAGTATGCGTGATGCGTTAAGTCTATTAGATCAAGCAATCGCCTATGGCGGTGGTAGATTAGAAGAGACTCAAGTTCGCGCCATGATGGGAACAATCGACAGTGCTGACTTGAATGGTTTGATCCAGGCGTTGATTGATGCTGATCCAGAGGCATTGCTGGATACAATCGAGACAATTGCATTACAAAGTCCTGACTTTGATGCTTTATTAGCGGAGTTATTAAGTCTGCTCCAAAAAATAGCGATCATTCAAATATTGCCGCCGGATTCAAGTAATCCAATAAAAGATAATGCCGTATTAGTCGATTTTGCAAATGCAATGAATAAGGAAGATGCTCAACTTTATTATCAAATCGGGATGATGGGGCGCAAGGATCTTTATTTAGCACCGGATGTTAAGTCAGGATTCGAGATGGTTATGATCAGGATGCTGGCATTTAGACCGCTGACGGGTGATGAAGTGATCAGTAAACCACAAACACTCAAACCTACAAGTAGACCGAGCGCGCAAGAAGCAATGCCGAAAGCGTCATCCGTTACAGCAGAGAGGAATGATGTTGTTCCAACAAAAATTCCAATAGAAGCGCGTGACGAAGCGCCAATAAAAAATACAAACTCTGATAATGAATGGAAAAAGATCATCGATGAGATGGCCTTGGTAGGGCTGGTAAAAGAACTAGCTGGAAACTGTGTTTTAAAATCACACACTGACAACCTCATAGAATTGGCGTTAGCACCATCACAGGAACACTTGCTACTAAACCAGAATCAAAAACACCGTTTGGAGCAAGCTATCCAAACCCGGTTTGGTTCGGAAGTTAAGTTAACTATATTGGTAGAGGATTCAAGTAATGAGACGCCTGCTGAAACCAATGCTCGACTAGAACGAGAAAAACAAAAAGTGGCTGAGAATGCTATAAATAATGACCCAACAGTGAAATCATTAGTGGATACGTTTAATGCTTCAGTTGACCAAGACTCAATTCAACCCCAGTAAACAACATTTTTAATTAAGAGGAAATAAAACGATGAAAGGTGGTATGGGAAATATCATGAAACAGGCGCAACAGATGCAAGCCAATATGGAAAAAGCCCAAAAAGAGCTCGCTGATGCAGAAGTTGTTGGTGAATCAGGAGCGGGTTTGGTTAAAGTAACAATGAATGGTCGTCATGATGTAAAACGTGTCGTTATCGATCCAGAATTGATGAAAGATGATAAAGAGATGGTTGAAGATCTTGTGGCTGCAGCCGTGAACGATGCAAATCGACGAGTAGAAACTATGACACAGGAAAGGATGGCAAGTGTTACTGCTGGAATGGGTCTACCACCAGGAATGAAACTCCCTTTTTAGTTTTTGTAATACAGAATTCTTATGACCCAACAGTCCTTGTTAGAGCAACTGGTTGAAGCCTTGCGTTGCATGCCCGGTATAGGCAGAAAATCAGCACAACGGATTGCCCATCAGCTATTACAAAGAAATCGTGATGCGGCAAAACACCTCTCCAGAATTTTGGCCGATGCTATGGAAAATATTGGACATTGTGAACGTTGTCGTACCTATACCGAAAATACACTATGTCACCTTTGTGAAAATAAAAAACGTGATGAAAGTATGCTTTGTATCGTGGAAAACCCCTCTGATGTTGATTCAATTGAAGAAGCAAATTATCGCGGACGTTATTTTGTTTTGCTTGGCCACTTATCACCGCTGGATGGTATTGGGCCGGATGATATAGGTCTGAATGATCTGCCAAAATTATTGGACAACGAAGAATTAAAAGAAGTAATCCTTGCGACTAGCAGTACAGTAGAGGGTGAGGCTACAGCCCACTTTATTAGCGAGATGGTTAAAGCGCGTGGTAAAGCCGTTTCCCGAATTGCGCATGGGGTACCGATGGGGGGAGAGCTGGAGTATGTTAATAGCTTGACTATCGCTCATGCAATAGATGGCAGGAAAGCGATCTAATAATTTTTTTTAAATCGTTTAAGCTTGTTTAATAGACGTTCAACACTTTGGAAAGAAGGCTCAATAGTGCTTCCCCTATTCTTTGGTTAAACAATACTAAAGGTGTGATAAAAAACATGCCAAACATTTTATTGTCATACACAATTAAATCGGTAATATAAAATGAACGCAGTGTTATGGATGATAGGAGGCTTAGTCTCATTAAGCTTGATGGCAATCGGAGCGCGAGAACTTGCCGGGCAAATCACGACCTTCCAAATTCTTTTTTTTCGTAGTGTAGTCGGTTTGTTCATCATTACTGTAATAATTTATAAATCGAAAAAATCCAGACTATTTTCAAGTAAACGTATAAAGCTGCATATTGTACGTAATGTTTTTCATTTTATCGGGCAGTATGGCTGGTTCCTTGGGATCGGGTTATTACCCTTGGCGCATGTCTTTGCGCTGGAATTCACCGTGCCTATGTGGACATTGGTAATAGCGTCGCTGTTCTTGAAGGAAGGCATAACTCCCCGGAAAATAATAGCTGTTTTATTTGGAGTCTTGGGCGTTTATGTCATTTTAAACCCGGGCATAGAGATTGTAGATTCGGCATCAATTATTGTTTTGGTTGCGGCTATTGGGTATTCGGCCTCACATGTCGCAACCAAGGCGTTATCAAACACGGAGGACTCATTAACTGTCTTGTTTTATATGTGCCTCATACAACTTCCCATTGGTTTTCTATTTACCATGAATGATTGGGTATTGCCCGATTTACGCCAGTGCTTTTGGTTAAGTGTTATTGGTATAACTGCGTTAACCGGACATTATTGTATTACCAATGCAATGAAATTAGCGGAAGCAGGTATCGTCGTTACTTTGGATTTTTTTCGATTGCCGTTGATTGCCGTTGTTGGAACGATCTTATACAACGAAGCGTTTGAAGTTGCGGTTATCCTGGGCGCTGGTTTAATGCTATTTGGTAACCTGATAAATTTAAGCCCATCAAAAACGAAGCGTCTCCCTACAGCAACACATGAAGATTAACCTTGTTCTGATCTAAGTGTTTTTACACCGATTATCCAATCATTTCTCTCGCGTACTCATTTTGGATTCGGACTATGTGCATGTGTCACATAATCTGCATAACAACCTTGTTTGGGTAAGGGCTAATTACTTATATTGAGTAACGTCATTTGAGAAACAGAGAGGTCTTAAAAATGAAGGCTAAACATGGCAAACAGCCGTACGACTATTATGAAGAAACGAGGACGTATCCCCGTGTACATATCAACCTGCCAATTACGATATACCTTGATAACAAACGATTTATCACAGCAAGTATTTATGATATCTCGCCGGATGGGTTGCAGGTTCGTTGCACAAGGGCTATTGCGAAGGCATTAAACCCACGAGGCCAACGAATAAAGTATGAAGACAAATTTACTGTTAATACGAAATTTACTGTGTCTATTGATGACGAGCAACATGTGGTGGCGGTCTCTTGTCAAATTTACTATTTTGTTTTGCTTCCTGACGTCGAAGGAGAAGATGTCGCTTTTGGTTTGAAGTTTAAAAAATTCGAAGGGGAATCAATCAGGCACATAGGAGATCTTATTGAAAACGAATTAGAGCCAACAGTTGTATAACAATAAATGGTTGGCTTTAAGAAACCTTGAGAAAATATTATTATTTGATTAGTGTCATTAAAATTTTATTTATCAGGATTGAAGTGATAAAAAGATTGGTTCAAGTAAGCCGTGACATCATCTATCTCTTCTTCAAACCAAATCAGTTCGGTCATAATCTCGCATTGGACTACACGTTCGCGAAGCAATGAATAGCTTTTTGTTTTCTTGTCTTCACGCGTGTACATAGAATCATCGTGACAACGTACACAACTTTCATTATGTAGCTCCTTACCATTGTCGATATCGAAAGCATGTGTGGACGTACTTAACAACAAGAATGAGACTAAGTTTGCCAGTGAGATTTTATTGAATAAGTTCATGCAAATTTACTCTTCAAATGTGCGATTCGTATCGGTGCTGGCGGATGTGAATCATGGAATGCAGAATACAGCGGATCCGGTGTCAATGTATTTGCATTTTCACGGTATAAACTCACCAATGCGGTAATCAGGTTTTCTGTTTGTGCTTGGTCTGCTGCAAAATCATCAGCTTCAAATTCATGTTGACGTGATATGAATGAGAACAAAGGTTGCAGAAAAAATGTAAACGCAGGTGAGGCTATTAAGAACAATATTAATGCCATATAGGTAGACGCTTGTTCGACGCCCAAACCATTATAGAACCAGGGTTCGTTAATCAGCCATCCAAGTATTCCCAAACCAATCAAAAAGACACTTCCCAATACCGATATTCTTTTACGGATATGGTTACATTTGAAATGCCCAAGTTCATGTGCGAGAACGGCTTCAATCTCATCGTAACTAAGCTCATTAACCAATGTATCAAAAAAGACAATACGTTTATTTGCACCAAGACCTGTAAAGTAGGCATTACCGTGTGTCGAGCGAGTTGAACCATCCATCACGAAAATACCCTGGCTTTTGAATCCATTTCGAGTAAGCAGGTTTTCTATGCGTGTTCTTAACTCTTCATTATCTAATGGTCTAAATTTATTAAAAAGAGGTGCTATAAAAGCTGGATAGGCCCACATCATAATAAGACTGAAACTCAACCATGTTGCCCAGACATAAAGCCACCAGTAGTTACCACTATTCTCCATAATCCAGAGCACGAGCAATAAGATTGGCGTACCAATCAATAAGCCTACTACAGCATTTTTAAGTAGGTCGACGATAAATATTTTTGGCGTCATCTTATTGAAGCCAAATGATTGTTCTAGTTTAAATGTCCGATAAATTGACATTGGTAAATCGAGTATCGACATAATAGCGAATACACTGAGAATGAACCCGGCCCCGGTCCAAATGTCCGATAAGCCAAATGAACGCCACCAGTTATCTAGCAGTTGAAGCCCGCCTGCCAAGGTCCACAATAGCAAAAATACTGAACCGATGATGAGTTCTGCCAAACCTGTTTTTACCTTCGCTTGAGTATAATCTGCAGCCTTATGATGCGCTTCAACTGGAATTTTATCATTAAAAGCATCTGGCACATTTTCGCGGTTAGAACGAATATGGCTGATATGTCGTTGTACTAAAAACCATTGAACAACGATGCTGACGCCTAAGCTAAGTACAAATATGCTGGTAAAGAGGTTCACGCGGTTTTTATCTCCTGAAAGAATTCTTGTCTGTTTTGTAATAAGTCGTTAATTATGTTCATATTTAGTAAATAGTGGTTAAAATTAAATAATCAAATAAAAACTGGATACATAATGTCACATTCTGAAAATAACCTCATATGGATCGATCTGGAAATGACGGGTCTTGATACTGATAATGACCTAATCATAGAGGTCGCTACTATTGTTACCGATCCTCAGCTTAACATCCTCGAAGAAGGTCCCATCATAGCAATCTTTCAATCTGATGAGATATTGGGGCAAATGGATGAGTGGAATACAAGACAACATAATCAATCCGGTTTGGTGGAAAGAATCAAGAATAGTCCATATGACGTTGCCGAAGCTGAAAGTTTGACGCTGGCATTTCTAAAAAAATTCGTAGGAAAAGGAAAATCACCAATGTGTGGTAATAGTATATGTCAGGATCGCAGATTTATGCACCGATTAATGCCTGAATTAGAAGCCTATTTTCATTACCGAAACCTTGATGTCAGTACCATCAAGGAAATCACCAAACGTTGGGCACCAGATCAGGAAGATTACACTAAACAAGGCAATCACCTTGCGATGGATGACATACGTGATTCAATCAATGAGTTGCAGTTCTATCGAGAGCACGTTTTCAAAATATAACCATGTACGAATCTAATCGAAACTTGCCGGTTAAGCTATTCACCTCCGAGCAGGTCAGAGAACTCGATCGAATCGCGATTGAAGATCACGGTATTGCGGGCTATTCCCTCATGCAACGCGCAGCGCGTTTTAGTTATGGGGAACTGAAACAACACTGGCCAGATGCCAATAATATCGTAGTTGTCTGTGGCGGGGGAAATAATGCGGGTGATGGCTATGTTTTGGCTAAATTGGCGATAGAGGATGGGAAGCTGGTCTCAGTTATTAACATGTTTAATGTTGAAAATCTGAAAGGTGATGCAGCAACTGCTTATCAGGATTTAAGTACTACAAACATAAGGCCTCAGAATTTTTCGACTTCTGTATTTGACGGTGCTGACGTCATTGTTGACGCTGTGTTTGGGACAGGGCTCGATCGCGATATAGAAGGTGAGTGTTATGATTTGATCAAGCTTATGAATTCATCTGGATGTCGAATTATTTCTATCGACATCCCTTCAGGCATAAATGCGAATACAGGTAGCTCAATGAATGTTGCGGTTAATGCTGACGTTACTGCTACATTCATAGGACTTAAACAGGGGATGTTTACCAATGATGGACTTGCCGCATCGGGAGAGGTCAAATTTAATGACCTTGATGTGCCCGAAGAGGCCTATCAACAAATAAATCTAAACCGTGATAGTCATATTGTTTCAAGGTTGATCCTGGAAGATTTGAGTAAAATTCTTAAACCGCGTCATCGTAATTCGCATAAAGGTCATTTTGGACATGCGCTTATTGTCGGAGGCGATGAAGGTTACCTCGGTGCAGCGCGTATGGCGGCTGAGGCAGCGGGACGAGTCGGGGCAGGTTTAGTGAGTGTTGCAACGCGTTCATCACATGCCAGTCTACTCAGCACTGTGAGACCAGAAATCATGTCTCACGGCGTTGAAACACTGGATGACTTAATGCCGTTAATCAAGCGCGCGTCAGTGATTGCGATTGGACCAGGCTTAGGGACATCGGAATGGGGCAAATTCTTATTAGCGCGCGTACTTGAATCAACGCTTCCGATAGTGATTGATGCAGATGCGTTAAATCTTTTAATTGAAGAAGAACAGGTTTCAAAATCATGGGTGATTACGCCGCACCCGGGTGAAGCAGCACGTTTATTAAATACGGATACAAAAACAATTCAGAAGAACAGGTTCAAGTCTTTGGGATTATTACATGAAAAATTTCAGGGGCCAGTTGTGCTCAAAGGGTGTGGGACATTGATCGCTGATACTAAAGGGGATTTTTTCATCAGCGATGCTGGTAATCCAGGGATGTCTTCCGGAGGCATGGGTGATGTCTTGACCGGGGTTATTGCAGGTTTAATTGCGCAGGGTATTGAGATGAATCTTGCTACTAAATTAGGAGTTTGTTTACATGCTAACGCCGCAGATAGAGCTGCCAATCGTGGTGAGCGCGGCCTATTGGCCATGGATCTGATGCCGCACTTACATAAGTTGGTAAACCCAGAATAATGTTGTTCGCGCTTCAGGATGAGTCCGAGACAATCGCATTGGGCGCTAAAATGGCTAGCGCACTGATTGGTGGTGAGATCATTTTTTTACAGGGTGAACTTGGTGCAGGTAAAACTACTTTTGTACGTGGCTTGTTAAATGCGTTAGGTCATTCTGGTAATGTGAAAAGTCCGACCTATACCTTAGTTGAGCCCTATTCGATTACTGGTATTGATATATATCACTTTGATTTATATCGTATTAATGACCCAGAAGAACTTGAGGCAATGGGAATACGTGATTATTGTGATGGTAACGCAATCTGCTTGTTTGAATGGCCTGAGCAGGGGGCAGATGTCCTGCCCGAGGCTGATATTACCCTGTCTCTTACTCATCTTTCCTCTGGTAGAGAGCTTGACATAAAAACGCATTCAGTCGCCGGCGAGAATATTCTGCACCGCATCAAATCAGCTTAATAAACGCACGATTTGCTTTAATTGACACTACAAATATATCTACTATTATTCATATAAAACATGGATATAGGTTGCTTTTTTAAACAAAACTTGAAACTATTCACCCTATTAGTCATATAAACAATAAAAAGGTTAAGATTTAGGTTAACGAAAATGCGTTTGGTTTTATTTAATATTTTCGTCTTTCTATCATCATCAATTTTCGCTGAGACAGTGACGATTGATAATGTGCGAGTTTGGGCCGCACCTGATAGTACTCGTGTCGTGTTTGATGTCAGTGGTCCTGTGGAACATGAATTGTCTTTGTTGACAGCGCCCTATCGAACGGTTATCGATCTTAAGCAAGCGTCAATGAGCAAAAAGGCGATTCAACCTGGTTCTGAAGATAAGTATCTACAAGCCATTCGTTCAGCTGTTCGTAACCAGAATGATCTACGGATAGTGCTGGATCTGAAAAAATTCGTTAAATATAAAACATTCCAGCTAAAACCCAATAAACAATATGGACATCGACTGGTCGTCGACCTATATGGCGCTGATTCTGACGAGTTAAAAACAAATAGTGTTAAAGAAGAAGTTACCGCTGCGAACCGACCGCGAGATGTAATCATTGCTATTGATGCAGGGCATGGTGGTGAAGATCCAGGTGCCAAGGGACCAAGCGGCGTTTATGAAAAAAATGTTGTATTGAAGATTTCCCAACAACTCGTAGATGTGATTAATAAAGAACACGGTATGCGCGCAGTGATGATCCGTAAGGGCGATTATTATATGTCTCTGCGAAAGCGTATAAACAAAGCAAGAGAATACAAGGCTGATCTGTTTATGTCTGTCCATGCCGATGCATTTCGTGACCCGAAGGTGCATGGTTCCTCGGTATATGTGCTATCTAAACGCGGCGCGAGTAGTGAAGCAGCTAAATGGTTAGCCGAGTCTGAAAATGCTTCCGATTTGATAGGTGGTGTCAGTTTAGATAACAAAGATGATGTGCTTGCTTCTGTGCTGCTAGATCTGTCTCAAACAGCTAGCCTTGAAGCTAGTATCGATATTGCTGATCGTGTTTTAAAGGGCCTGAAAAGTGTTGGTAAGGTACACAAGCGTACGGTGCAATCGGCTGGTTTTGCAGTATTAAAATCCCCTGACATCCCTTCAATACTAATCGAGACAGCGTTTATTTCGAATCCACAGGAAGAACGAAAATTATTAAGTGAAAGTCACCGTACCAATATGGCAAATGCCATCATGGTTGGCTTGCGTGGCTATTTTCGAGACTTTGCTCCAGAAGGAACCCTGCTGGCGTCAAGAAAACATATTATAGGACGCGGTGAAACGCTTTCGACTATTGCACAACACTATCAGGTGAGTACCGATACCTTGCGACGCTACAATGATCTGAAAGGTGATTTGGTTCGTGTGGGGCAAACTATAAGTATCCCAAGAAGTAGCGGTACATAAAAAGGCACTTTAGAAAAGCCCTTTGAAATAATGGTGTTGCCATTGGACTTAGAGATGATGGCATTTATATCAAATGGTGAAATGCCATCAAGCTATCTCCTGCAAATGGCATTAAGACTAGATGTTTTTATTATTACTTAAGATATTTATCTTGAGGCTCGTGTATCCGGTAATTTATCCCGGTGTTACTTACTTCAGTCGATCATGAAGTCGAGAATTTTGAATTTATTCATAATTATTCCTTTCAATAATTCGACTACCTAGTCAGTAATACCTGCCGTGTCATACGACTCATGTCAGGTAGTAGAAATTTTCCTCACATCCATAAACTCCGTGTCTCAGTTTCCGTTCACAGGGCCGGGTCTTGCCTATTGCTATTATCCTGCTGTAATCATTAGCATTGCATTTTGTAATCGTGTTGATTACGCTTACATAATATGATTAAAAAATTCCGCCACAAGGGACTGAAGCGCTTTTTTAATGATCCACGTTACACAGATAAACATGGGATTAATGCAGAAATTGCTGAACGTTTGATCGTGATTCTTGATGCGTTAGATACGATTGAAATTGCAGAAGAAATGGATATTGCTGGTCTATATTTTCGTGGGCTAAAAGGACAACGCAAAGGTGAGTACAGTATTCGGGTATCAGGAAATTGGCGTATTACTTGGCGTATGGATAGCAATAATGTAATTGATTTGAATTTAGAGGATTACCATTAATGGCAAGGCAACCTTCTCATCCCGGGGCGTTAATTCGTAACGTAATTTTACCTGAAACCAGACTCACGGTTAGCGATCTGGCTAAACGTTGTGGGCTTGCTCGAAATACCATGTCTAAAGTTATTAATGAACGTGGTGATATTACAGAAGATATTGCAATTAGATTAAGTCGAGTTTTAGGTAGTACGCCTCGGTTTTGGATAGGTATGCAAACAAATCTGAATCTTTGGAAATTAGAACAAGAGAATAAACGTGTTTATCAAAAGATGGAGCGTGTTCCAACACATCATTAGGTTAGAATGTAGCGGTTATAGTTTATATAGATGGGGCATACCTTTTGCCATACTAAAACAATGGACTTTCCAAAGTACTGTGTGAAAAAGCCACATCATTTCTTTTTTCAATAATTCGACTACCTAGTCGGTAATACCTGCCGTATCATACGGCACATGTCAGATAGTAGAAGTTTACCTCGTATCCATAAACTCCCTGTTTCAGTCGCAAACCAGATTGCTGCTGGTGAAGTGATTGAACGCCCAGCTTCTGTAGTAAAGGAATTGATTGAGAATAGTATTGATGCAGCAGCGACAAAAATTGAAATTGATATTGAAGAAGCGGGTATAAGTTTGATACGTGTGCGTGATAATGGACAAGGGATACATAAAGACGATCTAGAGTTAGCGTTACAAGCACATGCCACCAGCAAATTGTCGGCATTTTCTGATCTGTCGCAGATAGTCAGTATGGGTTTTAGAGGGGAGGCTATCCCGAGTATTGCTTCGGTTTCACGATTTAAAATGACATCACGTCTGAACGGTACCGAACACGCCTGGAGCATCGATAACCAATCACAAATAAAACCGGCATCTCATGAGACAGGAACAACCGTTGAAGTTAATGATTTGTTCTTTTCTACGCCAGGGCGTCGCAAATTTTTAAAATCAGAAAAAACGGAATATCTACATATTCAATCGTTGATCAGAGCACTTGCTTTGAGTCACTTTGCAACCGGGATATTTGTTAAACATAATGAACATCCTTTGTTTAGTTTACCTGCATGTAAGGACGCTATTGAAAAACGTATCATTAGTGTTTGTGGACGGTCATTTACTAATAAAAGTGTACAGGTTGATTCTGCAAAAGAGGGCATGCATTTATGGGGGTGGCTGGGATTAAATGATGTGGCCCGTAGTCAATCTGATCGACAGTATTTCTATGTCAATGGACGGGTTGTTCGAGATAAGCATGTCAACCACGCTATACGTCTAGCTTATGATGATCGCATTGCTCCCGGACGTTATCCAAGTTACGTGCTGCACTTTGAAATTGACCCTTCATTGGTTGATGTGAATGTCCATCCTGCAAAATCTGAAGTTCGATTTTCAGAAACAAGAAATGTACATGACTTTATTTATAGCAGCCTTTTGGAATGTTTAAGAAAACCAATCGTTGTTATAGACAATAATGTTAACTATGAAGCGAATGGATTAAATGCACAGAAAAACATTAATGAAGAAACTAATATTTATAACACGACTAACTCTAAACAAACTAACATTTTTGAGAGCAGGGTAGCGGCATCAAAATACTTATCATTGTTAGCAAATCAATTTCTAATTGCTACGATTAATCATGAGCAATACTTAATTGATATTGCTAAATCGAGGGCGTTAATAACGGCGCAACATTTACATAATGACTTCCTGTCAGAGTCGATGACAATGAGGCCAATTCTTGTGCCGGTGGGTTGTGAGTTGAGTTCAAACTTACTGGAATTTGTTAATAAAAATGACATGCTCATTGAACAATGGGGTTTTAAATTAGAACAAATAGCGCCAACTCAAATATTAATTCGTTCGATACCTGCAACATTAATCAGTTCCGAGATAATCCCTTTAGTAAACGATCTAATTGATGCTTTATATGAAGATGAATCGAGTAAAGCTATCTCTAATATAATTGCACAACACGTTAACGATTCTGGTACAGCGTTGGATGAAAGCAATACGACACAATTAATTAACGAGATTTCTCAGTTTGAACAAAGTTCACATGAATCCGGTTCACTACCATGGCGAAAATTTGATTCTGAAACCTTATCGGCATGGTTGAACGCACAAACATGATTGATTCTCCGAGAGTGATTTTTATTATGGGTCCGACGGCAACGGGTAAAACTGATTTGGCCGTATTTTTAAATGAAAATATTGATAGTGAAATCATTAGTGTTGATTCGGCCATGGTTTATAAGGGAATGGATATAGGTACCGCAAAGCCTGATAAAGAACTATTAGTGAAGGCACCGCATCGATTGATCGATATATGCGATCCATTAGAAGCGTATTCAGCGGCACAATTTAGAGAAGACGCGAATTTAGCTATTGCAGAGATATTGGGAAAAAATAAAACGCCCGTACTTGTAGGAGGAACAGGGTTGTACTTTCGTGCACTGGAGAAGGGTTTGGCAGAATTGCCAGAGGCCAACTCACAAATACGTGCCAGGCTCGAAGCCGAAGCCGATGCTGATGGCTGGCATCGCCTACATAACAGGTTAAGAGAGATAGACCCTGATGCAGCAGCTCGAATAAGTGAAAATGACCCACAACGTATTCAGCGAGCACTAGAAGTCTTTGAAATAACAGGAAAAACATTAACAGCATTAATTTCCGCTGAGCACAAAGAACCGTTTTCCTACCCGATAAAAAAAATTATCTTAGCGCCTGAAGACCGTTCAGTACTCCACGAACGGGTAAGATGCCGGTTTATCGATATGTTGAAAACCGGGTTCATCGATGAGGTTGAGGGCTTATATCGCCGAGGTGATTTATCATTAGATTTACCGTCCATGCGGTTAGTCGGTTACAGGCAGGTTTGGCATTATTTGAATGGAGAGTGCAGCTATGATGAAATGCAGGAAAATGCCATTATCGCTACAAGGCAGCTTGCCAAGCGCCAGATTACCTGGTGTCGCTCAGAAGAGAATGCTGAGTGGCATGATTCATATAAAACAGGGATTTTCTCCGAAATTTTGAAAAATCTGGATAATTAGCCGTATATTTTCCTCATTTGTAATATACTTGTTGGATAATAAACAGAAATGGTCGTGGATCTATTTAAACGGCTGATAAATAAGAATAAATTAGAATCAAAGGAGAATTATTATGAGTAAGGGGCACTCATTGCAGGATCCTTTTTTAAATGCATTAAGGAAAGAGCGGATTCCGGTATCCATATTTTTGGTCAATGGGATAAAATTACAAGGACAGGTAGAATCTTTTGATCAATTTGTCATATTACTTAAAAATTCAGTGAGTCAGTTGGTCTATAAACATGCTGTTTCGACAATTGTCCCGGCGAGAAACGTCAAACTCCCTCGATCTGATGAGGATTCTGGCGAAGACGCGTGACCTCAATTAATCTAGTTTGGTAAGCATTTGGAATCAAAATCCGCTGACATTCAGCGTGCCTTAATCGTTTACGTCGATTTTTATAAATCTACGGCTGATGATGCATTGAATGAATTTGTTCAATTAGTTGATTCTTCTGGCTTAGATGTCATTGGTTCAATTAAAGCCCCACGTCAATTTCCAGATGCACAGCTCTTTGTTGGTAAGGGAAAGGCCGATGAAATCACCATGCAAGCCGAACAATTGAATGCTGATGTCGTCATATTTAACCATCCACTGACACCGGCACAGGAAAGAAACCTCGAGAATCACACCAAAGTCCGTGTCATAGATAGAATAGGTTTGATTTTGGATATATTTGCTCAACGTGCGCGAAGTTATGAAGGTAAGTTGCAGGTTGAATTGGCTCAATTGCAACATCTATCGACTCGATTAATACGAGGCTGGACGCACTTGGAACGTCAAAAAGGCGGTATAGGATTACGTGGTCCTGGTGAAACGCAGCTTGAGACAGATCGTCGATTGGTAGGTTTTCGAATCAAGTTGATTAATCAGCGGTTGGAAAAAGTACGCAAGCAACGATATTTGAGTAGACAGCAGCGTAAGAAAAATGATGTGCCGGTTATTTCTCTGGTGGGTTATACCAATGCAGGGAAATCAACCCTGTTTAATCGCATGAGTGGAGCGGATGTCAGGGCTGCGGATCAGTTATTTGCTACTCTCGATCCAACATTAAGACGAGTTGAGATGGATTCTGGAAGGAATATTATATTAACGGATACAGTAGGATTTATTCGTGATTTACCGCATGATCTGGTCGAATCGTTTCAGGCGACATTGGAAGAGGTCAGAGAGGCTGATTTATTGATACACGTCATTGATGTGGATCATGAGCAACGACAGCAGCGAATTGATGAAGTGAATAAGGTCATTGAATTAATTGATGCTGAAAACGTCCCACAAATAGAGGTCTATAACAAGATAGATAAATATTCAGAACAAACAGCGCGCGTTGAGATATCCGATAATTACCCGCATAAACGGGTATGGTTATCTTCACAGACGGGAGAAGGATTGGGTTTATTACGAGAAGCTATTGAGCAACAACTGCGACAAGAGAGGCAACCACATTATCTGAATCTACCCGTCACTGCAGGTCAATTAAGGGCAAAATTATTTGATCTTGGGGCCGTTAGACAGGATGATGAGAACGAACTAGGCGGTTGGATAATGGAAGTTGAGTTGGAAGAATTCAGACTGAACAAGCTTTGTGAAGAGGCTAGTTTGGATATATCACAGTTGCAGTCAGAGCCTGCTCGCTATTAAGATCGCACGCAAATTCATTTTTAATTTACTATTTACAACAAGGGTATTATCGATATACCCATAAATTTCGTCGGAGAAATATATAATGGGCTGGAATGAACCACCTGACAATAAAGGCAAAGACCCCTGGGGCAATAGAGGCGATGGAGATGGGCCACCGGATCTTGACGAGATAATTCGCAAGATGCAAAAAGGCTTAGGCGGCATGTTTGGTAATCGACCTGGTAAAGTAGGTGACAATAATTCCATGTTTCCTTTTATGATGGGCATCATCCTGCTGATCGCATGGTTGGCTTTTGATATGACTTATTTGATTGATCAACAAGAACGAGGTGTTGTACTTCGTTTTGGTGAACATGTTGATACGCTTGAACCAGGGTTGAATTTTCGTTTTCCAAGGCCGGTAGAAGTTGTAAAAAAGGTCAATGTTGGACAGGTTAGATCAATTACGCATAAAGCATTGATGTTGACTCAGGATGAAAATATTGTTGACGTTGAAGTGGCTGTACAATGGCGGATAGGGAATGCAGACGAATATCTGTTTAATGTGTACTCTCCAGCTTCAACACTAAGACAAGTAACCGAAAGCTCCGTTCGTGAAGTGATTGGTAAGAGTAAACTTGATTTCGTCTTGACTGAAGGACGAAGTGAAATCGCAGAAAGAATACAATCCTTAATTCAGGAAACACTGGGGGACTATAAAACAGGAATTTATATTTCCACTGCGGAAATGCAACCAGCGAAACCACCAGAAGAAGTAAAAGCGGCATTTGATGACGCTATCAAGGCGCGAGAAGATGAACAGCGTCAGGTAAATGAAGCGGAAGCTTACAGGAATGATATCCTGCCAAAAGCCCGTGGTGGTGCAGCACGCTTACGTGAAGAGTCGAATGGTTATAAGTCACGAATCATTTCCAAGGCTGAAGGTGAGGCGAGCCGTTTTGGACAGCTATTGGCTGAATATCAGCGTGCACCGGAAGTCACACGCGAAAGATTATATCTGGATGCGCTTGAATCCGTTTTCAGTAATACAAATAAGGTGCTGATTGATAATGATAATGGTAATAGTCTGATGTATTTACCAATAGATAAAATGATTGATAAACGTCAAAACAATAGCTCGAATGATGCTATTTCAAATTTTAATGAGTCTTCTAATTCATCATCCACTACTATGAACGATGTTCGGCAAAGACTTGATGAACGACTCAGAGGAGTACGCTAATGCCTTTGAACCCTAAAATTCTAATACCTTTAATTATTATTGCGGTCGTTGCCTATTCATCTGTGTTTACAGTGAATCAATGGGAGCAGGCTCTGGTGTTTAAGTTTCGAGAGATTGCTCGGTCTGATGATAAACCGGGTTTACATTTCATGATGCCGATTGTGAACGTGGCACAGAAGTTTGAAAAACGGCTTTTAAATCTTGATCAAGAACCACAGCGATTCCTAACAATAGAAAAGAAAGATGTGATTGTTGATTATTACGCAAAGTGGCGAATTACTGATGTTGATAAGTTTTATACTGCGACACGAGGTGATGTGCTTTATGCCAATGGCTTATTGGGCCAACGTATCAACCGTGCATTACGAGATGAATTTGGTGCACGCACCGTTCAGGAAGTTGTTGCAGGAGAGCGTACTCAAATCCTGAGTGTCGTTACAGCAAGCACTTCAAACCTACCTCAAGAGCTAGGTATAACGGTGGTTGATGTGAGAACCAAGCGGATAGACTTGCCGACAGAAGTTAGTAATTCGGTTTATGAACGTATGCGTGCCGAGCGTAACCGTGTCGCTAAGGATTTTCGAGCCCGTGGTTCTGAAGCTTCGGAGCGTATCCGTGCTAATGCCGATCGTGAACGTGAGATTATCCTGGCAAATGCGTATCGAGATGCTGAAATTATTCGTGGTGAAGGTGATGCGCAGGCAACCGAAATCTATGCCGCAGCCTATACCAAAGATGAAGAGTTTTATTCACTGTATCGTAGTTTGAATGCCTATAAAAATAGTTTCAATGATAGTAATGATGTATTACTACTTGAACCTAAGTCGGATTTCTTTAGATATTTTAATAATTCGAAAGGCAATTAAATTCAGGGCTTATCAGACAACAGGTTTATTTAATAGATATAGATAAGCCTGTTTCTATTAAAATCGATATGGTGAAAATGATTGTTTGATATTAATTTCTCTGATCTTTTATCTGCACTCGCGTTAGTGTTTATATTAGAAGGTCTTATGCCATTTCTGAACCCTGAAGGTATTCGAAAAGTATTTCTTGCCGCTGCCCAAATGGATAACCAAACATTACGGTTTTTAGGTGTCTCAAGCATGTTGGTTGGTTTGATATTGTTATACATTGTTCGTTAATTAAATTATGAATATTACAAATCGTTGGTTACTACCTGAAGGTGTTGAAGAGATTTTGCCTCCTAAGGCAATTGCACTTGAACAATTATGCCGAACTATCATCGACCTCTTTTCTACATGGGGCTATGAGTTTGTTATCCCCCCTATGGTCGAGTACCTTGAGTCTTTGCTGACAGGTACTGGAGAAGATCTTGATTTAAAAACGTTTAAATTAACCGATCAACTAAGTGGTCGTTTAATGGGTATTCGTGCGGATATTACGCCACAAGTAGCACGCATAGATGCGCATTTGTTAAAACGCGATACACCTACCCGTCTTTGTTATCTAGGTTCAGTATTACATACACGCCCCGGCAAATCCGGTGAAACACGCGCACCATTACAAGTGGGTGCTGAGCTTTACGGACATTCTGGCGTAGCAAGTGATATTGAAATTGTTAAATTGATGTTAGCAACATTGAAACAAGTGGAGATTAATCAAACGTGTATCGATCTTGGACACATTGGTATTTTCAGGACATTAAGCGCCGATTCATCATTGAATGTCACTCAACAAGCACAAGTGTTTGAAGCGTTACAAAGGAAAGCGAAAGATGAATTAAAATTATTATATAAAGAATGGAATATTACCAACGCCGCCAGCAATGCTTTACTTGAGTTAGTCGACCTAAATGGGGACATAGCAGTGCTAGATGAAGCTAAAAAATTATTAGGTAAACTTTCTCCCGAGAGCGCGCAATATATTGACGAGATCAAGGCATTGGCAGAGTCAATAATTGGTCAGATAGATGTGTCAATAAATGTAGATTTGGCAGAGTTACGTGGCTACCACTATCACACGGGTATGGTATACACGGCTTTTGTCCCTGATGAGGGAGAGGGAATAGCCTTTGGCGGGCGGTATGATGATATTGGTAGTGCCTTTGGTCGTGCAAGACCAGCAACAGGCTTTAGTACAGACGTCAAATCTTTGTTAAAGCAACAAAGCAAAAGCAGTAGAAACCCATCACGTATTTTTGCTCCGATATCGGTTGATAAAGCATTGCGTGAAAAAATAAATGCACTGCGTAAAACTGGCAACATCGTAGTTGAAGAATTGGAAGGGCAAAAAGCTTCAGCAAGCGAAATGAGTTGTGAGCAACAACTTGTGTTAGAAAATGGCGAGTGGATCGTTAACGACATTAATTAATAAAAAAAGAAATTATTAAAATGGGTAAAAATATAATTGTACTGGGGACTCAGTGGGGTGATGAAGGCAAGGGAAAGATTGTTGATCTATTAACGGAAGATGCATCAGCAGTAGTACGCTTTCAAGGAGGTCATAATGCCGGTCATACTGTTATTATTGAAGGTAAAAAAACAGTTCTTCATCTGATTCCATCAGGTATTTTACATGACGGTGTCGAATGTCTCATCGGTAATGGTGTGGTCTTAAGTCCGCACGCGTTGATGGAAGAGATAAACATGCTGGAAGATAATGGCGTTTCAGCAAGTAAACATATAAAAATATCGGAAGCCTGTACATTAATACTGCCTTACCACATTGCACTTGATCAAGCGCGCGAAAAAGCAAAAGGTAAAGCAGCGATAGGAACGACAGGACGCGGAATAGGCCCTGCTTATGAAGACAAGGTTGCACGGCGCGCACTTCGCGTTGGAGACCTCGCTAATGATGAATTGCTAGCTAGCAAACTCGAAGAAGTGTTGGAGTATCACAACTTCATGCTGACTAATTACTATAAATGTGATGCGATTGATTATCAGGAGTCATTGGATGACATAAGAAAGCTATCGGAAGATCTGGTGCCTATGATTGCAGACACCGGTACGCGTCTTAATGAATTGTATACACAGGGCAAAAATATCATGTTTGAAGGTGCACAAGGCACCTGGCTTGATATTGATCATGGCACCTATCCATTCGTCACATCCTCAAATACAACCGCGGGTGGTGCGGCTACAGGCACCGGTTTTGGTCCTTGTCATTTTGACTATGTTTTAGGTATTACGAAAGCCTATACAACACGTGTGGGTTCAGGTCCATTTCCAACAGAATTATATTGCGACATGGGCAAGCACATCGCTGAAGTTGGCCATGAATTTGGTGCTACAACAGGTCGTGCACGACGTTGTGGTTGGTATGATGCAGTTGCATTACGCCGCTCAGCACAAATTAATAGTTTAACTGGCTTATGTATTACCAAACTTGATGTCTTAGATCAGGTGGAAACGATTAAAATTTGTACTGCTTATGAGATCGGCGGCAGGACTGTGGAAGTACCGCCTATCGGCGCGGAAGAATTTGCCAAATGCAAGCCAATATATGAAGAGCATCCTGGTTGGCAATCAAATACAGTCGGCGCGACTAATTATGATGACCTGCCAGAGAAGGCGATCGATTATTTAAACCGCCTTTCTGAAATTACGGGTGTTCCTATTGATATCATATCAACAGGACCTGATCGGTCAGAAACGATTGTTTTAAGAAACCCGTTTCACTAAAAGAATTAAAATATAGTACGTTAATGCTAGTATTCTATGACTATTATTATAATAGTTTAAAAATATAGTACTATTTGACAGGCTTGTTCCTGAGTTTAATTTTCAGGGAGCAAGTAAATGACACCGATCAACAAAACTATTCCTCTTTCTTTAAAAGTAATTTTCACTGCTTTTATGTCAGTATTAGTGCCTTTTTATTGGAAAACCTATGGCCCAAGTAATTTTCTATATTTTTGTGACGTAGCTTTAATACTTACTTTGTTTGGTATCTGGACTGAAAATAAGTTACTAATCAGTTTACCTGCTGTAGGCATCCTCATTCCTCAATTTATTTGGGTTGTTGATTTTGTTGGCGGCTTATTTGGTTTTGCACCATTAGGGATGACTGACTACATGTTCGATTCGAATATTCCATTTTTTGCACGTAGTTTGTCATTGTTTCATGGGTGGTTGCCTTTTTTATTAATTTATCTTGTTTATAAAGTCGGTTATGACAAAAGAGCTTTTCGTTACTGGACAGTGGCTGCATGGATATTAATATCAATATGTTATTTCATCATGCCTGCGCCTGGTGTAATTCTTGAGAATATTAATGCGCCAGTAAATATTAATTATGTCTATGGGTTTAGTGATGAAGTGGCACAAACATGGATGGCCCCACATTTATACGTTGTCTTTTTAATGATTGGCTTGCCATTATTTGTTTATTATCCCACTTCAAGGGCATTAAAACGTTTGTTTTATAACTAAACCTCTAATATATGAAGGTCGGGATTAGCCGGCCTTCATGATTTTTTAAAGCTCATTTTCTTAGGTGTTCAAATAATCCATACTGCCACTGTCTTAGCGCCATTACGACTGTTGTCCCATTGCGTTCATCTAGTGATAAACGCGCATCGGTGTCATTTAACTCGTTAAATTCTCTAATCAGCTTTTCCATTTTCTTTTGGAAAACTGCATTGGAGCTATTAGCCAACATCCCATTAACAACTAATAGACGTTCATTTTCTTTATTAAACCGGGTATTGAAAAAATCTTGTTCTACTTTGGTTTGAAAAAACTTTTGAATAGGGCCATTTTCGAGCCAGGCAAAATTTGAGGCGACTAATAACTTGATACGATTTTTGGGTAATAACTCAATGATTTTAAGTTTATCCAGTTTTGCCAACAAGCGTATAGCCTCTATCTCAGAAATTTTGTAATAGGTAGTTATTTCATCCAGAGTCCAGCGATTTAGTACGCAGACAGTAACCAGTAAAAGAGTCAGGTTATTTGCGATTTCTTTTTCTTGCTCTTCATTGAGTTTGCTCAGATGTTGTTTATCTTCTTGCATGAGTTTTAAAAGATCGGACAATTCCATATTCATGCACTGACATAGTTGCTCCAGTCGTTTCAAGGTAAAGTTCTTTTCAGAGAACATACGTTTTATACTGGCCTCAGATAAACCGATCTCTTTGGCAATATCGTTATAGGTTAAGCCATGTGCCTTAAGCGCTTTTTTAAGTGTAATGATAAGGTGATGTGTTTGTGCCATTGGGATATGCAAGGTAGTGATTAATGATACTAATAGAACACATAAGTAATACAGATACAATATAAGTTGTTTATTACAATACTAATTATTAGTCTCCAGGGACTTACTGAAGCAGTGTTAAAGGATATATCACATGAAAACGTTATTTAAATACTCAGGCTTTTTACCGTATATCATTGTTGTCTTTCTGAATGCCTTTGTTGATCTGGGCCATAAGATCATTATTCAGAATACGGTGTTTAAGATTTATGATGGACAGGAACAAATATTTTTAACGGCGATCGTCAATGCGTTGATTCTATTACCTTTCATATTACTCCTCTCTCCTGCAGGTTTTTGTTCCGATAAATTCCCAAAGAACAAAGTAATGCGGATAAGTGCGTGGGTCGCTGTCGGCATTACCTTGTGCATTACATTGTTTTATTATCTGGGCTGGTTTTGGCCTGCCTTTGCCATGACCTTTACCCTGGCATTACAAAGTGCATTTTATTCGCCAGCGAAATATGGCTACATCAAAGAGATGGTCGGCAAAGATAATCTGGCTAGAGCAAATGGCTTAGTACAGGCGACGACAACGATAGCTATTCTTGCTGGGATATTTGTATTTTCAATTCTTTTTGAACAGTTTTTAATCGACTCAATATATAGCGATACGTCTTCATTACTAATGAATATTGCCCCAATCGGCTGGGGGTTGGTTGCATTCAGTATTATTGAACTAGGTCTTGCTTATATGTTGCCTCAGAAACATCCTGTTGATGAGGAGATGAAGTTTGATTTAAAAGAATATAGCCGCGGGAATTATTTGAGATCGAATATGGGTGTCGTGCTTGATCGTGAAGTCATCTTTCTATCAATTATTGGATTAGCAATATTCTGGGCGATATCACAAGTTATGTTGGCGGCGTTTCCGGCTTACGCGAAGGAAACATTAGGCATTACCAATACCATTATCATTCAGGGAATCCTGGCTTGCGCCGGTATGGGTATTATGTTGGGTTCAATCATTGCTGGACGTATTTCCAGAACACATATCGAAACCGGCATGATTCCAGTAGGATCGATTGGGATTGCAATTTGTTTGTTGATACTGCCTAGCTTGGACAATGCTTATCTACAAGCAGTTCTATTTTTTGGCTGGGGCATGTTCGGTGGGTTTTTATTAATCCCGTTAAATTCATTGATACAGTTTCATGCTGAAGAAGATGAGTTGGGTCGTGTGCTCGCGGGGAGTAACTTGATTCAAAATACGGTGATGTTGACCTTTCTTGGTTTGACGGTCTTATTTGCGTTTTACGGGATGAATAGCCTTGGGTTGTTTAACATCTTACTAGTCGTTGCCGTAGTCGGAACAATCTATACGGCTTATAAGCTACCACAGTCACTGGTTCGGTTTATTGTTAGTTACATCATTGGTCATCGTTATCGTCTTCAGGTCTTGGGTTTAAAAAACATTCCGGAGCAAGGTGGCGTTTTGATGTTGGGTAACCACATTAGTTGGATCGATTGGGGCATTATTCAGATGGCCTCACCTCGACCTATTCGTTTCGTTATGATTCGGAATATTTATGAACGTTGGTATCTGAAATGGTTTCTAGATATTTTTAATGTAATTCCTGTCTCTGCTGGGGCGAGTAAAGGGGCTCTTCAAAAAATTAATGAGAGTTTAAACAATGGTGATGTGGTTTGTTTATTTCCTGAAGGTACCATCAGTCGCACCGGGCAGTTAGGTGAGTTCCAACGAGGTTTTGAAAAGGCTGCGGAAGAAGCCAATGCGGTCATTCTACCATTTTACCTACGTGGTCTATGGGGTAGTTGGTTTTCACGATCCAGTGAAAAATTAAAAAACCTTCGTAGCAGTGGCATCAAACACGACATCATTGTTGCTTTTGGTGAAACGTTACCAATTGATACAACAACTGATGAATTAAAGAAACGAGTGTTTGATTTGTCAATTGATTCTTGGGAGCACTACACTAGTGACTTACCTTCAATCGGTACGGCTTTTATTGATACTGCAAAACGTAATAGTGATGAATTAACCGTTGCTGATTCTTTAGCCGGGCCATTAAACGGTAATAAATTCTTAACTGGAGTGATATGTTTTTCCCGATTGATTAAAAAATATTCAAAAGAGCAAAATGTCGGTTTGTTACTCCCGACCAGTAGTGCCGGTGCTATTGCTAATATGTCAGCTATCCTCTGTGGTAAGACTGTCGTTAATCTCAATTTTACTGCCAGTCGCGAAGCATTACAGGGTTCAGTAACGAAAGCGGGTATTAAAACAGTCTATACCTCGCGTAAGTTTATGGAAAAACTGGCTAAGAAGGGAATCGACCTAAATGATGCGTTTTCAGACAGTCAGTTTATCTACATGGAAGATCTTAAAACGGAAATTAGTAAAGTGACCGGTTTATGCACTTTAATAACGGTAATGCTTTTACCTGCAGCGGTATTAAAGTTTCTCTATTGCAAGAAGGTAGATATAAATACGCCAGCTGCAATATTGTTTTCCAGTGGTAGCGAAGGCACACCAAAAGGGGTAATGCTGAGCCATCGTAATATCATGGCTAATCTGAAACAGATCTCGGATATGCTGAACACTCAAGACACCGATGTTGTTATGGCAAGCCTGCCCTTGTTCCATGCCTTTGGCATAACTGTGACGACCTTCATGCCTTTGGTCGAAGGTATACCAATGATTTGCCATCCTGATCCCACCGATGCGGTTAATATCTCAAAAGCGATTGCAAAATATCGTGCAACTATCTTTTGTGGAACTTCAACCTTTTTAAGACTTTATACGAAGAATAAACGCATACATCCACTGATGTTGGAGTCTTTACGTATTGTAGTCGCTGGTGCAGAAAAACTCAGTCCGGATGTGCGTGATGCCTTTAAGTTAAAATTTAATAAAGACATCTATGAAGGTTATGGTGCTACCGAAACAACACCAGTTGCCAGTGTGAATATTCCTGATGCGCTCGATGTAAATTACTGGTCAGTTCAATTGGGTAATAAACAAGGTACGGTCGGCATGCCATTACCCGGTACCAGTTTTCGAATCGTTGATCCTGATTCATTAGAAGAATTGGGAACTGGTGAAGATGGTCTAATCTTAATCGGTGGTAGTCAGGTGATGCTGGGTTATCTGGATGATGAAGAAAAGACTAATGAAGTGATCACGATTCTTGATGATAAACGTTGGTATAAGACTGGTGACAAAGGTCATCTCGATGAGGATGGATTCTTGAGTATTGTTGATCGTTATTCACGCTTTGCTAAACTTGGCGGGGAAATGATTAGTCTAACTGCGGTTGAAGAAGTAGTTAGAAATGCTTTAAATGAGCCAGAGCTAGAATTGCTTGCAGTGAATCTCCCCGATGAAAAGAAAGGTGAAAAAATAATCCTCATGATCACAAAAGAAATTGAGCTTGCTAATGTTAAAAAGGCAATGTTGGATTCAGGTGCGAACCCATTAATGATTCCTGCTGAGGTGAAAGTTGTTGAAGAAATACCAAAGCTGGGTAGTGGTAAGACTGATTTTAAGGGGGCTAAGAAATTGCTGTTTGATAAAAATGTATAATAATTGAGGGCTGAAGGATGTTAATTATTAACCTACAATAGAGAACCTTAATAAGTATGGGCAACGAAGAACATAAATCAGCTCTTTGAGATAAATCATAGTGATAAATTTAATATGATTTTGCCACTTGGGTATTATCGTAAAACAATGGAAAAGGATAATGATATGAAACTACAAACACCTCTCGTATCGACAGACTGGCTTGATGAACATTTAGGAAAACCAGAACTAAGGATCTATGACGTTACGCTTTACGTCGAATATAAAGGTGATGCGGGTGACAGTTTCGGTGGTTATAACCTGGATTCTGAAACTCCTCGTAAAGAGTGGGAACAGGCGCATATACCTGGTTCAGGTTTTATCGATATTAATGCTGAATTGTTCGACTCAAATAACAGTGTTCCATTTATGATGCCGGCACCGGAAACATTTGCCACAGCGATCGCAACGCATGGCGTATCTGATAAAACGACTGTTGTTCTGTTTAGTAAGGGAAGTCAGATGTGGGCTACAAGGATTTGGTGGATGTTACGCTCTATCGGATTTGACAATGTGGCTGTATTGGACGGCGGATGGGAGAAGTGGCAACGTGAAGGACGCTCCACGGATAGGGAGGGTTCCAATTATCCGACAGGAAAGCTTTCTGTGACCCCGCGGCCCGAGATGTGGGTTGATAAACATAAGATGCTTGAAGTTATAGAGAAAGGTGGTCCGACCATGGTCAATGCATTGCCCACCGAAGTGTATACAGGGGAATTAAACCGCTATGGTCGACCCGGGCACCTGCCAGGCAGCTACAGCGTGCCTTATGACTCTCTCCTTAATCCTGACACAGGTGAGTTTCTGGAACCGGATGAGTTGCGTCCATTGTTTACAGAGAGTGGAGCCTTACAGACAGATAAAGTTATTGCTTATTGTGGTGGCGGTATTTCTGCAACCATGGATTGTCTGGCCATGAGTTTATGTGGGCAAGATAATGTCTCTGTTTACGATGGCTCTATGAATGAGTGGGTTCTCGATGAGTCCCTGCCTCTTAAACTTGGTGCTGAGCCGTAGTTCTAAGAGATTGCGTGAGATATTTTGCAGAATGTAATTTAGCTCTGGGCTATAGCGCACTGACATCTGCGCTGTTTAGTTTGAAGAATAAAAATATGTTTCTTCGTCTATTAATCCTAAAGTTCAGTTGAACCTGTGAAAGCGTATTGGTGCCGAGAAGAGGACTTGAACCTCCACGAGCATAAGCTCACTAGCACCTGAAGCTAGCGCGTCTACCAATTCCGCCACCTCGGCATATTTTAAATTGGCACCAAATTTAATGTTCTAGTTCTATTTTTAAAAACGCGCTAAGCGCGATCGCTCTTCTGCATCCATGCAGCCGCGACACTCGGACTCCTGTCCAGCGTCTACCAGTTCCGCCACCTCAGCATGTGTTATAGTGTTGGAACCAAAGAGGGCGGACTTTAACCAGCCTCTATAATATTGTCAATCCACAAAGGTCATGGGTAAAAAATCTAAACCACAATCATCCTCGAATAAAGTCTTTAAGTTACCAGAACGCGAAGCCATATTGGCGTTCCTGCGCGAAGCTGGTCGACCATTGAAGCGTAAGCAATTTGCAGAGGCATTTGTTATTCGCGATCCGGAAATTCGTCAGGCATTAGGTCGTAGGCTTAAAGCGATGGAACGTGACGGTCAATTGATTCGTAATCGACGTGGTAGTTATGGATTGATCGAGAAAATGGATCTGATTAAAGGTCGGGTTATCGGTCATCCTGATGGTTATGGGTTTGTCGTTCCCGATGAAGGTGGTAAAGATTTGTTTTTATCAGGAAAGGAGATGCGCACGGTCTTAAATGGCGACCGTGTATTAGTTCGTCAGGTTAGCGTTAGTAAACAAGGTAAACGCGAAGGCGGATTAGTTGAAGTCTTGGAGCGCGCGAATACACAACTAGTAGGCCGTTACTATGAAGAGCAAGGTATTGCTTATATTGTTCCGGATAATAAGCGTATAAGTCAGGATCTATTAGTCCCGGCAAAGAATAAAAACAAAGCAAAGAACGGGCAATATGTCGTTGCTAAAATTGTGCACCAGCCTGAAAAGCATAGACAAGCTATAGCTGAAGTGTTGAGTATTATTGGTGACGGTCTTGATGCAAGCATGGCAGTTGATATTGCTATTAGAAGCTATGACATCCCGTTTGAATGGTCAGAAGAAATTGAAAAAGACATTGAAAGATTAACCGAGGAAGTCGACTCAGAAAATATATCCAATAGAGTTGATAGCCGTGATGTTCCCTTTGTTACGATAGATGGCGAAGATGCACGTGACTTTGATGACGCAGTTTTTTGCCAAAAAGAAGGGGGTGGTTGGCGTTTGCTAGTAGCTATTGCTGATGTCTCGCATTATGTAAAAAAGCTAAGTGCGCTCGATGATGAAGCTCGTTTACGAGGGACTTCCGTTTATTTTCCTGACCGTGTTGTTCCCATGTTGCCCGAGATACTGTCGAATGGTTTGTGTTCTCTTAAACCAAAAGTTGATCGATATAGTCTGGTTTGCGAATTAAACATTGATGCTAAAGGCAAGGTGAAACATTCTTCTTTCTTTAAGGGGATTATTAAATCAGCGGCTCGCTTAACCTATACAGAAATGTCTGCGATTGTTGTTGAAAAAAATAGCGATGCTAGACAGAAACATGAAGCGCTTGTAAATCATCTTGATGATTTATATCAGTTATATCAACTACTACATGGAGAACGGAAGAAACAAGGTCTCATTGACTTTTCTTCACTCGAATCGCGATTTGAATTTAATGACAAAGGCCATATTGAAGCTATTCATACCGCTGAAAGAAATGAGGCTCATCGTTTAATCGAAGAGATGATGTTGGTGGCCAATGTTGCAGCCGGTGAGTTTCTTGAAAAAAATGAGATTCCAGCAATGTATCGTATTCACGAGACGCCGAAACTGGATAAACTTGAGAATGTGCGGTCATTATTATCGCAATTGGGCTTGTCTTTAGGCGGTGGTGAGGAGCCGACCTCTAAAGATTATGCAAAGTTAATGGACGTCATTAGAAAACGCGATGATGCGCAAATGTTGGAAACGGTGTTATTACGAAGTATGCCGCTTGCATCCTACAGCATGGTGAATGAAGGTCATTTTGGATTGGGATTCCCTATTTATGCTCACTTCACTTCACCTATTCGCCGCTACCCTGATCTTATGGTTCATCGGGGGATTGTGCATATTCTCGAAGGTAAAACGGCTACAACGTTTAATTATTCTCCGCAACAAGTGTTGGAGTTGGCCGAACACTGTTCAATGACAGAGCGCCGTGCGGAAGAGGCATCACGCGATGCGGTGCAGCGGCTTAAGTGCGCCTTTATGGAAGATAAGGTAGGCGAAACATTTAGTGGCATGGTGAGTTCTGTTACATCATTTGGTTTATTTGTCGTGTTGGATGATATATTTATTGAAGGATTGGTTCATATTAGTAATCTCCCGGTTGATTATTATCATTTTGATGAAATTACGCATACTTTACGTGGTGAACGTGGAGGTAAGGTTTTCAAGCTTGGACAGACACTCGAAGTGCTTGTCACACGAGTTGATTTAGAAGAACGTAAAATAGACTTTGAACTAAAAGAGAATGAGTAAACGAACAGATCGAATTTTTGGGCTGCATGCGGTTAAGCAGGTTTTAGAAAATTCACCTGAAAAAATCTTAAGTGTCTTGATACAAGAATCAATTCAGTCCGATTCAGTGAACTCTATTCACGAGACACTAAATAAATTAGGTGTGTCGGTTCAGACGGCGTCACGTTCTACCCTGAGCAAGATGGTTAAGAACCAGAATCATCAGGGTGTGATTATGGAGGTTAGAAAAGCAGCAAAAAAAACTGAGCATGATCTCGATGATGTTTTAGAACAAAATCAAGACGCTAACCCGCTCTATTTGATTCTGGACTCAGTACAAGACCCACATAATCTCGGCGCTTGTATTCGTACCGCTGATGCGGCAGGCGTTACAGCGGTAATCATCCCGAATGATCGCGCAGCAAGTATCAATGAAACAGTGCGTAAAGTCGCGAGTGGCGCAGTAGAAAACGTCACCGTTATCAGTGTGGTGAATCTAGTCCGTGCAATAAAGAAGATAAAGGAAGCTGGCGTTTGGGTGGTTGGAACTGCAGGAGATGCGGAGCAAACGATCTATGAGCTTGATTTAAAGATTCCTACAGCTATTGTCATGGGCGGTGAAGGTAAAGGCATGAGAGATTCGGTTCAGAAAGAATGCGACTACACCGCTTCGTTACCTATTCATGGTAATGTTGAGAGCTTGAATGTCTCGGTCGCAGCCGGAGTGGCTTTATATGAGGTTCTCAGGCAACGAAGCACCTGAATCCAACTGGTTTAGCATGAAAACTCAGAAAAATAGCGATGTTTGGTTATTTTCAGACTGATTTCTGAAATTTCAGCTCGTATCGCATTGCAGTGGACGAGGCAATCCATTAGAATCGCGCCACTTTACACGTCCTTGCCTCACCCTGAAATGCTGGGGAGGCTATTAACCCTTGAGGATACACAATGAGACACTATGAAATCGTCTTTCTGGTTCATCCGGATCAGAGCGAGCAAGTTCCTGCGATGATAGATCGTTATCAGAGCATTATCACAAGCAACAACGGCACAATCCATCGTTTGGAAGATTGGGGTCGTCGGCTTTTGGCATACCCTATTAACAAGATCCATAAGGCACACTATGTTCTGATGAATATCGAATGTGATGCCGAATCTCTGAATCAACTGACGGACGGTTTTCGATTTAACGATGCTGTTATCCGTAATCTGGTTATTAAAAAGGATGAAGCTGTTACTGAGGCATCACACTTGATTAAATCCAAGGACGAAGAAGAAACTCGACCAGCACCCGTAACGGCAGCTGCTACTCCGGCAGAAGCACCAGTGGAAACGGCAACTGCTGAAGAAGCTGCTCCAGTAGAACCTGCTGCGGCTGTAGAGGAATCAAGTAAGGACGAAGCAGTTGAAGAAGCTGCCGATAAGTCTGAATCAGAAGATTAAATTGAGAGGATTATAAAATGGCTCGTTATTTCAAACGTAAAAGATTTTGCAGGTTTACTGCAGATGGTGTGAAAGAGATTGATTACAAAGATCTCAATACATTAAAAAATTATGTATCTGAAAATGGAAAGATTGTTCCAAGCAGAATTTCAGGTACAAATGCTCGTTATCAAAGACAGTTATCAACTGCAATTAAGCGTGCGCGCTATCTTGCTTTGATTCCTTATTGTGACGCGCATTAGGCTGGACTAAATAAAGTATATGTAGCATATGTTCATCTACTACTTAGATGGACATATTTTAATGCGAAAACCAATTGTAATTTGGTCAAGCAAGAGTCATTACTAAATGATCGGTAACTATCTATTAAGTGGCAGGTTTCAGGCCATTGCAGCGACAACCTTTAGTGCCTTGATTTCGTTGTTATTGCCGCCACTTGCCTTTCTGATTAATGGCTCTGTTGTCGCTTTGATTACCCTGAGGAAAGGGGCATCTACAGCGTTGCAAATTTTGATGACAAGCCTATTGCTATTATTGGCTTTCTCATTGCTTGCAAATCTGCCAATAGAACTGGTTTTCGGCTACGCGTTGGTGATCTGGTTACCTGTTTGGTCCGCAGCAATGACACTGCGTTTTTGTGAACAGCAGGGCTTGTTGCTGTTTGTAGTCGGATTATTGGCAGCGGTGTTGATTGTTGCGATATATCTCATTATTGGTGATGTATCTGGATGGTGGCAACAGTGGTTGGTTATCATGCTAGAAAAAACAGTGCCGCCAGAAGATATCGGGCAGTATCAGAAAGTATTGGCCCCAGCGGCAGGTATGATCAACGCGATGATGATTACCGGTTTTATGCTGAATGTAGTCATTAGTGTTTTGTGTGGTAGGTGGTGGCAGTCAAGATTATTTAATCCCGGGGCATTTCGAAAGGAATTTTATGCACTGAGCTTACCATCAAAAATATTACCAGCGAGTGCTTTGATTGTATTATTGGTATTGACGCTAGCTGAACCATGGCAAGCTTTGTTTAGGGATATTATGGTTGTTTTGATGTTTATGTATTTGATGCAAGGAATCTCATCAGTACATCGAAATGTTGATAAATTTAAATTATCAACGGCCTGGATAGTATCGATGTATTGTTTGTTAGTGCTCCTGCCGCAAATGGCATTACTTATTGCCTGTTTAGGCATGACAGATGTTTATGTTGGTTGGCGTAGAAGGAAAATTGGCTCCAAAAATGAATTGTGAAGCGAGTCAGTTTGTAAAGAATCTGTTATTATAAAATCGTTATGAATTGAGGTAATCTGATGGAAGTTATTTTGCTTGAAAAGGTACATAAACTCGGTGAGTTAGGCGATCAAGTCAAGGTCAAACCTGGATTTGGTAGAAACTACCTTATCCCAAGTGGCAAAGCTGTGTCTGCAACTGTTGACAATATTGCCAAGTTTGATGCTCGCAGGGCTGAGCTTGAAAAACACCAACAAGAATCGTTAGCTGCGGCGACTGCTCGCGCTGAGAATTTAAATACGGTAAGTATTTCTATCGTACGTAAAGCAGGTGCTGAAGGTAAATTATTTGGTTCGGTTGGCACTATCGATATCGCTGATGCAGTTACTGAGTCTGGTGTCGAGTTGGCTAAGCATGAAATTAGATTGCCGGATGGACCGATACGTAGCACGGGTGAATTTGAAGTTGATGTTCATCTTCATGCGGATGTAGCTGCCAAAATAAAGGTGACTGTTGTTTCGGAAGAAGAAGATTAGTTTTTCATTCGGGACAGCAATATAATTAATTCTTCTAAATAGCCTTTAAATTAAGGCTATTTACTGTTTTATTTGGATCGATTCTCGATCCAGGGACTGTTATGCAGGAATCGATACACACATCTATATCGAGTGATGCTGAGACACTGGCATTAAAGATCCCGCCGCATTCCATAGAAGCAGAACAAGCCGTTTTAGGCGGCGCATTTCTAGATAAAGAAGCCTGGGACAAGGTAGTCGAACGCGTTCGCGAAGAAGATTTCTACCGAAAAGATCACCGGATTATTTTCCGAGCTATAAGCGCGCTTAGCGAAGATGGCCAACCTTACGATATTGTCACCGTTGCAGAATGGTTGGAAAATCATCAGTTACTTGATGAAGCTGGCGGTATGCGTAATCTTGCTGCTCTTGCTGAAAATACACCAAGTGCAAGTAATATTAGTGCTTATGCCGATATCGTTCGTAAGCGTTCCATTCTCAGACAGTTGATTAGTGCCACAACTGATATTAATGATACTGTATTTAATCCTCAGGGACGGAGTAGCGAACAGATACTCGAATTCGCTGAGCAAACGGTTTTTGAAATTGCCGAAAATGAAAACCGTGGGCGAAAAAGTTATCAAGAGATCAAGGAATACCTGAAAGAAGCATTGAATAGAGTGGATGAGTTGTTCCACAAAGATAGCCCTATAACCGGTATTGCTACTGGATATGAAGACCTCGATATAAAAACTGCCGGTTTTCAACGTTCTGATTTAATTATTGTTGCTGGTAGACCCTCTATGGGTAAGACCGCATTTGCGGTAAACATCGCGGAGAATGCTGCGATTAAGGGACAACATAGTGTTGCCATTTTTAGTATGGAAATGCCGGGCGAACAGCTTGCCATGCGAATGATGTCCTCCTTAGGTCGAATTGATCAACATAAGGTTCGGACAGGAAAGCTGGACGATGATGATTGGCCGCGATTAACATCGGCGGTCGGTATGTTACAAGAAACGCGCATGTTCATTGATGACACGCCAGCACTAACGCCGGCTGAACTAAGAGCACGTTGCCGTCGTATATCAAGAGAACATGGGCTTGATCTTGTTGTCGTTGACTATTTGCAGCTAATGCAAGTTGCAGGTACAAATGAAAATAGGGCGACAGAAATTTCAGAAATTTCACGCTCCTTAAAGGCGATGGCAAAAGAACTTAAAGTGCCTGTTATCGCTTTGTCCCAGTTAAATAGAAGCCTCGAATCACGTACGGATAGAAGACCTGTAATGTCTGATTTGCGTGAATCAGGTGCTATTGAACAAGATGCAGATGTCATCTTGTTTATTTATCGGGATGAAGTTTATGATGAAGATAGTAATGACAAGGGGACGGCTGAGATTATTATTGGTAAACAAAGAAACGGCCCCATAGGGAAAGTCAGGTTATCTTTTCTCGGACAATTTACACGTTTTGAGAATCTAGCAGATGATTACGTCCACAATCCTTCCGGGTTTTCTGAATGACACGACCATCCAGGGTTGTTATTGATAAACAGGCGCTGAAACACAACCTCCAACGAGCACAGGAACTCGCTCCCAATTCAAAAACTATGGCGATCATCAAGGCCGATGCCTATGGTCATGGACTAGTCAGAGTAGCTAATACGCTCAGTGAAGCAGATGCCTTTGGTGTTGCATGTCTGGAAGAAGCCGAACAGCTAAGGACTGCATCAATTACCACTCCCATAATCTTGCTTGAAGGGCCACATAAAGCCGTTGATTTAACATCAATTGTTCAATTGCAACTTGAAATAGTAATTCATAATGAATTTCAATTAGATATATTAGAACAAGCAACACTAAATGAGCCGCTTCAAGTCTGGGTAAAAATAGATACAGGTATGCATCGACTCGGCTTTCCTCTTGATGATGTTAAGGATATTTTAAAGCGTGTTACACAATGTAAAAACATCAAACCTGCTTTTCGATTGATGACGCACCTAGCGACGGCTAATGAACAAAATAATCCACTGACACAACAACAATTAGAAAATTTCAAACAGGCTTGTGGTGGTCTCGAAGCAGAAAAGACCATTGCAAACTCTGCGGCAGTGATTGCTTTTCCAGAAGCACATGCTGATTGGAATCGACCCGGGTTAATGCTCTATGGTGTATCTCCAATGGCCGATAAACATGCGCATGAACTCAGACTAAAACCGGTGATGACATTAGAATCAGAATTAATATCGATCCAACGATTAAAAAAAGGTGAGCCAGTTGGTTATGGCGCAACTTGGAGATGTCCAGAAGACATGCCTGTCGGTGTTGTTGCCGCTGGTTATGGTGATGGATTCCCGCGTCATGCCAAGTCCGGTACGCCAGTTCTTGTGAACGATGTTCGTTGCGCATTAATAGGCCGGGCCTCAATGGACATGTTGACTATCGATCTTAGAAGTCAACCGCAGGCTGAAATTGGTGACAGAGTCGTCTTATGGGGTGAGTCTTTGCCTGTAGAAGAAATTGCACAGTACGCTGATACCATTCCCTACGAATTATTATGTGGGGTGCATAAGCGATTGGAATTTATAGAACGTGGTTAAGCCAAAAATTCAATTTCAATGTAATGAATGTGGTGCAGAGACACCGAAATGGGTTGGTCAGTGCCCTGAATGTATGGCATGGAATACACTTCAAGAAAGTTTAGTTGAAAAGAAAACGGTATCAAGTTCTAACCGCTTTCGTGAACATCTTGCCGGACCATCAGAAGTTTGCTCTCTTGATGCTGTTGAAATGTCAGAAACGCCAAGGCAAGCAACTGGATTAGCAGAATTAGATCGTGTTATGGGTGGTGGTCTTGTTAATGGTTCAGTGACATTAATCGGTGGTGACCCCGGCATTGGTAAATCAACCTTGTTATTGCAGACATTAGCTTGTTTGGATAATGCTTCTGGCATCCCAAGCCTGTATGTGACAGGTGAAGAATCTGCGCAACAGGTAGGCTTGCGAGGCAAACGCCTAGGACTATCTTTAGGTTCATTAAGAATCTTAACCGAAAATCATCTTGAACGAATCCTAAGCGTTGCCAATAAAGAAAAGGCTAAAGTGATCGTTATCGATTCAATTCAAACTGTTTATAGTGACATATTGCAATCTGCCCCTGGTTCAGTCGCGCAAGTAAGAGAATGCGCTGCGCAATTGGTCCGATTTGCCAAGCAAACTGATACAGCATTATTCTTGGTTGGACATGTTACTAAAGAAGGGGCATTAGCAGGCCCAAGAGTATTAGAGCACATGGTTGATACGGTGCTTTATTTTGAAGGCGACAGTAGTAGCCGATTTCGTGTTGTCCGTACCGTAAAAAATCGTTATGGCGCGGTGAATGAACTAGGCATCTTTGCAATGACCGACAAAGGCTTGAGAGAGGTTTCTAATCCATCAGCAATCTTTCTATCACGCCATGACGACAAAGTCTCCGGAAGTGCCATAATGGTTACTCGAGAAGGAACTCGCCCTATGTTAGTTGAGGTGCAAGCGTTGGTTGATCAGACACATCTAGGTAACCCCCGGCGTGTTGCACTTGGGCTGGAACAGAATAGACTGGCAATGTTACTAGCCGTGTTACATCGTCACGCTGGAATATCTATGAGTGATCAAGATGTATTTATTAATGTTGTAGGAGGCGTGCGTATTGCCGAGACAGCGGCAGATCTACCTTTGCTGTTAGCAATAATTTCGAGCTATAAAAGTAAGCCTCTTCCGAATGATATGATAATGTTTGGTGAAGTTGGTTTGTCAGGCGAGATCCGTCCAGTTCAAAATGGATTGGAAAGATTAAATGAAGCAGCTAAGCACGGTTTTAAACAATCTCTGATTCCAATAGCTAATAACCCTAAAGTGGCTATACCGAAGATGAATATTGAGACGGTGACGCATGTTTCCCAAGTGCTGGAAAAAGTAGGTTTGTAGCTTAATTTTCACAGGTCATCATGTTTGCAATCTCGCGATCAAGTATATCTTCGTCACCAAGATTCAGCTCAACCAATCGCTTGAGAATTGACACACTCTTAAGATCAATACTGATGCATTGCAAGCCGAGGCTTTTATCTGCAACGTGAACTTGTTTAGTATTCATATTGATAATTGAGTCGTGACCTTCTAGTCCAACAGAAATATTGAATTCTGCATTATTTGGGTAGCTCCAGTTGTCGGGCTTCGAGATAAGAACACCTTTCAGTGATATATCTATAAGGCTTGAACCCCAGTCACCATCATTGCTGCGTATTGTTACAGGGGCGTCAAAGGCAATGCGGCTAAATCGACGCTTATCTGTGTAAGTGGGTTTGGTTTTCATCGTTGTCTCCATCTATCTGTATTGAGAAGAGCAGGCGGCCGTAGCCTATGCACTTGATACAGAAATAACAATGCAAAAATCAGACCCAGTGCTTACTCGTCGTTATTATTAAGATTTTCTTCAAGCATCTTAATCCGCGCCATTTTTATTGAATTTTCAGATACTTGCGTAACCTCAATAAGATAATTATCGACCTTTAAGGTGGTGCCTGATTCGGGTATAAACTCCAGGTGTTCTAGTAAAAGCCCATTTAATGTTTTTGGTCCATCGGTTGGGAGGCTCCATTTTAATTGCCGATTTATTTCACGCAGATGAACCGAACAGTCAATCAGGTAGAAACCATAACCCTGTTTCTGGATATCAAGGTTATGAGTTTGCATGTCTGTCGTAAATTCGCCGACAATCTCCTCTAGTATATCTTCCAACGTGACTAAACCCTGAATAACACCATATTCGTCAACAACTATCCCGAAGCGACGTTTATTACGTTGAAAATGCATCATCTGGGTATGTAACGGTGTACCTTTGGGAACAAAATAACTATCGAACAGAATTTCTTTTATCGCTTCGTGGGTAAGCTCATTTTTATCAGCCATGATTCGGGCAATACGTCGTAGATGTATCACTCCGACAATATTATCGATGTTAGATTGGTATACTGGTAAACGTGTGTGTTGACAATGACTAAGCTGTTCTATTATCTCATTAATCGGGTCATCTAGATCTATCGCTGCAACTTCATTTCTAGGTACCATGATGTCATCAACAGTCACGTTTTCCAGTTCCAGAATATTAATCAACATGCGTCGATGTCTTTGTGGTATTAGGTGCCCAGCTTCCAAAACGATAGTTCTCAATTCTTCTCGTGATAGGGGGTCATCTCCTTGATCATTCAAACTGATTCCAATCAGCCCCAATAAGCCATTAGAAACCCAGTTTATAAGCCAGACTGCTGGATATGCCAATTTCATCATCGGTGCCAAGATATAACTTGCTGGAAAAGCAATAAGTTCTGGCTTAAGTGCGGCAATTGTTTTTGGCATTACCTCAGCAAAGATTAAAAAGACCATAACCAATACAATAGGTGCTAAGGCGACTCCTAAATCACCCAATAAACGTATTCCAACTAGCGTCGCTATCGAGGCAGCCATAAAGTTAACCAGGTTGTTACCCAGTAAAATAAGACCGATCAGACGGTCAGGCCTTGCCAGCAGTTTTTCAGATATAATTGCACTACGCTTCCCTTCTTTTGCCAGGTGACGCAGGCGATAACGGTTCAAGGCTATCATGGCAGTTTCCGAGCTGGAAAAAAATGCAGAAAAAATGACCAGAAAGAATAGGGTTCCTAACAGAACCGATACCGGAATGTCGTCCAAAAATGATGACCTCAATTATGACTAGTGAGTATTGTGCTGGATCACCCCGTACCTATGTCAAGCATTGATTATTCGTGTTAACCAGCATTTTACGCCATTAGTATTCTAAAACTTTTCCCTGTTTAGTGTTAGCACCTATGTTCGTGGTTATAACGGTTAATTATAGTTATATGATAGGTTTATACACGTTGAAGAACGACTTCCAGCACAAATTTTGAACCGAAGTAGGCGAGAACTAATGCCGTAAAGCCGCCCAAAGCCCAACGAATAATTTGTTTTCCTCGCCAGCCAGCCGACCAGCGACCCCAAAGTAATATTGCGTAGATGATCCAGGCTGCCATCGACAACATAGTTTTATGTGCCAAGTGTTGGGCAAATATGTCATCAATAAACATTGTTCCTGAAGCAAGACTAAGGCTCAACATGAAGAAACCGGTGACAATAAACTGTATCAATAATGCTTCCATCACCTGTAAAGGAGGGAGTGTATTCATGATGATTGCGACACGTTTTTCCTTAATCAGCTTTTCTTGCACGGCAAGCATAATAGCTTGAACAGCACTGATCATTAACAAACTATAGGCACAGATAGATAATAGGATATGAATACGTAGCCCTATAGGTAACGATTCATTCAGGATTCGACCACCCGGGATAGTAAGTTCGAGTACGATAGCCAGACCAGCGGCAGGTAATAATACCAAGAGCAAGTTTTCCAGGGGGAGTAACAGGGAGGATAGTAGTACGATGAATGCGACAAGCCAGGTTACCAATGAAATCGCATTGAAAAACCCAAAATCAAAACCAATAGCTAAAATGATCGACTGATAGAGTAAATGACCGTGTAAAACAATACCTATTGCACCTGATATTAGCGCGATTGTTCGCCTCTTGTTAAATACCTCTGACGAAGTAACTATTCTGATACCTAACAGGCAAGCCGATGTCAGGTAAAGTAATATAGCTGCAATAGCTTGAAGACTCATAGTTCAATATTATCTATAGGGGTACGTGATGATTGCATATTCTGGCGATTGGTAGAAGTGCTGATTCTGTTGTAAACATGGGAATGATTTTTAAGTTATTGAATTAATAAGTTAGAATAACGAACTCTATAACTAAAATGAAACGATAAACCTGGAATACTATGTTTGATGCTCTTTCCGATAAGTTAACCCGAGTCTTTAAAGATCTGCGTGGCCATGGCCGTTTAAGCGAAGAGAATATCAGTAATGGTCTGCGTGAAGTGCGTATGGCATTGCTTGAAGCCGATGTCGCCTTGCCGGTTGTACGTGATTTTATTCAACATATCCGTGATCGCTCGCTGGACAAAGAAGTCGTTACTAGTCTCACGCCTGGACAAGCGTTAATTAAGATTGTTAATGAAGAGTTGGTTGCGCTCATGGGAGAAAGCAACGAACCATTAAATCTTAAAGCTCAACCACCCGCAGTTATTCTACTGGCAGGATTACAAGGAGCAGGTAAGACGACCACTGCTGCTAAACTCGGCCGTTGGATTAAACAAAAAGAGAATAAAAAAGTCGCCGTAGTGAGTTGCGATGTTTATCGACCAGCGGCTATTAAACAACTACAGACTTTGGCGAATGAAAATGAATTAGTTTGGATTGAAAGTAAAGAAACTGAAAGCCCATCGGCTATAGCCACAAATGCAGTCGACACAGCCCGACGCCAGTTAATAGATGTACTTATTGTTGATAGTGCCGGACGTTTGCATATTGATGATGAGATGATGCAAGAAATTCAAACGGTCCATGATAAGGTAGCTCCTGTCGAAACCTTGTTCGTTATTGATAGTATGATGGGCCAAGATGCTGTTAATGCCGCTGCTGCATTTAATAACGCATTACCGTTAACAGGCACTATCCTAACCAAGACTGATGGTGACGCACGCGGGGGTGCGGCATTAACCGTTAAGCACGTCACGGGCAAACCAATTAAATTCATTGGAACTGGAGAAAAAAGTGACGCCTTAACACCCTTTCACCCCGAACGTATTGCGTCGCGAATATTAGGCATGGGTGATGTCCTAAGTCTAATCGAAGAAGTAGAAGAAAAAACAGATCAAAAAGAAGCGCTTAAATTAGCTAAAAAACTTAAGACAGGGAAAGCTTTTAATCTTGAGGATTTTCGTGAGCAATTAAATCAAATGGGTAATATGGGTGGTATTGCCGGGTTGATGGATAAAATACCTGGGATGTCACAATTGCCACCCGGTGCGGCTGCTCAAGTTAATGATAAGGAGTTTGTTAAGTTAGGTGCGATTATCGACTCAATGACACGCAAGGAGCGAGTCGATCCTGCGATTATTAATGGCTCACGTAAAAAACGAATTGCAACAGGTTCTGGCACACAAATTCAAGACATCAATAAACTGTTAAAACAATTTAAACAAATGCAAAAAATGATGAAAAAAATGTCTGGCAAAGGTGGCATGGTAAAAATGCTGCGTGGTATGGGCGGTAATATGCCTCCGCCGGGCATGCCTTTTAAGTAAGAATGACAGAAGATACCGACAAGTCCGCTCTAGATTATCATCGCTTTCCAAAACCCGGAAAGATTGAAATATCCGCAACCAAACCGCTAGCAAACCAGCGTGATCTCGCTTTGGCCTATAGTCCGGGTGTGGCTGAGCCGTGTAAGGCAATCGCAACGGAAAGTAGAATGGCGGCTGAATTAACCGCACGTTCAAATCTTGTTGCTGTTGTTACCAATGGCACAGCAGTTCTAGGTCTGGGTGACATTGGCCCTCTCGCAGCAAAACCGGTGATGGAAGGGAAGGCGGTACTATTCAAAAAGTTTGCTGGTATCGATGTCTTTGACCTTGAAATCAATGAAAAGGATCCAGATAAACTGATAGACATTATTGCCAGTCTAGAACCTACTTTTGGCGGTATAAACCTGGAAGACATACGTTCGCCAGAATGTTTCCTGGTAGAGGGTAAATTGCGTAAACGGTTAAAGGTTCCTGTGTTCCATGATGATCAGCACGGGACAGCGATCATTGTTGCTGCAGCAATGATTAATGCGCTTAAAATTGTTGGTAAAGATATCGCGAAAGTTAAATTGGTAACAACGGGAGCCGGAGCCGCAGGCATCGCTTGTCTTAAATTACTCGTTAAGCTGGGTATGAAAAAAGATAATATTATCGCCGTCGATCACGTTGGTGTTATTTATAAAACCCGTCGCGCTGAACAAACACCGCATAAACGTATGTTTGCTAGCAATACCAAGCTAAGAACACTCTCTGATGTAATGAAAGATGCAGATATCTTTCTTGGTCTATCAGGTCCTGGTGTTTTAAAACAAGAAATGGTCAGAAGCATGGCAGACAACCCGATAGTATTTGCTTTGGCGAACCCTATCCCGGAAATATTACCTGAAGAGATCAAAGCGGTACGTGACGATGCCATTATCGCGACAGGGCGATCGGATTACCCTAATCAGGTTAATAATGTGTTGTGCTTTCCCTTCATTTTTCGTGGTGCCCTTGATGTTGTTGCAACTACAATTAATGATGAAATGAAAATCGCTATGGTGCATGCCTTGGCAGCTATGGCTACAGAAGAAACTCCTGAAACTGTTGTTGCAGTCTATGGTGGAGATGAACTCAAGTTTGGCAGGGAATATTTAATCCCTAAGCCTTTCGATCCTAGATTAATCGTTAAGCTTGCTCCTGCAATAGCGCAGGCCGCGATGGATAGCGGTGTTGCTACGCGTCCGATTGAAGATATGGAAGCCTATCGTCAGCATTTGTCACAATATGTCTTTGAGTCAGTTATCTTGATGAAGCCATTATTTGAGAAGGCGAAGAGTGACCCCAGGCGATTGGTTTATGCTGAAGGTGAACAAACAAAAATTCTGCACAGTGTTCAATCGGTGTTCGATGAAGGGTTGGCCAAGCCTATCCTTATAGGTAATCCAGATATCATAGAGAACAGAATTAAATACATGGGTCTTCGTCTTCGACCGGGTATCGATATACAGATCGTCGATCCATCAGCGTATATGGATGAGATGAATATTAATTTTGATGGTATCTCAGAGATCAATACCTGTGTCGCGACCAAGATGGTTGAGCAAGGCGAAGCTGATGCCATAATTTGCGGTACCGATGGTCATTTTCATGATCATCTGGCACATGTCATAAGAGAATTAGGGGTGAATGAAGAATATAAGCAAGCAGCAGCAGTTAATGTCTTACTGCTTAAAAAAGGCGCATATTTTATCTGCGATACAGCCGTAACGCTTGACCCCACGGCCGAACAGATTGCAGACAATACTTTATTAGCCGCGAAAACGGTACAGCGTTTTGGATTGACGCCAAAAGTTGCCTTACTCTCTTTTTCAAATGAAGATGATTCTGAAAGCAACCAGAAGATGATTGCGGCAATGGAGATAATCCATAAGCAAAACCCTGAATTAGAAGTACAGGGACCAATACGAGCAGACGCGGCATTGTTAAAAGATGTACGTCGGCGGGTATTGCCTTATTCAAAATTGGTAGAGAATGCAAACCTGTTGATTATGCCTAACCTTGATGCGGCAAAGATTGCGTATGATATGGTCAAAGTTTTAGGTGAGGCCGTATCTATTGGCCCGATACTGGTCGGCCTCAATCATCCAGTACATATATTGACACCTTCATCAACGGTACGCCGTATAGTGAATGCGAGCGCTATTGCTGTTGTTGATGCACAGATTAAAGCGCATGAATCGCAGTCTTTGTTAGAAACAATTTAAAGATGCGCTGAGAACTATTTCCCACATTTATACAACCGTGTGTACGGTACTTTGCCTCCGCAGAAGGGGAATTAGCTTTTACTGCCAAAAAAATACTATTTTAAATAAATGTTAAAAATTAAATAGTCTTCTCTCGGGCTTTAACATGAAAATCGCCAGAATAGTCGCAAGAGCAATACTTGAGAAACAAATGAGGCTCCATTCAGCAATACTTAGACCGATAAATTGCCAGTGAACCTCAGCGCATTCACCAGAACCACTGAAGACCATTTTCAATGCTTGTCCTAAAGGAAATACTTCAAGCATATATTCCAGTCCTGGGCCGCATTCAGGTACCAGTTCCGCTGGTAAATGTTGTAACCATGTTTGCCTGCCAGCGATGGCAGCACCAATCAAGGCAAAAATAATCAGCAGCATGTTGTATACAATCCGGAATATATCTGTGGGGTTGTGGATAGCCGCAATTAAAGCAACGACAGTGATGGCTACGTAAGCTAACCGTTGAAACGCGCATAACGGGCAAGGTTCCAATCCTCTTACATGCTCTAGGTAGAGTCCAAAGCTGAGTAATGAGAGACACGCGATAAAGAGAGCGATAAAGAATAGTCTTGAAGTCAGCATAACGTTATTATTTTTATTGTTGATTTTAATATGATTTTTTTAAAATTAATTATTACCGAACATGTATTTAATCCAGCATAATATCGCGTAGAGACTAAAAATAAAAATCCATTCAAAAACTGCTTATCTATAATGTCGCTAAAAACCAACAATGATCGCTGTCAGGATCTTTGAGATCACCTTTCCTATCTTTGCGATAGTTGCAGCAGGCCTGTTTTACGCTAAGAAATATAGACCGGATATGGTGCTTCCCAATCGTATGAATATGGATATATTCATACCTTGCCTGCTATTTAGTGTCTTGATCGAACGAGGTGGTATTTCTGGGCTATTTGGAGGTTTGGCGCTAGCAATTACTTTGGTCATCCTGCTCTACAGAGGCGATTGCTGCCGTGCGCCGTTATCTTCCTTTGATACGGGAAGATGCAGAGAGCGCTTTTACGATGCTTGGGCGCGGCTATTTTGCCTGTGTTTATGACGATTTGGTCGAACTGGATATACAAATGCAATGTCTGCGATAAGCAGTTGAAAATGGCTAACCAGTCTAATGTGATTTGTCAATGGCCGACGGGGTTTTTGGGTATCGGGCCGGTGGTGGCAAGGGGCTCAAGAATGGGCGGCATATGTTGGGCTGCTTAGGCCTGGTGTCGAGACAACATTCCAGCGGCGGCAAGGATACTTTGTTAGGAATGGGTAAGTGCGGTAAGCCTATCTACACACGTTGTTAATTCACGGCGTGCGAACGGTGTATGGACTGCTCTATCTGGGAAATATTTTTCAGTTGGTAATTAATGGTTTCAATGATAAATCGGCGGTTCAGAGAAAGAGGAAATTGCAGCGTTTAATGAAGATCTGAACCGTGCTCTTATTTAATCCATTCCAGCCCAATGATGACATCCTCTGCAGATTGAAATCGTTCGTCTGGTTCTTTCGCTAATAAACCATCTATCAATGGTTGGTATTTAGCCAAATGGGTAGGAAGATGTGGGATTGGCGCGTTTATGTGCATTGATATTAGTTGTGCTACCGATTTAGCGATGTAGGGGCGTTCGTTTGTTAGCATCTGGAAAATCATAATACCAAGACTGTATAGATCACTGCGATGATCAAAAGGCATGCCGGCACCTTGTTCTGGACTTATATAGTAGGGTGTGCCAACGATATGATTGTTGACCGTTATATCCTCCACGTCTCCCGTTAAATTTTTTGCAGCGCCAAAATCGGTGATTGTTAATGTGTCATCGGCTCTAAATAAAATATTACCGGGCTTTATATCTCGATGAACGATATTCAATTCATGTACGGCAACTAAGCCTAGGCACATTTCACGGATGTATTCGATTGCTTTCTCTAATTCAATACCATGCTTAAGTTTTTTAGTTAAGTCACCACCAGGAAAATGTTCCATTGCAATATAAGCAAAATCTGATGCAAATGCCCGCTCATAAATAGAGACTACATTTGGATGGTCAAGACACGATATTAACGTGTACTCTTGCATAAATCGTTTTAATGCAATGGGGTCTTCGTGGCCTTCGGTAAACATAACTTTCAAGACAACTTCATTGTTTTCTTCTATTGGCTTGGCTAAAAATACGGTTGACATACCTCCGCGACCAATCTCTTTGAGTAGCTGATAGCCAGGAACGACAAGCCCAAATTTTTCTAATTGCTTATTCGTAGTAGAAAAATCAGCCGTCTCCCCAGAGATGTCAAAGAAATCATCCAGGTTAACATCATCTTCATCTTGAAAAAGTAAATCAGGTAATGGTGGTGTTCCAACAATTGTTGCCTCATCGACTTCTACATTACTTGTGATTAAGGTTTGTTGTTTATCTGCAAGAGAAAAAATATCATCTAGTGTTGTTTTAATTGTGTATTCAGATATATCTTCTTTATCTATAAAATCTATTGCACCAGCTTTTAGTACGCGGACAGCAACCTTTGTATTACCTTCAGCTGTTAACATCAGAACAGGTGGCATACCAACAATTGAATTGAAATGCACCATCCAACCCAGACCATTTTCTCTTCCAAGCCCCAGGTCATAATCAAGAATGACTAGGTCAATTTCATCCCAAACAAAATCATCACTAGGTAATCTTTGACTAACAGGGTCATATTCTACGACCTCTACATCACTATATGTATTTTTTATATAGTGAATCAATAATTTGCGGTAATCCGCCGAGTCATCAATGAGTAGTATGCGTGACAATAGAAGCTATCCTGGTGAGCTTATTAAATATCAGGTTAGTAAATTAATGAAATAAATAATATTATTCAACAAGATGTAGTTTTCAAACTAGTAAGCTGTGAACATGATCTAATAAATCATCTTCTGAAAAAGGTTTGGTCACATATATATTGACCCCAGCCGCTTCGGCTTGTTTTCTGTGTTTGTCCGTTGAGCGTGATGTTATCATAATTACAGGGATGTCTTTTGTGTTTTCAAGACCGCGTACATGTGAGGTCAATTCCATACCATTCATTCTTGGCATTTCCATATCAACCAGCATGATATTTGGTTTTTTATTCTCGATGATTCCAACAGCTTCCAGACCATCTTTGGCTGTCCTGACATCAAAGCCTGCATCCTGGATAACCTGGGTGAGAGCACGTCTGGCACTGAGAGAATCATCGACTACTAGGGCTACAGGCAGTGCACGATGAATATTTGAGTGGGTCAGTTCATCAGGTTTGTCTAAAATCGTAACTGGTGCTCGAATTAATTCAGGTAAATCAATAACGGGTATGACACTACCATCGCCCAGGATAGTCGCTCCAAGCATGCCCTTGATGTTATTAATATATTTCCCCATGGACTTAATAAAAAGGTCTCGTGTATCAACTACTTCTTGTATATAAATAACATGATTCAATTCTTCATCACGGATAAGCAAGGCCGGTCTTGTCTCTCTCGTATCACCTCTTCTATCTTCGGGTAAATTTAATAAGGATTCTAGGGATTGCATTTTAAGTTTTTCGCCATCAACTTCACACATAAGGCCATGGTCAGTCTCAATAATTTGTGAATCACTTGGGTGAAGGATTTTTTCTATACCGTGATTAGATACGGCAATTATATTATTTAAGTGGCGTAATAATAAAGCGTGAGATGACATTAACGTTAATGGCATTCTTAATTCAATTAAACACCCCTTGTTCTCTTTAGACTCGATATGAACGCTACCTTTCATTGCTAGAAGTTCAGTGTGAACGATGTCCATACCAACGCCACGGCCAGAAGTTTGTGTTGCTTTCTCTCGTGTTGAAAAACCAGGGTTTAAAATAAGTCTGTTAATCTTGTTCTCAGAAAATTGTTCATCTGGCCTTAATAAACCTCGTTTGATAGCTGTATCGATTATATCTTTTCTATCAAGACCTGAGCCATCATCCTGACATTTAACAAGAATTTGAGTGCCTTCTCTGACAAAAGTAAGTTGCAGCTTTCCTTCCGGGTCTTTTTTCAGGTGTATTCGTTGTTCACGATTTTCAATACCATGGTCTATGGCGTTTCTAAGTATATGCATCAACGGGTCTATCAACTTATTTAAAATGTCGCTATCTATAAGCGTGTCAGAGCCAATAATTTCGAGAGAGACTTCTTTCTTTGTGCTTCTACATGTTTGTCGCACAATACGCTGTAACCTAGGAGATATAGTCTTAATAGCTACCATGCGGGTGCGCATAACAATTCCCTGGATTTCATTATGTAGACGTAACTTATCGACTAATAATTCATCCAGTTCACGTAAGTCATTTGCAACCTCTTGATTTAATTCATATGAGTCATCTGCAGCTTCGACAATGCGATGAGTAACGGTATGTAGTTCGTTATATTCTTCAAGCTCTAATGAGTCGAAAACTGTATCTTGGTCAGCACTCTGTTGATTGTTTTGAACAGCGCTTTTTACATCTACTTGAACCTCCAAGTCTGAAGCTAGATTTTTCACGCTATTTTGGTGCTCAACAAGTCGTTGTGACTGCATTGTTGATAGTCTTACCCTTTCTTGAAGTTGAGATGTGACAATCATGGTTTCACCAAGAAGTCTTAATATTTCATCGATTAGATTAGCCGGAACGCGTAATATAGCACTGGCATCACTATCATCGTTTTCTTTTTCAATATCCTCTTCTTTGGGTTTTGCAGTGACCGGTTCAATAGTTTCATTTTCTTCAGATTTAAGACAATCTACGCCTTCCTTTTCTAAGCGTATTGCCCAGTCCAATATACTTTGCAACACGTTTTGACTGTTTGAGGGGGCTGTTCCACGTTCTAACAAAGCTTCACTCATTTCTTCTAAACAATCTGCTGCATCCATGAAGCTAGCTGCTAAGGCAGGAGAGGGGAGGTGATTTAGATCATTGAGTGAACTCATTATGTCTTCAAGCTGATGGGTTAAGATGGCAATACCTTTTACACCAACGGTATTTGCCGCACCTTTTACTGTATGAGCAATGCGTTGTGCTTTATGTACTTCGCTGATGTCACCACTGCCATCAATCAGGGCTTGAATTGCAGCTGAAAAACCCTCTGTCTGTCCGGGTAGTTCCTGCAATAAACCATCGAGTAATTCTTGGTTTATATCTTCCGGAAGCTCAATAGAAACATCTTCACTTTTTGCTTCTGTCTGTCTTGCTTCTTTATGAATATCAACCTCTGAGACATAGACCGCTTTTAAGAGATTAATCAGTGCCGGTGCAACACCGGTCATTAAATTATTCGGTAATTCTTTATCTTTTACGATATCTACAAGTGCACTGCTAAAAACATTATCTCCTGGGTTTTGTAGATAAGATAAAACACTTTGAGGCCATAAAGTAAGAAGTGACAATTGATGTTCTGTAAATTTAGCTTCGTTATTTGAAAAATAATTAATATTATTCGTGAATACAGAAGCTATTTGGTACAAGCCATCCATCTCGGCTGCCTGGCATGCACTACCAAAACGCTCGACATGAAGAGCATACTGGGATAGAGAATCAACGATTACTTCAGCCTCGGTATCTTCATTTTTTATTAATTCAATATGAGATAAGATTTCATCGCGGATTATAGTTGCTTCTTCTTGTAGCATTTTAACAAGATCTTTACTAATGCCATGTGGTGCAGCGAGGATATCTTTTGTTTCAATCACATCATCTAATATTTCATTGAATTCTTCCTGTAATCTTTCGTTCGTCGAGACCGTTGTTGAATTCGTAGGGGCAGCTATATTAGCTGCTTCCGGTTCAATGACCTCATTTGCTTCAGGAGGAGCACCCATCATCTCTTGGATAATATCTAGGTCAGCTTGTGCCATAGGGTTTGGCCATTGCTCATCTGATAGATACTCAAGAATGTTTTGAATCGCATCAGTTGAGTTTGGATTTACTAAATAATTTTTAACAAGTGACAGCCATTGCTTAATATGTTGAATATATTGTTCTAAAGATGATTTGCTATCATCTGCTATGTCAGATAAAAATTCTTTTATAAGAAAACAGACGTCCTGAAACCCAAGTAGATCCAATTCTCCTGCGGCTAGTCCGATTTCTTCAGAATTGTTTGCAACATTGAGAATGCTGTCTTTATTATGTGGCTCTACCTCTGCGACAGAACGCTGGAGTTTATTAAATACATTAACCAGTGCGTCTGGTATGTTTGGTGAACTATCCTTAGTTTGGACGCCAAACATCTCTAATAAAACATTAGCATCGGTTTCAGCGAGGGGTGTGGGCCATTCATCTTGTTTTAAGTTAGCAACTAATGCGGAAGCAGCGGCAGAATTGTTTGTGCTTGACAAAAATAACTCAGCTTGATTGAGCCATTCTAACACCATGTTCTTCTGTGTGTCGTTTATTCCATTATTATCTTGTTCAAGATCGGTTATATTCTCTTGAAATAACAAACAAACATCTAGAAACCCCATTAGGTTTTCTTCGTTAAGAGAAAGTAATAACTCTTCTAACTTTTCATTTAAAAGGCCTAATTCAAGGGTTTTGTTATTTCTTATGTTGGTGATGATTTCTGAGAATAAAGTTTGAAATTTATTAGCTTCTTTACTAAGCATGTCGTTTAAAACATTTAGATCTGCTTCTTCTAGTGATGTACTTAAATCTGAATTATTAAAGAAATTAGTGAGAGCATCTGCGGTGGAATGTGTGCTGTTTTTTAAGTGATTAGAAGCAAGGATCGGCCATCGTTTTAATAACTCAAGTTGAGTGCTGCTCAAGGTATTATTGGTTTCAATAATATCGGAATATGTTTCCTGAACTAAAAAACAAATATCCTGGAAGCCTAATCGTTTATTTTCACCTGCTGCAATTCCCAAGGCTTCGATGTTATTTAGCGCATATTGTAAAGATGCCGTATCAATATTATCTTGGCTGGGAATAGATTGGGAAACCTGAGCAATGAATAGCTCTAGATTAGAGTTGATTTTAGAACTCATCAGAATGCACTCATACAGTGATGATAATAGTATTGAATATTAGTATATCGATTATTAAATATTCATCTCATCATCAGCTAGTCTGAATACGCCGACCGATGCCACTAATTGCATGGCTTGCTCCACTAGTTCATCAGTATGTACAGTTTGATCTTGCAAATGGGCTCCTGTTTTACGAACACTATCTCGAATAACGTCTGTGCGCTCTCTCAGTTGATTACTGGTTTTGGCTTGTGCAACAGCATGTTCTGCAATTTTTTGTACCATACTTACTAATTCAGCTGTTGTAGATTGCGTTTCTTTCATTTGTGAACCAGCAGTTTCTGCTAACTGACTACCACCGACAACCTGGGTGGTAAGCTCGTTCATTGTGTTGACTGTATTTACAGTTTCAATCTGAATATTATTCACTAACGTGCCAATTTGCGAAGTTGCTTCTCTGGCATTTTCAGCAAGGCGTTGCACTTCGTCAGCAACGACAGCAAAGCCGCGGCCGGCTTCACCGGCAGATGCTGCGTGCATGCTGGCATTAAGAGCAAGAATATGTGTTCTTTCAGAGATATTATTAATTAAGTTTACAGCAGTACTAATTTCTTGAGATCGTTCACCAAGGCGTTTAATACGTTTTTCAGTTTCATGGATGGTGTCACGTATATTATTAATGCTATCTACAGTATCACCCACTGTACTCATAGCAGTTATGGTGGTTTTTATTGCATCTTCGGCAGCAATATTAGATTGCTCTGCTAAACGGGCGATTCTGGACATGGTTCCTGTAGCCGATTTCAATTCTATTGCTGCTTTTTCAACTTCATCCTGTTCCTTATTAGCGAGTAACAATACATTATCAGATTGAGATTTAACCAGGTTTGACGTTTCTGCAACATCACCAGAGATTCTTGTTACTTCGTTTAATACGCTAGTTGTTTCAGAAGTCATTAAATTTAATGCATCTGCTAATGGACCAGTAATGTCTTCATTTACTTTTGCCTTTATGCCAAGGTTTTTCTGAGCCATTTGTGCAACTGTTTCTAATAGCGCCACAATGGAGTCATTTAACTGTTCATTTTCATCTTCTATGCTCATCAAAACAGAAACGCGTTCATTTAACATAGTATCAATTGATGTGCTGATATTCTCAAATTCATCTCCGCTTTTAACACCGACGCGTGCTTCTAGATCGCCTTCTGATATTTTCTCCATAATGTTCATTAATCTTTCGATAGGCTTGTAGAGAGAATTAACGAAATAAACGGTGCCGATAAAAGTAATAGTCAACATTACAAAAACACTTTTAACCCCATTATTTAAAATTTGTGTGATAGCTTCACTATGCTCTGCACTTGATATTGCGAAATACAAACTAAGGAGAATGCTCAAGTAGGCAATATTGATGAATAAGACCCCTAAAAATAATTTGTTTTTGATTTGCATCTTCATCATGATTGTTGCTCTCAGTTGTTGATTTAAGTTACTTAGTTCTTATTGCGAATCAGTTTTCTAATCGGAATAATCCTTGGTCATGTTTTTAATAAATGCGTCGTAATCAATTTCAATCCATATCTCTTGTTCTAGAAAAAATGTTTCTGATATATAATCGGTAAGAATTTCAGGGGTGTCATTAGGTGTTGATGTTTTAATGAATTTCTCATTATCGATATCAATTGAGTTTGGTAGGTCATCTATATATGTGGCAAAGGCACTTTCGCCTCTATCGATAATTAGTAATGTATCATCTTTTTTATCATCGCCAGTTTGTTCAAGTATTTTTTTTAAATCAAATACTGGTACAAGTATACCTCGTAGATTTATCAATCCTTGTATCCATGGTGGCGTGTTTGGCATGGAATAAATTATTGGTCTTTTAACCACTTCACAGATGGTGAATTTGTTGATGAGTAAATTTATTTCTCCTAGACGAAAGCCGAATCGTAGATTTAAGGATTGACCGTCATCAACAAACCCTTGGTATGGATCAAAGTGATCTGCCTCAGACGAAATATTAACGAGTTCAGGTTCTGTCGTTTGATCGGGTGTCAATTTATATGCCTATATCAAAATCTAATCAATTTGTTAGTTAGTTGCAGCTTGATTATTCATATGCCTTCAGTTGATCCAGGATTTGTTCCTTCGTGTAGGGTTTTGATACAAGGTCTTTGCCTCCTTGCATTTTGGCCCAGACGCGATCTGCTTTTTGGCGTTTGCTACTCACAAAAACAATAGGAATTGTTTTAGTCGCACTATCATTTGTTAATGTTCTCGTTGCTTCGTAACCATCCATTTGATCCATGACGATGTCCATAAAGATAATGTCGGGTTTTTCACTTTTTGCTTTTTCAATAGCATCACTGCCATTTGATGCGGTAATGACTTCTTTTTCTGTATCACTAATGATCTTTTCAAGGTTTGATAAATCTGTTGATGAATCATCAACAATCAGAACTTTACTTATCGGCATTATTTCCTCCGGGCTAAAATGTAACTAGTAAATCTTATTAAGTTTAAATCTTATGGATAGATAAATTAAGAGACAGCACTGGCTCTTATCGGCTCATTCAAATACTGAGAAACAACTTCTTTGAATATTGTTTGACCAACGGGTTTAATTAAGTAGGTATCACAACCGGCCAGTTTCCCTTTTATTTTATCAGCGGGTGATGAGTTTCCTGTAAGCATAATAATTGGAGTGTTTTTTGCCTTGCCTTGTTTAATGACTTTACAAATCTCATAACCATCCATGCCAGGTAAAATAACATCGAGAAAAATTATTTGATATTCATTTGTATTAATTAATTCAAATGCTTCTTCACCAGATTCAGCAAAATCAACACGCTCCGTAAAAGGTTTTAGAGCCTGATCCATTTGTATTCTTACAGGTAAACTGTCATCAATAACAAGTGCTATAGAATGTTTTACGTCATTGTTTTTTGATATTGGCGTCGCAGTTTGTTCTAAAATTGCAACTTCTTCTTTGACTGTAAACTCTTTAGCTGTGACCTGATCTAAAATGCTTATTGCTCTGGATGCAATTAAAGGACGTCTTACCTGATAATGTTCTGTCTTGAACTCGCGATCTTTAGAAACTAATACAGAAGGAGGATCTTTTATATCTTTGGCTTCAAGTGTATTTCGATATTTACGCCATTGAATCAAAGATAAAGGTTCATCAGCATTCACCATTAAAATTTGTGGCGAATCATTAATGTCCGTCGCCGAGTAAGCTGTATGTCTTGACTGCGAATGTTGAAAAGCGGCGTTTAAACGTTTTTCTTCAATAGATGGAATACCAATTAAGGCTACCGTTATATTGTTATCTGCATTCACGTTGTCAATTCCCTATATATTCTTAGGTGTTTTCGATACTTAAATAAACCAGTGTTTGATTTAACAATTGGTATGCAATTTCGCCATAAGTCATGGGGCCCGTCATACCTGGAGTTGTTTTTCCTTCTAGTTCTGAATGAAGATAATTTAAGAGACAGTTACAAGAAAAGGTCGTGCCATTTTCCAATACCGGCAGGGAAGACTGGAAGGCAGAAACATAGTCATCAAGAGGAGCGGATAATTTGTACTCAACACCACTAAATACAGGGGCATAGAAAGAAACTGTTTTTTTCTTTTCATCAATTTCCTGGAATGATACATTTATCATTGCACCAGAATAATCTGCCACGAGAGGTAGTTTGATATCTACATTAATGCCTAATAAATAATCAGCAAGATTTTGTTCTATACCATTAACGAGGCAGGAGGATGCAGAAAAACCTGTTTCAGGGAATTCAATAACATCACCACCACCTTGATTCATAATATTAACAATTCCAATATTAGCTACTTTATTGGGTGCTAAAGTGACATGCATTGCCACAGCTTTATCTGAAGATGTTTCAGTTGTACCGCCATTAAATACAGTGGGTTTGACGCTGCCTTGGTCATCAAGGTGTATGCCGGTAACCCAGCCAGCAATAGGTTTAATAAACATCTCTTCATATTCGGGTGCATTTTGCGCATAAGAGAGATGTAAATCACTAAATGCAGGGATTAATAATATGGTGAACCCGTCATCGGGCGAGTCTTTCGCAATATTTTTTATACTATCCGTATTATAAAATTTAACTTGGATTCGACGAGCAACGCCAGGATCAAGTTCTGAAGCATAAATCATGTCGCGAGTTGTTATACCTCCGTCAGAAGACATGAAGTAAGGGATTGAGCCGCCAATCCAGCGACCTTTTGGTAATTGTTTTAGAAGGTTTTCATCTCCGGCAAGCCATAATACCTTACCTGCTTCGATAGCTGCCTTCGCTTGATCAACGGTTAGCATTTTTGTGTGTATATCAGATGTGGACATTTTAACCTACTCCTATGCGGCTATTAACTGATCAAGTTCAGTTCTGTGTTTGTTTTGATGTTTCACAAAATATTGCCGAAGTATTTTTGCCCCAGCAGTTCGTGATGCATCGGATGGATTATTTTCGATTGAAATTCGAATGCTTTGCAGCATCATTTTGAGTGCTACTATGTCCGTATTTATGACCAACTCACCATTAATTAATCGTTGCCAACTTGGATGGGTCTCTGGCGGGATAGTAATTTGGTTGTTATCATTGTTGTCAGTAGGTAAGACTTGGGGTGCTATCCCATTTAACTGAAGTATTTCATTTTGTGATGAAGCTTGATGTTTAAGAAAATATTGGCGTAATATTTTTATTCCCGCCATGCGATTAGTTTCAGACGTGTTTTTTTCAACAGATTGTCGTACTCTTTCCAACATCATCTGTAAACCAACTGTATTTGTCTGAATTTTTAACTCACCAATAACCAGTTGTTGCCAACATGAGGCATTCTCTGACGGTAATATGACATCTGTTTTTGCAGAAGTAATGGGTATCGATACTCGAATTCCCATTTGTTGTGATTCTGAACTTAGCCGCGCCTTATGTTTTATAAAAAATTGCCTAAGTATTTTTGCACCTGCTTGCCGAGATGACTCCGATGGGTTTCTTTCCACCGATTGGCGTACACGCTCCATCATCATTTGCAATGCAACATTTGATGTTTGAATTTGTAGTTCAGCATTAATGATTTTTTGCCAAACGGCATCATTCACACCTGGAAAAACTGAAGACTCAGATGCAAGTATGCCTATTTGTTCTTGATTTGATGCTTGAGTTGAAATGCCAGAAATTATGGCAATGTCGGCTTTGTGTTTATCTTGATTTTTGATGAAGTATTGGCGCAATAATTTTGCAGATTTAATGCGTGAAACTTCAGAAGGGTTCTTTGCGATATCTTGACGAATACGTTGCAGCAGCATTTGTAGACCAACAGCTTTTGTCTTAATAATTTGATCGCCATTGATGATTCGTTGCCAATTATCATGTGTTTCTGGCGGAATATTAGTGTGTTCAATTAATTCAAAAGATTTCGTGTCAAAATAATCCGTAGGGCTTGACGTAGACGTGTTGGTTGCATTTGCAACATTTGATAATGCATCGGCAAGATTATCAGCTCCTGCTCCGGTACGTTCACTTACTTCACGAATCTCAGCCGCAGTAACACCAGAAATTTTCGCTGCGGCTTGGTTAGATTTTGTGTTGTTAAGGATATCGATTAAAAATGCTTCCATCTCGTTGGTCAGTTGGGAACCTGAGGGAGCCCAACTCTTATTACTCTCTACCGTGCTAGGTGCAGGTACGTGTAAATACGTACGCATTCCGGATATTGGTAAATGGCGCAATTTAATGGTTTGAATATCGTCATTAGATTTTGAATTGCCGAAAAAGGATTTCTTCTTCTTTGAACCGTGAGCAATAGCGATATCTATACGATTTGAAGGTCGATCCACCTCAACTGTATTTATATGCCATTCATCATCTAAATTTAATAATAGTGTAAGTATTTCTGTATCTTGCATCTATGCACTCCTTAGGCATATATACATCTACTCACACACTTCCGATACGTCCTTAATTTACGATAGTTTACCTGTAGATTAATTGTGAAAAATCTTATGGAACTTGTCGCTTCCCCTGCCTTATAAAACTCGTACTAAATACCTAAACAACTATTTTCATTAAAGATATAAAGCGAAGTGTGCTCTTAAAATTTATTATTATATAATTCTCTGTTACGGACTTATTTGTACCATTAATTAATTTCAAAGTCACGTTTGTTGAAAATAATCATTTTCTTTCAATGGCTTAGATAAGTTTTTGAAAGGTAATTAGTATTTTGAGTATTTCTTCTAAGTACAAGTAAATCAAATAGATATTAGTGTTAACTAATGTGTTTAGTAATCCATAGTGTTTGTAGTTAGCGACACATTAATTTCTTTAATAGGGTGAGATGTGTAGTCGAATATATACCCTTAATTAGGTAGTGATTTATAAATGATGGGGCTTTTTTTAGATTACTACAACACAGGCTCATCAAAAGAAGGAATCATATCTATGATAGAGCAACTTGAAGACAGAACTTTTCATCAATAAACAAGAGGCTTGGCAGTATTGCTCAGCAGATTTAGTAATCTGATGAATATATAATTGTTTAGTTCGATAATGATCTTGTCTCTGGAATGAGCACATATAAACAGAATGAAGATACAAGTTTCTGAACATCCTTCTTAAAAAATATTAATTGGGAAGAAACTCCTGGCACCACCATTGAATTACACCATAGATAATAAACATTCGGTTTCAGAGTCAGGTTTTAAATCTTAAACTTGAAATACGGTGGTTATAGCTGAACTTAAATCAGCGACATCAGCTTTATGAGTGTTGTGATTAAATATTGTTAGTCTATTTAAATATGGATTTAAAAAAATCAGTTAAGCGCTTCTCACTCCAATACTTTGGATGAAATGGTGTGTCGCCATAAACAAACCCAACATGTCCACCTCGTTCCGTTAGTTCTAATGTGACGCTCTCTGATAAGTCATCTTCGTTTGGGAGTGCGCTCTGGTTCATGAAGGGGTCGTCTTTGCTGTGGAGTATAAGCGTAGGAGTGGTGATGTGTTTTATGAATTGTTTGCAACTGGATTTGCTGTAGTAGTCATCGACACTATCAAAATTATGTAAGGGGGCGGTGACGTTGTGGTCGAATGAGTAGAAGTTTGTCCATTCGTTTAGTCTGCTTAGATCAATGGGTGCCAGTTTGTTTTTGAATTTATCGCGTGTTTTTATAATCAGGCTGTTGATTAAATAACTTTGGTATATTCTGGCGAAACCTGTTTCCAATTCTTTAGCGCAAATGCCGAGATCGAAAGGAATTGAGATTGCCATTGCTGCGGTTAAAGGACATTTTTCGCCGAGTTCGCCCATATATTTAATCAAGGCATTGCCACCAAGAGAGATACCTACGGCTGTTATTTTTCTATTGGGGTAACGTTTAATTAATTCGTTGATAAAGAAACTGATGTCACCAGTGTCACCCGAATGATAGCTGCGATTCAATCGATTGTGCCGACCGCTGCAACCACGAAAATGCATGAGTACGCCTTGCCAGCCATTACCGATGACAGCGTTTAAAATCAATTTCACATAATGTGAGTCTACCGAGCCTTCGAGGCCATGAAATAGGGCGACTATTGGGCCAGTTTCTTTTTTCTCAGTCCATGCAAGGTCAACGAAATCGCCATCAGCTAATTCAAACTCTTCACGAAGTAGCTTCGGAGGAGAGGGACTTTTAAATAGCCGTGGATACAGTGTTTGTAAGTGACGATTGGAGCACCACCAAGCAGGTTTGAATTCACTGTTGATAATGTTGATTGCTGGTATCCCTTGATAGGTGTTACTTATGGTTCGATATCAGAAGGTAGTTCAATAATTGAGATTGCTTTATTTTCAATTAATAGCTTGTCGTTTAGTTTATCTAGATCGATTACTGCTAGCGCATAACTCAATCCATCAGGATGAGTTGCTGCATTTATGATAGTGCCTGCCTTACTATTGGACTGTTCAGAAATGAGATGTTTATCAATAGATAATGGTTGTGCGGATTGTATCAAGCTAAGACGTTTTTTTACTTCTCCGCGATAATGTAAGCGCGCGATGACTTCCTGTCCCGGATAGCATCCTTTTTGATAGCTTAAGCCTTTGAGAGCATCAAGGTTTAGCATCTGTGGTAAGTACTGTTCTTGAGTTAATGATGTTACCCACGGCAGGCCAGCGAGGATGTCTAATAGATTCCAGATATGAATCCCTGTCATTGAGACATTATCTTTAAAATGCGATATGTTTTTTATCAAGGCCTCAATATTGCCTGTTATAAGGTGGCGATTAGAGCCATCGGGATGACAAATAATAATTAACCCATCAACAGCATTTACTTCTCCAGGGTTTGACGGGAGGTTACCGTTTAATGAGGCAAGATTGCTGCAATTTGGCAGTACATTGGCCAGACCAAGTAAAGGTGATGAGTCTGAGATATCATTGATCGTCACATCAGAACGCATGACAAACATCTCTAGTCTTTTTTGCACAAACTCTTTTAAATCTGTTTTGAATATCAACAGATAGGCAATTCCAGTGTTGATGACTAAAAAGTTGCTAATAACTTGCCCTTTAGGATTGCACCAAGCGGAGATTTGCGCAGCAGGTTCTTCAATAAGATTTAAATCGTTGATGAATTGACCATGTAAAAATTCGTGCCGATCATTACCAACAACGGCTAGCATTGAAAACCCGGAGAGAGGCGTGATTAAGGGTGTCTCTGAAACATTGATGCCTGAGTCATTGAAGTCAATGACATCATTGTTCAGTATTGTTGCGCCCTTTTGTTCAAGAAAGGCTTGCCATGTCTCTTGCATCGTTTTAATTCAATCTGTTTGTCTGGATTGTCGAATTAAGGTAATGATGTTTTTTATACCGTCATTTTCTGGAATATCTTTCCCCATTATCCAGTTAAGGATATCGAGATCAGCTTCGTCTAATAGTTGTGAAAATGAATTTTTATCAGTGTCACTTAGCGTGTTATACGACTGATTTAAAAAGTCTTGTAGCACTATATCCATTTCTCGAATACCGCGACGGCAACGCCAGAGAAGCCGAGAATGTTCTCCTTCCATTTAAAGGGTGCGAGACAGCATCAATTTTTTGATTTCAGCGATTGCTTTCGCTGGGTTTAATCCCTTTGGACAAGTGTTCGTGCAATTCATGATCGTATGACAACGGTATAGGCGGAACGGATCCTCCAGATCATCTAGACGTTCACCGGTAAATTCATCACGGCTGTCCGCAATCCAGCGATAGGCTTGAAGTAAAATAGCAGGGCCCAGATAACGGTCACTATTCCACCAGTAACTTGGGCAACTGGTTGAGCAACAGGCACACAAGATACATTCATATAATCCATCGAGTTCAGCGCGTTCTTCTTTTGATTGCAATGTTTCTGCGTCTGGTGGGGGAGCAGTTTGAGTCTGCATCCAGGGTTTAATTGATGTGTATTGCGCATAAAAGTGTGTCAAATCCGGGACCAAATCTTTTACTACAGGCATGTGTGGTAATGGGTAGATTGGGATGTCACCGTTGTATTCATTAATCGCTTTGGTGCAGGCCAAGGTATTTGTGCCACCAATATTCATGGCACACGAGCCACAAATACCTTCGCGACAGGAGCGACGGAAGGTTAATGTAGAGTCAATTTCATTTTTAATATAGATGATGGCATCTAATATCATCGGACCACAGTTATCGAGATTAATTTCATAGCTATCTAATCTTGGATTATCGCCGGAGTCAGGTTCCCACCTGTAAATACGAAAGGTTTTTTTGTTGCTTGCGCCTTTTGCAGCGGCGAAGGTCTTGCCCGTTTTAATTTTAGAATTTTTAGGTAATGTAAATTCAGCCATAGTTATTCTCTGTTATTAATACTCGATTAGTAGACACGTTTCTTTGGTGGGAATACATCAACTTCATCTGTTAGCGTAAACATATGCACAGGTCGATATTCGAAACTGACTTCGCCTTTGTCACTAAACTTAGCCAGAGTATGTTTCATCCAGTTTTCATCATCACGATCCGGAAAATCTTCTCGGGCGTGACCGCCACGACTTTCCTCACGGTTGTATGCACCATGAATACTAACCATGGCACATCGTAGAAGATTATCGAGTTCTAACGTCTCTACCAGATCGGTATTCCAGACCATGCCCTTATCTTCAACCTTCACTTGTGAGAATGAATCCCAAATTTTTGCCATCTCATCAATACCATGTTTCATGGATTCACCAGTACGGAATACTGCGGCATCGTTTTGCATGGTACGTTGCATGTTACTTCGTATTTCAGCAGTCGGTATTGACCCTTTGTTATGACGTAATCTATCTAGGCGTTCCAGGCCTTCATCACCGGCGTCAGGCATCGATTTGTGTGCTTGATTAGGTTTTATGTTTTCTGCGCAGTAATTAGCAGCTGAGCGTCCGAAAACAATTAAATCGAGCAATGAATTTGAACCCAGACGATTGGCGCCGTGAACTGATACACAAGCCGCTTCACCAATGGCCATCAGACCTTCGACAATTGTATCAGGGTCGCCATCTTTCATGGTTACTACCTGTCCATGATAATTGGTTTGTATGCCACCCATGTTGTAATGGACGGTTGGAATGACTGGTATTGGTTCTTTAGTGACATCAACACCAGCAAAGATCTCCGCCGATTCCGCTATACCCGGCAAACGTTCATTAATCACTTCTGGTCCCAGATGTTCCAGATGTAAGTGGATATGATCTTTATCTTTACCAACACCGCGGCCTTCGCGTATTTCCATGGTCATGGAACGACTAACTACATCTCGTGATGCCAAGTCTTTTGCAGAAGGGGCGTAACGTTCCATAAAGCGCTCACCTTCAGAGTTGGTGAGATAGCCTCCTTCCCCGCGAACACCTTCGGTAATCAAACAACCTGAACCGTAAATGCCTGTTGGGTGAAATTGAATAAACTCCATGTCTTGCAATGGCAGACCTGCACGTAGAACCATGCCATTGCCATCACCGGTACAGGTGTGAGCAGAGGTGGCCGAGAAATAAGAACGACCGTAACCGCCAGTAGCCAATACAACTTGATGTGCTCGAAAACGATGAATCTTTCCATCTTCCAGATTCCAGGCCATCACACCACGACAGACGCCGTCGACATCCATTATTAAATCAAAAGCAAAGTATTCGATAAAAAACTCTGCTTCGTGCTTTAACGATTGTTGATAAAGAGTATGCAAGATGGCATGTCCGGTTCTGTCAGCTGCGGCACAGGTACGCTGAGCTGTTCCTTCTCCATAATTAGTGGTCATGCCACCAAAAGGCCGTTGGTATATTTTCCCTTCTTCCGTCCGGGAGAAAGGCACACCTTGATGTTCTAGTTCAATAACAGCCGGTACAGCCTCGCGACACATGTATTCTATAGCATCCTGATCGCCAAGCCAGTCAGAACCTTTTACGGTGTCATACATATGCCAACGCCAGTCATCTTTTCCCATATTACCAAGTGAAGCACTCATGCCACCTTGTGCCGCAACAGTATGGCTACGGGTTGGAAATACTTTGGTGATGCACGCGGTTTTCAATCCTTTTGCGGCCATGCCAAATGTCGCTCTAAGGCCAGCACCACCAGCGCCAACGACGACGATGTCGTACTTGTGTTCAATAATTTCGTATGATTTTGTCATTATAATTTACAGCCCTAAATAAATCTTTAACACAGCAATTGCGGCGCTAAGCCCAGCCAGCAATGCAAGAAACTTGACAAGGATCAGACAAGCAATTTTTTGCCATTCCGATTCGACGTAATCTTCTATTACCACTTGCAGCCCTAATGCCGCATGATAATAAAGTGAGATTATGAAAAGTAGCATGAGAACGGCATTTAATGGATTTGCTAGCCAAGTGACCGCTGTAGCGTAATCAGCACCTGTTACCGATACCAGAGAATAGATAAACCACAAACTAAGAGGGACTAGTGCTAGCGCTGTTAGACGTTGTGACCACCAGTGATGAACACCTTCTTTAGCTGAACCTAGACCGCGAACACGTGCTAGAGGGCGTTGAAGACTCATATCATGCCTCCAAGTATTAGCGTGATTATTGACAGGATGATGCTGAATGCAATAGTGATATATCCAGTCATATAAACTGTCGATATTTCCAGGCCTTTGCCAGCATCCCAGAATAAATGCCGGATGCCATTTGCGAAATGAAAGTAAAATGAAAATACAAATGCAGCAAGACTGATTTTTCCATACCAGGTCGACGCATGTATTTGTAAATTGTTGAATGCCTCTTCGCCACTAGCAAGCCCGACTAACCAACAGGTTAATAACAAAGCCCCGAGGCTAAGGAAGACACCAGTACCTCTGTGTGTAATCGATAAAACCGATGTTAATTGAGGTTTATAGACTTGCAAATGAGGTGATAACGGTCGTTTCACCGATTCCATAATTGATATCCTCTAGAGTAATTTTGTTGGGTTGACCTGTTGTAATCTACAAGCCATCTCGGCTCAGCAATTATTATTGCTATTCTTGCTAAAAATCTATGCAGCGTCCTTTTTTTTCCCAGTCTCCATACCGTGTAGGTTCAGGACCCTTAGGACCTCCTATCTCTGTGAACTTCTCTTTAGGCTTCATCTCAGTCTGGAGGGAAGAGTCAATATCTGTATGTCTATTATTATTATCTGAGTTTTTAATATTATTCATTTTATTTTACATCATGATACAAGTGTAGAAATGTTATTTTCTGTATGCTGCATTGCAAGAGCGTAATTCTAAGGTTATTTTGAGTAAAAATCACGCTAGAATCGCAATTTCATGGAATGGACTCCAAACTATTCGTAATATGACATGGACAGCTACGAAAATCCTTTTCTTCTCACGTTAAGGCTACCTATTAGAAATCCTCTAATAATCGCTAAAGTACTTCTCTTTGCCTACAGTTTTGGTTTGTTTTTACCGTGGTTAACCCATCTAGACTTGGTATTGAAGATATTGTTAACCATTTGTCTCATTTTGAGTTTGTGGAATTTAATTTATAAATACAGATCTCCAACGACCACAAGACGAGTAATTGAGTTAATACTGGGATCTGAAGATGATTGGCAAGTGAAAATGAATAACGGAGAAGTGCATCAGGCTGTTTTGGGCAGTTCATTATTTGTACATCCGCGATTGACCATTATTTTGTTAAGTTATGAAGGTCATAAAAAATATTTCATCTTTACACAGGATAATATTGAAGCTGATTTGTTTAGACGGTTACGTGTCAGGCTTCGTTTTAAAGTCAATAGAGCGTAATTAGAGAACACTATGAAATAAAATGTGTCCACCATGCAATCCCTAGTTTTCTGATAGGTGTGAGACGTATATTTGAGCTTAGTACTTTGCATCCACCGTTAATAATTTCATCGCAGGTCTTGAAGGCAAGTCGATTTAAAATCAAACCGTGTTTGAGGACAAGGCAATCATCCTTGCGTAATCCGTCATAGTGATCTTCTAACAATACTTTTAGTGTCGTTATTAACGGTGAGAATATGAGGGACTGATTTATTGGGTTATTTTGAGCATCGAGTCTAAAATTAAGTAAATCATCTTGCTTGATAATGTTTTCTGGAATGATACAGCGTGATTCAGTGATATAGGTATTTGGTTCTTGTAAACACCGTAGGTAATGATAGACGTTACCTATAGCGCGATAATTTTGTAGAGATACGGAATCTGTTGTTCCTAGTTGAGTCGCGCATAGTTGCCATGTTTCTCCAACGGTTGAATCATATAAACTTAAGATGGTATTTATATTATCGGCTTGATCAATGAATAAGAAATTATCGAAACTATTAATAATAGAATGGAATGATGTTGTTATACTTTGATCGAGTGTGAGAGATTCTTTTAAATACCTCGTTATTGGGTGACGGGGTTGTTGTTGGAAGAGTCGCTCGATCTCTTCTTGCCACCAGTGCAGTTTTACTCTTGCAACCCCAGGGTCTGAACACTCTTGAATAATCTCTGTAAGTTCATAGAGAAAGGCATGTAGTCCTATAATAATAGCTTTATTTTTTTCTGCTTCAAAAAGTGTTGCATAGTAAAGATTAGAACCATCAGGAATGGCTTTATTAATACAATAATCCAGCGCGATAGAATTTTTAATTTCAGAAACCACCTAATTTTTCATATATTTCAGATGCGTTGTTGACCATGTCATCCGCACCCCAGTCAGCGGGATCGTCATCGTCATCAATATAACCATAGAGTGCTATAAGTGTTTTTGTGCCAGCACGACGACCTGCTTCAATATCACGTTGTGCATCTCCGATGTATATTGTCGTCGCTGGATCAGATTGCATTAGTCTACATGCATGGAGTATCGGGGCAGGGTGGGGTTTCTTTTCTTCAAGTGTATCTCCACTGATAACGCATGCTGCACGTTCATCGAGAGATAGCGCTTTGAGCAAGGGTTCTGTTAGCCAGGAAGATTTGTTCGTGACAATTCCCCAAGGCTTATTCTCGCTTTCGAGTGAAATCAATAGCTTTTCCATTCCATCAAACAAGCGTGTTTCTTGGGCAATATTGGCGCGATAATAATTAAGGAACTCGTCACGAATAATCTCAAACCCTGTATCGCCTTCTTCCAAATCGAATGCAAGTTTGATCATGGCGTTACCACCAAGCGAAACAGTTGGGCGTATCACTTCTTTTGGCAAAGCTGTCAACCCGTGTTGTAAACGAATGGCATTGAGCGCATTGGCTAAGTCATTGGCGGTATCAGCTAATGTCCCATCTAAATCAAAAAGAATATGTTCAATCATTTGTTTGATTTGGCTATGGTATCGAGTAGGTAATTAACATTAGTTTGTGTACTTAATGAACACTGACCTGTTAAAGGGTTGTACTGCAGTCCAGCTAAATCATTCATTACAAGGTTATTATCTTGACACCAGGCGACCAATTCTGAAGGTTTAATAAATTTTTCGTATTGGTGCGTTCCTTGTGGCAGGAGTTTTAATAAATATTCTCCAGCTAGTACGGCATGTATATAAGCTTTAACGTTGCGATTTATGGTAGAAAAAAACACATGACCACCGGGTTTGACCATTTTATTAGCGGCCTGGATTATAGATGCAGGATCTGGCACATGTTCTAACAACTCCATACAGGTTATTACGTCAAAGTTATCAGTATGATCTTCAGCAAAGCTTTCTGCGGTACTAACGATATAATTAATTTCAAGTCGCTCATTAGTGGCATGTTGCGAAGCTATTTCTATGTTTTCTTTACTTGCATCCAAACCGGTGACGATAGCGCCTTGCTTAGTCATGGCTTCTGCTAATATACCACCACCACATCCGATATCTATAACCTGTAAGTTCTTAAGCGATATATGGCGGGTAATAAAATTTAATCGAGCAGGATTGATATCATGAAGTGTTTTAAACTCTCCATCAAGGTCCCACCAATGTTCTGACCTTGAAGAAAATTTTTCCAGTTCTTCTAAGTCAATATTTTCATTTTCAACCATTAAATTATTCTGTAATAAAATTTTAGTTATGAAATGAGTTTAACTTGTTAACTTAAGATATTGAATAAAAAGTTTTATCTGTTGTGTTGTCTAAAATGACGATCTTTGATGTACAACGCTATTATTGACGATACATTTCCATATAACCATAATGCTGTGCTTTAGGGGAATAAATGCGCACATAGCGTTATAAATATAATTAACACGATTAAGGAATAATAATGAAAAATAGATTCGTGGCTAAGTTTAAAATATTGTTAATAGGGTTTTGCATGACGTTATTGTCTGCTTGTGCCACTACGGGTGCATTAGATGAGCGTGATCCGTGGGAAGGGTTTAATCGTGGCGTATATTCGTTTAATGAATCGATGGATACCGTACTCTTCGACCCGATAGGCAAAGTGTATGACTTCATAACACCTGATTTCCTGGATTCCGGGATAACTAATTTTTTTAATAATATCGCTCAGGTCCCTGTTATTGCAAATGACATACTCCAATTTAAATTTGATCAAGCTGTTAACGATACTGTTCGCCTGTTTCTTAATTCAACTGTTGGCTTATTAGGGTTTTTTGATGTCTCGACGGAAGCTGGCTTGCCTTCCAGTAAAGCTGATTTCGGCCAAACATTGGCCTATTGGGGCGTTGATTCAGGGCCTTATTTAGTAATGCCTTTTTTTGGCCCGGGTACAATAAGGCATGCGGCGGGTTATGCTGTTGATAGTGCTTTAAACCCAATGTTCTATATTGATAATGACCTGACTAAAGCGGGGCTTTTATCACTTGCTTTTGTCGATGTTAAATCAGATTTACTTAGTGCTGTGGACTTGCTTGAAGAAGCAGCGGTTGATAAATATGAGTTTACTAAGAACGCCTATTTTGAAAAGAGAGCAAGCAAGATAAGTGGTAATGAATTTGCGGATTATCCAGAATAATAATCCGCATTATTTAATCTGGAATAATCTTGTTATTCTAGTATAAGACGTGAATCATTTATTCCAATAGCATTAGCGAACTCGATTAGTTTTTGCTGCTTCATAGCGGCTTTCTCGCTGTCTATACTAGAGAGCGCCTTTTCTTCGAGAAACTGTTTATAAATAGAAGCGTTCATACGTTGCATGCGTTTGGTTGATTTAGTTAAATCACGCTCTTCTTGAGACAAGGCAGACCAGGCATTTAAAAATGCATTCAGACTATCTTCTGTCCAATTCTTTTGTGTTAAAAACTCAGAAATAAGTGATTCACCTGCCATATTTTTAGCAACAGTTGAAGTAGGCGCCTGAGTCATATCAGATACGTTTGATGTTTCAGTCGTCGTTGAACCAGGAGGCTTTGGATAAAAGAGGATAACCACAATAATTAATGTTATCACTATCGCGACACTTATAGTGATGAATAACATAGGTGACTTTTTATCTGTTTTTGTTGTTGGCTGCGGCTTGGGAGATCTCCCTTTGGATGAAGGAGTTTGTTTTGGCGATGGAGAAACAATCTTTGTTTTCTCTCTTTTTGCGGTCTCCGTAATAGCGGCTTCTTCTTCAGATGGTATTAGTGGAGGCGGGAAGTCGATAGCTTTAACTACAACTTTGCCTGTAGTGATTGCCGTTATAAGTTCGACGCGTGATTTGCGATAGCTTTCTTTATCAATTTCTCCCCTGGCATAATCCTTTGCCAGTTCGCGCAATGTTTGATTACTCATATCAGACCTATACTTAAATTAAAATTATTAGCCAACATCTTCACGAATGAGACGAAAACCGGTAACGTCATCAGCATTGCCATCATGGGAACGTTCTAACGAAATATCACATTTAGAATGGGCGTCAGTAAATGCGCCTCCACGAGCAGTAGTATTGTTGCCATCAAGCACCCACTCTTGTACGTTACCAACGTAATTTTTGAGGCCCCAGCCATTAGACTTTCCTGATTTTACACTGACAATCCCAGTGCCCTTGATCATTTTTTCCTGAACTGTTACACGACAATTAAAATCTTTTTTCGGTTGATTGCCACCGGCATTAGCAGCATATTCCCATTCAGACTTAGTTGGAATGTGATATGTTTTTCCGGTTCGTTCAGAGAGCCAAGCAGCGTAATCTTGTGCCTGTTTCAAAGTAATACCGGTCATGGGATCATTCTTTCTCTCCTTCTCCTTAATAGGCTTGCAGGTACCACTGAGAATACAATATTTACTCCAGTCACTAACTGAGATTTCATATTTAGTAATAGCAAATGATTTCTCGACGTCTTTGCCACTCGGTACTACTACCATTAATGGGCCACGAGCAGATGCGTGGATCATATCGAAGCAAATAGCTTTTGCGCGTTTACCATAACCGGCAAGACGACTGGTGCATTCTGAATCACTCGCTATAGGCTGCCATGGGGTCGTTTCAGCAGTAGCACCAGTACCTGTTTTGGCGATACTTTCCTCGGTAATCTCTTTTTCAACTGTTCTGATTTTGGGTTTAGATACGGGTTTATATTTAGCTATTAGTGTATTTAATTCGTTTTCAGCTTTAGCATAATCTGGGTTGTCACTCCATTTTTTTTGTACACGCTCTAAGAGTTTCTTTGCTATTCTGAGGTCATCATAATTCTCACCAGCTGCTTCCTTGTCCTTTAAATAATCATTAAACTCTTCATTAATAGCTTTTATTCTCTGTGCTAATGAATCAGAAAACTGCTCAAATTGCGGATGTCCTACAAACTCCGTAGCAGCATCTTGTTGAATTTGTGTTGCTTGGGACAGTTTTCCCGCATTAATAGCGGCATTCGCATTAGTAAATTGAGACCAAGGCTTTAGTTGTAGTTGTTTTTTTAGATCTGCAAGATCTGAACTTGCGGGAAATAGACTCGCCGCACTATTGGCTAAGTTAGCTGCTATATTTTCATCCGTGGTACGCAGCGTATTAATGCGCTTAGCTAATACATTAGCGGAAATATTACTAAATTCAGCAAATCGTGCGGGATCGGCACTTGCGATTTGGTTAACTTTCGACTTTACTTCGCTCGAGAACGAGACAGAAGTTTTAAATAGCGCTGTTAATTCAATGATATTTGCTTCGGCCTGATATTCAGTTTTCAGATCGTTCAACTGAATATTACCGGGGTCAATTTTCAAGCCTCCTGCGACGAAATCAAAAGCGCTGGAGTAATCTTTTGTTTCTGCTTTACTCTTTGCTAATCGGGCATAGGCATCCGCTAACATGGGAGCGGCTTCTGTTGTTAAATAAAGATCGTCTGTTGATAAGTCTGTCTTGAATTGTTCAAATATTTTTAGAGCCTCAGTAACATTGTTGCCTTCAGTAAATGATTGAAAAGGTATTTTGTTAGCTTCTACACGCGCTATACGATCTGACTCCGCTCTTGCTTCGATAATAGAACTTCGTGTATCAACCAGTTTTTGTAACCCAGGTGCGTAACGATCAGCTTTATCTATGTAGTTGTCTGCCGCATCAAAACGTTCTGCTTGCAAGGTTTCATTCGCCTTTGCAATATATTTATCTGCTATCTGGTTACGATACCCAGCGAGGCTGGCATTGATACTTTCGTCTTCACTGACCAAGCTTCCCAGTTGTTGAATATCTCTAAGTAGACCGGTTTCCCATTGTGCGTTATCAATTTGCGTATCTGCGAGCGCGCTTTCTATGTTGCTGACACTTTCGCTAGCCAGTTCAGTCGTTTTTTGTTTGCGGGCATTGCCAGTCAGTTTTGCTAATTTTATTTGGGTCAGTTCTTTACTGAGTTGCATTCCATTCAACAGATCGCCAAAGTCTGATGCTAAAGCTTCAGCAGTCTCGCGAGTCCCGTTTTTCTGAATACTCTTAAGCTCGGTATCAATAACGGGTTTAAATTGTGCGGATAGTGTTGCAAGCAATTCACTGTTTGGTTTTAAGCCAGCAAGTTCAACAATCGGATCTTGTTGTTGCTTGAAGTCAGATAATGTTGTCAGTTGACTTTTAATGACACCAAGATCATTTTCGAGTTTGGAAATAGTTTGTGTTCTTACGATATTATCTTGCATATCGATAAGGCGTTGGTCTGTGCCATCGGAAAACTCGACACCTGACTTCACCAGCGCTAAGGCCGTTTCTAAATCGTTCGACTCAATCTTTTCCTGAGCCAATAATCGGTATGCATTGCTGGGGGAAGTGTCTTTAAGCAATGCGTTTTCTGGATCAACCTTTCTGATATTGTCTAAAATATTTTTTGTATTACCAATCAAGTTTTCATTTTTTAATGCGGCAACGTATTCTGTAGTTAAATTACTAATAGTCCGTTTTTTACTTTCATTTAAAAATGCTGTTTTTTCCTGTAGATAAATAGACTCGGGATAAAATGTTTCAATCTCTTTTAGAACAGTGTCAACGTTAGAATAGTCATAATTACTTTCTGCACTAACAACGGAGTCAGTTAACTTGTCACTGAAGTAATCTTGTATTTTCTTTTTCGCTTCTTCATCGCCAGTTACGATCGTTTGATCTGTTTTCTCTAATAGTAAAATGTCACCTAGCTTGGTAACTATCGTCTGTTCATTGCCAGATTCTATTTCAGCAATTATGCCTTCAAGCTCTTTTTGGTGTAGATAATCCAGAGCAGGGGCAATTAACATCATGCTAATAATGAGTAAAACACCAGCAGCGATAACGAATGGGTTTTTATACCAGGTTGCCTTACCCTCCAGTTCTTCAAGAAAATGAGCAACAGTTGGACTTCGGTCCTCACGGTGGAACGCTACAGAATGACGTAGTGCACGGTTCTGTTTCTTGTTTAAATGCTTGATATAAGGCGGTACGAGATTATTTTCACAGGCTTTGTTCGCCGGCAATTTATTAAAGGGATGTTTAGTCGTTAATAACTCATAGGCAGTACAACCTAGCGCGTAGGTATCATCTCTTGTATCAGGCTCTTCGCCCTCTAGCATTTCTAGACTTGCGTATGCTGGTGTTAATGCACCAAGCTTGCCTGGATCGAATAGTGTTTTTTCTGCTTCTCCAGTAACTGGATTCTTAACAGCGCGTGCGATACCAAAGTCGAGAGTTTTAACCGTCCCATCATCACACATGAAGGCATTGCCAGGTTTAAAGTCCGAGTGAACTAAGCGACGTTCATGAGCATAAATTAGACCGGAACCGAGCTGTTTTATAATGTCATAGGCTTCATCGAAGGGAAGTCCACCTTTAGGACGTACTTTCTTCTTGATGAAGTCCTTCAACTCCATGCCTTCCATCAATTCCATCGTAATGTAGACAGGTGTGTTTGGACCACCGACACGATCAAAATCGTAAATTGTTGCGATGTTTGGATGAGCTAGTTTTTGTTGTCGACTTGATTCACGCTGTAAAGAGATAAATGCTTCAGGATGATCCTTAAAATCATCATTCAATAACTTAATAGCTACATAGGGTTTTTTATCTTTCGCTTCAGCTTTGAGTAAATCAAGCGCTTTGTATACTTTACCCATGCCACCAATACCGAGTACTTTCTCAAGTTTAAAACGTTGTTTGATGACGGAACCTTCACCATAACCACCTGATAAATCACCAGTAGGAACGGCAGGATCATTCCACTCTGTTCCAGTTGGGCCGGTTGCCGATGTAATCGAAGGTGTGGCTGTGTCGGCACCGCCAGGCATGCTGATATCGAAAAAATCAGAGGCATCTGAATTAGTGTTTTGTGCACTGGTATTGTTTGCTTTTTCATCGTCGGTCATAACAACGGTTGAATCAGGAGCAGCTTTGTTATTTTCCGCGGGCGAAGGGGCTTTATTTTCTTCGACAACTGAATCACTTGAAAATACGGTAGAATCTGCACCACCAGCCGCTGGACCGCTTTCAGTTTCGGTTGAATGCGTTCGTCTGAACTCATTAATTTGACGTTTTAATTGTGCGTATTGCTTGTCATCAAGGTTTTTCTTTTCATGAATTTCATCTAGTTGCACGAGCATGTTCTTCGCAAACTTTGGTGTTTTACTAAGCAGAATATCCATCTGTTTGGATAGCGTTTCAAGCTTTAATTCGCCTTTTGCTAATGCTTCGAGTGCAGTTTTAAAATCAGCCAATCTATTACTCCCTCACAAAGTGAGTACGATTAAAAATTTAGTCTATATCTATGACGATCGCGGTAACATTGTCTCCGGCACCACGTTCCAGGGTTATATCAATCATTTTTTTACAAATTTCTTCGGCAGTACCTTCGCCTAACATGTCTTGAAATTCATAATCTTCTGTATGTTTAGTAAGGCCATCACTACAAAGCAAGTAGCGGTCGCCTTTCTTCATCTCTTGGATATCCATATCCAGAAAAAAGTTAGGTGTTGCGCCAACTGCGCGAGTGATCATATTACCGTGCGGGTGAATCGCTGCTTCTTCTCTACTGATCAAGCCCTGTTCTACATATTGCTCAACTTGTGAATGGTCAGTGGTCATTTGTCGTAATTGAGAATCGCGCAAACGATATAAACGGCTATCTCCAGCCCAAAGATAAATACAATATTTATCGTAGGTCAGCATCATTACTATCGTGCTTCCAATTGTAGTACGTTTAGTACTCTCGTTTGCTTTGTCGATTAATTTTTTATTAACGCTAATTAATGTGTCTTCTATGTCATCGATATATCTTTCCAGAGAAAGACCTTCATGAACTTTTTTTAAGGAATTTACAATCAATTGACTAGCAACATCGCCAGCGGCATGACCACCCATGCCATCAGCAACAACCCACATCCCTGTTTCAGGTCTTTCCAGCAGTGAATCTTCATTATGTTTACGTACTTTTCCTACGTTGGTTATTCCATAGGAATGCCAAGAAAGAGGTTTCGTCGTGTTTTGTTCTGCTGAATTGGACATTATATAATTAGTTTGTTTATTACGATTGAAGGATAAACGAAACAATCTCAGTGGGGCTTTCCGAAAATGATTTGCCTAGGCTGAGAGCACCATTTGACGAAATGTGCATTTCTTCACGTCTTAAGAATGCATCGTCAGCTTGATCCAGTTTTACATGTGTGCCATTTGTACTTTGATCAATGATAAAAAATTTATTGCGACGCATTTCAATACGAACATGTTGTCTTGATGCCAGTTTTTCATTGATTGGAAGATCACAGGCTTGGCTGCGCCCCATAACCAACCCTTGTTTATTTTGATCCAGGATGACGGTCTTGCCTGCATAACTGACTTGAAGTGAAACCTGTGTCACTTTTGGTGGGTCTTGCATCATCCCTGTTGCCATGCGCGTGACGTCTTCTTCCTGCCAGATAATTTCAAAGATTTCAATATCTTCCTTTTTACCTTTAATAGGTGCACGATCTACAAACCGAGTGCTGGCGCGTAAAATAGGTTCTAGTAGGTCTACGGTAGATTTTGTCGTGATGATTTGCCCACCTTTGGCTTGTGCCGCCATCCTGGCTGCAACATTAACAGCATCTCCAAATACATCTCCGCCTTCAAGTAATGCGGGGCCATAATGCATGCCCACCCTGATCTTGATCTCAGGAGCATCCGCGTCTTTCATTTCATTGGCATCTTCGAGTGTTTCTTGCATCTCAACTGCCGCATTAGCTGAATCATCTGCAGTTGGAAACGTGCACATGACTTCATCACCAATGGTCTTAATGACCGTGCCGTTATGAATGTGGATGACTTTAGTGAGTAAATCCAGTGTGTCAGATACGGTGACACGAGCAGTTGCATCACCAAGGATCTCAAATAAGCGGGTACTCCCGCTTATATCAGCAAACATAATGGCAATATTGGTTGTTTTCGGTGACATATTATTCTTTTATTGATTATCCTTAAAAAACATATAGATAGTAATATAAATTTTGTCGTTAATCTCTTGAATTTTTATATATATGGCTGAAAATTTTTCAAATCATATTTATTCCAATCTCAAAGAATTAATGAACAAGCAGATGATAATAGCTATTAAATTACCTATAGTCATTATCTTACCGCATTATATTAACGGGGAAAATTGAAGTATCAGAATAGAATTTAAATCATAATAATAAATGATATGATTCAAGATGATTTTTCGTAACTATAAAAGCATTGAAAGAACTAATCATGAAACTAGCAAATTTGAAGACACTAATTGGTGTAGTTGGTGTCTGTCTAATCTTTATTATCGCACAAACAAGCCAAGTCTCAGCTATATCAGTCAAAGAATTATTGGGTCTGAAAAAAGCGCCCCCTGAGTTAACGAAGGACGAAGAGAATGCGTCCATACAGACAGGTGATGCATCAACGAATATCGAGTGGTCAAAATCATCAGGGCACGAGGCAGCAGCAAACCCACAAATTGATCTTGATTATGTCACATTATTATTAGCAAATATGAATCAGCAAGAACGCGAAAAGGTATTGGCTAATCAAGACTTATTTAAGCAAGTCATTGAAAGTGAAGCAAATAACCGCTCAACAGTATCTGCTGCGATAGCGAACAATCTTGTCGAAGATCGTAATGTTGAATTTTTAATGCGTCGTGGTGCGGAGAATATTATGCGTGAGGCTTATCTTAATCGTTTAATCTCTAGTAAATTACCTAAAGACTTCCCCAAAGATGAGCAGGTAGCTGAATATTTCGCCTCTAACAAAGAGCAGTTTGTCGTTCCCGAACGCGTTCATCTATGGCAGATCTTTTTCAAGAAAAGTAATCCTGAGGATGGACAAGAGACGCTTGCATTAAAAAAGAAAGCAGAAGCTATCATTATCGAACTCAAAAAAGGTAAAAAGGACTTTTCTAATGTTGCATTTGCACAATCTGACCATGAGCAAAGCAAAGCCTTGGGAGGTTATATGGGCATATTGAAAACCAACGAGTTGATACCCGAAATAAAAGACTCGGTATTAAAGCTGAAGGAAGGGAAAATTAGTAAAGCTATCGAATCTGGAACAGGTATACATATCCTGAAAAGAGGAAAAATACTTAAATCTGAAGCACTTAAGTTGCCTCAAGTTGAGCAGCAAATACGGCAATTATTAGTTAAACAAGCCAATGTACAGCTGAGAAATGCAATCTTTAATCAGGCAAGAAAGGAATATCCACAAGCGATTTCTGACAATAAACTCGAAGAATGGCGCTTGAGATTGAAGACTAAAACAGCTCAATAACACCTAGCAGTAATATTCTCTGAATTCTCTCGTGTTGTTTTTATGCAACACTATAGCTTTCTGTTCTCTAGTGAAAATAACTAATAACTATCAATGTGTTAGAGAGATTAATTCTATTAAATTATTAATCATATTTTTTTGCTACCAGTGTTCTGTGTGTTATAGTCTTACGCTGGGAAGGAGTGTGTAAGGTCTATAAATGGGATAGATTTTATTTTTATCGCACGGAAAACAAGCTAACTAACTGAATAATAAAACTATTCGTGATACGCAAGTCTATAATAAATGACCAAGGGGAATGCCGAGATATATTGCTTGTGTTTTTCCTGCTGTTTTTTAGTGACCTCATAGTTGCGGGCCCACTTGGTTTACCTGATTCTGCAAGACCTGGTGCTGTACGGCCACAAACCGAGGTGCAGCCAGAGCAAGCTGTGACCTCCTCGGGTGATGTTGTCGACATCCCTGCACTTATTGATCGTCCATTTGATATCGAAGAAGGGCCGTTTGTTATCGTGGATGCATTCAGACTGCTAGATGCTGATGACCTGCCTAAATACGATATCAGTACAGATGAAATTAATACGTCGATTCTGCAAAAGTTCAAACAGAAGCAACCCGAACGAGGTTTCAGTATAGGAGAGTTACAAGAAGTCGCTGACGAAGTAACGCGTTATTATCGTTCGAGAGGATTGATACTCTCAACCGCAGTCATACCGGTACAAACTGTTGAAACAGGTATTGTTGATATTCAGATCTATATCGGGCGGCTCGGACGTGTCCTTGCGGAAAGTAATGAAAAGTTCAGTGAGAGTGTTTTAAGGAAACCATTTTTGGGTCTCGTTGGCGAGCCGGTAACGCAAAAGGATATTGAAGCTGCTCTCTTAACCCTGACCGATTATCCTGGTTTAAGTGTGTTTGGTGTATTCCAGCCTGGACAGAAAGTCGGTGAGGCAGATATTGTGCTTAAAGTTCAGGAAGAGAAATGGTATGACGTTGCTTACCGTGTTGATAATCAAGGGCTGCAAGAAACCGGTCGAAATAGATTCCGAACGGTTATCGACTGGAACAACCCAACCGGTTTTGCGGATAAGCTTAGTGTTACATATCAGCAAACATACAATCCAAAAAATAACGATTTTTGGGCGATTGATTACGAAATCTTTTTAGGACGGGGTTTTACGCTAGGCGGCAATCTGTTCAAAAACCGTTTCGATATCGGCGGTGAATTCAAAGCTAACAAAATATCAGCACAAACTGATAACCGAGCTATCTATATTGATAAATCATTTATCCGTAGCCGACAAAAGAATCTTTCCAGCAAGCTATCATTTACATCAAAGAATTCAACTACCCGCACTCAAGGTCAGCAAACTAATACCGATCGATTGAGTGTCCTAGCAATTGAGGCTAATTATGATTCGGTTGATACCTTTCATCCGTTCAGGCCCTTAGTGAGGTTGATTAGTAAAAATGCCTCTGACAATTTTGGCGGTGGTTTAAACTTTGCAACTTTGACCTATAGCCGAGGTTTTAATGACGTTTTTGGTGCAATGGGTTCAGACGGAGATCAATTAGCGTTTAATGCACCAGGGAGTCGCTCAAGTCGTCGGGGTGGCTCAGGTCGATTGGCCGAAGGTCAGTTTGATAAATTAAATGGCAATTATCAGCGTTTACAATTAATAACTAAAAATCAATCATTGTTATTTAAAACTGAATTCCAATGGACAAATGATATATTAGCTCCACTAGAGCAGTATTCAGTAGGCGGGCCTGATAACGTAAGAGGTTATCCTGATGCAGAAGGTCTATTTGACCGCGCTTATTTCTTCTCACTTGAATATATTTTTAACGCGCCATTTATTGCTGATGTGCCAGCTTTTCAAAATCGAACATGGGGTGAATTACTCCAGTTCTCTGTATTCTATGATTTCGCAACAGCACAGCAAAATGATCCATTGGATACTGCGGCAGACCGTAATACCTCGGGGCATTGGATGACATTCAAAAGTGTTGGGATGGGTCTACGGTTTAATTTGCCTGGTTCGATCGAAAGTCGCTTGATGTATGCAACAGAACTAGGTTCTGAAATTCCTAACGATGGACGATTTGGTCACATTTGGGGAGATTTTACTTATAGCTTTTAGTTTGTCGATTTAAACTAACATTCTGTTTTTTTTAAGTTTAATTAAGATATGAATTTTTCTAACAGCAAACCAGAAACTGAATGTGAACTGAGTCACAGTATCTTAGGCTTAAATCTGGTATTACAGGTTATTGTTTTCTGAGTGGCAGTTAAGATTCAAGTCATAATTTTGAAGGGAAGAGATGGGTCAAAAAAGAAAAGTAGGACAACGGGTAAGTAAATCTATCGAGCAGCGTAAACTTTGTTCTGCACGATTAAATACGGTCACGTCATTTATTCGCACCTCTTTACCCGCAGGATTATTATTCGGCTTACATATAGGTACTGCTGTCGCGAATCCCGAAGGCGGAGTGGTTGCTGCCGGACAAGCAAATATAACAACACCGAACGCAACTACCACAGTCGTAAATCAGGCTTCACAAAATGTAATCGTTAACTGGGAATCCTTTAACGTCAACGCAAACGAAACCGTAAACTTCAATCAACCAAATGCCCAAGCGCAAGCGTTGAACCGAATATTTGATCAAAACCCGAGCCAGATATTAGGTTCGATAAACGCCAACGGTAAAGTTTTATTAATCAACCCGAACGGAGTCTTCTTTAAACCAGGCGCCAGTGTCAATGTCGGATCATTGGTCGCGTCAGGCCTAGATATTTCCGATAGCGATTTTATGAATGGCAACCATCAGTTCATAAACCCAAATGGTGCAGAAGGTGGTTTGGTTGTTAACCAGGGAATAATTCAAGCCGCGACCGGTGGTTCAGTAACTTTACTTGGCGGTGCAGTTAGAAACGAAGGCACCATTATCGCAACTGCAGGACAAGTTAATTTAGTTGCTGGCAAAAAAGTGACGATGGATTTTGACGGCGATGGCTTAATGCAATTCGCAGTTGATGAAGAGGTTTTGCAAAACGTACACGACCTTGATGATGCGGTATCAAACACAGGCACCATTAGTGCCGATGGAGGTAGTGTCTTATTAAAAGGTAGCGCTGCAAAAGATGTGTTTACCAATGTTGTCAACAACAGCGGTATGATCACTGCCGGCAAAATTCAAAATCAAGGTGGCGTTATAAAACTTGTTGCAAGCGGCACAAGTAACTCACTTATTAATACAGGCACATTAGACGTCTCATCAAGTGATAGCGATGGTGGCACCATTGAAATCTATGCCAGTGATACTGCAATCATTTCAGAAGATAGTTTAATCACTGCAGCTTCTTCGTCTGATAAGGGCGGTTATATTGAGATCACTGGCGACAAAGTTGGAGTGTTTGATAGCACATCAATTGATGCATCAGGTGAAGCTGGTGGTGGTGAAATTTTAATTGGTGGTGATCTTCAAGGTAAGAATCCAGATGTTCATAATTCACAACTTACTTTTATTGCTTCAAATGTAAAGGTTGACGCTAATGCAATTACAAATGGCGATGGTGGCAAAGTTATTGTTTGGGCCAATGAGACAACAGGTTATTACGGACAGATTAGCGCAAAAGGTGGCAGTGAATCTGGTAATGGTGGGTTTGTTGAAATCTCAGGTAAAGAAACATTGGCTGGTAATTTTGTAAATAGAGTCGATACCAGTGCAGCGAATGGACAAACAGGTACTTTATTACTCGATCCAACGGATATAGAGATTCTTGATGGTGCAGGTGATAGTGATCCCGGAGCAACCAATGACGGGGACGCCACATTTACCGGTGCTACAGCTGGAGTAGCAGATACTCTGGGAACAATAAACGTTGCAAACGATAATGTTGATTTTAATGATCTGGGTGGTGCCGCTGTAGAACCACTTCAGCTTTATGAATCTGAGTTAGAGGGAATTGCTGCGACTACCAACCTTGTTCTTCAAGCTAACAATAATATAACGATTAATAATCTTTCAGATAATAATCTGAATCTCGCACAAACCGCAGGTAACTCAGTCACGTTTACTGCTGATGCTGATAGTGATGGTACGGGTAATTTCAGTATGAATACTGGTGATACCATCACGACTGCTGGTGGTGATCTGACCATCAGTGCAGATGCTGTAACGTTAGGAACAATTAACACAGGAGCTGGAACATTCAGCCTTACTGCCGATGCAGTTGCATTTAGAGGTGTTACTGCAGATGCACTTACTGTTGATGTCAGTGGCGGTGTAGGCACCATAAGTCAACTCGGTGGTGATTTAACAATAGCCGGTGCTACATCACTAACCGCTCAAGTCGGTGACAACATTACTTTAAATACCGCAACAAATGATTTTAGTGGCGCGGTTACAATTGTCAGCGGTAACAATGTTGTTTTATCTGACGCAACTGCAATCGATATAGCTGCTAGTACAATTTCAGGTACCTTAGATGTAAATACGACAAATGGCGCGATTACCGATAGCGGTAATGTAAGTGTTGTGGGTAACGTGACGCTGAATGATATAGGACAAGCAGGCATTACGTTAGATACATTGCAGGCGGATGCTGATGTTGTTTTTACTTCTGCAGGTAACACGGCCATTACAAATGACACGGCCTTAAACATTGAAGGCACAGTAACAGGTACGTTAGCGGCAATAGCGACGACGGGTAATGTTACCGACAGTAGTACATTAACGGTGACGAGCACCTCGAGTTTTACGACAACGCAAGCGGATGCCGATATCGATCTAGGGACGCTGGCCTCAACGGGCTCAGTGACGTTGAGTACAAACGGTACCACAGGTAATGCAACTGTTGTGAATGCGACGGCGTTGGACTTAGATACCTCGGGAGTGGGTGGTGATTTAGTTGCAACAGCGACGACAGGCAATATAACCGACAGTGGCGTAGTGACAGTGTCGGGAACCTCGAATTTTACAACGTCAGCGGCGAACGCGACGATAGATTTAAGTACGTTAGCATTAACTGGTGCTGTGAATTTAAATACCAATGGTGCTACGGGCAATGCGAGCATAATTAATACCATAGCGACACTACTAGGAACATCCAACGTTGGAAATAATCTTAGTGTAAATTCAACAACGGGAAATATCACTGATAGTGGCACAGTGACGGTCGGTGGTACGTCGATTTTTAATACGACGCAAGCGGATGCTGATATTGACTTAGGGACGTTAGCCGCAACCGGCGCAGTATCATTATTTACAGCCGGAACGACGGGTAATGCGAGTGTGGTGAATAGTATAGCCTTAGATTTAGGGACGACAACAGTAAGTGGCACGTTAGCTGTGACGACGACGGCAGGGGACATTACT
>TARA_R110002072_G_scaffold298710_1_pt1 | contig 82032 bp, 75 predicted proteins | sample TARA_R110002072 | Tara Oceans TARA_R110002072 (sample SAMEA4397118) | marine metagenome | biome: Polar Biome; feature: [SRF] surface water layer (ENVO:00010504); material: water (ENVO:00002006), including particulate matter (ENVO:01000060) such as... | depth 5 m
TATTTTTGCTTAAATGGAAAATCCCACAAGTTTTGGACTTGATCCGAAATATCGAACCAACAATTTTTTTCTTGATATTTGCTGGCGATGATTTGTATAATTTATCTATTCCGTGTAAGAAGGAAATACCGAGCTTAAGATACTTATCAATATCTTTTTCCAGCTTCATTAAACTTTCAAACTCTTCATTTAAATCGTTTAGCTTTTCCTGTGTTTTTGATTTCATATTCTTGTAGGTAGACAAGTCAATAATATTATCGAAAAACTTTTCTTCTATAGAATCTTTTCTGATGTTTAGGGTGTCCACTTCCCTTTTAATATACTTAATACGATCTTCTCTATTCTCTTTATCTCCTTTAAATTCTTTGTTTAGAATTTCTTTATACAGTTTCTTTACATCATCTTTAATGTGAAATTCTTTTAATAAGCTTTCGAATAATTTATTTACCTCTTCTGCTTTATATCGCTCCTTGCATTTGGGTTGGCAATGATAATAGAAATGTCTAACTCCATTTCTTCCTTTTGATGCACTTCCTGTTATAGACCTTCCACAATTTCTACATTCTAAAAATCCTCGTAATGGAAGTTCTTCATCTATTTCAGAAAATTTATGAATTGGTTCTTTTAGATTTCCTTTAAATCTTCTTTGTACCTGATAGAAGGTTCTTTCATCAATAATTGGTGGATGTAGACCTTCTACAATCATTTCATCTTCTTTTTTCCATTCTTTAATGCGAATCTTTCCTAAGTAGGTTGGATTTTTAAGAACGCTTAACATACCTTGTTTACTAAGTTTCAGTCCTTGATGATAATATTTTTTTCTAACCTCTTCAGTTGATAAAATTCCATCAGCATAATCTTTATATGCTTTTTTGATTAAAGGAGCAATGCTATCATTTTTTTTAAGGGTTGACTTCCCTTCTTTAGTTCTATGATTCAAATATCCTACTGGGGCAATTCCTGTGAAGCATCCTTCTTTCATTGCTCTTCGCATTCCTTCTTTTGTACGAATACTATTTTTATCATTTTCTACCTCTGGAATAACTAAATAAACCGCTAACATTACTTTTGAATCGGGTTGCGATAAATCTAATGGTTGTTCTATGGAATTAACAGAGATTCCTAAATTTCTAAATTCTCTGATAACTCTATATGCTTCTTCTTGGTTTCTACTAAATCGATCCCATCTAGTGAATAATAAATAATCAATGGTTTTTCTATTTGCTTTTACATAGGTAAGAAGTTGGTTAAAAGCAGGTCTATCAAAATTCTTTGCAGAATAATCTTCTTTGTAGTGTTTTAGTATGTTGAAGTCTTTGTGCGCACAATACAATTCCAACACGTTCTTTTGATGAGGCAAACTGTATCCTTTGCTTGCCTGTTCATCTGTAGAAACTCGTGTATAGATTATTGCGTTTTGCATTTTTTCTTCATCAAATAGCGTTCATACTCTAGTTGAGCAAAAAATCTTAACTTTGTTTTCAAAGTTTGATATTGCTCTTGAGGTTCTTTTACCTCATTATTTATATTAAATTGCTTATAACACATAAATATAATTCAAATATAAACATAAATAGCAAATAAATAATAATTTATCTGATTTATTATGCTATAAATGTATTTAATTATTTATATTTGAATAAAATCCAATCATTTTGAAAACAATTCAAGAAATTTTATCGGAAAATTTAAAAAGAATTCGAAAGAATAAGGGCTATAATCAGCAAAAAGTAGGAGAAAATGCTGGAATGCTTGCGTCTACTTACAGTAGAATTGAAGGCATGAAGGTTACACCAACTATTGAGACAGTTGATAAAATTGCAAAGGCTTTGGAAATTGATATTTATTCTCTATTGAATGATGCTGATGTAAAATCTAATTCTTTGCACGATAGAATTTTGAGAATTGAATCTTTGAGTGAGTATAATCAAAAAATTATTAATTTAATGATTGATACTCTAATTGAAAAAGATAATCTTGAAAAGAATCAAGAGGTTAAGATGAATATGAGATTGGAGGAGTTGAGAGAGATTAGTGGAAAAGGATAAAATTATTTAATCAATTCAAAATTTAATGTAAGATTTTTTAAATGATTTTAAAGAGAAACGTTTTAAAATATCAAATAAAATATTTTTAGAATTTAGACATACGTATTATTTGACAATTTTTGCCTTTTGAGTAACTTGTCAATAAATAAAGTTATTTTGATTGATTATCATTCTATGCTTTCCTTTATTGATTTAAAACTAACCAAGGCACTTTCAATATTTTCAATTATCTCGTCAAGTAAAATTTCTGGTTCGGGAAGATTGTCTAAATCAATCAAACTAGCATCTTTTAACCAAAAAATATCCAAATTGGTTTTATCTCTTGCTAATAACTCTTTGTAAGTGTATTTCCGCCATCGACCATTTTCATTTTCATCACTCCAAGTTTCTTCTCTTTTCTTTTTATTTTCAGCTGAGAAACACTCAATAAAATCTGAAAGATCCTCAAAACGAAGTGGGTTCTTTTTAGGAGTATGTCTTACGTTTGTTCTGTAATCATAATACCAGATTTCTTTTGTGGCATTTATTTTTGTAGCTCTTTTTTTATCAAAAAACAAAACATTTGCTTTTACTCCTTGCGCATAAAATATTCCAGTTGGCAGTCTTAAAATTGTGTGTAAATTAGTGTTTTCAAGAAGTTTTTTTCGAATCGTTTCTCCTGCACCTCCTTCAAATAATACATTGTCAGGTAAGACAACTGCTGCTCGACCACCTTCTTTTAGCATTGTTACAATATGTTGTAAAAAAGCTAATTGTTTGTTACTGGTTGTTACCCAAAAATCTTTTCTTAAAAAGTATCCATCCTTTTTGGATTGCTTTAGATTAATAGTTGGAATATCACTACTACTTACACCAAATGGAGGGTTCGCTAAAATAATATTCACTTTTTCTGAATCTTCAACTTCTCCTTTTTCACCACGTTTTAAACTATCTTTTACTTCTATTTCAGGTGTTTCTTTTAAATCACCAACTCCATGTAAGAAAAGATTCATTAAACACAAACGTGCTGTTGATTTTTCAATCTCCCAGCCATGAAATGTTTCAAACTTTAGGAAATCGGAATCAGACTTGGTAAGCTTTTGTTTATTAAGAAAATTCAATGCTCCTAAGAAAAATCCACCAGTTCCACACGAAGGGTCAGAAATTGTTTCTTTTGGTTTCGGCTGAATACATTCAACCATAGCAGTAATTACAGCTCTTGGAGTAAAATACTGTCCTGCACCGCTATTTTCCGCATTTTTTTGTAGTAGTGATTCATAAATCTCTCCCTTAACGTCGAATTCTTTAGAAGTCCAATCTTCTTCATCTATTAGTTTTATAAGTTTTTTCAGCTTAACAGAATCATGAATTTTATTTAGTGCTCCTGCAAATATTTTATTGAGCATTCCTCCTGATTTGGAAAGCTTTTTTAAAACTTCTTCATAAGTTTCAACGATATGACTATCTAATTTTAGAACTTGCCAATCACACCCTTTAGGAATGCTATATTGTTCTTTATTCTCATCTGCCATTTTTAGAAAAAGTAGATAAGTCAATTGTTCTAAATAATCGCCATATCCAAGACCATCGTCTCTTAAAGTGTCGCAAAACGACCAAATTTTCGTTACTAGTATATTTGTTGCCATTATTTTTTAGTTACAAAATTCATTATCAATATCCTCTTCTAATAATTCGAATGCCCATCGTTTGCCAGATGCTCGTAAACAAGCTCTATTAGTTGATGCAAAGTTAGCACAAGACGCAATTCTTGCTCTACACTGATCTTTCAAACCGTCAATCTCCTTTTCTGTTGAAGCTGATGGATCATCATTATTTTCTTTGATTTTTTTATTAACTTTTTTAACTATTTCGGACATAAATAACCATTCTGCAGATCTTGTTTCATATAAATCTACATAATTTAAATCAAGTTTATCGATGGTGTAGTTTGCACGCTTAAAGTCCCATGGCTCTTCATCTTCTGGAGCACTTTCAATTGCCATTCCGTCTTCTCTAAAATTAATTAACCCAACGTCTTGTTTTTTAGTGGGGTCTAAAAAATAAATAACTTCATCATTAATACTTCCTTGATTGATGACAGGGTTTTTTTTAACGGCAAAATGATTTCCTTTTTTTGTGTTTGGAACACTTCCTGATAATCGGAAATTAGTATCGTCAAAAGCTAGCCACCAATAGCCTTCTCTGTTTGGAAAACCAATATCTATAACCTTTTTTTTTGGTCGAAAATGGTCAACATGATAATGTGATGCAGGATTTACGGAATCTGAATACCAGCATTTATTATAAGACAAAGATTTTAAATGATTCTTGAATAATTTCCAATATCTCTTATTGCTTTCAATTATTTTATGCCTTTCTTCTTTTGATTCTGCTGCAACAAGCTTTTCAAGAAGCTCTTTGGCTTTATTTTGCCATTTTACATTTTCTACAGAAATTCTATCTTGGTTTATAAAAAGCATTTAATTTTCTTTTTTTTTCATTCTTTCTATGATATAGTCATTAAACAATGGGTCTCTAAAGTTCTGATTAAACCCTTTTTTACTTAATAACTCAAATAGTTCTTCAAGTCTATTTAAACCCTCTTCCGATATATCATCTTTTGATTGCTTGTACATCAATCTATTCCTCTCATCTAACAACTTATTTGTTTCTCTATCTAAGATTGTTTTAAGACCAAATAATTCACTTCTTAGAATACCTGCTACCCCTAAACCTTGAGGATCTACATCAGGTTCAATAGCAAAATTTAGGGCTTGCTCTCTTAATTCTTCATATTTATCTTTCGGTTCTACGGAATTGTACTTTCCAGTAGGTTTTTCCTTTCCAAACAAACGCACTTGAGATTTCAATACGCTCCCAATAACTAATGGGTCATGCGTATTGATAATTATTTGTGTTGTTTTATCCTCTTCTAATTCATCCGTTTCCTCACCTGATTCCATTTTATTCTTAGACTTAACAAGTGTTTTCAAATAATGCAAATAATCATATTTCCATACTGGGTTTAGGTGTGTATCTGGCTCATCTAAAAGCACTAACGATTCATCTTCCCTAGTAAAAATCAATAATCCAATAACTGTCAGTAATTGTTGTTCACCTTCACTGAGTTCTTTAAATGTTACCTTGCCATCTTTCTTTTTTTTGACAACAACTTTTGCTTCTTTTAGCATATCCGAAATATAGGAGCTTTCAAGTGCTTTAAATAATGATGTATTATTGGGTTTCTGATTATTAATATCAAAGTACTTACGTGAAAACTTTTTAAGTGTCTCCTTATCCTTCAAATATAAATAGAGATGATTCTCTTTCACTCCTTTACTTCTAAAATCAGGATAAACGGTTGCTTGATGATAAATTGGTGCATATGAATAATCCCAAACAACATCCAAAAAATCTTTAACTAAACCTTCAGCGCCCCAAAATTTTGGGTCACCTTTTTCATTATCCCATTTTGCTTCTTTCAGAACAAACAGAATAGAATCAAGGTCATCTATACCTAATACATCCTTTAAAAATGCTTTAGACTTCTTTTCCATTTTCTGCAAGGAAAAAAAGGCCATTAACACAAAAAAACTATGAATAGGTTTTACATAAAAAAGTCTACGTAAGCTATCTAGACGACTTGAATCAAAATCTTTTTTTATTATTTCTCTATAAAAATTTCTTTGGTGCTCCCAGAAAATTTCATCTAAACGATTACTTGTCCCTGAATAGTAAGTAAAAATATATTTAGGAAGGTGTTTTTTCTTTCCTTCATTACTAAAGAAATCTTTTAAGGAAGGGCTTTTTGTTTCACCTTCAAGATTAATTATATAGTTTTTATCTTTAAGGTGCTCAATTGTAATAGTTTTACCATGACATTGATAACTAATCCAATATTTGAATTCAGGAAATCTTCTTGAACTTGAATTAGATAAATCCAAAAATTTGAAAATTTTGACAAGAGCTTCAATAAAATTTGATTTACCAGTTGCATTTTGACCAAGTAAAACAGTATTCATTTGATTTTCATCCAAATCAATACAGAACTTCTTAAGATTCTTGAAATCTTCTATATATACTTTATCAATTCTCATTTTTTCAAACTTAATAATGAGTTTAGTCCTTCTTTAGTTTCGAATACTTTATCACCTAAATCTTTTAATTCAGCATAAAACGCTTCAATATCATCACTGTGTATTGATTTTTGCCAGAGTTCTTTAGCGTCAATAGAGTCAATACTTTTTAAAATTTCAAGAACAGTTTTTTGAGTTTCCATTTGTCTTTTCTTTTTTGGTTTAAGCTTGTCTAATTTTTTTTGTTCTTTAAGGTAAGTTTCTTTCTCCATTTTAATTCTGAGTAGTAATTCTTTAGCAGATTCATCACTAGAATCTTGATGAACGAGCTTACCTTCAAAAGCTTTTTTTAATATAGTGTGTTTCAGAATAATTAAATCACTTAAACTATTATTAATAGACTTTTCCAAGTTTTCAATTAATGTAAAACGAGATTCCAGTATTTCAACAATCTTTTCTTGTTCATCATTGCTGCAGTAGGGTACAGGTATCCTGTTCAAATTAGTCTGGTTTAATTTAGGTTGTGCTGTCCCTGATATATATTCATTTAAAATTAATGAGTTAAAGTAGTAGGAGAGATATTCTATTCTAATGCCAAATAAGGGCTGAACTACATGAGCATGATTGTTAACCCAAAATTTTCCAGACGCAATAAATGCTAATTTTTTAGTCTTTGATAAAAGATTTGCACCATCCTCTCCAATAAGCAAATACTTCCCATCGAAAATGAAATCGTCAACATAATCAACTATTTCTGTTGCACCATAATATGGATATTTACCTTTTCTAAACTTTCGAACAGTTCTACTTAATGCAACTCTATCTGCATCATAATTTCTAACAGAATTAACAAAAGAGCCCATAAACCAATTACTAATCTTTATATTTTCTGATAATGGGGCTAATTTTACAAAAAACGGTTTACTTGGTTTCTTTACCTTTTTCTTTTCTTTATTCCATTTCTTAAGTGCTTTCTTCCAATCAACAGTTTCTTGTTCGTAGTTTTTTTGACGCCCTTCATTAATGTGTTTTAATAATTCTTCAGATGATTTTGGATTGTGTTCGTTACGCCATTGCTCTGTTAGTTTTCCTTCAAACGCACACTTTAAAATGGCTGACCTATATATTTCTAATTGATGTTTTGCTTTTTGTAACCCTTTTTCAGCTTGGTCAAGTTCAGTAAAGAGTGTTTCAATCTTAAAAACTATTCTTTCTTGTTCTCTAAGAGCTGGAATCTTAAAAGGAGTTTTCTCTAAATTAGTTTTTGAAATAGATTTAAAGGTTGTTCCTGTTCCTTTATCCTGTAGTTCTTTTTCCAAAGTTCTTAATTGATAAAGTATGAATTCGCCTGTCATACCGCCAAATGCTTTTATACCAGCTAATCCTCTCCCTATGCATGATTTTTCCTTTACTAAATTTGTTGGTCCAATAGGAGCTCTGACAGATATTAAAACATCATTTGCTTCTACAATTTTGATAGGTTCAGAACAATATTTTCTCACCTCAGGATAAATGTCTCTAAATTCAGATTTCCCTTGATAAAATGGTAATCCTTCCTTTTTTGTATTATAAGAACTTGATGGGGGAGATTGTCCCATATTTACAATTGTGACATTGCCCAAGGTATCAACAATCCACTCTTCAGGTAATTTATATTTTTGTTTAGCCTTATCCATTATTTAGTCTCTGTAATGTATTGAATTAATTTTAAGTATAATCTATGTTCTTTCATCATTAGAGCAACCATGAGATAATGCTTTTTCAATTCCTTTTGTAAGGCTTTCATTTTTCACTAATATTTCTTATTTATAATATTAAAAATAAGTTTTCAAAACTTAATCTATTTACATTTTGTTTTTACTAAAAACTACTAGTTTCCTTTTGTCTATATTCAAAGTTACGGCAATCTCGTATCAGAATAATGTGATTTTGAATGCTAATATTTTCTTAGGAGAATTAGTCGTAACAAAAATGCGCTTACTTTAGATTAAAAAATCTAATTTAATATTATTTTTTAAATCTTTATTTATGTAATCATTCTTTCCGAATACCTTACTATTTCACTGCAAATATCTTTAATTTTTTCATATAATTCATTTTCATTTAAAGTTATAGTATTATTTTCAAACCTTAATTTATGTAATAGGTTTTTAATTGTCTCTGGGTAATCATTATAATTCGAATCCCTAAAATATAAGTTGTAATTATCATTACTACTATTGAAAGTAATTTCAATTGAAAATCTACTTCCTTTATAATTAAATTCTGATATTACAATACAGGGTTCGTCCCAAGAAGTACTTTCCCAATACCAAGTATGGCTGAAAGGTTTATATATAGTTTTTTTAAACTTTCTCAGGAATAAATCCCAACTATATAATTCTTTATGACGCCCATTGATTTGTCTTTTTGATAGTAAATAAAAATTACTATTTGAATCTTGGCGTATCTCCCTAAATTCACAATATGAAATGCATGAAGGGTTTTCAATTATAATTTTCCTCCAATCGTTTAGTTTGTGACCTCTAATGATTTTTTCTAAGCTCAACTCAATATTTGAATATTCGATTTCATCTAATAATTCTTTTAGGTAAAGCGTTTTTTGTTCGTCATTAAATACTTTTCTCCAATTATCAATTTTAGTTCTTAATGCTTTATCAAATAAGCAAAATGTTTTATTTTGACCAGTATCAACTAAATAATTTCCTTTTGTTAATAATGCCCTTTGAAATGCAAACTTTTTATTCTCACTAAACTCATTGCTAAACAATTTTGCCAGTTTTAATGAATAATTATCAAATAAAGATTTATCATATTCATTTTGTTCATTTTTAGAATAGTTCAGAATAAATCCAATTTGACCATCAAAATAAGAATGTTGTTCAATACTTACAAAAATATTCTCCCAATCAACATCATCAACTATTAATTTTGCTTTTAAATTTTCTTCTTCTATCTGTATCCTTGAAAAGTATTTAATCCCTTCAAATGAAGAACTTACAAAAGTGTAAATATCAGAAATGTGCTCACTTAAAGATTTTATTGAACGAATTGCATCTCTATAATTAGTAGGGCTTTCAATACGAGTATTGTTTATTAAATTTACAGTTATTCTCATCCATTTGTTTAGAATTTCTTTATTTTCATTATCAACTTGACCAAACTTTATGAAAAAATGAGATAATGAATAAAATCTCAACCTTTCCGAATAACTAACAGAAGATGATAAAAAGTTTTTAAATACACTTTCTTTATCAGTATAAGTTGTAAGACCATTAAAAATATTGACAATTTGAGAAATATATTTTTGTTGATCATAAACATTATTATAGTTTTCAAAAAGATTATAGTTATCTAAAAAATCTCTATCAATATTATTTTCTTCAGCGTAAAAATTTAAAGTGATGTTTTTGAAAAAGTTAAAAAATTGTTCATCAACATTATCTGTTACAATTTCAGAACTTCTATTTTTTTCAAAATTCCAAAAAATATCTAACCATTCATTATCTAATTTTGATTTATCTTCTAAAGTTGTCAAAAATTGCGAAAAATTAGCCTTAAAGTTTTCAAATTCCGTAAGAGGTTTTCCTCTTGCATTCATCTTTATATATAGTTCGTCAGTTAATTTAAACTGTTCAAGAGGTAAAAATTGAAAAGTTATATTAATTTCATCTTCTAACTTTTCAAATAACTGTTCTTCTACATCTTTAAATTTATTGTGTATCAAATCTAGCATATTCAACATTGCAGAAACGGTTGGGTCAAGTTCCCAAGACAAAAAATACCATTTACTATCAGTTATTATCTCACTTATTTTATTATTGATAGAATTATAATCAATATTTTCAGATATAAGATTTTTACAAAAATCTTCTGAACTTACTCTTGTTTCATAAGTGAATTTTGATAAAGTGTTTTTTACTTCATTAGTTAATCTATCTTCCTTTAAAGCAATATACCAATGAATTAAAAACAATGTTGTTAAACGCTGTTGACCATCAAGTGGAATTAGAATACTATCTTCAACCTTGCCGTAAACAAAATCAAGATTTAGTTCTTCACTACTTATTATTGAGTTTTTTATATCTTCAAGAAAATTACCAACGATATTAATGATTTCAGGTTCTTTTCTCCCTTGTGCATAATCACGCTGAATTTTTGGTATTTCTATTTTATAATTACTCAATAATTCCCAAAAAGTATATTTAGTTTTCATTTGCTCGTTCTTCATCTGGTAAAAAAGTGATTAATTTTGTTTTGATTTCAGTTAAATATGCTTTTCTATCTTTTTTTGTCCATTCTGAATTTTGAGTAACATCTTTACTGTAATATTTAAGAAAAACATTTTTAGTGCAAATTGGAATAAATGAACCTTTCTCGTCAAGTTCAATTACTTTATCTCTTTTAATTGGGAAAATATTATTGTTTAATGCAGAATTATCTGATGTTGCAAGAAGAGCCATATTATCAATAGAATGAATATTAATATTATCATCTTTTGTGTATTTTTTAAAAATTTCTTCTTGTAATTCAGTAAAAAAATCAAGGTCGATAATATCACTTTCTAAAATCTCAATAATTTTTTTAGATATTTTTTCTTCCTTTAAATTTTGAAAATACACTTTTTGTTCTTTTAAAAGTAATTCTCTTTGTTTGTCAGTTTTTAAGTCTTCAGAATTTTGTGCGTGAATATGTTCTAAACTCCATTTTTCATTTATATATCTTTCAAATGGGAATTTAGAATATTTACTATCCATTGTTGAAACAACATTGAAAAGAAGTAATAATTCTCTTATTATTTGACTATTCTCTTGATATGTTAGTTCAATTAATTTTTCAATTTTCTTTTTCTTAAATTCAAATTGAATATCTTTTTTAATTAACCCAAATAATTCATCTTTAAATATTGATTTTGATTTACCATTAGATAATTCTTTTATACTTTCAATGTCTTTTCCTGTATGAATTAAATAGCCTATTAAGTGATAATATTCATTATTATTAAACCACTCTTCAAAAGTTCTGAAATATGTTTTTATTTCTTTCCATAACTCTTCTTTGGTTTTTATGTCATTATTTATAAGACTATTAAATATGTAGAATGTGTAATATTTATCAATAGTTTTATTGATTTTAATAGATACATATTCTCTATACTTATTTGAAATCAAATCAAAAATAAACTCAATTTTAGTTGGTTTTGAGTTATTAGACTTATTTAGAAAAAACCAAAAATTTTTGTCTTGTAAACTGTTTTCAATATTATCCCACTCATAAGCAAGTTTTTGTTGATGCTTTTCTCTTTCTTTATTTGTAGTACTACCATTTATGAAAAATAATGCTTTTATAAGTTCAGCATTTGTAAGCGGTATTTTACCCATATTTATTCTTGTGAATATACTTTTCGCTTCCTGTTCATTTTTAGTTTGTACGTCATACCAAATAAATCGTATGTTATTAGCAATATCAAGATCATCTTCATTAATATCTGTTAGTATTAAATTTTCCAAATATTGTCTTTTAGAAAACCTTTTTTTACCTTCTTTATTCTTGATGTTATTAGAAAACCAATTATCGATTGTTTTGTAAGCCATACTAATATGATAGTAGTCAGGATTATCTTTATTGATTTCAGTAATGGATTGAATATTTTCTAAAAATCTCCAACTTTCAGGTCTTGTTTCATATTCAATTGTATATAAGTTTTCAATTCCGTGTTCTTCTTTCAGTAGTGTTTTTAAATACGTTAAAATCAAGTAAAGAGTAGTTAATCTTTGTTGACCATCAATCACTTCCCACTTATCTTTATTTTTTGTGACCACCAATGGTTGAAGACAATAAAACTCACCATCATCTCTATGCTTTCCTTTGTTCTGAAATTCAAGAATATCATCTAATAAATCAATTACTTGTCTTTCTTTCCAACGATACCCTCTTTGGTAAGATGGTATAAAAAAATCTTTTTCTAATAATTTTTCAATTGGTATTAGTTCTAATTTATCCATTTATTATTTTTGACTTATCAATTTTAAAAACCTAAAGATTTTTTTAGGTAGATATTTACCTTTGGTTTAAAGTTTATTAACTATAAATTATATATTTTTTTTTCATTACCTTTTTCAAAATCCTCAAAAAACTCACTCAAACCCATTTGATGAGCATCCAATATTTTTAATAAGCTTTGAAAAGTAAAGTTAGTTCCTTTTTCCATTCTCCAATATTGCATTCTAGTTATTCCGTGTTCAATAGCAAAGTTTTCATAACTGGTATAACCTTTCTCAATTCTTATTTTTTCTAGCTTTTTCGCAATTTGCTCTATTCTAGGGTCAAGCTTTTTCTCCGCTTTTGTGTCTTTTTTTGCCATTTCTGTGGAATTTATTTCTCACAAAGGTGGCTTTTTATCATTTTTTAAGTTACCACTTATAATTTACCACTTTTATAAACATTTATTTCTTATGTTTGCCTTATAACTTAAAATTTTACATTATGAAAAAAACACAAAAACTAATGCTTGTTGTCCTTTTTGGGCTAACTTTTACTTTGCAAGCACAGGAAAAAAGGTCAATTGCTAATCTTCAAATAGGAATTGGTGGAACAGTCGAAGGAACAAGCGTTAAAACGCCAGCCGTTTATGGAAGTTATGAATACTTTCTTTGGGACAACCTTTCTGTAGGAGGGCTTATTGGCTATTCTACTTTAAACATTAAAATTGAAAATGCCTTTGGAGATGATATAGACAACGATACTTCTAATTTAGTTGCTGGAGGATTGATGAACTACTATTTCTACCAAAATGAAAAACTTGAATTTTATAGTCATGTAGCTTTGGGTTACGCTAGCGGATTAACCGCAAGTTTATTCTATGAATTTGGAGCAGGTGGTCGATATAAATTATCAGATTCTTTGTACCTAAATTCAGAAATAGGTATTGGACTTTCCCTACTTAAACTTGGCGTAACATTTCAACTATAAAATTTAATTAAACTATTTAAAACTTTAAAAAATGAAAAAACAATTCTTAATTATTATCTGTTCATTAGCATTTACATTAAATGCTTGTAGTCAAAAATTAACAAAATCAGAGGCTCTTAAAATTATTAAGGCTAATAATATTACCCAGGACTGTTATTGTGAAATTAATATTTCAACAAGAAGTACTTGGAAATCTTATAAGGAAGATGTAAAGGTTATTAAAGTTTTAGAAAGAGAAGGAATTATAACAAGTTCTAGTTATAAAGACCGATTATCACAATTGGACAGAACTGGTCATACTGTTGTCAAAATACACCCATTAGAAAGAGCCACTTACGAATTTGGTTTTGAAAAAAGACCTATGGGTTTTGGCGGGGAAAAAGCAAAGGTTTTATATTCAAAAGCAAGTATAAGTAAAGTATTAGGTATTTCATTATCTAATAATGATAAAGAAGCAAAAGTCTTGATAGAGATTCAGTATGACCCTTCTCCTTTTGCTGGACTGGTAGGACGAAAATCTTTTCCTAGTCAGTGTCATAAAAAACGAGTTGAGGAGAAAGAAATTACCTTAATTAAATATGATACAGGTTGGAGAATTAAAAAATAATAGTTTTTGAAATATCATTATTGCTATCGTTCTAATGTCCTTTAGAAAAAAAATGTCCTAAATCGTTTCTCACTTTTAGGACATTTTTTAATCTCGATTACGTAAGTCGAACTGCGTTTTCTTTTAGCGAAATCGATGTGCGAAACGTTAAATTCATTTTTTATGAATTTTGCAGGATTGCAATATGACATTCACAATGTTCTTTTCATATTGCCATCCTGCTAGGGACATCCCTAGAACCCTTGGAAAGCAATCAAAAAAAGAGGCGTTTTAATGACCTCTTTTTCTTGTTCTTTCACGTCCTTTGGACTGTTGTTTTTCTTGATTTTGTTGGTGCTGACGAATACGCTTTAAAGCATTTAAGCGTTTGTTCTGCGTGAGGTTTTTGTTTAATTCTTGGAGAATACTTTTATCATATCCCAACGTTTTAAAACGAAATTTACGTCTTAATTTTACACCAACAATAGTATTGTTGCGTGAGTAGAGTTCAATTTTTTTGAATTGTAATTTTTTATAAAAATCTTTTTCTGAAGAAGCAGTTTTATAAGTGTTTTCCAATATAGCAATCAACTGTTTTTTATTAGAAACTAAACCACGAAGTTCTAGCTGCTTTTCAGCTTCTTTGGTAACTGTTTTTTTTTTGAAGGATTGTGGTTGATAGCAGATAGCTCCAATTCTGGAAAATCTTTTTTTTGAAATATTTCCATAGGAATTTTGACTTTTTCTTTAAAATCATCACGAGAGATACGCACAGACTTCCCTGTTTTATATGCTACTCCAGATAATAGTATATGAAGGTGTATATGATCTTTTTCTTTTTTATGAGCAGTAACCAAAGCTACTGATAAAGGCGAACGTAACTTTAAATACTGTCTGGCAATTTTCTTTAGTTTAGTATTATCTAAATCCTTTGCATTTTCTTTTTTAAACGAAAGTATCTCCATAAAGAGTTTTACATTATTCTTCCTTGGGTTTACTCTGTATTGTTCGTTTTCTAAAAACTGTCTAGAAATCTCGGCATTGCTTACCTCTTTTCCTTTAATAAATCTTGTTAGTACAAAACTATCATCTTGTTCCGCTTCTCGAAGCACATAATCAACCACCGTTTTAAAGGCTTTGTTGTGCTTGTAACTTTTGGACTTGATAATCATAGTGTTTCTTGTATTACGTTCTCTAAAGCCATGATATATGCCTCTAATCGATTAATTTTTTCAGAATCAACAGCATTATAATCTAGTAATTCACGTAAATATTCAGCAATCAAAAACAATTGTTGTTCTATAAGGGCAGTATTTACTTGTTTAGCTGGTATTGACTCCCCTTTCAAATGCTGAATGACTAAATCATAGATATAAGAAGATATTTTTTGTCCTTTGGCTAATCTCGATTTTAAGACAAGAACATCCTCTTTAGAAAATGAGATTTGAAACACAGGAAATTTTTGTCGTTGCCTACGTTTTAAAGCCGTATTATAAGCCCTCCAATAATCCTTTTTAGCACTAATAATAGCTTCTTCACTGGGTGATCCCCCGTCAAAGAGTTTATCTAAATAGTCGTGTACAGAGGTAAATCTAATCGGTCTCATCAGCGATGGCGTTTGGAAACATTTCTTGGAGAGGCAACAATTGAATTTTTTGAGACGCTTGTGTTACTTCATTGGTATAAGGAGGTAATTCAGACAACTCACGGAGTCTTTTAACCTTATAGTATGGTTTTAGCCTTGCAAAGACGCTACGCATTTTTGAGACTAAAACAAGTGCCCTATTCGTTGGTAAACTCATAATTTCATCGGCAGTCAATACCGAACGATTTTTCAGTTTATCATTGTCCTGTTTGTCAACAAATTCATATTTACCAATCGTGCGTTCCAGAGCGGTTGCAGTTTGTAAGTCAGCAGATAAATAGATTTTGGTACGTAAGTTAGAAATTACAGCTTCAGCACGTTTTTGATACTTTGCGGTTAATTGACTTTGGGCATTTTGGCAGACACACATCAAGGCTCCACGATATTTTCGAATGTTACTGGCGATGATATCTAATGAACCAATACTCAAAATTGGGGTTTCATCCAAATGAAAAAAAACATCTTCCATCTCTGGGGCCGGTAACTCCTCAAAGAAATTCTCAAAATACTGGGATAAGAAAATACTGGTAATTTTAGAATAGTACCTCATTTTTGCTGTACTAGAATGCAAATACAACGCAGTCAGTTCGTTTCTAATACTATCAAAATCTCCAATCGTATCCGAAGAAGTAATCTCGGCGATGTTTTCATCTAACGCAAAGATTTGCACAGCACTTTGTGCTGTAGAAACAATACTTGAAAAGGTATTTGTTGATTGAGAACTTATGGAAGTATATTTTACAAAAAGTCCCTCATCAGCATACTTTGCAAAAAGATGGTCTACTAAAGTTTTAGAATCTTTAGATTGTAATACATCTAGTAAATAGGCAACATTGGTTAAGGTTTGGTATTGAATCTCTTGAGTTTTTAATATGCTAATCAAAACATAGAGAACTTCAATGGCTTTGGTGTTCCAAAAAGAATCCGCTTCGCGCTCATTTGCACCAATGGTTACCAAATTGGTCGCCAATTGGGTAATCTGACTTTTGGTATTTGCTCTTAACATCGGATTGAAACGCAACGAGGTTTTTGGAGAGGTAAAATCCAATTGAAGAATTCTATATAATTTCTGTAATAGCGCCCCACTTGTTTTGAAAAACAATTCTTTCGAAGGATCATGTATAATTTGGCTTCCACAGACGGTTAGAATGCTTCTGATGACCACATTTACTGTTTTACCACTTCCTGTCTCACCATTGACTAAAACGCCTTGCATTGAGAGTTTTGGGCTTATGGATTTTCCATTAATATTAAAGCCTTTGTTTCGTTTGGAAAGGATTTTTCGCTCTGGCATAAAAGCACCTTTGAGACGATGCTTATTGGGATCTAAATATGCAACTAAATCTTCTAAAGAATTGACTAATAGTTCAAATCCGTTTTCTAATATGGGTTGTATCTTATTTTTCATTTTTTTATAGATATTAAGTTTTTATAATTCAGTGCTCATTATGAGCTTATATGTAGTTTTTAAGTAAATTATTGAGTGCTGTAATACTTACTTCTAGTATTCTTCCTAATAGGTACAAGGAGTTTAAAAATAGTTTCCAAAACAAACGAAACAATGCACTAAACAGTCGTATAAACAAATTATCTCTCATAGCCTAAAGGTGAATGTTGTTATCGATACCAATATGAATTCGAAGACCTGATGCTTTGAACAACTCCTTATACACTTCAATCATTTTTTCAAACAAACGATTATTCAACCTGTTGTCAGGGTAATAAATAAGATATAGATGAACTCCATCAAGACTTGGAATCGTCAATTGTGCCTGTAGGCTTTCTATCACTTTTTTAGGGTGTGTAATTAACAATCTTTGTTGCTGTGGTTGGTATACGTTAAACAGGTCTGATGCTTCCAATAGGTCGCTATACAACAACACTACCTTATCTGTAGTATTGGATTGCTGCACTCTTTCTAATTGTCTTACTAATGGTTTTAGAATACTAGAACTTGAATGTGTTTCCTCCGTATTAGTTTCTTGGAGTAAGGTATCAATCTGACTAAAAAAATGTTGGACCCTCATTTTTTGTTCGAGAGAATTTCCAAAAGGATCAGCTTCTGGAAGTTCTGCATAGAACGAAGCACTTATATTGGTATCTGTGATTTTTTGCAAATAGAAAGAACGTCTTCCATCTTTGTATTGATAGCCCTCTAAAAAGGATTTAATATGGATAAGCTTTGGCTTGGGAACTAAAGCATCTGTTTTATCTATCAATACAGACAGTGAGATGGATTTTTGGGCACGGTTTGTACAGCCCCAAATACTTATTATTGCGAATACTAGAATAATTATCTTACTTTTCATGATTTGGAAATGTTTGGTTGATATTTTGATAGTTCAATTTGAGTTTTGGGAGGTCTTTCTCTATATCTCCTGTAAATAAAATGCTACAAGCTCCATTGGTTTTTAAATAGAGTTCCATTTTAAAGAGTTCGAAACATCCTTGCATTCGAGTAACAATATCATCTTCTGTTTGTTTGCCTAATAACAAGACTTGATATCGGTCTGTTAGCTTTTCTCGTAGCGTGGGATTTAATGCAGCTTTTTGCTTACATAGGACTTCCCTTTCTTTTTCCAAAGTATTCAACTCTTTGACATCGTTTTGATACTTTTTATATGCTAAAAGTGTTTCTTGACTGGGTTTAAAAGCCAAAATGATCCAAGAACTAATGGTATATGCAAATGCATTCACCAAGGTAAATATGAGCGGGTTGGTATTGTAAATTTTTGCAACTTCTGGGTTAAGCGTGACCATATACTGAATCCTCATCTGAGAGAAATAGTAGAAGACCAATATGATGGGTAATAAGAATAGAAAGAATAATAGAAGTTCTCTTTTAGGATTGTTATTTCCATATCTCTTTATTTTTCCAGGTACAAAATGGGCGTACCAATAGACACAGATTCCTGTTAGCAATGCTATTCCAAAACTAGAAATTTTTGAACTTCCCAAACTTGCAAGTGCATCAAAATTACTGATAAGTTCCATTCCTGAAATGCTTATTAAAATAGGTATAAAGAAATAAAACCACTTGTTCACTTTGGGTTTATGCTTCTTGGCACTCTGGTCAAACTTTCCTTTTACAGGAGCTATTTTCACATCTACTTGTTCGATTTTTCTATGAAGTTCCTCCAATTCATCGTTAGTGTCTGCGATGTGAGATTGTCCTCGAAGTTTTTGGACATTTCCTATTAATTTAGTATTGGTATAATCGACAAGATGTTGGTAGTCGGATAGTAAGGAGCCAATGAAGTCCCTGATTTTTGCAGTTTCTGGTATTTTTTTAAAATCTAGTACTGAAAGTTTCACAGCTGTTTTTTGATGTGCTGCTCTGTAAGAGATATCCTTAGTTGGGATATATTCTGACAATTCGGTATCGATTAATCTTGAAAAATCTTTTTCCGGTGTTTGTTTCTTAAATGGATTCATCTTTTTTTATTTTTGAGTTGTACATTGAGTTATTTCTAATTTTCCAGTTGGCTTTTAACTGGAAATACTGTCGGATTGCTTGTAGAATTTTTGCTTTCATTTTGTTTAAGATTTAGATTGTATTTTAAGGAGAGTAAAGCCTCTTAACAGAGAATTTCATCTCTAAACATACAAGCCAATGACTGGACTTGTTAAAGAATTAGAAAATAGAACGCTTACTTCTGTTGAGAATGTAAAGCGTACTATTTTCTAATTTTTATGAGGCTATTGTGCCATCTTTTTTTGTGTAAACAGTTCCTTCTTTTGAAATAAATATAGTTGCGTAGGAATCGTAGGTTTCTTCAAAACATTCTTGTTTGATTTTTACAATTTCTTTGTAAGAAATTCCAAATAATCTTAAGGCATATTTTTTCAAATGATGGTTGTTGAAATTATCCTGGTAAGACTTTATCTGGAGATAGAGTTTTCTTTTCCCATCCTCATTTAATTTTCCTTCTTTGTATTGATGTATAGGATTTAAAAAATTATCAAGATTGATAATCGCATCTTTGATGTAGAAAAAATCGTGAACCTGTTCGCAAAGACCTAAAAATTGTACACTCATTCCTTTGTTATGAACTAGGTACTCTGAAACCACTTTTTTACGAACCGCAGACTTTAAATCATAAAAATTAAATCCTATATCTGTAATTGCTTTTTTAAGTTCTTTATTTTCTATTGTTATAAGTTTTTCAAATTTTAACTCACAAGGATGTTCAAAGTCTAATTGGGTTTTAAGTTTTGCGGTTAATTCTTGATATCTACTCTTTAATTCTAGGATGAACTTCCCATTTTTTTTATAGAATAATTCAGCATACTTCTTGAATTCAGGATGTAATTCTTTTTTTAAATTTCTCATAATTATTAGGTTTTAGTGTTATTAATTTTTGGTGTTCTTAAAACGTTGTTTTAGAATTTGCAAATAGAAAAGCAACCCCCATTATGGGGATGTTTTGTTTATTAATTTGGAAGTTGAGATAAAATCCACTTGAAACTACTATTGTCTGGCTTGTAGTTTAATACCCTACCAGCAATTTGTTCTATTTTCAAACGAAGTTTAGCTTTAACATCTTCAGAAGAGTGTTGCTGAAAAATTAATAGTTTGCAATAGCATCGAGCAAAATGCATTTTTGTGTCCTTAATTGGAAAGTTATTGTCGTATGCAACAGCTACCATATCAGAATAGCAGTCATTAGCATAAGAAAGGATTTCTAAATCTTTAACATCTGTATCTTTAATGTTTAGGATGTAGTACTTTCCTTTAATGTAGTGGTAAAAAACTTGGTTTTTGATGCTTAAGGAATCTGCATCAATTTGGAGTAGTTTCTCAAAACCATCTTGACGAAATGATTGGGTTTTGATGAGTTCTTTTATCGCGTTTAAAACTTGATAATTTTCTTTGTTTTTTTGGTCTTGCTGACCATTTTTAAAATGCTTCATTTTTTTAGCCTTTAGAGTTAATAAATATTAATTTCTAAAGCCACTTTTTTCGATGCACCGACTTCTGGACAACTTACTAAATATAAGTACAATCGTATCCAGCCTTAAAGTTGCTTAAACAACTATAAGTGTTAGTCGATTTATCTTAATTTGGCTTTAAGATAATCGACCCCATCATTAATTTGATGGGTTTTTCATTACGAGAATGAAATTCGAATAACTTTAGTAAATCTACATATATGACTAATTAACAGGCGGTTATATTGAAGGAAATAGGAGGTCTTATTTCCAGAAATTGTTGAAAACAGTGGAAATTATAGGGTAAATTTCTAAAATGCTGAATTCAGCATTTTTTTTACTACATTTATGAGAGAAAAAGAATAAGGTATGAACGAGTCAGATCAATTTGAAGAACCAAAAGGTTTTAAGAGATTTCCAATTTTTTTTAAGGTAGAAAATATCGATGAAATCCCTCTTAATGAAATTGCAAATCAATCAAGCCGTTTTGCAGATGAGTTTAGTTTAACCGCAAACGTTATCGGTACAAAAAAGGGATTAAAACCACATTTCACAAAATGTGCTTTTTCATATAGAACTATCAATTCAATTATTTGTTATATTTTTTTTAATTTTCAATCTATTACAAAAGAATCCGTTACAAAAACGCCTTCAGAGATTCAAAATAAATTGGCAGATTTAATGAATATTTTAAATGAAGTGGAGGAGTTTTTGATTCGTAATAATGAAATTAAAATACAGGAAGTAATAAATAAAAACATACTATTATTCCGAAGTCTTCATCAGCAGAAATATAAAAACTTTTTATTAAAAGACTGGGAAATTGAAATTGTTTCAAAAAGCAAAAAATGGTCAATTGATAAAATGGAACCACTGAAATTAGTTAAGGACAAAAGTGATTCAAATGATGATGGAGTAAACACTTTCAATGCACAACAAGTTGTAATAAATACTAATAGAGTTACCATTACCTCTGAACTCGTAAAAATATTCAAAAAAATCCCCCCAAAACAAAGGAAAGTTTATTCAATTCTATTAATGATCACACTCCCCTTTATCGTGCTTTATTTTAGTTCATTTAAAGACAATAATGATAAAATTTGTTGCTCAAATAAATTAAAAGTAATTAACCAATATATTACTGATTTACAAGATGAAAAGTTCTCATATTTTTCCAAAGATTACTTCAATAAAATGACAACCCAATTACAAGAACAATCTTGTACTGATTGTAATTTAAAAGAAAGGCTAATCATTCTTAAAAATTCAATGTATAAACTGGCGTTCAAACTTAATGCAATTGAAGGAGAACAAAGAAATATTGAAAAAAGTAATTTTACAGTACTCTCAAAATCAAATATTAAATTACAAATAGCCCTACATGATGTACTTTCTTATATGTGTCAAAACGATATTTGTACTGATAATGAAATGGCTGAAATTCAAAAAAATCAAAATCAATTATATGAACTAAAAAAAGACTTTTAATTATGAAAAAGAAAGTAAACAAAAAAGTACTCATCTACTTTATATCAATAGGCTTATTGTATTTGATAATATATTCGTGTGGTTCTTTAAATAATAATAATACATTTAAGGTAAATGGAGGATCCAAAGTAGATAATAGAAATGGGGTTATTATTGTAGGAGATAGTAATAAGGTCGAACTAAAAGTAATAAAAATTATAAATAATTTGGAACTTAAAACTCAAACCCAAATTATTAATAATATTCATAATTATCGAGACAGTATAAGCAACATAAAACAATTTAGGGACTCTATATTAAGTAAAATAAAAAATTTAGAAAACAAGTATCTTCTCACATCTAAAAGAAAGGATAAGAAACAAATTTTAGAACAAAAGCAAAAACAACAAAAACTTCTTAATACAACTAATAAAAGAGAAAAGGTTTACAAAGCTGTAAAAAATAGTTTGGAAAAACTCTTAAAAGAAAATTCTAAAGAGGAAAAGAAAGAAGAACCTAAAAGAGTTATATATCCTAAAACTGCAATTGAATTTATTAATGCAATTGACCATAATACTAGAATAATCCTAACAGAGTCTGAATACGACATATCCCCAAATAAGCTTCAAGGAAAGGGGGTGTCTTTTTCTGGTTACATTTCAGACAAAAAAAATCTAGAAATTGTTGGAGATAATATAGATACAGTTCATATTTTTTCAAACGCTATTAATGATCCTGTTTTGATTTTTCTAAATATGAACAACCTTACGCTGAAAAACTTGAAAATAGGACATTCAGGAATATTTGACACTAATAGTAGTGGTTGTGGTATCGATGGAGATGTTTTAGAATTTCACCGGTCAAATAATGTTGTTATGGATTCTACATACCTATATGGTTGCGGGACTAAAGGAATAGATTATTATTACGGGAGCAATCTTCTTGTTAAAAATTCTATCATATATGATTGTACAAATGGAATTTTCGCAATGAATAGTGTTCAGAATATTAGCTTTGAAAATTGTATTTTCAAAAATAATAAACTGACCAGTGCCTCTTTTTTCTCCATTTCTAATTCCGATGTCAGTATTTTTAATTCAACCATAGAAAACAACATTATAAACCCGAACTGGGAATATATTGGAGAATCATTAGAGAATCCTATTAATAAATTTTTATTTTCAATTGATAAAAATTCAAAAATTGATGTTGTAAATACATCTATTAGAGGCAATAAAATAGACTATATAGCAAATACTGATGAAAGAATTAAATTAAAAAATATTATTTACGGTTTTCCCAATAATATATTTCGAAAAAGTTTATATCCTTCTAAAAATTAAAAGTCTAATTTAATCTGTAAAGTTATTAAAAGCTTTTTTTTAACTCTTAAAACAAAAAAAGACAGCTAAATCCAGCTATCTCTTTGCATTTGCTTTCTCTCTTGTTCTTGTCGGATTTGTTCGATTCTAACGTTATCAGGAATACGTTCATCTGCACTGTACTTTCTTTTGTCAATTTCTTTAGTAGAAGGTAAATTTTGCTTTGTAATGAAGGTGGTTTTTACGTTTTTATAGGTATTTATTTCATTGGTTTGAAGGATGGGTTAGTAATAAATGCGTTTGGCTAATTTTCGGTGTTGAGGGTTGGATAAGCTTTATCATCGGTTACTTTAATCAGTAAAAGGTTTAAAAGTTTCTCAATCGCTTTGGTAACACTTCTACTAGAAACACCAGCCATTTCAAATTGAGAAAGTGAGATCCAATCAAAACTCTTGTAATTCCCTTCTCGATCTCGCCATCCCAGAGTATTTCGAATAATTTTTAAGTACAACCGAACAGCAAATGAAGAAAGTTCTTTCATTTTCTAATCCAAAAAGACATTTAGAATTGGGGTTGTTCCTTTAATACTCATTGTCTTCTATTTGGGTAACGGGTAATTCACTTGTGTAACTTGATAAGATTTGAAATTCCGTTTCAGGGAGATGAAACATTTGTAAAAACCATTCTCCATTATTTGTAACCTTGATATTTCCTACTCTGTGGTGTAAAATCTTTTCTTGTTTTCCATCTTGGATTATTTTACGATTAACAATGTTGTAAAATTGTGCCATTTGATCATGTATGTTTAAATACTTTAATCTTAGGTATTTTCATACCAAAATGATGAAATGTTTGCTTTCTTTATCGCAGTTTTGCGACATGGATGTCCTCTACTATATCTTTTACGACAACCTGTATTTAAAAAGGATAATAATTTATATGAAAAAACTCCAACAATTCCATGTTGGAGTATTCAAGTTATTTAATTTTCAGTTTCTTTCGATTTCTTCTACTATCCCAGACCGTAAGCACTTCAATTGAAGATTTGGTAATTCTATACACCAATTGATAGTGTTTTACAGTACGAATTCGAATTCCATCCAATTCTGTTTTCATTCCAGCTTCAGGGAAAATTGCTGTTAAGTTCATCACTTCATTAAAAAGGCTCTCTAATTTTTTTGGGTAGGAAATAGATTGATTTTTATGAATCCAATATTCATAAATTGCCATTTTATCTTTTAATGCTCTAAGAGTCCATCTGATTTCTCTTGTAGCCATTTTGATATGATGTTTTCTGATTTCTCTTGATTATAGATATTACCAGTATCCGCATCTTTTATACCTTCCTCAACAAAGACTTTTTCTTCTGAAGAAAATTGGTACACTTTTTCCAATTCTGATTCTGTAGAAATCAAACTTAAAATACTGCTTAAAATTTCAGGGTCATCAATGGAGTTCACCTTGCCTATAATTATTTCTTTAATGCTCATAATTGTTGTGTTACATTCAAATTTACAAATTTTATTGTTATTATTTACTACTTATAGTGAGTATATCATTGATTTGAACAAGCGTAAATAGGAAATTACTCCTCCAAATAATAATGCGTCAACATGAGTGCAAAAGCATCAAACAACCCCATCTGATAATGTTCAGCCATCCAAGGAAGCCGTTTGTGAGGTGCTTTCTCTTTTAGTTCTGGATACCAACTCAATACCATCATTGCAATTTCATATTTCGTTTTTGCTTGAAATGACAAAAAGGTTTGTTTGATTTGAGAACGAGAATAGCTTTTCAATTGCAAGTTTTTAGCACGAGCTAATTGCAAAATAGCATCAATAATCCGTTTTTGACGATTGGAGATTTTTCGAGATTTATAATCCAATAGTAAAACAATGTCAGGTTTGCAGTATTCAAACAACCATTTCACTTTTTTCATGTATTTATAATGAGAAATAGGTTGTACTTTTTTAATTCCATAGTCTAAAATTTCTTTGGGGCCTTCACAGATGACAAAACCCACCCCAAAGGTATTGGGATACATCGCTAAGGTAATCCGTTGTTGCCTATTCGCTGTCATGCTCTTTTTCACTCACATCTTGTAAACATCCAATGTTGTTCAACACCTCATACAACGCAAGAATCCTTTTCTTGAGTTTGGGAGTCGCCATCTCATCTTCCAACTGACTAATCAAAGAGGTGGTTTTGCTAGAAACTGCATCAATCACACCAAGCAGACTATATTTGAACAGTTTTTTCAATGGTGTTTTTGTAATAATGTGATACGCTATGATCACACGAGCAGGAGGTTGCTTCTTACCCGTTTCATATTTGGATAGGTTTGAAAAATCCATGTCCAAAAGATAGGCCATATCTTGAAGGGTTAAGCTGGCACTACGTCGTGCTTGTTTTAAGTAATTGATAATATACATAATTGCTATAAAAGTCATAGGGGTTAATCTCTCCTATGACTTTTAGTATACTAGCTCTAGAAATTATTATCTTGGAGTTACGCTTTTTGGTACCGGAGTACCAAAAAAAATCGCTCTCGCCCAAAATATGTGAATGAAGTGTGCATAAGGTTGTCGATGATTATCCGCTGGAGTCTTTCTTAGTTTTCTGCAAAATAGCTTGATACCTTTGTGCATCTGTCTGCCGAACATACCTTCCCTCTTTTGCTATTGTATTTCTTTTTGTCTGTGTTTGTTTTGTATCAGGTGGATAAATACTCAAGTCATTCAACTTCTTTACACAGGTCTTTCTTTTTAATGCTCTATACAAAGGAGAATATGCGTAATAAATACGTTTCTTTCCTCGTCTGTCTTTTGGATGCCTTAACTCCTGATTCTTATTATCTAATGCAACGATTAAATTTTTATAAACCAAAACAGCAATTGCCAGAGATATGGATTTATGGGTTAATCGTGTTTTTTTAGAAAAAAACGAAATACTAATCCAATCTTTGCTTTTGCGTTGCTTTGTTTTTGGGTTTACCCAACCTAACGTTTGACGAATGACCACCAGCAACACTTTTAACTGGGTTTGGTTCAAATAGGGTAGGTGTTCATCGAAAATTTCATTAGGAACTTGTGTGGACTGATGATAATAGGGCATATAAAAAAGTATCCTAGAGAACCTTTAGATATAAAAGTCTTGCTTTTTGGTAATTAGGCAACCAATGCATTTAAGGGATGCTTGCGTATTTGTCCTCGAAGATGCTCTGCACTTGCAGATATACTTTGTCATTTTAAACATAGACAGCGTTTCCTATTCTTTTAATATTTATTTTTTTATCATATATTATGTTAGTCATTTAAAATAACCTAATAATCAACTATCTAGCAATGAATTTATAAATATCAGGGAATCGTCTTTTTGAATACTCTGGAATGTTTTCAGAGTACTTTTCTACAGCATAGCTATCATGACTTACCTTACTTAAACTAAACAGATTTGTAGGTGTTTTTAAATGGTAAGAATTATCAATCAATAAAATATAGTCAAATATGTTGTAATATAAGTTTAGATTACGATATCCTTCTTTCCACTTATATTCTATCGTATTATTAGGTACAAAGTGACCTTGGTTTACTGTTCTAATACTAACCCTTTCTTTCGCTAACTCTATATCATCTAAGCAGTAGAAATGAAGATGTACTTGATACCCTTTTTCAATAGCTGTAATTACATAATCTATTGGATGATTATCAAAATTGGTTTCATAACAGAAATCTTCCCTATTAGAAAAAGCTCCATAAATGGAGCTTTCAAATTCTTTTGTTGTTTTATTTTTAGCAAACATATCTTTTAATTCACTATCAGGTAGTGAGTGATATATCTCTAAATATCGTTTGTCATAATCAAAAGGTTTAATACCTTGTATATAAGTTTTCGAGAAGGTAGATTTTCCCGAACCATTACAACCAGCAACAATAATTAGAGTAGGTGTGTGCAAGCTAAATATGCTTTTTGAGCAGGGCTTAATACCACTGCTTTTGGAGATGAATTCTTTTGTTTAAGACGTTCGTAAAGTTCTACCTGAGGACGAACTTCTGATTCTAATATTTCTTGAGCTTTTTTTGATTGCTCTTCAAAAGAAACAATATGTATATTTTTCATGGGTAAAAATTTAAATAATTATTTTAAAATCAATTCTTTAGCTTGATTATATCATATATAATTAAATACAGAAAAGACTAATTTAAAATAAGATTAATAATACTTAGGAAACAATTCATTTACGAACTGTTCTAAGTATTATTAAGACACAAATATAATAAAAATATTATAAGTGAATTATATCTTTACCTAGACTTTAACTAATCGGATGCAAACTTTCAATCATTTCGCACTGATTTTCAAGATCTTTCTGTTGATGAAATGTAACAAAAGTTCGTTTCTTATTTATAAAAGTTTTGCTTTTTGGTATTTAGGTAACCAATGCATTTAAGGGGTGCTTGCGTATTTGTGCTCGAAGATGCTCTGCACTTGCCGACAAGTAAATGGTCGTGGTTTTGATATCACTATGTCCCATCATTTTAGAGAGACTGTAAATATCACAGCCTCCCTCTAGCATCAAGGTAGCAAAGGTGTGTCTCAACTTATGAATCGTAAAGGAAATTCCAGAAGCTTCTTTTAATTTGTTGGTCAATAATTTCAATCCTGAGTTGGTAAATCCTTGGTTGAGATTCAAACTGGTGAAAAATTCTGGACAGGTTTTACCACTTTTCTTTCGCTCCATGAGATAGCGATTCAAGCTTTTTGCCAAATTGGTATCCATAGGAATGATGCGATCTTTATTACCTTTTCCCATTCGTATAAAAATACTCAAGTTTTCAATATCCACATCTGCCAACTTCAAATGCAATACTTCACTCTTTCGAAGCCCTGCAAATAAAAACAAGGAGAAAATAGCATGGTTTCGATATTTCAGGTATTTCTGAGTGTATGGATAATTATAGGCGATTTCTAACAATCGCAATGCTTCCTCTTTTCTTATTTTTTTAGGGAGCGATTTCTCTAATTTTGGTAATTCAAAATCTTTTAGATAATTGGTCTCTAAATGATTGTTTTTAACACACCACCGAAAGAACACAATCAACGTCATGTAATAGGTTCTGTAGGTGCTGATTTTCCAACCCTTATCTCTTCTTCCGTGTAAGAAGAAGCTTTGTACCGTTTTATCTGAAACGTCGCTGACAAGGGTGATTTTGGAAGCTTTGGCGAAGTAAGAGATTTTCTCTCGATAGCGGCATTCTGTTTCTTTTGACACACCTCTCATATATCTGGCGTAATGGCAAAAATCTTCTAATAAAAATTCAATGGTCATAGTAGTTTGAAGGTATCGATTACTTGTACAAGAGAATTTGTGAGTTGTCTAGAGACTTATATTTTAGGGACGGGGTCCAATAAGGCTATTTTTTAACCCCTTAATCTCTCTAAAACGTTGAGAAATAAGGGGATTTTGTGCGCGTGCTAGGACTTGAACCTAGGACCTCGTCATTATCAGGAATGGTGTCCAATCCAAAATGCGCTATTTTATTGTCGTATAAGGGTTTTAGATGAATTGGCTTAGAAAAAATATATTTTTCATTGAACCCCGTCAGCAACCCTTTTTGGTTTCTTTTGTACAAGAAATGGATACATTAATGAAATCATCTTGAAAAAGAATGATTCTTAAATTTATTAATATATCGACTTCCGAAGTTTAGCAGAATCAAGAATATTGCACAAATTCTTTTACAACAGACTATCAATATTTGAACGGGCATCTTCTGTTTGAATAGATCGTAAATAACGCTCTGTCATTTGAGTCGTTGAGTGTCCTAATAAGTTTTTAATACTGATGATGGTTGTGCCTTGGATTGCCAGATTACAAGCAAACGTATGTCTAAATTGATGCAAATGAAAGTTCACTCCAGATAATCGTTTGTATTTTTTAACCCAATACTTCATTCCTTGTCGGGTTAAAGGTGTATTTCTTTTGATAGAAACAAATAAATATTCAGAAGTTATATGTCTTACTACTCGTGTTTTAAGATAAAGTTTTAAGGCGGATTGTAGGGAATAATGAAGCGGAATGTATCTGCTTTTTTTGGACTTGGAGGTATCACCATTGATGAATAAAGTTTTTTCCATAAAATCCACGTCTTGGACTCGGAGTCCTAATAACTCTCCCTTGCGAATTCCTGAATATTCAAGCGTCTTAATGATTGCTATATCTCTTTTAAGCTGCTCATCATTTTCCATATTATAATAAGCAATAGCACCTACAATTTTAGAGACTTGAGCATTACTTAATGCTTTTGCATCGTTATATCTAGGATTAGGTGGTTTGATGATTTTGGCGGTCAATGAATCTTTTTCAATGAGATCATTTATTTCTAACCAGTTGAAAAATACATTGAGTTTGTTGAAATAAGTTCTAATGGTGGATACTTTAATTTCCATATCATTTCTTTTCGCCCTTTTTCCTAATCTTTTGAAGAACTCATGCACTAAATAGGGATGTAAATCCATTGGAGTTTTGATTTCAGGCATTACTTTTAAAAAGTTTTTCATCACGTCTCGGTAACTATTCATCGTATGTGAACTCAATCGTTTTGTGTATTCACATTCTGATAAATATTGGTCAAAACAATCTTTGATATTGCTAGTAGATGTAATCATACCTCTATCTAAACAGATGGCATCTAAATCTCTAGTCCTGCTTTTTGGTATCAAAAAAAGATACCAATTGGCATTACTCCAAAAAAGAAAAGGGTTTGATTAGAATGATGGTTATGACACAACGATTTCATCCCTATATTTCTTATTTCGCACACACCGATTTTCGCAATCAAAAAGATGTTTTTGGTATCTATCAGCACGACCGCTATGTGGGAATGTATTTGCTAGGTAAGACAGGCGCTGGGAAAACAAACGTTTTGGAAATATTACTTCATCAAGATATTCTGCATTCTAGAGGGCTAGCACTCTTTGATGTGAGTGGCGATTTGGTCAAAAAAGTGTACCAAAGTATTCCCAAAAGTCGCGAGAAAGATTGTGTGTATTTGGATACTTCCAATCCAAATTTGACATGGGGATACAATCCCCTTCGAAGGGTCGCCTATCAACATCGACATTTAATTGCTTCTCACATCATCGAGACCTTTCAAAAAATTTGGGGACAGCAGGCCTGGGGAATGAGGCTAGAATTTATTTTGAGAAATTTATTTTTAACCCTCCTTGATCAGCCAAAAGCTACGTTTTCAGACGTCACACGACTGCTTGTAGATGAGCATTTTCGATTGCAATGCCAGCAGTATATTATAACCAAAGAAGTCAAACAATTTTGGACACATCAATTCCCTAAATATTCAAAAACAGATATTCTTCCCGTCTTAAATAAAATCGGAAGCTTTCTGGCAATTCCGATGGTTAAAAAAATACTGGTTGACAATACCCAACAACTCTCTATTCAATCGATTATCGATACTGAAAAAATCTTTTTAATTAATTTATCCAAAGGTACATTGGGTGCTGATGCAGCGCATCTCTTAGGTTCTTTGCTTTTAAATTCTTTGTCTGCAGCTGGTTTTCATCGGTCTTTAATTGAGGAAGAAAACCGAAAGCCTTTCTTTATCTATCTGGACGAATTTCACAATTTTACAACACTATCGCTTGTCAATATGTTTGCGGAACTTCGAAAATTTAAAATCGGATTTATTGTGGCACATCAATATTTAAATCAACTTCCAGTGAAAATTAAGGAAGCGGTTTTAGGGAATATCGGCACCATCATTTGCTTTAGAATTTCTTATGCAGATGCCAAGTATATGGCACAAGAATTCCATCCTGTATTCTCGGCAAATGATTTTATTGGATTAGAAAATTATCATATTTATTTAAAATTGATGATCAATGGAAAACCTTCTCGAGCTTTTTCTGCCAAGACCATCACTAAAAATTGGTTTGATGCACCAAAAGGCTGAACTCCTCTCTTTTTTGTTCTCCAGCATACTGGTCTTAAAGCAACATCGCTAAGCTGATTTTTTTTATCAGTGATGTAAAACGAACCTTAAAATTAATATCTATGAAAACAAATGCACTTTCTCCTGAATTTATGAATCCTTATGAAGTTGAAATCCACTATAAACGTCCCTTATTTTCTTCTATGCAAAAAATAGCTTCTTCATTAGAGGCATCTACTATTTTAAGAAATTATATTGATACGAATGTTTTGGATGTCAAAGAATTCTTTTGGATAATTTTACTATCTAGAGCCAATAAAATCTTAGGAATTTCTGCGATTTCTAGTGGAACTATTTCAGGAGTCCTCGTCAATTATCGAGAGATTATTCAATTAACCTTGCTTTCCAATGCTTCTCATATCATCGTGGCGCATAATCATCCTTCAGGAAAATTAGCTCCATCTGAAAATGATAGGAGAATCACTGAAAAGCTCCAAGAAGGATTGAATTTATTTGATGCTAAACTTTTAGATCATTTGATTCTAACCTCTGAATCTTATTATTCTTTTGCAGATGCAGGAAACCTGTAGTTTCCGATTACACATTTGAAAATTACGAATTCACTTCGGTGCAATTCGTAATTCTTATTTACCAACCATTTACTGACCAAATTATATATGCCCAAAACCCCTATTTCCTATTATGGAGGAAAACAAAATATGGTGTCTACCATCCTTCCCCTTATCCCCAAACACCGAATTTATACAGAAGCCTTTTTTGGTGGTGGAGCTATCTTTTTTGCAAAGCCACCTTCAAAGAGTGAAGTTATAAATGACACCAATAATATGGTGGTTAATTTTTATGAAGTGGTTCAAACAGATTTTGAGTGGCTCAAAAATAGAGTAGAGGCTACTTTATTTTCAAGGGCAAGTTATAAAGTGGCATTAACAATATATCGAATGCCACATCTCTTTAGTAAACGACAGCAGAGTTGGGCATTTTATTTGGCTACCAATATGGGTTTTAGTTGTAAAATTGGCTCTTGGGGTTATGACAAGTATGGAAAACGAGTCAAAACATTTATCAATAAAAAACTAGCTTTTGATACTCAAATTCCCAAACGTTTGGAAAATACTCAAGTAGAGAACAATGATGCAATTAAAGTGATTATGAGTAGAGATGCAGAAGAAGCCTTCCATTATGTAGATCCTCCGTACTATAACAGTAATATGGGACATTATGGAGGATATACTTTAGAAGAGTATACAAACTTATTAGAAACTCTATCTAAAGTCAAAGGAAAATTCTTATTGAGTTCTTATCCTTCGGAAGTTTTAGAGCATTTCACTATAAAATATGGGTGGCATACACTCAAAATTGAAAAACCACTCTCTGCTCAAAAAGCAGTGGCTGGAAAATCAAGAGGTCGCAAAATTGAAGTTCTTACCGCTAACTATTCGCTATTAGAGAAAGAGGAACATGCTTAAAAAAGCATTAATAGGGGGGATGCTCTTTGCTGATGTAGTTGAAAAACAATCCGAAAAACTACAGGAGTTTGTTTATCCATAGTAAGGCATTACTCAATATTTTAAAATTAAATACAAACCATTAAATAAACAAAAAGATGAAAAAAATCATTAACAAAACCGTCGATCTGAATTTGATTGGCGTCAACGGAAATGCCTATGCAATTATGGGTGCATTTCAAAGACAAGCGAGAAAAGAAGATTGGACTGCTGAAGAAATTAAAGAAGTCTTAAAGGAAGCTAAAAGTGGAGATTATAACCACTTATTAGCAACCATTGAAAATCACTGTGAACCTAAAAATGAAAACAAATGAATATCAGAAAACAAAAAAGATTAATTACCTATTTATACCTTTTGATTGATAGGCTTGATCTGGAAAAAAATGAACAGATTCTTGAACAAATCAAAAAGAATCTATCTAACGAGGATGCGATTGACATGATACAGTGGTTGTATAGTGGGCATTATGAGGATAAAGGATTGTTTGTTTTTAAGAAAGATAAACTTCTTGAATTGATAAATTCTGACATCAATATTTTGCTCTATACCATTCAAATACTAGAGGATGAAATCACAAATTGTGTGTCCTACTCTCAAAGAGAAGTAACAACATTCTTTGAAAATACTCAGCATGAAATGCATTATTTGGCACATAAACCTGTGAATCAATGGGATGAATATGACACTTCCAATTATCACTCTTTGCTGTCAAAAACCAATAGGACAAAATTAGTGTATGGCATTTTTGCCAGTGATGTTCTTCCAAAAGATGTTGCTAAAGTAACGACGAGTCCTTCAGACTTTTTTGACACCAAAGAAGAAGCGGAAACTGAAATTCAAAACATCATTTTGGAGAGAAAATTTAATAGAGATGAATTAATCATCCACAAAGTGTGGTTGATAAAAGACAACGAATAACAAAAACTGAATATGAATCGGTGGCGAGTGCCACTACTAAAATTAAATAATTATGAATAAATCAAGTATTGTGGATGTCTTAATTGAAAACATCCAAACCGACCAGAATCTTCTGCAAGAGGTAGAAGTAAAAATTGAAACTGTTAAAGACGAGAAACAAGAAATTGTGAATCGCCTAAAAGAACATCGTAAAGACTTATCAGTCTTATCCAAATACGCTGATGAAGCACAACAGGAAAAAGTGAAAGCATTGGGTTTTGATGTATCAGAATCTGATTCAAATGTGAATTCTGTAAGTAGTATTGTTTTGGATTTGATCATCAAAGCCAAAAACAATCAGTTAACGAATGATGCTTTGTACGAAGGCTATGTGAAAAGTCTTCCCAAAGAGGAAGATCCTTTGAAATATAGTGCGTTTAATATCAAATGCAGAACCTTATTTAATACACAAAAGTTGATTCGAGTAAAAAGCAAAGATTCAAAATCTTCAAGAGAAGATATCATTTACTTAAATGGACGACAGGTTAAGCCTGCTGTTGAAAAAGAGGAAAATAAGGCACCAAAAAACAGCAAGAAAGATGACACATCTGATCAGAAAAAAGAACCGACAAAAAGCAATTGATTTTGCTGTTTGGCTGAATTTTAAACATCGGTTAGAAGGAAGACAGTTTGGAGCAATTCAAAGCGCTGAAGGAGATTTCTTTATTGTATCTCCTTCTCATCCTTCTTTTATCGGAGAGGAATTTGAAATTTTACCTACTGATTATTCGAATATGAGTTTTAAAGAGATTCGGAATATCTTTGTGGATATCGAACCCTTGGCTCATTTTGAACAAATCAAAGGGGTGATTTCTGTGATGGATGGAGAACTCTTACGATTTATCTTGAAATATCAAATTCCTTTAGAGAAGTTTATTCAATTTGAATTGGCTTCTCGTGGGTATGATGAAAATCATCTTTGGTGTGGTTTTGAAAAAGCTGAAGAGATTTGGTTGAAATGAAACACCTAAAACAGGTATTGATACTTACCAAAAAATCTCACAAGAATTATCTAAAGGATTTTCCAGAAGAACAACTCATTTTTCAAGAGTATGTGAATTTTGAATTAGGAAGGTTATTTGATAATAAACACGCAATTCTTTCTATTGATTTTTTATCAAAAGAAATGGCTATTGTCGTGTATGACATTAAAATTTAATAGTATTTAAGCACTCAATATTTTGAGTGTTTTTTTTAAATAATATTGTACTAAATTCTTTATTTACGAATTCTTCATCCATTTCATTTTTTTCTTTTTGTATAAATTGGCTTTAAAAGAATATGATGGAAATCATATTTAATTTGGTTTTCAAAAGGCAAAACAAATCTGCTTAGAATTAAAATGATTAATTTAAAGTATTTAATATTAGGTTATTAAATACTTTTTAGTATCTTTAAAACAAAAAAGCTTTGAAATGCCTGCATTCCCAAAACCAAAATTTGTATTCAATTTTGAATTGGATGAAGAACTCAACAATTTAAGTCTTCACAAAATCAAAAGAAAAATTCCTGAGAAAAACAATACTAATTTATTGTTTGCTTCTTGGAATATCGCCAACTTAGGTGCTCAAAATAGATGGAGAGCACACTATTCACTGTTAGCTCATATCGTAGAATGGTTTGACATTATAGCTGTTCAAGAAGTAAATAATAAATTGGAAGGAATTCGTTTTTTAGAATCAGAACTTCCCTCTTATTATAGTGTTACTTTTTCTGATACAGGAGGAAATAATGAACGCTCTGCATTTATCTATGACAGTAGAAAAGTAAAACTCTCAGAGATGATAGGAGAAATAGGAATTCCTCCCAAAGACCAACGATTTATTAAAATTAAAGGCATCACTCAAAAATTTACAGGATTTGATAGAAATCCTTTTTTATGTTCTTTTCAATGGAACAATCACATCATAGTTTTGATAACTGTACATTCTTTTTCAGGTTCTACTAAAAAGACTGATATCGAAAGAAGAGCACTAGAGGCTTATGCTATTGGAAGATATGCGGATTTAAGAAATAAATCAAAATATTCTTTTTCCAAAAATATTATTGCACTTGGAGATTTTAACATTCCAAAAATAGAAAAAGGAGATGTTGTTTATGTTGCTCTTATACAAAGAGGATTAGTTTTACCTGAGCACTCTGCAAAGGTATATTCAAATATCTCTGATGATAAAATGTTTGATCAAATAGCTTTTTTGCCTTCCATTAAATCTAAAATACAAGAACAAGGGATTTTTGATTTTGACAATGCCATATTTCCAGAACTTTGGAAAAATGAGACGAAAAAGAATTTTAAAGCCTATTTACGATATTACATATCTGATCATAGACCACTTTGGATGCAATTAAAATTTTAACGATGAACAATGTATTTAATAATATAGCATTGGCATTTTCAGGAGGGGGTTTTAGAGCTGCCAGTTATACGCTTGGCACTTTATCCTTATTTGAAAAAGCAGGATTATTAGAGAACGTTAAAGCTATTTCAAGTGTTTCAGGAGGAAGTATTACTGCTGTAAAATATGCTCAATCTCAAATTGAGGGCGCTGATTTTAAAAAGTTCTTTTTAGAATATTATACTTTTTTGAAAAAAGATGATTTAGCAGATCAAGCCATTAAAAACCTTGGAAGGTTTAGAATTTTAAAAAATACAAAATTTGAGAATAAGAAAGTAAATCCGATAAATGCATTTGCAATTGAATACAATAAATTTACCAACCAAAGAAGTTTTGTTGATTTAGATGACGCTATAGAGAATAAAAACACGCATCTTGAACGTTTGATTATCAATGCAACAGATTTTAATACTGGGCTTCCTTTTCGATTTCAAAATACAAGAGCGAATCGATATTATTTTGGTAATAAACCGTTAGATAAAAAATATAAAGATTATTATAGTCGTATAAAGTTGGGCGATGCGCTTGCTGCTTCCTCAGCCTTCCCTGGAGGATTTGAACCCATTTTATTTCCACATGATTTTACTTTGGTAGATGATGAAAAATTACAAGCTATTAGCCTTATGGATGGTGGGATAATAGATAATCAAGGGACTTCAAGTTTTTTAAGTGGTAGTGTTTTTAGTAAAAAAGTGGATTTATTTTTTATATCGGATGTTTCTTCTCCCTACATGAAAAAACTTGAACCGACGAAACGAAGTTTTGTAACCATTTTAATTGGTCTTTTATGTAGTATTCCTATGCTTGTTCTATCGATAGTAGGAGTTATTTGGACTTATCAATTAGACTCAAAAATTATATACTCATTTTTTTTCACAGTATTCGCAATTTTATTGATTATTCAAATATTAATGTTGCTGGTATCAAAAGAGGTAAAAACAATGACAGGTAGCAAATATAAATTTAGAATGTACTCTTTGAATTTGGGAGTATTTTTTTTAGACAGGATAAATTCCATGATGCATATGACTTCAGAAGTATCTCTGAAGGGCTTTAGAAGAGCTCATGCAAATGCTATCTATAAAAAATATTGGAACAAAACAGTTTCTTCTATGATTTATGAGTTGAGATGTGACAATGATGAAAATAAACCTGAAAACGAAACTTATTGGAAATTAATAAAAAAAGAACTTGGGGAGATTCCAGAAACCATGAAGTCCTTAAGTACAACTGCATCCAAATTTGAAACTACGTTATGGTTTAATGATAAATCTAATACAAAAACACCAACAGTAGATTCGCTAATTGCATGTGGTGAGGTTACAGCTTGTTTTAATTTACTCTCCCATTTAATAGTGCATAAAAAAGATGAAATTAAAGATACAACCTCACCAGAATACGAGCTATATATACTACTAAAAAAATTATGGGAGCGCTTCAAGTCAGATCCTTATCTTTTAATAAACTCTAGAAAAAATCGAAATTAAATTAAACAATATGAAAAAAATTCTATACGTTCTTACTACATTACTCATTACATCATGTGCTTCAATTCCAAAAGAATCTGTTGATTTAATGGAAATAGTCATTCTTAAGAATCAAAAAGCACATGAGTTAAATGTTGCTCTAGTTGATAAACTCTATAAAGCGAAGAAAAAAGATATTGATATTTTTATTGATGGTAAATATACTGATGATATATGGGAACAGCTTAAAGCACTGATACCAGATAGCGTAGATATTAATAAAAACATGTCATCCATTATAACAAGCTTATCAAAGCAGATTAATGCTCAGAGAAGTGAGATGAAACAAGTACTCGAAACTGCTCGTTTACAAACTCAAGAAATTATCTCAAAAGATTTTAAAATACAGAGTGAGGCTTCAAAAGAAGTAAAGGAACTCCTGATATCTGCAACTAAAATTGACGAAAATAGAGTTCAAATCCTTCAGAATTATTCGAATCAGTTTCAATTAGGTTTGGATGTTAATGAATTAGAATTGTCCATTGATGGATTTTTAAATAGTGCTGGCAATACAGGTGCGGATATTCAAAAGTTAGGACAAGAATTTTTAAAACAATTAAATCAAATAAAAAAGAAATAAAATGGGAAAAATTGATTGGGATGAGCTTGCAAAAAAAGCTCGAGAAGCAACAAATGCAAAATTTAGAGATGAAATTTCTACGCTACTTCGTTTAAATGATAATGATATCAAAAGTATTATTAGCAAATCAGAAATTGATAACGAACATTTCTTAGAAATTATAAAGATTGTAAAGGATAGAAGTTTAGCAAATAATAAAAAAGCAGAAGCTATTCAAGGCATAGATAACGGCTTAAGGGCTTTGGTAGGAATTGTAGATAAAATTATATAAGTATTCTAGCTTAATTTTTCGATAATTGGTCGTATTTAAAAAAAAAATTTTTGTGAAAAATGACACATATCATGAACTCAAATACTTTAAAAGTAATTTTCAGCTTTTTCTTGTTCGTAATTCCTATGATGATTTTCCTTGTAACTATTAATTTTTTTAAGGGACAATCAAATGAAATGGAAAAGATATTTAAAGAAAAGGATTCAATTATAGAAAATTCAATTTATTCATTTAAATCAGATATTAAGGAAATAAAACAATTAAAAGAGCAATTTGAGATAGTCAATAAAATAAAAAAACCATACCTTACAACAGCAAAGAAATACAGTTCTTATCATTATACATTTTCGATTCTATTTACTTTATTTTCCATTTTAACTGGAATTTTGAGCTTTTTAATACTTTTAAAAGGTTGGGAAAATGTCAACAGCTTTTATTTGAAATCAGCATTTTTAGTATCTTTCTTTTGGGTTTCCTTATTTGGAATATTACCTAATGTATTAGGGAACAATCAAAATATAAAAAATAACTTGGGCAAATATAATTTTTACAATGGTTTACATCTCGATATTTATTCATTAATTAATGACAACAAAGGATATATAAAGAGAGATACTAAATATTCTTTAGATAGCCTAAATTTAGAGATCTTGTCAATTACAAAAAATATAAAAGAGAATCAGGATTTATATTTTGATGTTTTTATTGATAAAGTGCCGAAAGAGATTAAACCTTTTCAATAAGTTTTTTTTAGAATTTCGTTTTATTTTTCAGCTATAAAAAAATGTACAAAAGAAATTATCATCCATTGGTAGTATTACTATATACCAGTGGAATGTTAGATATGAGACAAATTGGAGAGTTACCCAAAACTACCAAATACAATTGGAATCAATTCAAACACGAAAATTATTATGGGACAGATTGGGTTTCTTCTTATATCAATCAGTTTGAAGATATAAAAACCGTTTTTGCTTCTGCTTTTCTTTATAAGTCTTTACGGTTTTTAATAGAAACTCGAAAAGGTTATTTATCTATGTTACAGGAATTTTCTTATAACAAACAGTTACTAAAATTACACGCTGATAAAATTATTTCTTCTATTGAAAAAATGAAATCTTTAGCTAATGTAAATGTAGTTACTGCTTGTAAATATTACGGAATTTCTAAAGATTGGTATTATCGTGAGAAAGCTAAAATTGTTTGTAGTATTAGTCCGATTAAAAAATGTTATCGTCAACATCCAAATCAATTAACTGTTAATGATATTTCTGTCATTGAAAATTTAGTGACTGATCCTGCCAACTATGGCAAAACAAAAGTGACTTTGTATTATCACGCATTAAGAATCCATTTGATTTTTTGTGGCAAATCTACGTTTAACAAATATGCGTCTGCTCTTGGATATATAAAACCAAAACGATTTAAATACCCAATAAAAAAAGGTTTACGAGCTTCAAGAGTTTTTGAGTGGTTGCATGTGGATATTACAATTGTAAATACTGTAGAAGATGGTGTTCAAAAAGTAGCTTTTGTAAAAGATAATTTTTCTAAAGGAATTTTACATTATAGTTCCACTAACAGAAAAGCTGGAAGTGAGTTTATCAAAAACCTTTTTGCTGAAACATTTGCGAAATATAATTTACTAAATGCTTTAAAACCAATTAATATTTTATCTGATGGTGGAAGTGAAAATAAAGGAGAATTACTTTCTTGGATAAATACTATTCAAGCGCCACTAGTTGTTACTAAAATAACAGCACAAACCAAAGACTTCCCTTTTTCGAATTCTATGTCTGAAAGTACCCACAGTATTTATAAAACTGAATTTTTGCATGGAAAATATTCTCTCAATGAAAAAACGCATTTAAAAGATTTAGAACGTTTTGTGGAATATTATAATCATCATAGATACCCAACAGATTTATTTGGATTAACACCTCTTGAAGTCGTAAACGGTAAAATTCCTGATAAAAACTATTTTAAAGAGAAAATACAAGAAGCTAGAAAAAATAGAGTCCTCGTAAACCAACAGTTTAATGATTGTAAAATTGCTATTGGTTGTAATTCTTAATAAAGGTAATTAAAGTGTAAAATCTAAAAAAAATTTAACGAGCAAAACGAATTTTCGTTGGATTTTGAAAATAAAAAAAGGATATCCGTTTTGGAATATCCTTCTTTATGACTATGATTAAATTATCAGTTGAAATTTAATGTCTATTTCTTAAAACCTTATTATCACTGTCAATTCCAATGTTGGAACCCTATTGTCGCGGTTTAAAGTAGCGAGTGCCCGATAATTTAAGTAACCTTATTGCTTCTTAAAACCCATAAAAAAACCACTCTGAAGAGTGGCTTTTATTTTTTTATATTAATCTGGGTCGCTTGGGACTTTAAAACGATTTTTTGAGCAATTATAATAAACCCATTCTGAATTTTTAGGATAAGTTTCTACCTCTTGTAATTCACACTTCCAGTTAGGGATGTTTTCAGCTTGCTTTGGCGACAAAAATAAGGTCATCAAAATAGTATCTCCAGCTCTATCTGTAGTAAAAGTATAACTCCTGTAATCTTTGTTGAACTTGTTTTTATATTTCGTTTTTAGCTTCCGTTCAAATTCTGTTATTTCCTCTGTTCTATTAACTTCTACAACAAAGGGTTTAACAACATAGCCAATTGTTTTTTCATTACTTTTAACCTCATAACTTCCACATTGGATAGAATCGATAGTAATTTGATTGTCGCCAATACTTTTATTTGTTATTTTAGTTGTGTTACAAGATAGAACCAATACTAACACAAATAAAAGGGTTAAAGTTGTTTTTGTATTTATCATTTGTTTAGAACCTATTTATAAATTTATTGATAATTAGTACAGCGTGAACTGCTGGCATAGTAGGTGCACTTTGCGTCGAAAGTAATGTAGGTGGCGCTTGCAAAGCACCAGAACCATTAAGTATAGTACCTTGTAAACTTCCTCCATTCTCGGTATAAGCACTTCTTAATTGTAGTCCGTTTGCACCTCGTAAAACATTTTCATAATACATAGCATTATACTCGTCAACGCCTCTTGCATTTGCTGTACCTGCGCCAAACCAAGGAACATTTCGAACACCCAAATTTCTCGAATATTTATGTGCCATCTCGTGACCTAAAACGACATATCCTGGTGAACTACCTGATTTGCCACCTTGAAAAATGTTCTGACCATCATCACTAACAGAACCATTATAATAAATATTGACGTCATTTATAGTATTGCTATTAGGACTTCCTTTCTTTACAAAGTGGTCGATATTATCATTAGATAAATTAGAAACGATTTCATTCCCAAGTTCATTTCCTTGGTTTTTCTTTAAATCGCCAAGCACTTTATCAGAAAATTTACTTGTTTTCCCTGTATATTGTTTACCATTTGCATCATTCCATTGTTGGTTATTAGAATCATATGTTAACGTTTGTTTTTTACCGAAAATCCCAAGAAAACCTGTACGGAAACTCACTTTTATACTATCCCCTTTAACCTCTTGAAAAACCATAGGGCTATTCTTGGTAAAATTATAAGGTGATTGGTCATAATACTTTTCGGAAAACCTGTCTATCTTATTAAACCTTGCAATTGCTGGGTCGTAATCTCTCCATTGAAAAGCTAAAGTATTTTTTCCCAACTCTTCTTCGAGTTCTTGACCTTGGTACGTTTTGTAGTTATTTTCCGTACCATTCACGACATTATTGTACCCTTTATGTTCAAGTCCAAAAGGATAATAGTTCGATTCTTCAATGATTTCATTTGTAATTGGATCTGAGCTTGCTATAACTACTCCGTCTTTATTAGCATCTGAATACGAGAGTCTTACGTTCCCTAAGTGGTCTTTATATTGATATACATAATTAAAATCGTTTCCATCTTTCTTTACATAACCTTCTGCGTGGTTAAAGAATTGTAAGTTAATAGGAATAACATCCCCAGATTGTCCATTACCTCCATAAATATAATTACCTGCATATTCTGTTATTCCGTAATCTGACCCCCCCGCTTCTATCTCATAAACTTTTTTCAATTTATTTCCTGTTGCATCATAAGTATAGTTAATATAACCTACTTTATCAACTCTATCTATTGAAATATAAGTTGGTAAATTTAAGTGATTATAAGCGATATAATCAATCCCTTTATTAGAATCAGATATCATGTTTCCATTATCGTCATAAGTATAATCTACGTTTGTATTATTTCTATCATTAAATCCGATCACATCATTTGAATCATCTCTAACATATTTTAATCGGTTACTCATTCTATAGTAGAAATATTTAAGCTCATCAGTTTCTACTTCATCAGTAAAGCTGCTATTAGGAGAGTATCTGTCCAACTGAGTTATATTACCATTTTCGTCATACAAAATGTTTTTGTTATCAAAAAAGTTAACTTCCTCATTAAAAGAATCACCTGCTTTGTAGCGAGCTCTTCTTATTCTATTCATCGCATCATAAGTATAGCCGTAACCTCTTTTTTTATTATCACTTTTTGTACGCCATATGCTTTCACTTATATTGCCATTATAGAGCTCTGTAGAATTAAGCTTGTTGTAAGGAGATAATGTATTATAATTTAATTCAAAAGCAAATAAATCTTCAGTTAAATTCTGTTGAGGATTATTTATGGCTTTTAACCATCCCCTAATATTATATTTATAATCTATGGCTTGTAGACCGTTTACATCAGTAATTTTTCCCCCGACTTGCTTTCTTTCTAATTGTCCTAACTCATCATAAGTATTTTTAGCAATTAACTCTTCATCTTGAGAATTAATTATTTGCTTTTGTGCTAACACCCTATCTTGATGGTCATATTCAAATTTATCTACAGTAATAATGGGGGTATTACTATCTTTTGTATGTGTAGTTCTAGTTTCTAATAATCTCCCTGTAAAATCGTCCAATTTATTTTCTACAATATCTACAGTTTCTAAAAATGGATTAATTGAATACACATAAATAGGACGTGCTTTTTCATCATAATAAGTAACTGTTGTTATCCAATCACGGGTTTCTAGAACTCTAACCTTACTTACAGTAGCTAATCCTGTGGTGTTTATTGTTGATGTTACTCCATAAAAGTTAGTGATTGTTGTTCCTAGCCCAGAAGGTAAATCTACTAAATAATCATCATAATAATTGATAATGTATCCTTTTAATCCTCCTTCATTTGGATAACTATTATTTGCATTATAATATATATCAGTACCATAAATATTTGTTGTATTAGAAATATTTTGAGGTGTTGTTGTTCTACTTATAGTTTGGGTAAAATTATAATTTGATATCTGTTCCCTAGTAAAATCGTCACTATCTTCCCATTCTCCAGAAAAAACTACCCTTCCATAAACATCATATTTTGTGAATAACCATTTATTATAATTGTATAAATTAGCATCTCTTGTTAAAATGGGTCTATCTAATTGATCATATACAATATATTCCCAACCTTTACCTGGTATTTTCTTTTCTACCAATCGGTTAAAACGGTCATATTTATACTGATAACAAAGTTTAGTCAATTCCTCATTACTTAATCCATCATAAGCATTTACTCTTGGAGGAATTACAAAAGTTAAATTTTCAAAATCATCATATACATAATAAGTATTATGTTCCTTGTCTTTATTATAGGTTCTTTTTAATAAAATTCTACCTTGATAATCTGTGTATTCTTCAATGGTGTTATCTTTCTTATAAGTCTGATTTTTTGTCCAATTTTCGTTTTTTTCGACTGTTTTATAAATTGCTGTTCCTACTCCTCCATAAATAGTTGGGCTAAAGATGGGTGAAGGATTTTTATTACCATATTTATTATATACAACGCCAATATTCAATACATTATCCTCATTTTTTACGATATCATATCTTGTTCTTATCGTGTGCTCTTCGATAATATGAGCATCCCAATCTGTTCCTGGTGCTGATTTTTTAATGACTCTATTCAAAGAGCTTCCATCATATTGAACTTCTGAAAAAGGGTTTAGAGTATTTTCATATTTGAATGTATTGTAAAAAGCATAAGTTTCATTTGCTGCCTGTGTTCTAAAAGCACTAGTATTAGCTGTAGATGCATAGGGTAAAAATTCTTTTGTTTGCCTACCAAAAACATCATATTCAATATGGGTTACAATATGTTCCCTATTACCACCTGCTTCTATAGCTATTTCTTGTTTTGGTCTTCCTAATGCATCTACATAAGTAATGGTTTCTATTTTTTCATTAGGTATATAAATTTCTGACTGAGTAGGTTCTTTATAAACTGTTGTTTTAATGTAATTTTCATTTGTGGAAGTTGTTCCTGAGTAAGGAGAAACAATACTTGGAGCTATTCTAACTTCAAGTTGAGTAGTATTTAGATTTAATCCATCCATAAAGTCTACAGAAGCATTTATAGTACCTCCATTGATGTTTATCCAATTAACTACCGCACCTGTATTATCTTGCGCAACAATAATACCACCTGTTACAGTCCAAGTAGTTTGCACTTGGAGTTCCTGTTCTGTTTTTATATTATATTTGGTGTGAGTATTTAAATTCACTATGGCTTTACCGCTAATTTGTGGAGGGTCTTTATATGTTGGTGTTATGTTGATATTTTTAGTTACAGCATATATTTTTCCATTATATGATATTGAGGCGGTTAGCGTGTGTTGCCCTATTGTATTCCAATTTATTTCTACAGAAGAGTTATTTGACGAAACTATAGTACTTCCTCCAATAAGTGACCATGATACTGTATATAAATTATTAGAAATTCCATTAGACCCTAAGTTTGTTAAAGTAGTTTGGCCATAATCTGGAGTTGAATTAGAGATACTAAAAGGGTTTTCACCTTTTATTGTAACTATTTTTGAAGCAGAAAAATTTGTTCCATTTGACTCTGTAAAATTTACGGTAATGTAAGCCTGTCTGTCTTCTCCATAAAAATTAAAAAATTGTATTTCTGCCGCTTCTGTTGCCACTGGTGTTGCTGATCCTGCGTGTGTTTGAGTATTTAAGTAAAATACCGACCATTCCCCACTTAAAATTTGATAATTTAGATAATCCGTAAAGACATATGTTGCTGAGCTTCCTACATCTATATTAGTAGGGCCAGATAGTTGAGAAAAAACCAAAGAACTACTTAAAAAAACAATAAATATTATGGGCATTTTTACAAGTACTTTAAATATTCTTTTCATAATAATTCTTAATTTTTGTATTTGTAAGTATTTTTAGATAGGATGTTTTGATCATGGTCTTTTATATATTCTAACCTATTATAATCATCATATTTATATGTAGTTTCCCTACCTCTTACATCAGTAACACTAGTAACACCAACTAATGGTTTGTATGTATACGAAGTAATTTGACCTAGTGGTAACTGCCCTCTTAGGTCATTAGTTATAGTTCTTATTTGAGTATCTGTATTCGAATTTATCAATTCATTTAATGAAATATTTAACGTAGTAGCTGCGCCAAGAAGTTGTGTGTAACTTACATTTTTTAATTCACATACTAAATATCTAGAACCATAACCATAAATAAAACTAGTATACATACCATCTTGTGAAAGTACTTCTAATATATTGGTTTTTGCATCGCGCCTTTTAACTGTAAATGATGTTTTGGGGTCTAAATTACCAAATCTATCATTTCCAATATAATCTACATTTTCAATAGCAACAATGCCTCCTCCATAATCTTTATAATGATAATCTTCAGATTTCAATACCTCATTTTCATTTTTAATTTCCACAAACTCAGGAGTTGATAATCTATGCTGGCCATATAAAATAGAACCACTATTAGGGTATAAGTAGGTTTTTCTTATATATTCTGGAGAGCTTCCGTCTTGATGCTGAATGACATATTCATTTCTCACTCTTTCTTCACATTCTAAATCACCTTGGCATCGATTTATGTTATCTTCTAATTCTTGTTCATCATAATAAGGATAAAAATTTCTACCCTGTTCTTCTGCCAAAATTCTTGGATATTGAGAATCATAATGATATCTTTTTTCAGTTTCTACGAATGCTGCATAATCTACTGCTTGCGGAGAACTGTATGTTCCTTCATGCAGATCTTCTAAGACTTTAGTTTCGACCGTTATTAGTAAATTTCTTTCTATAGGGAAATTAATTACTTCGTCATAGCCACCACAACCACGAATATAAAGCCCTGAACTTGTATAGCAATTACTATACCCTGCATTAGTAATAGAAAAACTACTAGGGTTCTGAAAGGTATATAGAATGGTTCTAAATTCCTTTAAAAGATATTGATATTCTTGTTTTAAAACACAAACTTCATTTTGATCAAATACAGTTTTAAAATGCAATTTACCACGTAAAATATCTCTACTTAAATACAATGAGTGCTGAGTAAAAGCCATCCAGTTTCTACTACCTGCATTAACATAATTACTAGAGGAATCAAAAATAGTTTTTGTAGAGGGTAAATTAGGATAATCTATATAATTATAATATGTATACTTTGTTACTTGTTTATCATATCGGTTTTTAATAGATACAGATTGATAACCTACAAAAGAATCATTAGTAAGTTCAACTTGACTTTGAGGAACATTATAAATCTTTAACCAACTAATATTAAGATCACTCGTATTAGTAGGTTGTGAATCTACAGTACTTGAATTAGCTAAGAACTTAAAATTTACATATTGTGGCATATTGGCTATCATACCTCCCCAGTAATCATAATCTTGAATTTGTTCAATACCGTATTCATCGACGTTCCTCTGGGATTTTATACGTAATCCACCTCCTTTTTTATTTCCTTTATAACTAAACTCATTGCTTTCATACTCAAATTCAGATCTTCCCCCTGTAGGGTATTTGATGCTTGTAAGGATGTATGCTTTAGAAGCCTCTTCATTTGCTTCTAACGAAAAACTTATCTGTTGGTTATTATTAATTAGAAAAGTACCACTACTTTGAAAAGGGGTAAAAACAGATCTATAGCTATCGGTTGAGCTACTTGAATTATTATTATAAGCATTATTGTCGAAATATAACTTTGGCTCTGGATCTGCAGTTGAAACTACATAAGATCCATTATTATAACCTAAAAAATCATGTGACCAGGAATCTCTTGGAGGCATATTTATACTAGTATTATAGCTAAAAACATATTCTCCAACGCTAGCAATACCGTTCTCATCAACTTGGTATAACTTATCTAATCGTAAACGTTTACTTTGCGCCGTTGTAGAATTTATAGTCGATTGAAAATAACCATACTCAAATTTAAAATGTTTAATAACAGTCCCTAAATGATTCTTTACAACTACCTCAGTAAGAGCTTTTTCCCCTGAGTTGTCAATTCTATCTAAATCATATTTAAATTCTACAGTTCCTCCTTCAAAAGAAATAAGAATTAATCGATTAGAAACCACATTTCTTGTAGTAGTATAAACACCTGGCCTATAATAAAATTTATCATAAAAATTATTAGCATACGTTTCGTATTCAAATTCGATAGTTTGGTTAGTCGCTGGATCATACATTTGATCTAATTTAAAAGCATTTGCTTTATAAGCTATATCATTAATTGACAATCTAAAACCATTATTCTCTTGTGAGTTAGTGTGAGATATTTCTGGCGTTGAAAAGTTATATTGAACACCATTTAATGCTGTTACATTTATATACTCCATACCAAAACAGGGTATAGTAAATGTTTGCGAAGTACCCTCTATAATTCCTGTAGCACTGTATATAATACCCGCACTTTCTTCTATTAAATTACCATTATTTTCAATTTCTACAGGTGTAGGGTTGGTAGAACTACTATAATCTTTTTCGTGAATATATTTAGTATATATTCCAGGAGCACTAACATGATAAATATCTGGAGCTGGATCGTTTTGTTGATTATTACTAGGTGTATAGCCTATAAAAGTTGAAAGCCAACCAGCAGGTGTTTTCTCAGGACTACCAGGAAAGATTTCGCTTGGAACTATGAAATCATCAATGCCTTGAACTATCTTTGTTACCATTCCACCAGCATTTAATGCCCAGTTACTACCTACATTAGAAGGCATGTCTGCAACTTTTACTCCAGAAGAATTATATGTAATTGATATTGGAACATTCATATTGCCAACCTTAATGTTATAAATAGGAACGGATATATTGGCTCTACCTGTATAATTTGAAACTGGTATTTGTGTTACTTTTAGAAATGCTGAAACATCTGGTGATTGTACAGAAGGACTACTAAGTAACTGATAATCTGTTAATGCGCTTCCATTAAATCTATAGTCATCTTGAGCTATTAAGTTTTGTAAGCTTAGTACAAATGCTATTATCAGCATAATTTTATTTTTCATCTTTAAATTATTTTTTTATTTGTAAATAAAAAATCATCAACAATTATTTTACTTATGTTATTTATTAAGCGCTTAAAGCTAAGCCTTTCAAATATAATAAAAAAGAAATCAAAATTATTTCTTTTAATGGATTTTCTTGATATATACAACCCGGCTCCATCTCATGAGTGAAATGAGAATACTTTAAAAAAGCGTAAAGACAAAACTAACACCAAACCTTTGTAAACAATAGGATTAAAGAAACCAAATACTTCCTAATCAGTTCTTTCGGATTTTCGAATCATCTCTTTAAGAAAAAATACTTTTTCTTTTCTGCTTAAATAGTATCTAAAAATTCATTTCTAAATGAAAGTTTTAGTTTTTTGAATTAAAATTTTGAAAATTTGTACTTAAGAAACGAGTTTTTACTAAAAATTGCTATTCAATCTTCCCTTTTAGCAATTATTCTCACAAGAAGTTAATTGGTTTGCTTTTAATCTCGTTTTGTAAGACTTTTCTAATATCGGTTTTATTTGTTTCAATGATGGTGTTCTAAATATTTCATTTGGAGTGTAAATTTTATGCTCATAATGTGGTCTTAAATTATTGTAATCATTTACAAAGAAATCAACTTCTTGATGTATTGAAGTTGATAATATTGGACGGTCTTGGAAATATTTACTTTTTAATATTCTATAAGTTCCTTCAATTATTGAATTTGAAAACCTCACATCTTTTAGAGCTGTTTTCTTATTGATTTTTACATGTTGATTTTTGATGAATTCGTGAATGGTTTGATTGTTATTATCTGAACCTCCATCTACTATTAAATCGATGTTGGGGTTGCCTATTGTTATCTTGAATTCATTTTCTATGGCTCTCTTTAAACTTTCCAATCTAATATTACCTGATAATTTTTTGGATACATCATAAGCTATAATCTTTCTTGAAAAATTATCTACAATCGTATAAATGTAATATTGAATATTATCTATGGTTTTATAATACGTAACATCCATATGCCAAACTTCATTTGGGATACTGGCTCCATCTCATGAGTGATTTGAAAATACTTTGAGAAAACAAGAATAAAAAACTAACGCTAAACCCCCACTAACAAAAGGATTAAAGAAACCAAACATTTCCTAATCAACCCTTTCGAATTTTCGAAAGATAGTTTTAATAAAAAATACTTTTTCTTTTTTTAAATAATTTTCGCATTGAAATCTCTCACGAAATCACCGTACTCAATTTAAACATTGGCAAGTACATAGCAATTAAAATAGTAGCAACAATTACACCAAGTATTAAAATGATAAATGGTTCAATCGTGGCTGAAATCATCTTTGATTTGTATTCTATTTCTTGAATGTATTGTTCTGTCAATCGTTTAAAAATAGTTACATTTTGATTGGTTTCGTCAGCAACTTTAATTAATGAAACCATTTTTTTATCAAAAATTTTATAGTTCCCCATACTTTGATGGAGGCTTTTTCCTTGAAGAATATCATTTTCTACTTTTTCTAAAGCGATTTCTAATGGATAATACCCAATCATTTTTTTTGTGAGCTGAATTCCATTTAATAAAGGAACTTTAGCTCCTGTTAATAGGGTTATGGCTTGAGTAAATTGTGCGATTTTTACCTTTCGAATAAACTCTCCTATTAAAGGTAATTTCAAAAGAAATTGAGATGTGTATTTTTGATACCAAATTTTATTTTTTAGGATTTGTTTTAAAACGATGATAGCTATAATAAAAACAATAATGATTCCCCAATATTCTTGAAACAACCTAGAAGCCACCATGATTTTTTGAGTAATCCAAGGCAACTCCACTTTATTTTGTTTGAAAATATCCGCAAACATAGGAACTACAAATTGCAGCATGAACAAAATGGCTAAAAAAGCGGTGCATAAAACAACGATAGGATAAGATAAAGCACTTAAAATGATTCTTCTTTGCTCATTTTTTCTTTTATAAAAAAAACCTAATTCTTGAGCTACTTTTTGAAGTGTACCCGTTTGTTCTCCTATTTTTAAGGAATGGTATTCGTAACTAGAGAATTCTTTTAGTTCTTCAATCGCTTCTGAAAAGTTTTTCCCTGCGATTAAATCAGTAACAATTTGACTAATTAGCGTTTGATCCTTTTCTTTTTTTTGTTCTTCTCCAAGGAGAACTAATGCATCTTTTAAAGTTAAACCCGCATTGAGTAACACATATAATTCCGTGTAAAAACTTTCCTTTTTCTTATTAGAAAAAGAAGCACCAAAAGAGATTTCTTTTTTTAAGATCGAATCGATATCAAAAAAAGAAGCTTTCTTTTTTTGCTTTTGAATGTTTTTTAGTTGAAATGCCATAGTTCAGTATTCAATAAACTTTTTTAAAGTCTATCTTTTTTATCTATTAGTCGTTGATGTAAAAAGCAGCATCTTTTCTTTGAGAGATAAACAACTCTTTTCCTCCATAGTTTTCTGATAGCTTGATTCCAAGAGCATCAATGGTTTTAGAAAATGTTTCTTTCCCGTCTAAAAATAACATTTTATTTGAAACCTCAATTTGAAAAGTATCTTTTTCTCGAATAATAGTAGTGTCTGTAAACACATAAGAGATACTATCTTTGGTGTTTTTTAAACTCAAACGATTTTGACTTTTATAATAATACGCATTTCGTGTCTTAAAATCTCTGGTTAAGGTTACTTCAAAAAACTGAACTTCTTGTTTTTTTTGATAATTTCTTTGAATTAAAAACACCTGTTTTCGAACCAGATCCAAGATTACAAAGCCCATTGCTATCACAATACTTGCGACGATTAAAACCACAATCATTTCTGCTAACGTAAATGCTTTTAATTTTTTATTATTCATTGGAAATTTGTACAATTTTTTTGCTTCGTATTTTATTTGTTTCGATATCCTTTGCCGAGAACTCTATAAAATTAATATTATTTTCAGTGATTTTTTGCCCCTCAATTTGGTACTTTTCATCCTTAGAAAAAAAAGGAATTTTGATTTGTTGGTTTCGATATTGATAGATGACCTTTTCAAGTTCAGTATCTAAAGAATTTGTATTACTTCGCAAAGTACTGGTCATGATATTATTCAATGTCAGTAAGGCGATTCCAAAAACAAGGAGTAGGATGGAAGTCGCTACAATTACTTCTGTCAGCGAAGAGGCTTTTAACTTCTTAGTAAATACTTTTTTTAGTCGACCCATTTCGCTACTTGATTAGAAGATTGACCCATTTGTAACCCTGCATATTGCTTTGGTAGTTCTAGAGAATTAATTCCTCCATTGTAAATATGATTTACGTAGGTCCCACCTGATTTTTTAATGATAAAATTATTGGTAACAACAGACCCTGCAACATTCCCCTGCAACTCAGTATTTTTAGAGCAGTACACTTCTCCAACAACTTTTGAATTTTCAGCGATTTTAATTTGAGCATCAAAATTACTTTCAATGTTTTCAGAAAGATACAAGACAACACCTCTAAATTCTGTGTTTTTTTGAATTTCGATAGAACTATCTTCTTTTGGTTGATTTGTATTTCGAGATTGATTTATAATAGATCCCCCTTTATGCAAAACTACTAAAGCTGATGGATACGCTAATTGTACATTCGATTCCACAGTAATTCTTTTTGAGGCCATTGCCTGAAAAGTTCCTATGGTATTGGATTCGATTGTAATTTCAGGTGCTATTAAAATTACATCTTTTAATTTAGCAGACGCTGTTATAGTAATAGACCTTTTTGAAACAATTAAAAGATGACCATTAAGACTGAGATTCGCTAAAATAATTGGATTATTATCCTCATAAACTAAAGTTTCTTTGGTAAAAGATTGATGCAATTGCATGTCATTTTCTAATTCAAAATTTGCTACATTTTCACTATCATACTTTTCAATAAAATCTCTTAAATAAGCACTGTTTTTGATTTTAGGCAGTTGAGCAGTACTGTTCTTTTTTTGCCCATAAATCAAACGATTTCCATAATAAGAAATTCCTGCAATATTTCCAGTTTTTACCCCTTGCTTAGGCAAAGCTGCATTTCCAATAATCTTTGTATTCCCAACTAAAAGTAAAGATGAATTATTCTCTTTTAGAAATAGTGCGTTTCTATTGCTGATTTGAGTTCCCAGTAATGCAACTTTTTGAAAATATTCATTTTTTACGTTACTGGTTGCAATTCCAATATCAAATACTCCCCAATGTTTTTTTAAAAAAGTATTGGTTGAATTTTCATCATTTAAAAATTCAATTGCACTTTGTTGATTATACTCAAATTCTTTTTGTTGGTAATATTCAAAAATGAGTTGCGTGTTGCCAATTGCTCTTTTAGAAAAGTCATGTTTGATAGCTACTCTTTGTTGAAGATATACTAAAGAAATAAATGCTAAAATAACAATGGCAATAATCACAGAGATGACCAATACATACTGTAAAGCCCCTGCCTTTATTTTTTTTGAGCTATTCATTTATTGTTTTGTAATGGTTTTTCGTTCTTTTTGAAACTGAACGATGGCTTCTTCTTTTGTAGCACTGATTAGTTTTACATTTTGATGGGTTGCTCCTTTTTCAAGAATCTCTTGTTTTCCGTTAACGGTTAGAATATAAGATGTAGAGTTCCCTTCAATCATTCCGTTATAAATCACATTAGGAAACGGAATCGTGGGTTTGTTTTCAAAAACCCTTTTTTTTCCCTGAACAGTCGCTTTCTTTTTTGGAAATTTCCCTAAAAACGGGTCTCTATATGCTTCTTGTAGCTGATAAAAAGATTGTGTTGTGATAGACTGTCTTTGAAATGAGCTTTGAGCAGGTAAAGATGCTATTTCAGGAGCAGAAGGGTTCATTCGAACGTACATTTGATAGCCTATCGTTCCCCAAATTCCTAATACGGCTATGAGTAAAATATATGTTTTTTGCTGTTTCTTCAAAGTAATTTTTTTTGTAACTTATTTCTATAAATCAATTATATTAAAAAAGGATATACTTCATTCACTGAGGTAATTCCCTGTTGCACCAAGGCAATCATATTGGATTGTAAGGTTGCTATATGATTTTCTTTCAAATACTGATTGATTTCTATTTTTTTATTTTCGATGTTTTGTACCAATTCTTCTGTAATAGGAATAATTTCATAAACTGCTTTTCTGCCTTGATACCCTGTTTGATAACAGTCTGGACAACCTACAGCCTCAAAATGACGGTCTATTGTCTTTAAAGCATCCAAAGGAATTCCTTTTGAAGTATAGGTTTCTTTTGACTTTTTACAGGTATTGCATAGTTTACGCACCAGACGTTGTGCAACACTTACATTCAAAGTACTGGCGATTAAGAAAGAAGGAACCCCCATATCTATCAATCTAGACACTGTTGCCCAAGCAGAATTGGTGTGAATGGTGGATAACACTAAATGTCCTGTTAAAGAAGCTCTGATCGCCATATTTGCAGTATCCACATCTCGAATCTCTCCAACCATAATGATATCTGGATCTTGTCGTAAAAAAGTTTTTAAAGTACTGGCAAAATCCAATCCAATATTCTGTTTTAGCTGCACTTGATTCACGCCTTCTAATGTATATTCAATAGGGTCTTCAATGGTTAAAATATTGGTGTCATTGGTATTTAAAAGTTTTAACGTCGCATATAAAGTGGTAGTTTTCCCTGAACCTGTAGGCCCTGAAATCAGCACAATTCCATTAGGCTTTTGAACAGCAGTCGTGTAAATCTCAAGTTCCTCCTTGGTGAACCCTAGATTATCTAAAGAAACGTGGAGATTATTTTTAGATAAAATACGAAGGACAAGCTTTTCCCCATGTAATGTTGGCAATGAGGACACACGAATGTCAAAATCTTCCTGTTCTGTGGTCAGGTTGATGCGTCCATCTTGAGGTAATCGCTTTTCTGAAATATCCAAACTTGCCATAATCTTAATTCGATTGATGATTTTCGGATACTCTTCTAAAGCAATGACATAACGCTCCATCAATTTTCCGTCAATTCGCAAGCGTACTCGAGCTTGTTTTTCAAAAATCTCAAAATGAATATCACTACTCCCAATTTCTTTGGCTTCATAGATGATATTCAGTAAAAAATCTTCTGAATAGGTGAGTGCCTTTTGGTTTTTAGCTTTTGTACGTTTTCTATAATTGGTTTCTAAATACTTTTGAATGTGATTTTTGGTTTCCTGCTGTAACTCAATATCTTTTCCAAAAACAATGCGTAATTCTTGGGATAGCTCTTTTTGTTGTGTACTATCAGTTTTGAAAATCCAAGAATTTTCAGTTTGTTGTATAGGAATAATCCGATATTGATAGGCCTGTTCACTTGAGATGAGTTGCACCAAATTTGTCGCTATTTCATAATCTTGTATGTCTATCACAATGCATAAATATTTAGAGAAGGTACAAAATTATTAGCAATTAATACGAGTCCAAAAAATAGGGCTTGTAACCCAGCAAGAGGTACTGTTTTCTCTTTAATTCTATTTTTTAAGAGTATAAAAACCAAAAGTGCGAATATTATGGAAAAAATAAATACCATTAAAAAAGATAGGATGGGTAAACTTACTGCCAAAAGCATAAAAAAGAACAAATCCCCTTTTCCAAAAACTTCAAAGATATTTTTTTTCATTTTTAGCTTGGCATAAACCCAAAGGATCAAAAAAACAGTGACCACAAATACACAATTAATGATTGTATTCGAAAGGAAAACAATGGGGTGTTGATATGTATAATTGATGTATCCACCTACAACCAACCCTAGGAATAATATCCAAATAGATACTTTTCTTTCTTTTATATCTTGAAAGCAAATCAACCCTAAAAAGATAATCAAGAAGAGTTCTATAACAATGAGCATCGTATTTGATAATTTAAAATTATTCTTTTTGTGTTCTTTTTTGAATGAAAAACTCGCCTATCAGTTCCTCTCGATTTTTTCTGTAATTTTTTTTCTTTTCAAAAGTCACAGAAGTCATTTTGCCCAACTGCTGTTTTTCGAAGGCATTTAAAAGTAGCAATAACGATTGGAAATCCCCTTTAATTTCGAGAGAATACGTTTTTAAGATGGTATTATCTTGCTCTATGATATGCGGTTCATTGAAAGCCATGATGGTAATCGGCACTTCTTTTTGAAACGAATTTAGTTTTTGTAATAGTGTTTGTTGAAACGAATTTTCAATAGAAATTTCTTTTACTTGTAAAATGGAATCTAAATATTTATTCTCCTGTTGTAAATTGAAAATACGCTGATTTGCATTTTTAAGCAATTCTGTTTCTTGGTTAAGTTCTTTTGCTCTATGTTTTAAATCAATTGTTTTTTCAATTGAAAAAAAGTAGGAGATGAGCAGTAGTAATACAAATCCAGCAACCAAAGCACTATTTTTTTGTTTATCAGTCATTGGTTGTAATTATAAATTCAAAGCTTGCGGATGTATTGGTTCTTTTTCCTTCTCCATAGGCTACAATCGAAACGGTTTGTATCCAATCTTTTTTTTCTAATTCTGAAATCCAGTTGGAAAAATCGGCATCATTTTTAGATATTCCTTTCACAATGATTGTGTTTTCTCTAAAAAGTAAGGGTTTGTCTTTCTTTTGAACACCTTCTTTAGGCTGAAAAGAAAGCTGATCTAATAAATTGGTCTCTGGAAGTAACGCTCCAATTTCATCAAAATATTTTGAGAGTGCTGAATTCGAAGTAGATTGAACACTCTGCACCAACTGTTTTTTTTGAGCAACCTGTTTCTGAAGTTTATTCAGTTGATTTTTATAACTACTGCTCATTTGCAATTCCCCTGTAAGATTCCCAACCTGATCGCGATAATGACTAAACGTAAAAAAGTTAAGGAGTAAAATTACTAACAAAAAACCTAGTCCTGTTTTTAAGCCTACATCAAAAAAGCGTCTATGAAAATACTGCTCCTGTAGTTTGTTTTGTAAGGTACTTGAGGGTATTTCAGAATAATAGGCTATGATCCCAGCTAAAGGCAATATGGCATCATTAGAAACTTCTAAATCGTTGATGGAATATTCTTTTTTGAGGTCACTTTCTTTTTTTATATCTGTAATGATATCATCTTCAAACTGAATCACTGCATTATTAGTTTGTAATGCAGGATAATTTTGAATCGCACATAAATGTCTTATTGCGAGATTACCCAATGAAAAATCAACAACTGAAATTCCTGCTTGTAAATAGGTTGAGAGGATTTGATCTACGGTTTTTTTTCTAGCAATGGCTACAAATGAAGTTGTTGAATTGCGATACAACTCATAATAAAAATTATGAATGTTGATATTCGGAAAGGCAGCTTTGACAATTTTTATCTCATCTTGATTTACAAAATCTATTTTTTTAAAAAGCACTTGCTCATCATTGAGCACTAAGAAAAGGTGCTTTTTTCCTTTCAGAGCTTCAAGAACATCGGTTTGAGTAGAAAATGTTTTGCTTTCTAAAATTTGTAATTCTTTCTTTTTCTGTTGAAGTTGAAATAATACAAATTCTCCTGCTTCAGTATGCGCTACTGAAGTATAGGTATTGCCATATTTGAACAGTTGCCTTATCATAAATTAATAGATAATGGTGGGCTTGATCAGAATTGATAATTTACTTTTTGAAGCTGTTCTTGTTCTTTTGCTAAATAAATATTTTATCAGCGGAATTCTTGCCAGAAAAGGAACTCCTGAACCAGAATTATTCTTTGATGTTTCTTCAATACCTCCTAAAATCACGACATCCTTATCTTTTACTCGAATTGTAGATGTAAATTCTCTGGAATCCATGCCTGGAGGTGCTTCTGGGTCAATGCGTTCTCCATTAAAACTGGATTGAAGAACATTGATGCTCAACGTGATGTTTCCATCTCCTGAAACCAAGGGACGAATACCAATAGACAAATCAGCATCGATGGGGAAATAGTTTTTTACATCTGCAATAATTGGATTTTGAGTGCCAATCGTATTTCTTTGGGTAACTGCAAAATAGGAGCGTTCTCCTCTGGACAGACTAGCCTGATGACCATTTAGAGTAGAGAGTTTTGGTGTAGAACGAATTTTTAAATTACCATTGGTTTCTAAGGCCTGTATTTTTGCATAAAAATTGGGCGTTACTTTGCCAACATTCAAAGAACCAAAGCCGTTAAAACCTCCTATAATCTTATTGATTGAGCTTGCCCCTAGTGTCAGCTCAGCATTTGGAAACACAGTTCCCTGATCTGTTGATGGACTTTCTCCCAATCCCAATTCCATGCCTGTTGTAAAAGAATTAGAATTGCTAACTTCAATAATCATAACCTCAATTAAAATAACAGGAATAGGTTTGTCTATCGTTTTTAAAAATTTCTTAAAGGCCTCTATTTTTTGTGCATTCCCATTAACTAGGAAAGCATTCTGTTCGACATCCGTAGTAATTTCTAATCCTTCCGTAATTTTTTTTGGAATCAGTTCTAAAATAGCGTCTGATTGATTTGAAAAGTCTTGAAAAGTTCCTCGATTTCCTGAATTGCCATTTCGACTGCTATTATTTTGATTCAGGCCATTATTAAACCCTTGATTGCCCTGATTGAAATTACTATTGGTATTAAAATTCTGATTGCCAATATTTTGATTAATCCCTTGATTGCCTGCAAATGAAGAGTTACGATTGCTTTGAATTTGGGAATTCATGATTTCAATGGAACGATGCTGTAAGGGTATAATTACACTATTTGATAAAGACACTTGTGTGTCGTCTCCAAAATAGTAGATATCATTGTTTTTCTTAAAACTAAATTTTGTGTTTTCTAAAATTCTTGTGAGCAACACATCGTATGTAATATTACTTGCCTTTACAGTAGCATTTCCTGCACTTTCTAAGGGGCTGCTTGTAAACATATTGATACTCAAATCAAAGCCTATATCTTTGATAATGGAAGCTATGGAAACATTTTCAAAATCGACATCAACAAGTTGCTTTATGGTATCTTGTACTTTAAAGTAAAAATTTGAATTTCGATATCTTGCTGGTTTTTGTCTTTGGTTATCAGTAATACCCTTTTGGTTCGGGGCTGATGCACTTTCAAATAGATAGTAGTTATCCTTTGTTTTGGTAACCGATAAATTATTAGCAAAGGCTATTTTATCAATGGCACTCTCGAATGGCTTATCTTTAATATAAGAAGAGATTTTTTGATTACCAATGTCTGGTGCAAAAACTAAATTTTTTCCTGTTACGTTTGTAATTTTCTTAAAAGCCACAAAGAGCGTGTCGTTTTGCAAGTCAACCGAAAATAAATCATTTTCTTTATCGTAAAAAGCACCTATATCTCTTTCAGAAAAAGGCTTTAAATATCTTTTGATGCTTAAAATTGACCCTAACGTTTCTATGGTTAATTGATGTTCCCTACAAAGGTATAACAACACATTTTGAACAGTAGCATCTGAAAAATTTTGAGAAACCTTAATCTGATTTAAATCTGGAGCAATACTCACATTCAATTTATGCTCTTTGGCAATAGCTCTTATAAAAACAGGAAGTTCTGTATCATTCAAACTAAAGTCCACTTTTTTGGAGAGTCCTGTTATAGATGCTGATAAACCATCCAACTTCGTTTTTATATTTTGAATTCGATTCTCTTCTTGTCCAAAACTTAATTGCTGGAGTAAGAAAAGGAATATAAATAAAGGGAAATATTTTTTTATCAAAATAGTTGATGATTTAGTTTACTGTAAAACTATTAGTTATATAAGGTGTACTGTAATCTGAATTGGATGCTTTTATTCGCCATTCATAATCTCCGATTGCTAATTCTTTTGAAAAAAATGTTGTTGTAACTATTGAATCTAAAACTACTTGACTAGCTTGATTAAAATTGGGTGTGGCAATTTGAATTTGATAATTGGTTGCATCTACAATTCCTTCCCAATTGAAATGAATGCTTCCAGTGGCAACCTCTGAATTATCAGATGGTGCTATCAAAACAACATTTTCTTGTGAAATATCTTCTACAAAAATAGCTTCACAACTAAATAAAAGGAATGCGAGCAAAATAGGACTAATATATTTTTTCATTTACTTTAAAGCAATTTATGGGTTAAAAATAACAAATATTTATTATTTTAGTACTTTTGATTGATGAAATATTCTTTTTAATTGTACTATGAAAAAAAGTAATCCACTTTTAGCTAAGAAATTAGATGCTTTTAATATGCAAGAACTATTAGTAGTCCTTGTTATTATTGGAATCTTAATTTTAATTGCGCTTCCAAATTTAATGCCAATCATTTCTAAAACGAAAGCTTTAGAAGCTCAAAATCATCTGGTACATCTCTATGGTTTGCAACGCAATCACTTTTTTATGTATTCTAAATATTCTAATGATTTTGATAAAATTGATTTTTTATCTGAAAGAACTGTTAAAAATGGAGGTACTGCTAACTATGAATATGAAATTATCCAAGCCACTAACAACTCTTTTAAAGCCAAAGCAATTGCGGTTACTGATTTTGATGGAGATGGGGTTTTTAATGTTTGGGAAATTGATCAGAATAAGAATCTGAAAGAGATTGTGAAGGATTGATTTTTCATATATTTTCTATTTTAGCTCCCGAAAAAGCCATGAGAAAATGTACATAAGAAATTATCGTCCGTTGGTAATTCTACTTTACGGTAAGTAAATTATTGGCTCTAGATTTCTTGAAACTAGTAGTTATAGTTTGCACAAATACCTTTGAGTGCAATAAAAACACTTGTTTAATAAAACAAAAATTAGTCAAAAAACACTCGTATCATCTATTTCTAACACTGTATACCCATCTTGTATTTTATTGCATTTTAATATTTCCAATCTTCTGCATTGGTTACAAAACCACTTTCTATAGGGTTGTTGTGTATGTAATCTATTTACTGTTTGATTACTTTTTCACTCCATAATTCTATAGGCTTGTTATGGTGTTGCCAAAACTGATATTTTGAGATATTACACAGTTTTTTTTCCTGCTCGCTCAAACATTCATAATAACCATTCCTTTCTACTTTCTTGTGGATTGCTTTCTATGGTTGCTAATATTTTCTTTAAAGTATGCCTTTTGAAATCTCGTAATAACTCCATAGGCGCTTCATTGGCTGAACGAAATATAAAATGCACGTGACTTGGCATAAAACAATAGCAATACAACTCCATGCCTTTTTCTTTTCGACAATAACTAACACTTTCTGCCAATACATCAAAGTAAACTTGTCTTGTAAAAACATCTATCTAGTTTACAGTTGCAAAACTTACAAAATATAAACCTGCTTTGTTATGAAACTTATACTTTCTGCTCATAAAACTAAAATAAAAAAAACTAATCTAAAATATTTTAGAATAACTTTTTTTATACTGTTTTGTGTTGCTCTTGTCTTTGACGGCACTCGTTACAAACGAGCGCGAGCGGGGGAAACCAATTTAATACATTATCAATTTATATCAATACTGTATTCTTTTAATTTTTCTAATTCACTAGCAATAATGGTATACCATTGTTTTTGCTTTTCAATATTAACAGAATGCAAAGTTTCCTCATCATATCGTTTTTGATATTGCCTGTAAGCTTTATTATTTTCTTCATAAATTAATGAATAATCTATATAAGAAGATTTTATTACCTTTTTTTTTATTTTCATTCTTAATTTCCTTGCAAATAATTCTGTAATATCAAAATGTAATTGCTCATGCATCAAAAGATACTTAGAAAGACTATTTGTATAAGATTTATCTCTGTGAAAACATGCAAAAACTTTATATAAATAAGAATTGGAATCACTTGGTAAATATGGAAACATTTTTATTTCAGTATAGCTTTTAGCCAGACTAATTAAATTTGTATCTTTTTTTATTTTATTGAAATCACTCCAAGCTAATTTTTTTCCTACTGACCAAAAAATTATTGTATTTTTATTTTCAATCAATCTATTGTTTTTCGGTGATTGAGCATAAAAGTATTGTGGTTTAAAAAAAATAAATGTTAATATTAAAATTGTTGTATACCTCATTTGTTTAATCCTGTAAAAATTAATTTCCCTCCTTTTCCTTCTTCAGAATAACTTATTCTTCCTGGGTTTATACTAAAGTTTTTCTCCAAATAACTTGCCAAAACTTGAAACTTCTTTTTATTATATTTTGCAACTTCAGCTTGATTGATTTCATTATAGTTACCTTTAGGATCATTGAAAGTAATTCTCATTTTCACCTTTGGATCTAGAAGAAGCACTTCACTTATTAATTTTAAAGACCTTTTAGTAGATGGATCATTACCTAATTGAATATTTCTACTAATTAAACCTGAACCACCAGCACCTTTTTTTAAATGAAGACTACCAAAAGCCAGTTCACTAGGAACAACTAAACCTAAATCACCACCACCACCACCAAAACCTGTAGGAGGTTTATTAATAATATCTCCTGTAGGATCTTGCACTTGAATATCTCCAATACCCACAGGGATAACTCCAATAACACTTACTGAACTTCTACTTTGAGTTGTGGTTGAAGGTTTATCTTTTGATTTTTTATTTCCCCCTTTCCCTTTAAAAGCCTCATTAATAAGTTTATTTATTCCGGGAAAATCAGGTTTTCTCCAAGAATCAAACAAAGATTCTTCTCCTGAAGGTTGATTACATTCTCTAGAAACATTTTTAACTGCATTTTTTAGCCTTCTCCATAAATTGCCTAAAACATTTAAAATCCCTAATCCGTGTATATCAACAAATACTACGGGGTTATTATCTGCGATAACATAGGGAGATTGATAGTTTGCAATATCTGTTAATGGGTCAATCGTTGTAAACCTGCCAATAGCTGGATCCATAAACCTAGCTCCCAAATCGATCAAGCCTAACCCTAAACTCTCTTCAAGTTCTTTTCCATTATACCCAAATTTCTGCGCAGTTGGATTTCCAATATCCATTCTTTTTACGTCATTATACCCTTTATGTTTGAGTCCAAAGGGATAGTAGTTAGATTCTTCTACAATTTCTAGGTCTGTACTAGAAGCATTACTTGGATTAATATCTCTGTAACTTAACCTAACATTACCTAAATGATCTTTGTATTGGTAAATGTAAGAAAAATTACCATTAGTGTTTTGAACATAACCTTCTGGGTGGTTAAAGAATTGTAATTCTTTAGGTAGAGACCCTGTTTTTTTATAAATATAATTACCAGCATAATCAGTTATTTCTGTACCTACAGTTTTTCTTAACTTTGTTCCTGTAGCGTCATAAACATAATTTATATGTTGACTATTAATATTTACTCTAGTTGGTAAATTTAAATGATTATATAAAATATTAGAAGTCATATTTTTGTTATAATCTCGTAGCATATTCCCATTGGCATCATAAGTGTAATCGTTTGATGGATCTGCTGATGTGTAATTATAATCATCTTTAAACTCACCTTTTAATAAACTTGGAGTCACAATAGCATCTGAAACTTTTAAAAGTTTGTTAGTATATGGTTGATATGTATAAGTTAAGTTGTCCATCAATCCATAAAGAGTGTAATTTGTGTTTAGGTAACCTTTTCTTTTTAATTTAGTTATGTTTCCGTTCTTATCATATTCTATTCCATAAACATCATGTCTACCTGTGTTATCATTAGCTGCTGTTATTCTATTTAAAGCATCATAACTATACGTGTATTTAGTACTTATTAAGTTACCTGAGGGATTATTGAGGTTTGAAGTTTTCCAAAGTGTTTGGCTAATATTTCCATTATAAAGCGCTTTTGTTGAATCAGTTGGATTATTATAATTAATCTCAAAACCAAATAAATCTTCAGAACCTAAAGTAATAGAAGCATTACTTGTATTAGTATCGTTAATAGTTTTTAACCAACCTCTCACATTGTATTTGTAATCTATATCTTGTAACCTTGTTTGGGTTGTTTTACCACCAACTTGTTTTCTTTCTAATTGTCCTAACTCATCATACGTATTTTCTACAATAACTTCTGTTCCTACTCTTTTAGTCCCAGACTGGGTTTGTTTTATTAATCTACCTACATGATCATAATTAAAATGATCTATAGTTATAATAGTTTCTGAAATATTATCATCTGTTTTAGTATGGGTAGAGGTAGTTTCTATTACTTTACCAGTAAAATCTAATTCACTCTTTAAAACATCTGTACTTAGTAAATAATCATTTTTTGAATAAATATAAATAGGACGTGCTTTATCATCATAATAGGTAACAGTTGTTATCCAATAATTATTTGGTTCTGTTCCTAATACTTTAATGCGGCTTCCTGTCACTAAACCTTTTAATTGTGTTGTAGAATTTACTCCATATATATTACTTACAGAAGTTCCTGTTCCTGCTCTATTAAAAGTGTAGTTATCATAATAATTTACTGTCAACACTTCAATAGAAGATGTAGGGAAATCACTATTCGAGTAGTAAATACCTAAAGAACCAATACTGGCTTGTTTCTCCTCGTAGTTTTGAACTTCACTTTTGTTTTTAAAAGTCGTTTGCATACTCGCTCTACTTACGTCTGATGCATGTGTGTAAATTCCTGTATAGATAACTCTACCTAATTGATCATACTTGGTAAATAACCATTTTTTTAGTGGTTTTTGTACTGCATCTTGTGTTAATACAGGTCTATCTAGATTATCATAGACAATATATTCCCATCCTTTACCTGGTATTTTCTTTTCTACTAATCTATTTCTTTGGTCGTACTTGTATTGGTAACAAAGATTGTCAAGTACGCTTTGGTTTGCAATTTGATCTGCTGCAATAACTGATAAATCAACAGTAAAACTTCCCGACAAGGAAGATACTTGACTGCCATAACCTCCTGTTGATACTGGCTCAGATGATGGTTGTACTAAATTTAGCTGTAATTTCCCGTTAATTATATTGGCACTATACATTCCAAAAGGATTATTGGTTCCCTGACCACTTACTATTCCTAAATAGATATCAGGAATAGGAATATTTGTATTTAAATCAATGGGATTAGTATTTGGTAAAGATGGTGATCCTCCCATACTAAAATTAACATTCATAATATTATTTGTAATAGTTACAGAAGCAGTTCCTCCACCTGAACCAATAGGCATAAAAATAGATTTATTGAAAGTTACTGAAAAATCTGTAAAATTAGGAGCAACCGGAGCGTTCATTAAATTTTGTTCAGCTAATGATGGAATGACAAAGATTAAATTACCTAATTTATCATAGACGTAATGAGTATTGTGTGGAGTTGATGTTCCATTTATATTAGCATAGGTTCTTTTTAGAATGATTCTTCCTTGTTTATCTTTGAACTCTTCTGAAGAATGGTTTTTACCACTGTTATAATTTTCATCATATGTTATCGTTTTATATAACTCATTTGGCATGTAGAATGCATTATTTTTTTTTGTTAAAATATAATCATATGTGCCAAATGTAGAGTTCCAATATGAAACAACATTTAGTAGCTCAACATCGGTGTTATTATTTGCTTCAAAAGAAAAACGGATGGTATGTTTTATTCCATTCTTTAAACTCCAATCACTTCCAGGGGCTGCTTGTTCTATTATTCTATTTAGAGGAGAAGCTTCAAAATACTTTTCTGAATAAGGATTTGGAGAGTTAACATTTAAATCATTAGGAAATTTATCTAAATAAAGGTTATTTAGATCTGTAAAGAATGCAGCATTCTGTGTTCTATAATTTAAATTTGAAGTACCACTAGATTGATTAGGGTCTGCATATGGTAAATAATCTTTTACCTGTCTATTAAAGTCATCATATACTATTGGTGTAATTATATCTTGCTTGTTACCTCCAGCTTGTTTTGCTATAGTTTGTTTTGGTCTACCCAAACCATCAAAATATGTAATATTCTCAATTTTATTATCATTTGTTAGAGTGGCTCCTCCTTCTAATTTTGTGGCTCCGTCTTCTGTTTTTACTTTGTAAGTAGTATTCTTTATGTAATTTTCTGTGGTAGTTTGTGCTAATACTAGTAAAGGCAAAAACAATACTATATTTACTAACTTTTTCATAGCTCTTAGTTTTTATAGTTATATTCAGTTTTACTTAAGATGTTATCATCTTTGTCTTTAATATATTCTAAACGTCCTTTATCATCATATTTATATGTTATTTTCTGACCTCTAGTATCTGTTATTGTACTTACTCCTATTAAAGGAGTATAGGTAAATGTTGTAACCATTGAGTTAGGTAAAGCTGTTGCCAGAGTTGCCCTAAAATTATTTAGCTCGCTTAACAATATTGTTTCTGTATCTAAAGATGCTGTTTGTAAATCGGCAACATAAGAGGAGATATCACTATATTTTGCATTTTCAATTTTAGCAATTGGCTGGCTCTGATTATAACCCCAAATAAAACTAACAGAAATTCCATTCTCTAGAGTGTACTGTGTTAAATTTCCTTTAGAATCATAATTATCAAATTTTATCTTCCTATTAGTAGAATTATTTAGATTCAAAATTTCTTCACCAGATACAGAATGTATCTCAGTTGGTAACAATAAGTTGGATGTAGAACTATTAATATTATATTTAGATACTTGTGTGCTAATTTGTTTACCATCTATAAAAACCTCTTTTAGAATAGGAATATCAATCATATTACGATCTATCATTGTTGGCATAAAAGCAAGGGATGTCTCTTGTAATAAATCATAAGGGTAATATATTTTTTTTTCTAATACCTCATTTTTACTATTAACCTGTTTTTCACTTATTAATTGATGTTTATTGTTATATAAGTAATCAATACTATTTTTAACAAAAGTATTATTATCATAATATTCAGTTATAGTTTTTTTCTTTAGAATTTGTCTTGCAGATTTAATAGGATAAAAATGAATAAAATTAAATCTAGAATGGGTTTGCTCACCAGCAGCAAAAGACAGAAAATAGTCCATTTTATATGCCCAAAAAACTTCCAAGTTTTTCAACTCATAGTGATATTCTTCTTTTAATTGTGTAAAATATGTTGGTCCCTCTTCTCCAGGGTTTAAAATTTTTTTTATAGATTTTTCTAGTACGCTTCCATTGCCAAATATTTTTCCTCCAGGAATACCGGGTAATTGAGAACTTAAATAATGTACATCATCATATTGGTTTTTGTATTTATACGTTTCCATGCCAAGGTACTTGGTAGAATCTCCAATAATGTTTTCTCCATGATGTATATCAATTTCATCATAACCAACTAAAGATCCATTTGCAGCATAGCTATATGGGTACATTGGATCTGAAGCTAATACAATTTTGTCATTAAAAAGAGTTGTATAACTAGACAAACTGCTAGTAGGAGTTGGGTCCCAAAAAATTTCTACATTATGACAACCACTAGCTGGTGGAAATATTGTTGACATTTCCATAAAGCTTTGATAAGAATAAAACACCGGTTTTGATAAAAGCTTTCCTGATTTATAATTAAAACTTTTATAACTACTTTTCTCTGTTACAGAACTATAATCTGAAACAGATTTAACTCGTAAACCCGCGCCTGTATTAAGTTGAGAAGTATTGGTGTAATCGAAGTATCTTATACTCATAAATGCCCATGGTCCACCTAAGTATCCCGTTTTATTATCAGGGTAATTAACAACCATTCTATAAGTTCCTGGAACAAGGTCTATACCTTTTTCTAAAAGACCACATGCACCATTATTTTGGCCATAAGCTACTAATTCTGGGTGTGTTTTGTCAAATTCTTCAATTAATGTCCATACATTTCCGTTTTTTTTCTCGATTCTAGCATATAGCCTGTCGTCACTTGGATGGACTTCTTGATTACTTCCTGAATAGAAAGCTGGTGCACAATCATAACTATCTGAATCACAAGGACCAAAAGAATTACAAATTAGCCATACTGTTAAGTTTTGAACTTGATTCTGTGATATGTTAGGAATCGTGAATTCCAACGATTTCTCAGTTTTACTATTAATATCATGAATATTTTTTTCAACTTGGCTTATTGCAGAAGATGTTCCAGGTAAATCTTCAAAAGAATTAATTTCATACTCTATCTTTGAATACCCTTTTGTAGGCAAAGTAACTTTCGTTAAAATACCAGCTTTCATAAACTGCTCATTAGATTTTCTATTTGCTGACTGAGGATTAGCTAATAAATAAGCAGGTATCCCTTTATCATAATATCCTAAATTATTAACATTTGGCAATAATGAAGTATTATTAGAACCATTAAAATACCCCCATAAATCTTGTGCTAAAGAAGTTTTATAAGGTAATGGAGTTAGTAGGTTATAATCAAAACTATAACTAATAGGTACTTCATTTTCATTACTTCCCTTAATGTCTATAGATAATAATTTCAATCGCTTTCTTTTGTAATCAACTGGCACACTTGGCATTAAGCTACCTAAAGAGTTGTTTCCTAAAGATTCTGTTGGAAGAATCGTAAAATCTCCATAATTACTGCTTCCAGTAAAGTAATTATAATTAAAGATTATATTTTTAATATGTTCAACTTCTCCTTGTTTATAAATTTTGATTTGGTTATTTTTTTTACCGTTATAAATGTCTAACCTACTAGATGAAAAGAATTTAATTTTTGTTAAACTAGAGTTAATCTCATCTAATAGATACTCATTTACAATTTTTTGTTCTTGTATATCAAAATTTTTAGTTATTCCTAAATTATATTGATTAAAGCTTTTTACAAAGGATTGATACAAACTGGGAACTTTTTCAATTTGATTTGCTACATATGAAAAATTGATTATATCGTTTTTTGGAGAAACAATTTGAGATAAATAAAAGGTATAATTTTGAATTACACCAAATTGAGATTGTTTAGTATTTGTTGCTTTAGTATTAAAATAATATTTATTACCATTTGTTGCTGTTGCAACAATGTTACCATTTGAAAGTTTTTCGAATTTTATATTTGATTTATTTAAATCAACCAAATCTCCATTATATACATCTATAAATTTACCTGAAAAACCAGCAAAATTATACATATACATATCGTAATTTTTTTCACTATTCAAGTAATTAAGTTCATTTATATCTAATATTCTTATGTTTCCTTGACTATCTTTTGTCTTACAACCTCCATGAGTTATATTAGTAACAGTATTTAATGCACTCTGATAATAATCTGTAGTTGGATTAGGATTTTCTTCAATTAAAGGAGCATATAATGGAGCTAAGTCTAAATAAGTGTAATTTAACTTTTTAGGAATTTTTTGAATTACACCTCCTGCATTTAAAGTCCACCCTAGCCCTACTGAACTTGCCTCTTCTTTTACTTTTAAACCATTATTATAATACGATAGTGAAATGGGGAGTGATAAATCTCCTTGTTTTAAATTATATAAAGGAACATCATATCTCATAGTTCCATTATAAGTATTAACTGGGATTTCAATATATTTCATCAACCCAGCTACATCTGGAGATAATGGGGCAACTTGGGGAATAAAATTTTCATTATTTTGAGCTTTTGCTATAAAATTAACTATTAGTAACAAATATAGTATTCTTTTAATTTTCATAATTTATTCTTATATATTAAATTTATTGTTTTTAATGTCAAATTCTAAAATCATTATGTTATTTCATAAAAAATAAAATAAGTATTTTTCATTCAGATATTAGATTACTTTTTGATTAAGTTTAACAATTTTTCCTTATTCTCAGTTATAAATTTACAAAAAATAAAATAAAATTTCCCCCATTAATGGTGAAATGTAAAAATATTTTTCATAATTTATAAATGGCTCAATGGTTTCATCTCATGAATCAAAACAAAATACTTTTAGAAAACAGATTTTAAAAAACTAACCATAAACCCCACTATATAAAATGATCAAAAACATAGTACTTACTAATCAAATCATTATAATTTTATAATTACCTTAAGAAAAACCACTTTTTCTTTTCTGAATAAAATTGATCTAAAATCTTATTTTCTAGTTATAAGTTTTAGTTTTCTTCTATTTTTTTGAGGCTTTTGCCATATGAAAAGAGTTTTTTATTTCAAATCTTAATAATCACTTCTCTTTTAACAATTATTCTCACAAGATTTGCCTTTAATCTAGTTTTGTATGATTTTTTAAAATTGGTCTGATTTGTTTTATTCACGGTGTTCTAAATATTTCATTCGGGGTATGAATCTTTTGTTTATAATTAATCCTTATATTATTATAATCATTCACAAAAAAACCAGCTTCTTCATTTTTATTTGAGGATAATATTGTTCTGTCTTGATAGTATTTTCTTTTTAGTATTCTGTAAGTATCTTTTATTGTGGGGTTTGAGAATCTAACATCGTTTAGAGATATCATTTTAGTGGTTTTTTACTAAAATTGAAATTATTTTCATTTTTAAGCTTTTCGAAAATCGAAAAATAAATTAAAAAACAATATGGTTCGATGCGTAAAAGGGGTCTTTAACTATGTTAACTAACTGATATTCAAATACAATTGGTTCGATAGTAGCGCATGAGGGGGAGCAAAAAAGCCTTATCAATTTTGATAAGGCTTTTTTATTTTTATTAAAACTTTGAAAAGCATTAGTTTATAAGCATTTTTTAAGGTTTTAATTACATCATAAGAAGTAAAAAATATAGTTTTAAAGTAATTTGGTCTCTATTTTTTTATATAAAATGTATATTTGGTTAAATTTTGGATTTTAATGAAAAAATACACAGAAATAACCATATATGATATTGCAGAAAAATTAAATTTAGCAACATCTACAATTTCGAGGGCATTAAAAGACCATAGAAGTATTAGTGAAAAAACCATTAAAAAAGTTAAAAAAACTGCTTTTGAAATGGGATATCAACCTAATAATTTAGCTGCTAGTTTACGTAATAAACAAACTAAAACTATTGGAGTTTTATTACCAACCGTTACTCAACCTTTTTTATCATCGTTAATTAGTGGTATAGAAATTACTGCAAAAAAAGCTGGGTATACTGTTATGATAATGCAATCTCATGATTCTTATGATGAAGAAGTAAATTTAGCTCAGTCATTATACAATAATAGGGTTAGTGGGATTATATGTTCTTTAGCAATGGAAACTCAAGATACTTCACATTTTCAAATCTTTATTAATAACAATACTCCATTAGTTTTTGTTGATAGGGTTCCAAAAAACTTTAATACTTATAGGGTTGTTATTGATAATTTTTCTGCGGGTTATAAAGCAACAAAGCATCTTATTGATCAGGGGTGTAAAAGAATAGCACATCTTTCTGTTGGTTCAGAATTTGGAAATTTATATAGTGAAAGAAAAAAAGGTTATTTAGAAGCTCTAAAAGATCATAATATTGATATTGATGAACAACTTATAGTAAGGCTTACCACTGTAACTTATGATGAGGCAGAAAAAGGAACAAATAAATTGTTGGATTTAAAAAACCCTCCAGATGGAATTTTTACGCCTGGTGATATTTTAGGAGTAAGTGCTCTTCAATGTGCTAAAAAAAGGGGCATAAAAGTTCCAGAAGAATTAGCTATTATTGGTTTTAATAATGATCCTATTTCAGAAATTATAGACCCAAATTTGTCAACAATTACTCATCCTGCAGAAAAAATGGGACAAGCTGCTGCTAAAATTATTATAAAAAATTTAAAATCTCTTAAAAAAGATGATATTAAAGAAATAACTTTTTTAAATACTGAAGTTTTAGTTAGAGAGTCTTCAAAAAAAAAATAATTTTTTAATACCTGTTAAATGTAAATTGAGTTATTCTAAAAAATCCCTCACAGCTAATCAATCAAATAATGAAGATTAACCGTAAAGGATAAATTTTTTTTTTAGAAAAAACTTACAGTTCTCCTGAGAAATCTGCACTTACATCTTTACCTGCAAGACCGTCTGCAGTACCTTTATAAGCATGTTTTCTTTCGTAATTTGTATCCCAAATATTTGGTGATTCATCTGGTAACCAATATTGGTGTTCTTGTTCATTATCAGAAATACCCCAAATTGTAATTCCATATTGTTGAGCAGCTGGGATATTTTCTTTGTACATATCAATAATGTATTTATACATATCAGATTGATCTGCTAACTGCTCGTTTGTTGGACTTGCAGTTCCTAATCTAACATCTAGCTCCGAAATTTTAATCATCTTACCAGTTGCAGCAAGTTTTTGGAACATTTGTACAATATTATCTCTATCTGTATTTAAAGAAACGTGCATTTGTGTACCAATACCGTCTACAGTTGCTCCTTGGCTTTCTATATATTGTGTGTATTGAATAATTCCATCACATTTTGCTAAACTAGCTTCTAAATTATAATCGTTGATAAAAAGTACATCATTAGCATTACCATATTGTCTTGCTAATTTAAAAGCAGTTACTGCATAGTCTTTACCTAAGTATTTAACCCAGTAGAACTCGTCGTCTGCTAAATCTGCAACATTACCATCACGTAAAGAACCACCTTCTTTCATTGGTTCGTTTACAACATCCCAAGCTTTTACGTCATTTTTATAACGACCTACCATTTGAGAAATCCAGCTTTCTAATGCATCTCCAATAATTTGTGCTTTTTCTTCATCTGTTTTTTCAACAATCGTTGGTCCAGAACCTCCACCTGCATCTCCAGATGTAAATACAATATCATCTATGTAATAGGTTGTAGCAGTTTCTCCAAAATCGAAAATAAACTTTGTTTTATCATCTGTAGAAGGTGTAATAGTTCTTGTAACTTGCGTCCAAGTTGTACCTACTTGAATACCTCCATAATAATCGCCTCCATAACTGTCATTTTGAATTTCTACTTGTAAATTTGCACTTGTTGTAGCTTTTACCCAAAAACTACATGTGTAGTCTTTACCAAGTTCTAAAGCTTGGTTAAAAGTAAATACTTGCTGTGCCTCATAATTATTAGCAGCTGTTGGGTTTGTTAATACCATAGCATAACCATTACCTCCAAAGCCTTCTCCAGCAACAGAAACATCTCTTGAAGAACCATTTCCATAACCACTCCATCCATCAAGTGTTCCATTTTCAAAGTCTCCATTTGTAATTAGATTTTCAGGTTGAGCATCTAAATCTACTACATTAATATTTTCTAAATCAATTAAATAAGTTACACCAGATACATAACCTAAATCAAAATTAAATACAAATGTTGTTGCATTTGTTTGAAAATCTTCGCTATTTAGTGTTATTTTAACTTGTTGCCATTCTGATGATGTACTAAAAGATTCTGTAACATTACCTGTGCCATACCAATCCATCCAAGGATATTGGTTTACAAGATTATCATCGAAAGAAATTCTTCCTTGCCCAGCTTGATCTGATTTTATATAAAAAGAAAGCTCATAAGAATGCCCACTCACAATAGTGATAGCTGGTGTGCCTAATTGTAATTCCCATGGATTAGATGTGCCATCTGCAACCATTTGAACTGCTTGCGAAGTGCTTGATAAACCTTCACCTTCTACTACAGAAATTGCAGTATTCCAAGAGCCTGCCCAACCATTTAGAGAACCATCTCTTAATGAAGTTAAATCTAAAGAATTAGCTCCACTAGAACCTGGTATTACTGTTGGTGCAATTAAACCATTTAAGTAGCTTGCATTATTATTTTGATGCCAAGCTAAGGTATGACCATAGACTGTTAAACCTGCTTCTTTTGTTTTTGCAATAAAATTGTCTATAGTTGCAAAATTTAACTCTCCATTTGAGTTTACCATAGCTCCATGCTTCATTGCATATCCTGCAGTAACATCATCAAAGTTTTCATTTGTAATTGTACGATATACTTCGTCATTTAAATATAAATCTACACCTATACCATTTCCTAATATAAAATCTGTGTAAGTGTTTAAAGCGTCGTATCTACTAATTTTTTCTGCTAAACCTAAAGGTAGCTCAGCTGTGGTTACTTCACCTTTATCTGCATCTTTTCCCCATTCCATCAAATCATCTTCACATGATAGAAATAGGGCTGAAGACAATATTATAATTGGTAGTAATTTATTGTATTTCATTTCATTTATTTTTTTAATATTTATTTTTTGTTAAAAATCACTAAAAGCTGGTGTTTCTAAAGAAACTATTCTCCAATTGTCAGTATATACTTTAACAGAGGTTGCTGAAGATAGAAACTCTACATCACTATCTTTTCTTGTTACATTACTTAATTGAATGTCTGAATTATTAAAGAAAAATCCGAAATTTTTATAAGTAGCGCCTTCTCTTAATAATAAAACATCTTCAAAAGTAAATTCTGTACTATCATCAGAAAAACTATAAAAATCTGTAAACGGAATTGTTACTGTTGTCCAACCTGTAGTTTGAAAAGGTTCTATTTCTTCATCAACTATCCATGGTACATAATTATAAACGGCTCCATTCCATTCACCACCGTTAAAATTGTTTATCAATAAAATTTGTAAAAAACCACTGCCTTCCCAAGGTTCTGGTACAAAAACATCGAACTGAAAACCTACTTGGTCTAAAGGTGTTTCTGCAGGTATGTATGGTGTTAACTGTGCTCTCCAGCTTTCGCCACCAGAAGTGAAAACTTCTGAATTTCTATTAGATGCTGCTGGAAAAGGATCTGTTCCTGTAGGTCCATGATATACATAGTTACCTTGTGATACATTGCCTTCACCAATATTTGTAGATTGTAATTCGTCTTGACGAATAGTGTCACCAAATTCTCCTAGATCTCCATTACCATCAAAGTCTAAAATAACTCCTTTTTTAAAGTTAAAATAGGCAGGTGAGTAGGCACCACCGTTTGCACTTTCAATAAATAGAGAGCCCCCATCTTCAGAAACACCTGCAGGAACGGTTACAATAAAAAACTCTCCATCTTCATCTACTACAATTCCGTCAGAAACTTCGATATCTCCTGGAAAAACAACTTTACTTATTTCAATTAAACCAGTACCATAAACTGTAATTTGCTCATTTGGTAATGGCATAGTGTTCGAAATATTTGTAATTACGGGTGCAGATGAACGAATTTCGAAAGAAAAGGTAGTTTCATTATTACTATTTATAAAACGTATAGTATTACGAACATCATCTTCTGCTTCTATTGTTGGTGTATCTCCAGACACACGAATTAACATTGATGTGTTTGATAAATAAACTGGGTTGAAATAAGTTGAATATCCGTTTATTAGTACTTGCTTAAGGCCTAAAAACCCAGAACCCTCAATACGTATTAGCTGTCCAAGACGTGCAAAAGAAACCTCTCTATCTTGCACATCAGAATTTACATCTTGTAAATAAACTTTACTAATGGTAATTGGACCACCACCAGCATTTTCGTCTTCATTTTCACAAGAAGTAAAAGCTATAGCTATAAACATTGTTAGAAACAATGCTATGGGTTTCCAGTAATTTTTGTTTGAAATATATTTTTTCATATTACTATTCAATTTTTATAAATTAAAATAAATCTGTTATTCTTTCTTCAGTAAATTCGTAAGGTACAGGTGCCTCTCTTAACAAAGGATTTTGTACCACTTCAGATTCTGGATAAGGTAAAAGGAAAATCCCTTCATTTACTGCTCCAATAGCACGTGCTTGTGTATCTCTAGTAGCATCTACTGAAACGTCATTTGTTGGAGCATCGTAAAGAATTGGTACAATGTTACCTCTATCTTGAGATGTAATATAATTTATTACTTCTTGTTGTTCGTAATAAGATCTACGTACTAAATCGTACCAATATTGGCCCTCCATACAAAGTTCTATTCTTCTTTCTTTAATGATATCTTCATAAGTTAAACTTGTTTTAGAATCTAAACCTGCACGTGTACGTAATAAATTTACATACATTAAAGCATTAGCATCTGTAGTGGTTTGATTATTACCTAAAACTGCTTCAGCATAGTTTAAATATACTTCTCCTAAACGCATCATATATGTATTTAATGCCGAATTTTGTCTTGAAATAAGTGGGTTGTCTTTAGTAGAACCTACGACACCTTTTTTTACGTTAACAAATGTATTTTCATGATCTACTGTATACCCTCCATTAGAAATATTTATTTCTGGATAAAAATCTCCATCTGCCATCCAAGTTGCTTTACGACGTAAATCATCAGTTTCGTATTCTTGTAATACATCATAAGAAGCTCTTGTCCAATAACCATATGCTACATCGTTTCCTGTAATATCAGAACCCAATGCAAAGAATCCTTGTTGGAAATTATTTGTTCCATATTCTCCATTTGGCACCCATTGTAATGCAAATATTGATTCTTGATTATTGTTATTTTCTATTGTAAATAAATCAGCATAATCATCCATTAACATATATGGTCCTTCATTAATTACCTTTTCTGATGCTTTTATTGATAAATCTAAATATTCCTGATTTCTATTACCACTATTTGGGTTATCACTTAAACCAGAATAAGATAAATATATTCTCGATAGCATACCAAAAGCGCTATATTTTGTAACACGACCATTATTTGCTGGTTGCTCTGGTAGATATTTAGCAGCATATTCTAAATCTCTCATTGCAAATTCATAAACATCGTTTCTAGAGTTTTTATTTACAATTGGGTTACTAACCAAATCTTTTGGATTTGTAGAAAGAATAACATCTCCCCATAAAGATGCTAAATACCAATAAGCTGTTCCTCTCATAAATCTAGCTTCTGCTATATATAGTTTTTGTGTATCTTCATCTACAGGACTTTGCTGTATACCATCTATAACGTTGTTAGATTGTTGAACAACATTGTAAAAAGAAGACCAAGCTTCTACTAACGGACCTGTTAAGGCACTTTCTGCTAAATCGCTAAAAGGATAAATATAATCTGAGAAAGGTGCATATAAATTATAGGATTTACCATCTCCTAAACCATAATAAAATTTAGTGTTAAAATCAAACCAAACTCTATTGTAAAGTGGTGCTGTTGCAGCTTTAAAATCATCTTCAGAGGCGTAAAAGTTATCTAGAGTGTAAGTATCATTTGGTTCTACATCTAAAAACTCACTACAACTATAAAGTGCAGACATTGTAATTAGGATAAGTAAGGTGTATATAATTTTTTTTGTTTTCATATTATATATTATTAAAATTTAACATTTAAGCCTACAGTAAAGATTAATGGAGATGGATATCTACCATTATCAAAACCTGTTAAAAGTGCGTCTTGGTTAATTGATCCTACTTCAGGATCAAAACCTGAATATTTTGTAAAAGTTGCTACGTTTTGTGTATTTGTGTAAACTCTAAGTGATTGAAGACCAAATTTAGAAACCGATTCACTTGAAAAATTATAACCTAAAGAAATGTTTTTAATTCTAATATAAGAACCATCTTCAACAAATCTATCACTAAAACGATAGTTAGATGTAGATGAAGCTGGTGATGCACCTATTCTTGGCATATATTGATCTCCTCCAACAATTTCAACATTACGATAATCGTTTGGTCCATTTGGATCTATTAAATCTAATTGCGCATAACCTAATGCTGAAGTTAATAGGTTGTGATTGTTTCTAGGGTTTTCTAAAAAACGACGTTGATAATTTACAACTTCATTACCATAAGACCCTGTTATGAATATATTAAAATCGAAACCTTTATATTTAAAAGTGTTACCAAAACCAAAAGTAAAATCTGCTTCTGGATTTCCAATGTAACTTAAATCTTGCTCGTTTATAACACCATCATTATTTACATCTTCAAAAATGTAATCTCCTATCCAAGCACTATTTTCTGCAATTTCCATATCTTCTGGTAACGCAGTTGGCACAACATTTCCATTTGCATCTTTGTAGTAAAAATCAGTAGCTTTTTCAAACCTCCCAATAACTTTATAGCCATAATATTGCCCAATTGGTTGACCAACAGCTGTTCTTGTAACTGTTGTTATGTCTGAACCTTCTTGTAAAGTTCTGTCTATAACACCTGTTTCTGATACTAGAGAAAGTACTTTGTTCTCGTTATTTGAAAAAGTAATGTTAGAACTCCAACTAAAGTTTTTAGTTTCTACGTTTAAAGTGTTTAGCGTAAATTCGATTCCTTTATTTTCAAGTGAACCAATATTTACAAAAGGTGCAGCTGCAGAACCTTGTCCTTGAGAGCCAACGTAAGCAGGTAAAGGTAATAATAATAGTAAATTTTTTGTCTTTTTATAATACAAGTCAGTAATAAACTCAACTCTATTGTTAAAAAGACTTAAATCTATACCAAAGTTACTGGAAGCAGTTGTTTCCCACTCTAAATCTGGATTTGCAATATTAGCTGCAAGAACACCTGTGCCCCAATTGGTAGCAGTTGCATTTAATGCTATTGTATATCTATTATTTGGTACAGCTTGGTTACCTACTTCTCCCCATCCTGCACGAAATTTTAAATTACTTATTACATCACTATCTTTTAAGAAGTTTTCTTCTGAAGCTTTCCAAGCGAATGCAGCTGAAGGAAAGGTTCCCCATTTATTACCTTCTGCAAATCTGGAAGAACCATCTCTACGTACTGTTGCAGTAAGTAAATATTTATCATCAAAATTATAAAATACTCTACCAAAATAAGAACTTATAGTACTAACATTACTGTTGTTACGAACATTAGCAGTTGTTGGATCTCCAGCACTTAAATCCGTTACTCCGTTTGATAAATATCCAGATACAGAACCAAATAAGTTTTCATACGAACTTTTTTGTAATTCTTGACCTAAAGTTAAATTAAGATTGTGAGCACCAAAAGTATTATTATAAGTTAAAACATTATTCCAACTCCAAAATTTGCTAAATGTTTTTTCTCTAGAACCTGAAGCTACATCAGTAAAATCGAACTCACTAAAATAATAAGAAGGATTAAATGTATATCTGTTTCCAAAACCATAGCTAAAAGCATATTCTGATTTTACTTTAAGAGCATTCATTATTTTAACTTCTGCATATGCATTAGCTCTAACACCAATTTGTTCGTTTCTGTTTTCATTTAATAAAGCTTTACCTACTGGATTTGATGGTGCAAACTCATCACTTGGACCAGCAAAGGAACCATCAGGGTTGCTTACAGGAACATTTGGTGTTTGTCTTAATGCTGTTATAATTAATCCATCATTAGAAAAAGTATTTTCTTGTTTAGAATTACTTATAGCAATATTTACGCCTAATTTTAAATAATCTTTAACTTGAGAATCTATTACACCTCTTAAGTTAAATCTATTAAAACCAGAACCAATAGCAATACCTTCTTGTTCTAAATAGCCAATACCCATAGCAAAGGTTGTTTTTTCGTTACCACCTGATGCAGAAAAGTTATGGCTTTGCATTAGAGCTTTAGTGAACATTTCTTCTTGCCAATCTGTACCTTCTCCAAATAAATCTGCTCTGATAAAGTTATTATCTCCTTCTACAATTCCTAAATCTGATCTTGTATTTTTATGAATAGCATATTCTTGAAGGTTTAAGACGTCTAATTTTTTTGGTATTTCTTGAAAACCAAAATAAGTATCATAACCTAACGAAAGTCTACCATTTCTTCCACGTTTTGTAGTAATCATAATAACACCATTAGAAGCTCTAGAACCATAAATAGCAGTTGCAGATGCATCTTTTAAAACATCAATAGAAAGTATGTCTGATGGATTAATAGATGATAAAGGATTTTCGGTATTAGAACCTGTACCACCACTAATAACCACACCATCAATAACAAAAATGGGCTCGTTACTTAAACTTAATGAACTTATACCACGTATACGAATTGAAGAACTACCTCCTGGAGCACCACTATTTTGTTGAATTTGAACCCCTGCAGCACGACCCTGTAGTACTTGATCTATAGTTGTACTAACCGTTTTCTCTATTGATTCGCTAGAGATAGAAACGACGGAACCTGTTAGATCGCTTCTTTTCATTGTTCCGTAACCAATTACTACAATTTCGTCAAGTGCTTGAGAGTCTTCTACCAAAATTACATCAATTGAGGTGGTGTTATTTACAGAAATTTCTTTACTGGTGTAGCCAAGATAACTGAAGACTAATATACCATCAGTAGGTACGTTTGAAATTGTATAGTTTCCATCAAAGTCAGTTGAAGTCCCTTTTGCAGTTCCCTTAATTAAAATAGTTACTCCAAGTAATGGTCCTTGTTTATCAGTTACAGTTCCTGAAACTGTTACTTGAGCGTTTAAGTAACCGCAAAACAAGAACATTAAACCTAAAAAAACTCGCTTTCTAATGTTTTTGTTTTTAAAAAATAAAAAGTTTATCATAAAATTTAGTTTAAAAATAATTTTTACATTTCTGTAGTTGTTCTATAATCTATGTATTCTATTTTACCATAAATATGCACTATCTTGACAAAGATATAAATATTTTTAAATAAAACAATCGATTGCGTAAATATTTACTAGAATTAAAAAAAAAACATTATTTTTATTAAAAATAGCTTTTAAAAAACTCAAATGAATGTTGATTTTTTTCTGATAAACTAATTTTATTTGGTAGTAATAAATCTAATAGTAAACGTATATCCTTACCAAATCCTTACTATAAAAGGACTTAAAAAACCAAAAAATTCTTAATCAGATGATTCTAATTTTTGAATGATACTCTTAAGAAAAACCATTAATTCTTTTCTCCCTGATAAATGAAAATTGGGTTTTATATTTAGATGTTTATTCTAAATTCTATTTTTGAGGTTCAAAAATTATCATGTTTTTGAATCAAAAAATAATTGGTGAAAAATTATTTAAGAAAACGAAACTCTAATTATTAGATTCTTTTGCTTTAAAATGTCTTTTTCTGTTGTAACCAATAATAGCAATTGTTAGTACAATGATATTTAAAATGGTTCCAAGCTTTGCATCTTTCCAATCCATAATAATTAAATATTGTGAAACACAAACCGCTATAATTATCAGGTTTATCCATTTTTTATTATTTAGTAATGCTGAGGATGCATATAAGAATAATAAAAATGTAAGTAGCCAAAGTGCTCCCATAGGTTTTGAAATACTTAAAAGTCCTTTAAATATTTCTGTAGTGAAAAAGGCTTTTATAAAGCCTATTAAATGTAACAAACCATGAAAAATAAGTAATAATGCATAAAAGTATTTCATAATTTAATTTTTAGTGATTTCTAATTTTCCTGTTATTTCATTTAGGGTAATTTAAAATACTAAAGGGGTTTCTTCTGTATTAATTTTGTTGGAAAATTCTCCAATAAAATTTAGGTATTTTTCTTCTTTCTTAATATAATTTGCTTTTCGTATCAATATCAGAAAGTTCTTCATAAACTAAAGAGTTTCAACAGAAGTTCAATTTCTAAAAAAATTGTTTGTATTATTCTATTGTCTTTATTTGAATAATTTATAATTGTTTTTTAAATCAAAGAAGAAGGGAATAGGTACAATAAAGGTTGTCTCTGTAATATGAGATAACAAATATGATTATTAGCTAAAAGCTAGTACTATATCTTTGGTTTAAATTCTGTATTATCATAATTGGGTTAAAAAATTAATAGCTAAGTTACAAGAGATAAAAAAGATAAACTATGATAATAATTAGTTTAATAATTTATTTTATGATTTTGTTTTGTGTTTCAACTTATATTTCACAAAATCAATCTATTAATGTCTGATAAATATATAAAAAATAATAATAAACATATTGTAAAATAAAAAATATAGAAAAGATTAGATTTTTTTTATAAAAAATTAATATGTTTTGATATGCATTAATTAAAAAAAAACAAATGAAATTTTTTATTGACACAGCAAATTTAGATGAAATTGTATAAGTGCAGGTTATAGGTATTTTAGATGATGTAACAATGAATTCATCTTAAATAAAATAGGAAGGAATTACCAGGGTAAAAGATATTTTAATTGACTATAAAAATGAAATTAAGAAATTATTTATAGCTATGTCCGCAATTATAAGTAACATTATTTTAGAACGTGACATTAAATTAAAAAAAAGCCAAAGAATTGTTTTCTTTGGCTTTTTTTAGTGCTTTTATATACTAAATGTTTATCCTAAATAATAACGTAAAAATTCTGTTTTAGATTTACTCTGTAAACGTCTAATAGCTCTTTGTTTTACTTGTCTTACACGTTCTCTTGTCAAATCAAACTGTTCACCAATTTCTGCTAAACTACAAGGAGATTTACGTCCAATTCCGTAAAACATTTTAATAACTTTAGCTTCTTTTTGAGATAACGTTCCCAAAGCTCTATCAATTTCAGTAGATAAAGATTGTTTCATTAGTTCGTTATCTGGTCTTGGCGAATCTCCAGATTGTAAAACATTATACATATTAGAGTCTTCACCTTCTCTAAAAGGAGCATCCATAGAAATATGTCTGCCAGAGTTTTTCATACTTTGCTCAACACTACTAACAGTAGTATCTAATTCATTCGCAATTTCTACATACGTAGGTATTCTTTCATTACGTTGTTCTAATTTCGAGTATATTTTTTTAATCTTACTAATACTT
>TARA_R110002072_G_scaffold64203_7_pt1 | contig 81968 bp, 75 predicted proteins | sample TARA_R110002072 | Tara Oceans TARA_R110002072 (sample SAMEA4397118) | marine metagenome | biome: Polar Biome; feature: [SRF] surface water layer (ENVO:00010504); material: water (ENVO:00002006), including particulate matter (ENVO:01000060) such as... | depth 5 m
TATCCACACAATGGGTGATGCACATATTTACTTAAATCATCTAGAGCAAGCAGCGATGCAGATTAAGAGAAAGCCTCATCCACTTCCGCAGATGAAGTTGAATCCAGATGTAAAAGAAATCTTTGACTTTAAGTTTGAAGATTTTGAATTAACAGAATATCTATCTCATCCTCATATTAAAGCACAGGTCGCTATTTGATCCTCTCTTTAGTTGCAGGCATTGGTAAGAAGAGGGAGCTTGGCAAAGACAACAAGCTCCTTTGGCATATTTCAGAAGACCTTAAAAACTTCAAAAAAATTACCCTTGGTGCTCCTATGATAATGGGAAGAAATACCTTTGAGAGCTTACCTGGAAAATTGCCTGGTCGTGATCATATTGTTCTTTCAAAAACCATGGGTGAGACACAAGGGATATATGTCGTTTCTAATATTGAAGAGGCCTTAGAAAAAGTAAAAGAACTAGGGTTTAATAAAGCATCAGTGGTTGGTGGGGCCAAGGTTTATGAACAATTTCTCCCTCTGTGCCAGCATATTCACATAAGTTTTGTAGACTTCAGTGGAGAGGCGGATACCTTCTTTCCTGCCTATGATTTTGATAAGTTAGAGCTTATTGAAGAAAAAGATTTTGAAGGTACGGAAAATTCTTTGCCATGGCACTACTGTCATTATCAACAAAAACTCTAATAATTCCTAAAGTATTATGAATATTGTCCGACAAGTTTAATATGTTTCTAAAAACAGGAGAGTAATATGAAAAAGGTTTTTCTAGCGATGATGCTAATTGGTTTTGTTGGTTGTGCAAGTAACTCAAGAGATGTTGCAAGTGCTGAGAGTTCACATTGTTCACTCAAAAAGCATCCAACTAAGAGCTGGTACAAAGTACAAGTTCACGGGAAGTCTTATAACAAGTACTGGTATAGCGAAAAGAAAGCAAATGAGTTAATGGATTCAGTTGTTGCTTCTGGTAAATGTGACTAATTTTTTTTAAAAAAAATAAGAATGAAGGCATCCGTAAGGGTGCCTTTTTTGCGTCGAGTTAAAACATTTTCTAACTTTAACGAAAAAATTCCCTTAAAATTGGTCAAATTGTCCTGTGTCTCATAGAATTTCTCAAATTAAAAAACTCAAGTATGGAGTCTCTATGAAGCACGTTGCTGGAATAATATTATTACTACTATCTATCAGTACTTTTTCACAATTTGATGGTGATTCAGACACTAGAACAGATATGCAAAGAGATGCTGGAAAGATTGAATGCCGGAATGAAGTTTCACGATGTACTTATTCAACTCAGCACTTAACGGCCAGAACACTTGTTAGTCGAATTGAAGCAGTTCTAAAGCCAGGTGATATCATCACCCCTAAAGAAGGTTATGTTAGTGTTGAAGGCCTTAAGGTTATTTCTTACTGGTTTTATAATGAAGAATTAAAAACAAGATTTGAAGCACTCCTTCCACTTCTTGATGTACTTGAAGACGGTGTTCCATCTCATCTTGTACAACTGACCACAGAAATTTATTCACTTTCTGATAGAGGGCTAAAGAGTATTGATGCAAGCATTAGTAGTGCTGGTGGGGATGCTCAAGATGGACCAGATTGGGACTTCTCTGATCTTGGTGGAATTCTTGATATGAATCTCAATGTTGGAACAAAACTTCTATCAATGCTCTTAAGTGGCTCAGTTACTCGAAGCGAATCTTCACAAGTAACAAAAGTCGTTCAGTTGATCCCAAACTTTGCAGGTGTTAACTATAAAAGAACAACAAAAATTTATATTTCTCCTACAGCAGGTTCTGTAAAAGAAGAAGAAGCAGGTCTGACTATTGGTGGAACAGTAAGTATTAATGCTCGTGATAATAACCTCGTTACTATAAAAGATTATAATATTAAATACGGAGTTCTTAAGCCTGGACTTGATGACAGTGATAATGATCAGGTGACAATTCTTAATGTCTCAAACCCGCAACTCTATCTTTATAAAGATGTAAATACGATGATTGTTTCTTCTCAAACAAGTACGACAATGAATGATCGTGGTTTTCGTTTCTTTGGTTTTGGAGCATCTAAATCGAAGACTTTTAGTAAGTTGATGGTAGTAACGCGTGCGAAGGCCATTAAGTTTGACGACTATAGAAAAGAGATGAAGAAGTATGCTGATCTCGATCTCTTTAAGACCTTCAGTGAAACTCAAGTGGATAATATGCCAGCTAAGAACTCTAATATTGAAGCAGTTCTCAATAGTCTTAAGCCTTATACTTATATGACGACTTCAGGTAGGCGACTTGTTGGATTTAGACTAGATCCTAAGTTTGCTGCAAAAGATAATATTAAGAGAAATTTTGATATTAGTATTCGTGGTGGTGGTATCAAAATGAAGAAAACAAGATCAGTTGAAAATCTTATGTTAAGTGGTTTTAAATTTGATGAATTTTCTGAAAGATACTTAAGTAAGAGTAGGTTTAAAATAAAAATAAAATTAAAAGAATTTAACGGAACTGGTAGCTACTCACAAAAGTTTTACTATGATCCAGAAAGAAATGTTTTTATTAAATAATGAAAAACTTATTCTTTCTTCTCACATTCTTTCTTTCTCTAAACCTTTGGGCCTTACCAAAGGAACTTCCAACAATTGATAATATTGTTGAAGAATTTAGAGGGGCATTAAAAATAAAGGTTGGAGAGTTAGGGAAGAACTTTATTCGTCGCACGCGAAATGATCAAGTCCATTACCTTAATAGTGAACCCACTGCTTGTTTAATGTGGATGGTTCCCGCTAAAGAAACTCTTGTAAAGATTCAGTATCGTCATCAATTAAATGAAACCAAGACTGAGTTAAGTGAAGAAGTTGTTTACTATGGCTGTAAGAACGAACTTGCGTTAAGAGAGAAATTTACTAGTAAAGGAACTGATCTAGAAAGACGTCCAATATCTACTATTGAAAAAGGTAGTAGATCATTTAAGCTTGCAGAAAATGAAAACTTTCTCAATTACCAGATTGTGAATGATCGAAATGATGTACTTTTTCACTTAACTCAAAGAAGAGAGGATGAAAGTACTTTTTTTGAAATGAGAGTTCTTGGTGAGCTCTTTTTGAGAGGACAGTTTCGTCAGGATAGAGCAGTCTTTAGGTTTTATCCCTTTAATATTGATTATAAACGCGACTATATGGGAATTGGAAGTCGTAATGAGTTTACTCCTTACACCATCAAAGTTGTAGAAGTTGAAAAAGATAAGTGGAGATATCTTGGTGCAACAGGAGTTCAACTAAGTCTTAATAACTTTCTTCGCTATCTTTCGAGTAGCCTCAATGAAAGAGTCTTAAATTCAATTACCTCTATGGTTAAGTATCAACTCTATTGGTTTCCTGCTACATCCTTCACTGGTGGAGCTGGGAAAAGTCAGCGTTTGATCAACGAGTTTAAGTTACTTCTTACTCGTCTTCTCAACAACACTCCGACTGAGCTTACTTTGGTAAAGAACTTTGTTAGAAACTTTATTACGGCCATTGAAGGTGGTGAGATTGTTGATAATAGAAAGGATGAGGCGAAGTGAAAGCTTTGAAAAGTCTCTGTCTTTTTCTTTTTCTTGTTACACCTATTATGTCTGTGCAGGTGAAGGCAGAACATATAGGACTTGTTGATGAAAAAAATGTCCTACAAAACTTCTTTTATAATCTTAATCAATATATCGATACATTTGAAAAAGAGTCTGTGGTTACAAGGTATAAGGATTGTTTTCTCTTGGAATATCGTCCATTAGGTAGGGCCGTTCAGGCAAAACTTTGCTTAACTGAGATAGAGGAGGGGAAGTACTTCCATCAATTTATCTTTAATAATTTAGTTGTCTTAAAGACTGTAATTATTGGAGAGTTTGATGAGAGTGAGCTAGAAGATCTTCATTTTTATCGAATTAGTAATTTTGATCGATTGAAAGAATTTCGCTTTATTAATTTTTATTTTGAATATAAGAATAATCATTCAGGAAGTGCACATCTGCTATTTGATAGTTTTAAAATCTTTATTGAAAAAACAGACGAGAGTATTACTTATTATCCGAAATGTTCATGGTGTAATGGTTGGGCCAAGGCCAGGATTTCTGACTTAGGTATTGTTTATATGTTAGAAAGTTCAGGTAGTGAAGTTGGACCTATAAGCTTTTACAAAGAATTAGATAGTCATATTAATATGTTTTCTAATGTTCTGAGTTCGTCTCTTCTTGGTTATTTTCAGCGCTCGGGTCTTCCGAAGAATCCATAGTTTCAATAGGCTTCGTTTCTTCTTTCTTTTTTATTCCGTCAATAACCAGTTGGTTTGATAGCTCATTTTGATTATCTTCCGTTTTAGGGAAGTGCTCAATAAGGTGTTTTCCACATTCATTAATCGCCTCTACAATTCCGCCATTAATATCACCTGATTTAATTTTTTTAGTAAGTCCTTGGCATATTTCTTTCCAAGTATTCTTATTCACTTTCTGATTAATTCCATAGTCGGCCATAATCTCAACTTTATGTTCTAAGAGGCTAATGGCAATGAGGATTCCTGTGTTGTCTTTTGTGGTGTGCAGTCCGTTTTCTAGAAACGCCTGCGTGCATCTTTGATAAACCTCTTCTTTCATTTCTCCAAAAGTACAAAAAAGTCTTTTCATGCGATCATTAAAAGTAAGAACATAACCAAGTAGTAAACCCGTTATTTGCCCATAGACATAGAGTTCAGGACGATCAAAGTCGATTGGAATCATATAGATAATAGCAGGAATGAGCATACCAAAGAGTATGGCACATCTTAAATGCGCCCCAGGATAATTGTCAGATTTTCTAAAGATGATTGGGATAACTTCAGCATCAGTTCTTGCTTCAACTAAAGAGATCGCTTCTTCAATTCTTTTCTTATCAATATCTGTATATTTCACTTTTCTCATTTTATAACCTTTGTCGAATTACCAACTACCACTTGCGCCACCGCCGCCGAAACTTCCGCCACCTCCGGACCAGCCGCCGCCGCCACTTCCAAAGCCACCGCTACTAAAACCGCCACCTGAGGAATGTCTTGAGCCACCGATATACCAAAAAGATGAGCGTCTTTTACCAAAGATCATTAAGATAAAATAAAGAATGAAAAAGATGGCGATAAATATTCCGTTAGTCTTTGATTTAATTTTCTTTGTCTTAACTATATTTGTTTCTTTTAAGTCATTACCTGTAAGGAGTGCCATTTGCTTTAGGGCAATAACTATTCCAGATGAATACTGTCTGGCCTTAAAGTAGGGAACAAGTGAATGAATGATACGGCCAGCTTCTACATCTGTGATATCTCCTTCGAGTCCATCACTTACTTCAAGCCTCATTTTTCTATCATTTAAAGCAATAAAAAGCAGTGCCGCCTTATCGTCTTTTTCGCCACCAAGTTTCCATTCATCTACGGCCTTTATTGTATAGTCTTCAATAATTTCACCTTCTAGTGAATTGGTAATGAAAACTTGAAATTGTATGCCAGTATCTTTGTTGAATTTTTTAAGAATGTAATTGATCTTCTTTTCTGTTCCCCAGTCAATAATATCTGGCTGATCGATGACTGGAGCATTAAGTGCAGGAACGACTTTAGCTTGTGTAAATGTAATGATGGACAGTAAAAAAATTGATAATAAAAATTTCATTAGAACTTAACCTTAGGTGCTTGTTTTACTTCATCTAGATTATCTACTTTGAACTGTGGTGCTTTTTCATGTTTATAGAACATTGAATTAAACCAGCTCGTTGGTGGAACTGTAATTAAGTTATTGTATCTTTTTATAGATTCGATATATCTTTTTCTGGCCACACTAATTCTATTCTCAGTTCCTTCGAGTTGTATTTGTAAGTCTCGAAAGTTTTGATTTGCCTTTAGGTCAGGGTAGCGTTCACTAATGACCATTAACTTTCCTAAGGCCTGTGATAGTGAACCTTGTGCTTGTTGAAATTTACCTAAAGAGTTTGCATCTAGTTTAGTAGGATCGACGGTTACTTGAGTTGCTTTTGCTCGAGCACTAATAACGGCCTCTAGTGTTTCTTTTTCGTGGGAGGCATAACCCTTAACCGTGGCCACTAAGTTAGGGATGAGGTCACTTCTTCGTTGATATGTATTTTGGACTTCCGCCCACTGCGCCTCTACCTCATTTTTAGCAGTGGGAATGCTTTGCATACCACAAGAGGTTATGACAGTGGTGAGAGTTAGCAGTATTATTGTGTTGATCATGGTTTTCATAAGATTTTCCATTGTTTTGGATCATATTTCAGTTAAAATGATATTCTAGAGAGTCTTAGAGAAGTAATCAAGATGATTAGTAAAATAGGATTGCTTCGCAGATTCCTAAGTTTGATTAAATTTTATTCACCTAGTAACCGATAATAAAGATATGAAAAAACTAATAATGGTATGTCTTCTTCTTGTGTCATCGCTTTATGCTAAAAAAGCTGATCAAATGAAATGGAGATCAATTCTCTTTAATGATACTTTCTATATTCAGAATGTTAAAAATGCGGACTTACGTTATCCAATGACGTCTTTGAATATGAACCCCGAATTTAAAGGCGAGGTTTTAAATAAGAATGAGCGATTAAGTCTTATTATTTATGTCAGTGGAGAGGCTGGCACAAGTGAAATTGTTCGTGAAAAAAGGGCCATCATTTTTGATAAGAAAGTAAATAAGTTCTTGGGTGATTTCCCTTATCAATATAGCGGTAAATTTAAGAAAAAGATGCCACAGCCAATGTGGGTAATTCGTCATGATCTTATATCAATTAAAGACAAGCAGACGGGTCTCGATAAAACAATTTTGCTAAAATAGTCTTTCTAAAGTCATTTATACTATTTTATTCTTTTAGTTTTTTATTAAGTTCTTTAAGGGTATTCTTCCAGTTTGGTTTTTCTTCTTCTTGATAAATATTCATCTTGTTAAATTCAACAGACGTGTCTTCATCCTCAACTTCATCGGCCGTAACGGCTTTTCCTTCATGGTCTATGATTGGTTCAAAAGGAAGAAGCGGTAAGAAATCTTTATCTGCAGCGGTTTTGCCTTTGTAATGGTCATGTTCATGATTTTTTATATTAATAAGTGTTTTCTTATGTTTTTTATTTTTAAAAGTTGATGAAATATAATGATCTTTTGGGGATAGAACCTGTTCATGATCATGATGTTTATCAATAATATGTCCTTCACCTTCTATAAGTAAAATTTGAGATTGGTGATAATCTTTGGACTGAGTTGTCGTTGCTAGGATCTTTGTTCCTCTGACACCCATACTTACATGTTTGACTTGGACTTTAAGAGCATCTTTATTTGGAGCTTTGATATTGAAGTGAACTCTCATCTTTCCATTGATAAGTTTTAAAACAGATTCTCTATCTTCCTTAGTTCTATAGACAAAGTGGTCAAACTTCATATGGCTTTTTGGCCCTATAATGAGAGTTGTATTATCGACCATTTTTATTTTCACAAGAGTACTACTTGTTGTTTCAACGATGTCTTTTTTATAGACCTTCATGTCTTTTTTTAGAGTTGTCTTTTTTTGCGCTTCATTTATTCTGTAGGCTCGACCTCTTAACACTTCTACTTTTCCTACATAGTTTGGAACAATAGAGTTTGATTCTTTATCAAAAGAAAACTCTTTTGCCTTCTCTTCTTGAGCAAAGGAGCTTCCAACATATAAAAAGTTTATTAGGCAAAATAAGGTTGTGATATATTTCATTTTCTTTCCTGTTAAGTTCTTTTTGGTTAAGGACCCATTATTTTATATTGAAAGTTAAGCCAACGTTTTACTTCATTAGAATAGTAGCGACTAAAAGGGTTTTCACTTGGCCCTCCAGCTAAAATCGAAAAACCATGATCACTAGACAAATCAGATATAAACCTCCAGCTAGGACAAAATGTAGAGTCTCTTCCTCCAGTCCTATAAACCTGACCTTGAACGATGGTGGCCCTATTGCCTTCAAGAGCATAGGGACCTTTGTTAAGAAGGTAGCTGAAAGGTTTAACATCGCCTAAGAGTAAATGTTTCATGGTAAAGCGATTGACATCTCCCCACGTTTTAACTTTTGAAGATGGCCAACATTTCATGGTATTATTGATGGCCTGTTTATAGTATTCATCTCGAGTTTTTCTTCTAAAGAAATAATCCCACTGATTAGAGTGATCATCTAAAAAAGGTCGATCGAAGAGATGGTAAAAATCAGTGAAGAGGCAAGTCTCGTCAAAAATATGATCCCACTCTTTTCGTCCAAGAATATTTTCTTCAAAGAAAAGGGCCAATAATTCTCTGTAAACCTCTTCAAAAATAAAGGCACCTTTTGATTCTTTATTATATCTTAAGTCCCATTCGCTTAGAATTTTGCCTGTAGGTGTATTTGGTATGAATTTTTTAAATCGTGTAAGAAATTTTTCTGCTTGAATGGAATAGAGGTCACTTTGAATGGCCTTCATATCGATAACATCATATTTTTCTTTATCACTTAAAAGTTGTCTTATCCTTTCAGCTCTATAACTTCCCATAGGTAAATTAATAGAAAGAGGTTTACCTTTCTGGTTCCAATCATCATTGGCCGTGGCAATAAATCCTTCAGGTGGGTTTTCTAAAAAACTTAAATCTTCTTTATCTTGAAGGCCAGACCATGCGTTATTTGAATCCCAGCCTGGTAGAGGATAGAGTCCTGAATGACTTCGGTTTGGCAAGTGTCCACTTTGCTGATATATCACATTTCCTTCAATATCTGATAAAACCCAGTTGCAACTAATAAATACTTTTTGGCATTCTTTTGCTGCTTGCTTTGCATCTTGGGTAAAAGGAAGTTTCATAAGGGCATCTATCGTCGTGTGAGTGTCAAATTGGTAAGCACTCCAAGCACGAGATAAATATAGGCCATTTGTAAGAGGTTTAAAAGGATCCCTTTCAATTACTCCATTTTCTGTTTCAAATATTTCCCACACAAAATCATTAGATTTTTTTCTTTTTATAACTTCAGTACGTTTGTTTAGTGTGTGTTGGAATTGATCACTTAGGTATGTTCCATCTTTTAAATCTTCAATAAAGTAATCGATGGTATCCATAAATCCATACGTAAAACCAAAGCCTACTTTTTGGCTTCTACCCATGGCCATGCCAGGTACACCGGGCATACTTATTCCCATTAAGTAGTTATTATTTGTTTTCAAAATCATTTCGTACCAAACAGCTGGTAGCCGATTTGCTTCGAGATGAGGATCATTACAATGAATGGCGCTGCCTGACTTTGTTTTGTCTTTTGTAAGACTCCAATTATTTGAATTTTTCATCACGGGAACAAACGGAATTTCTGGTAGAGAAGTCCAATAGAGATTTGTTTTCTTTAGAAGTTCCTGATCATCTTCTTTCCATTCATTGAGGTGAGGAAAAAGAAATGTACGTAAACCTTCTGAATCAACACCATTTTTAATGGACTCAATGATAAATTTTTCCATTGTCTGCTGTGTTTGCGCTAATCCAATATAGGCCATAATCCTCATGGTGGCGAGTGTGTCAACAGGTTGCCAAGGCTCAGGTTTATATTTGATGAGTTTAAAAACAGGATTCAAGGATTCACTTAATGCTTTATTGATTCCCTCTGAATAGAATTCGAGGAATGTAAGGGTGGAGCTAGGTAGTCTTGAAAGTTCTTTCTTTGATTGTTGATAGATACCTAGCTCTCGCATGTAGATATCAGTTTTCAATAACTCTTCTGTATCATCAAGAATTTCACTTGCTCTTCCTTGGCATATGATTCTAGTGAATACCATTTGCATGCCACGATCGAGCCCATGGCAGAGTCCTTGAGCATAGGCCATACTTTGAGTATTGGTGGCATCAACGATGGGCACACCATGCTCATTTCTTTTAATAGAGACTTGTCCCTTAGAAAAAGAATACTTTTTACTATCTTTTGTTATCTTCATTTTCCTTCCATGGAGAATGCAACACTATGATTTGACTTCGACTTCCTTATCAAGCATTGCTACTTTTTCTCTCATCAGCTTTTCGCACTTATCTTTTAAGTCTTTTACATTTTCTTTTGTTAGCTTATCTGTTGGGATAGGTTCCAATACTTCAATAATAACTTTACCAGTTTTCCAACGATTAAAGTTAATGGCCTTGTGATATTGAGAAACACAAACAATTGTTAAGGGGCGACCAGATGAGATGGCCGTGTGAAAAGCACCTTTTTTGAAGGGAAGTATTCCGCGCCCTTTACTTCTTGTTCCTTCAGGCATGATCCATATACTTATATTTTTTTCTTTCATGGTTTCGTAAGCTTTATTCATGGAAGCAATTGCTCTCCAACGATTTGAGCGATCTATTAGAATATTTCCACCTAGCCAGTATAGCTGACCAAAAAAAGGAATCCATTTAAGAGACTTTTTTCCAATGCTAACAGTTCTTGAGGGTAGGATATTTCCAATAGTGAAGAGATCCATATTATGCTGATGGTTACTGATGAAAACCACTGGTCGTTCTTTATAGAGGTTTTCTTTCCCTCGAAGTTCAAAATCTATATTTAAAATCTTCAAAGAACCGAAACCAACGAGCCTACCCATGACTGTTGAACCAAAAGAATCAAAAGGTCGTATGCATGCACATATAAGTGCCACAAATGAGACAAGCAAAAAGTAGGGAACTACAATAGTCATTCTGATGATTTCTAACATGTTAAAAATAGTATAGTTTTTGAACCATAATGACAAAATGTTATGATTTTTTCATAGGTTATCAATGTTATTTTAGATACTTATGGTGCAATAGGTCATTTCTCCGATAGATTTTGAAACTAAAATAGCCGATAAATAAGGAATGCAAATATTTAAATTTCTTATTCTATTTTCTCTTTTGGCCTTAACTTTAGATATAGTCTCTGCAGGGCAAGTTGCATTTGACCCTCTAGCTTCGCAAGATGTAACACCTGTAGTTAGTGGAAATGTGATTGAAGCCTTTTCAAGTAATACGTTAAAAATCTTAGAACGTCTCAAGGTTAAAGTTCCAGTTCATTCGAGAAAGGAGATCTACGAATTCGAGAAATTGCACTTTCTTAGCTTTAATCCACAAATTGTTCAATATTCTCTTATTTGTGGAGGTAGGGTAGATGAATTTGAGGCTAGAAAAAGGAAAAATGGTGATAGTCTTTTGATTCCAATAAAGCCGAGTGATCTACCTCAAGGACGTGTTAATGAAATAATTATTGAAGATTCAAAGCATTTATTTATTTTATCAAAAGTTGAGATAAATGGCATTGAAGCCTTTGCCGTTATGAAGTCCTCAGAAGGTGTTTTAGAAAGTATTGGTTATTATACAATTAAAGATGAAAGTTTTGTTTCCTACACTGGCCAAGAAAAAGCTCCTACTACTAACGATGTTGTTATTTCTGATACGCATAATTTAAACTTAAATAAAAAAGGTGAAGTGGAAAATGCGACAATAGGATATGGAATTTCTAAAAAGTCACAAGATGACAGTGATGAGCTAAGAATTGATTTAAGTATTTTTGGTGACAAAGAGAATAACTACACAGTTAAAGAAGATTTTAATTACCAAAAAAGTTTAAATGAAAATATAGACATCAATGGTAGCTTAAACTTAAGTCAGAAGAATGAGATAAACACTACTAATGTCGGCCAAAGAATTGTCTTTACTCCAACTGAGAATATAAGCCTTTATGAAGAAAGCTCATTTGGTATAGAATTAGAAAATAATGATACAACTAGCAGTAACCTTATTGGTGTAGAGTTAACTCATGAAGACAGTTCTCTTGTGGTTGAGTCTTTAGAAAATTATAGTAACTCCAAACTAGAATCTAAGAATATCGATGTTTCAGTTTCTAATCCTATAATCTCTGGTAGCCATAGTCACACCATTGAGTTTGATCCAGTAGATGGACCTGTTAATAAGAATGATACCTTTTCAGCACAGGTTAATCTGACTGATGAAACAAATTTAAGAGTTGAGAAAGGAAATAGTCGTGAACTTAATGAAGATATATCTTCTCGGACAAATGCTGTTGGAATTTCTACTAATATTGATGGAACTGAGGTTAGTTTTGATAATAGGAGAACTGTAGACTTAGACTATGGAGATCAAACGGTAAGCGATGAACTAAACGTTGCTCTTACAAGAGATAGTTTCAGTGGAAGTTATACTCATACTCGTGAGGCTGGACCAGATATAAATCTTTATGCTGATATTGTTGATTTAAGTTTTCTAGATCAAGATGGTAGGTCTTATAGTGTTATGTTTTCAAAAGAGACAGATAAGCTAGAAGATATGTCTACTTACTCAGGTGAATTGGCCATGAAAAGTCGTCAGAGTACCTATAAAGTTTACCACTCTCAAAGCAGAGAAGAAACGAATACAAAATTAAGTTATTTATATGAAATAAAAGAGGATGAAAATGCGAGTGAAAATATTGTTGGAAATATAACTGCATGGGTAGAAACTAAGAAAATAAATAACATAAATAATAATGGTGGTGGCTTTGGTTTTGAGTTATATTCTCGCTAGTTCAGAACGAAAGTCCTTTGTTTCAATATAGGTTTGTGTCACTTTAGCGTCACTATGATTTAGGTAGTCTCTGACAAGTAAAAGGTCTTTAGTATGAGAGTACAGTTCTGTTGCACAGGACTTTCTAAAGCTATGGGGGGCCAGTTCCTCCCTTAATCCAGCTTTTTTGATGAGGTTTTTGACCCTTTGATACATGGCCCGCTGTGAAAGGTGAGAGTCTTTATAACGATTAGGGAAGAGAAACTCATTTGGAGATTTTAGAGTCTGTGCAAGCCATAGTCTTTCGATGGTAGGGGCTTTTTGAACATAGTATTGATGTCTTTTACCACCTTTTCTGATTATATTAAGTTCACCTGTTTCATGGTTAAAGTCTTTCTTCTTTAATTTCGAAACCTCGGCAATTCTTAGCCCTGCATAAAATAGCAGATGAAGCATTAATTTATCTTCAACTTTCCATGCTTGTTCAAGCAAATGACTCCAGTATTTAGCAGGAAAAATCTCAGTATGATCAACATCTTCATCCTTCAATTTTATATGGTGAAGATGTTTAACAATTGGACTTTGCTTAAAACGCTTTTTCCAAAATGGAAAATCACGCTCCCTTTGATACAAGAATTCAAAAAAGCTATTAACGCTGCTCATAATGCGGCGCTGTGAAGAGATAGACATTTTTGATTGTTCATATTTTATAGTTTCATGCTTTAGGGGAGCTGAAATTTTCCAAACCCTAATTTTCTTATAAATCTTGCCACCATTTTTAAGAAGGAGAATAAATTGTCCAATATCAGATGATTTGATCTTCCAAAGTGGCTTCTTTGGTGCATAGGCCTGCCACCAACAAATCAACTTGATCACATCTCGTCGATAATTCTTGATGGTATGTGGGCTTTTATTTTGATGGACCAATAAATCTTCAAAGTTTTTAAGAAATTGCCGATGAATATTTTGATTGAATGAAATGACTTGAATCTCTTTTTTAATGATTCCATTATTCACCTAAAAACCGCCTTTCTTTACAGATAATATTAATTATATGTCGTTAATTAATCATAAGTCATTGTAACTTTGTTTTCAAACCTATATTTCGATTTTAAAACTTTTAGAAGTTCTTAGTTAAACTAAGGTCGAAGCGAGTTGTGTCATTTTGGTAAAGACTAGATTTTATTTTTTTCATTTCACTCATTCTAAATAAGTAAGAAAGCTTAGATGTTTTAAGTTTGCCACTAATACCTGCGGCAACGCCTTCTTTATTATTATGACCGTAGAGGCCAGCATTATAAAAGGCCACGGAACTGTCAGATTCATTTCTGAAAAATTCTCCAAATATTTCGTGTCCATATATTCCAAGACCAAACTTAAGTCTATTTCCTTTATTTCTTCCTTCAGGTGCTTTGTCATTGTACAGGTATTGCCCCTCAAGATTCAGACTAAGCATATCACTTAATTGAGAAGATACTTCACCGTAAGCACTTATTCCGGAGTAACCATAGATGAATTTACTTGTAGAACTGTCTCCACCATTGGTGCTATTTCCAAGAAAAAGCGAGCGAAAAGCAACGCCACTAGATAAACCAGTATAATTCCATTTTCCAACACTACCTTTTATGGAAAGCACATTTCCATCTAATTTTGCACCTAAGCGATGATGCATAAATTGAGGGTTACCTTGATTTGTTTGACCGATTCTTTCGCTCAAACTTTGGTTATTTGGTATGGCCTGTTCTGATTCAAAATATAGTTCATGATCTGGCGTGAAGGGAATACTTACTTTTTGTTTGGCACTGGCAAAAGCACTGCCACCAACAAGGAGTGGATTATTTAAATGTTTCTGATTAAGAGCACCAAGTTGAACATTGAAAAAGCTTAGTGGTTGCCATGAAACCTTCGCTTCTTTTAAAGTCCAGTTTTTAGAGGGCTCAAACTCATTAATAAATTGAGCATTATTGGAACCTGATTCTAGATTAGCACCAACTTCGAAAGAAGCGTCTAGAGCTTCATAGAGTTGATGCGATCCTTTCAATCTTAACTTAAAGGAGACAAGCTTGGCATTAACAAATGTTTCTTGAACGCTGGTTGCACTTAACCCTGCTGAGAAATTAAGAGTGCTAACATCACTTTTAATGAGGCCCTTACTGGCAGTATTAGTACTGGCAAATAAAAGAGATGAAAACAAAACTAAATTTTTACTTTTTATCATAGTGATTACCTGTATTTTCTAGTTCAGTTTATTATAGTTTTTTTTAGCCTAGCTTTCTACACTAAAATTATTACAATGGTGAAACGAGGAGTTTTCATTGATTGAATTAAAAAGTGTATCAAAGTCATATGGTCAAAATGTTGTGATCCCGTCTTTAGATCTTAAAATCCTGCACGAAAAGACTCATTGTCTTTTGGGAACCAGTGGTAGTGGTAAGACAACAATATTAAGACTTATTTCGGGGCTAACCCCACTTAACTCTGGAGAGGTAAGTATTCAAGGAGCACCTCTTTCTAATCTATCCCGACAAGAATTTGCCTCAAAAGTTGGTTTTGTTTCACAGGACGGTGGGCTTTTTCCTCACATGACCTGTTGGGAAAATATTCTACTTCCTGGAAAAATACATAATAAAGATTTAGAAGTGCTTCGTAGTAGATGCCATGAGTTTTCTAAAATGGTGGATTTGCCAGTAAGTTTACTTGATAAAGTTCCCGCACAACTTAGTGGTGGTCAGAGGCAGAGGGTTGCTCTTATAAGAGGGCTAATTCTAGATCCTGATATTCTTCTTTTGGATGAGCCAATGAGTGCTCTTGATCCGATGGTACGTGCTAGTTTGCAAAGACAGTTAAAAATAATGTTTAAAGAGTTAAAGAAAACGGTCCTCATTATTACTCATGATTTACATGAAGCTTCATTTCTTGGAGATGTCATTCATTTGCTCAATGGAGGAAGGATTATTCAAGAGGGGAGCTTTAAAGAATTATATGAGAGACCTAAGGAAGACTTTGTGGATGAGTTCTTAAAAGCTCAGATTCCAGATGAACTCTTAAATCATAAGGGGTCGCAGTCATGAAGGTTCTTATTTTTTTCATCTTGTTTCATTCCATGTCTGTCTTTGCTAATGATGCTAATAATAATAAAGAACCTAAAGATACAATGGTGATAGGGTCTAAAAACTTTACCGAGTCATATATTTTAGCTGAAATCTTGGCTAAAATTGCTACTCAAGTTGGTGAAGCAAAAGTCATCAGAAAATTTGGTATGGGTGGAACTGGGATTTGCTACCAAAGTTTAGAAAACGAGGCCATCGATATTTATCCAGAATATACAGGTACAATATCTGAAGTGATCTTGAAAAAACCGAGCTTGAAAAGTTGGAATGAAATTCAGAAGGAACTTTTTAAAGACGGTTATGATATTTCTTCAGAGATTGGTTTTAATAATACCTATGCCCTGGCCACTAGACTTAGTTATGCTACGGAAAAACAAATTAAAAAGATTTCTCAGCTTAAAGACATGAAGAACTTTCGAATGGGCTTTACCCATGAGTTTTTAAAAAGAGAAGATGGTTACCAACAATTAAAAAAACATTATCAATTTGGAGAACATGACACTTTGGGGATCGAACATTCTTTGGCCTATGAAGCACTTAATTCTGAAAAGATTGATTTTATGGAAGTCTATTCAACAGATGCAAAAATTTCTAAGTTTGGGTTAAGAGTACTAGAAGATGATTTAAATTTTTTCCCTAACTACAAAGCAATATTATTTTATAAAAAGAGCTTTTCAAATCGCTTCCCAAAAACTTACAAGGCCTTTAATCAGTACCTCATAGGAAAAATAAGTAATGAGCAAATGATTAAGCTTAACAGTCTTGTTGAAGTGGATCAAAAAAGTTTTTCTGATGCAGCTTTCTCTTTCTTAGGAGAGGGGTTTTCAAAAAGTAAGAAAGTTAAAAATCTTGAGTTAAAAAGAATCTTAACTCTATCCATTGAACATATGAAGCTTGTCTCAGTGAGTTTAATTTTTGCAGTTTTGCTTGCTGTTCCAGTAGGTATTTTTGCTTTTCATCATCGTGGCTTTGGGCAGGTGCTCTTGGGAATGACGGCGATTATGCAAACGATTCCCAGTTTGGCCTTGCTTTGTTTTCTTATTCCTTTTCTAGGGATTGGAAATCCTCCGGCTTATTTTGCACTCTTTCTCTATGGACTGCTTCCAATTGCGAGGAATACATACTTAGGTTTTAGTTCAATACCAACAAAATTAATTGAAACTTGTGAGCTTATGGGGATGAGTTCTTGGCAACGACTTTGTTATGTAGAATTTCCTCTTGCTTTTAAGAGCATTCTCTCAGGAGTTCAAACCAGTGCTGTCATAAATGTAGGAACGGCCACCCTCGCGGCTTTTATTGGAGCAGGAGGTTTGGGGACTTTAATTAATACAGGCCTGGCCCTCAATAATACAAAAATTATATTAACAGGGGCCATTCCAGCTGCTTTTTTGGCGATCCTTGTCCATGTCTTTTTTGAAGTCATTGAAAAGAGGAATTTCTTTAGAAAAGACCATTAACAAACACCAAAGCTCTGTTTTTTTAGATAGGGCTTTGTGGTAAAGTTCTCTTATCTGATTACCGATATGCATAGGTGGATGATGCCATTTGGGAGAATTATGTTAACAGATGATGATAAAGCTTTTTTAATTGATACGGCCAAGGAAACTGCTGAGGATATTGAGTCTAAAGCAACTCCTTTGTTTAATAGTATATCAAAAATATCTTCTAATGATTTTAATGAATTTCATGACTTATTTGAGAGTATTGCTATCATATTTGAAGAGTTTGGTTTTAAAACCATGGCAAAACATACAAAAAGTATGCAGCGGTTATGTCATTATTGCATGAATCTAGAGAATTCAAAAGCACACCAAAAGAGTCTGCTTCTCATCAAAGATTTTGGTCTTATGTTAAATGGGTTCACTGCCATTTTCTCTGATAAGAAGGCTTTAGTTGCAATCCGTAGAAAATTTGATGTTCAAAATGTAAAGGTTGAACGTCTATTTATGGGAGAGTTTTATTCAATGCATAAAGCTCAAAAATCAAATAAAGATATGTCTAAGCCAGCGAGCTAGTTCCTTTTAAAAACATCTTTAACTTTCAAAATTAAACCCTATAATGAAGAGGTTATACCATTTTATTAGGAGGGGTTTATGGTTGAGACCCACAAAGTTGAAAGTATTAATGAGCTTAATAAAAAGCTTCCTGAATTAGAGCATCGAAATTTTAGAGATGATGATTTTTGGAAGTCAATTCCTGCTTGGTCTCAAGTGACTCGTGAAGAGTTTGGAGATCATCTATGGCAACAAAAAAATAGCATTAGAAAAATTGATCAAGTAAAAAAGGTTCTAGGAGATCTTGCAACACCGGAACTCATGGCCGACATGGAAGATGGACAACGTAAAACTCCTATGAATATTAGAATCACTCCATATATTTTTTCACTCATTGATTGGAAGAATGCATGGGATGACCCTTTAAGAAAACAATTTCTACCGCTTGGTAGCCAATTTCTTCCAGAGCATCCTCAACATATGTCTGATAGTTTAAGTGAAGATGAGGATTCACCAGTTTCTATGCTGACCCATAGATACCCAGATAAAGTTTTATTTTTACCGACGACTTTATGCCCAGTTTATTGTTCTTACTGTACTCGTTCTAGAATTATTGGTGGATCCACAGAAAGTGTTGATAAGTCATCTTATGGGGCAAATCAAAAAAAGTGGGATGAAGTATTTGATTATCTTAGAAAAAGTCCTTTGGTAGAAGATGTTGTCATCTCCGGTGGCGATAGTTTTATGCTAACTGCTGCGCAATTAAAATATATTGGTGAAAGCCTTTTAAAGATTCCTCATATTCGAAGAATTCGTTATGCCACAAAAGGTATTGCGATTTTTCCTATGAAGATTACTTCTGATAGTGCTTGGTTTGAGGCCTTAAAAGATGTCCATAAGTATGGACTAAGTTTAGGAAAGCAAGTTGTCGTTCACACTCATTTCTCTTGTCCTAAAGAGATTACACATTGGTCACAGCTGGCCATGGAGAAACTCTTTAGAGCAGGTATCATTGTTAGAAATCAAGCTGTTCTTCAGCACGGTGTGAATAATGATGTTTCAGACATGGTCCTTCTTACTAGACAAGTGGGATACTTAAATATTCAACCTTACTATGTATATATGCATGATATGGTTCCAGGCTGTGAGCACTTTAGAACAACCTTAAGAGAAGGTATTGAATTAGAGAAAGCCGTAAGAGGTACAACAGCAGGATTTCATACCCCTACATTTGTTTGTGATCTTCCTGGTGGTGGCGGTAAACGCCATGTTGCTAGTTATGAGTACTATGATGAAGAAAACGGAATTAGTGTTTGGAAGGCCCCTTATGTAAAACCTGGGGAAGTTTTCACTTACGTTGATCCAATCCATCGTCTTTCACCTGAGGCCCAAAAACGTTGGCAAGATCCAGAGACTGCAAAGAAAATGATTGCTGATGCTATAGCGAAAGCAGAAGATTAATCGTCGCTACGTCGACGAGTTACTTTTTGCATATTTTCTAAAAGCTCAGGAAATGATTCTATAATTCTTAGGAAATCTTCTTTTTTGAGTTTATAGAGGTCGCAATAAGTTTGTGCTCTTACGTTAGCATTTCTTGTTGTCTCTTTTAAGAGAGCGGCCTCTCCAAAGAATTGTCCTTCATGGAGAGAAGCAACAACATTTCCATCTTTTAAAATGACGTCTATGACCCCGTGGCCAATGATGAACATCTCTTCTCCTAATTCTCCAATACTAATAATGGTATCGTTAGGCCCATAGTAATTTTGCTCTAGAGAGGCAGCGATAGCTTTTAAACAGGCTTGGGATGAGTACTTAAAAACCGGTAGATTTCTTATGAGCTTCATATTCATATAGATTTGTAGCTCTTGTTTTAAAGCAAGTGGGAGCTCTCCAATAATCTGCTGATCATTGTCTGAGAGCCTTTTACTAAAGAGATGGTTATAGTAATTAAAAACAGCAGATTGAAGTCTGTCCGGAATATGATAATGCCTCATAAAGAGACTGAGGTCCTGAAACTTTTCACGAGACTGTTCTTTATATCGAGCGGCTTCTGCAAAAATTCTTGAAATATTACCGATAACAAGACCATAAACACCAACACCTAAAATCATAATGATCATGGTATAGATTCTATCAACAATACCAGTAGGAGTAATATCTCCATATCCAATTGTGGTAAGAGTGGTGACGGCCCAGTAGAAGGATTTTACATAGTATTCAACCTGGCTAGTGTCATAGACAGGATGAAGAAGAATCCAGCCACAAGCAATCCAATGAATAACAATAAGAGAAGAAACAACGACTAGTTGAAACTTTACATAGCTTGGGACAATAGTAAGGCTATCAACAACACTAAAAATTTTGACGATTCGAATGAGTCTAAATAAGCGAATGAGCTTAAGAAACTTTCCAGCACTCACGCCAATGCCAAATAAGTAAAAAGTAAGATCAAAGGGAATACAAGAAATCAAATCAACTACTAAATAGATAAAGTCTTTATTATTGATTTTATTACGAAGTAATTTATTCTTATGTTTTTTTCTAAACTCTCTTAAGTGGTAGATGAAATCTATTGTAAAAATAATTGAGATGAGTACGTCTGACCAAATCTGCCATGACTGAAGTTTTGTACTAAATGTAAAAGAGTAGGGAGCTTCGGCGGCAGTAAATGTTACTGACCAGAAGATGATACCAAACCATATCATCTCACCTTTAGACTTTTTTGCCTTCATAATCATTTGTGGCGTCCCAATATTTTTGTTTTTATAACTATTTATCGGTCAGAAAAGACAAAATTTTAGTAAGTTATAGGGTTTTCTAGGGATTTAGGTCAACTTTTTGTTAATTCGGTTGAGCAGATATTGACTTTAGGGGGGAAGAAATCAAAATAGAGGCATATGAATTGCTGATAATTCATCTGGAGATTTAATATGAAAAGAATTGTCTTATTTATTGCTACAAATATTCTCGTTATGGCCGCTGCCACAATTTTAATGAAGGTTTTAGGAGTAGGTAATTATATAGAAGGCACTGGACTTAATTACTCGTCTTTGATGATTATTTGTCTTATTTGGGGTGGACTAGGTTCTTTTGTCTCCCTACTTTTATCAAAGTGGATGGCCAAAACAATGATGGGTCTTCAAGAAATTTCTGTCAATGGGCCCTATGGATCTATTGTTAGAAAAGTTCATGAGTATGCAAAAAGATCAAATTTAGAAAAAATGCCTGAAGTCTATGTTTATAATTCACCGGAGCCAAACGCTTTTGCCACCGGACCTTCGAGAAATAATTCACTTGTTGCTGTCTCTACAGGATTACTTGAGGCCATGAGTGAAGACGAAGTTGAGGCGGTACTTGCTCACGAAGTTTCCCATATTGCCAACGGTGATATGGTAACCATGGCCTTGGTCCAAGGTGTGGTTAACGCCTTTGTGATGTTCTTTGCAAGAGTAGCTGCTTTCGCTATAGATAATGCCTTGAGAGGTGATGACGATAACGGAAAAGGCTTAGGTCACATTGGTTATTTTGTAGCGACTATAGTGTTACAAATTGTTTTTGGTATTTTAGCGGCTCCTATTACTATGTGGTTTAGTCGTTGGCGTGAATTTAGAGCTGATGCTGGAAGTGCGAGACTTGTGGGCAAAGAGAAAATGATTGCAGCTCTTGAAGCATTGAAGAGAAATACTGACAAAATGCTTAATGAAAATAAAGAAATGGAAGTGATGCAAATTTCATCTAAGAAAGCAATGATAGAGCTATTTGCAAGTCACCCACCTTTAGACAAGAGAATTGCGGCATTACGATAAGCTTTTTCGTATTCACTCATTAAGTTTGTAACTAATTCTTGGCAGGTGAGTTGCTCTTTTATCATAGCACTCACTTGACCAATCTCAAGTTCACCATTATCAAGATCGCCTTCTAGCATTCCTGCTTTTGCACGACCCTTTCCAAGTAATTTGATAAATTCTTCTTTTGAAGCACAAGAGCTTTCTAATTTCTCAACTTCTTCAAAAAATTTATTTTTTAATAATCTTACAGGAACAACATTTTTCATCATTAATTTGGTATCTCCAAATTGCGAGTCGATGATTGCTTGTTGAAAGTTTTGATGGGCAGAAGATTCTTTTGTCACGGCGAAGCGAGTTCCTATTTGAACACCACTGGCCCCGAGTGCGATAGCCGCCATCATCTGTCTACCATCAGCAATTCCACCTGCTGCAATCACGGGAATACTAACAGCGTCAACCACTTGTGGAATGAGTGACATGGTTGTTATTTCTTCTCTTCCGTTATGACCTCCGGCCTCAAATCCTTCGGCCACTATGGCATCAACTCCTGCATCTTCGCATTTTTTTGCAAGCAAAGGTGATGAAGTGACATGAACAACGGTGGCTCCGTGATCTTTAAGAAATTTTGTATATTTCTTAGGGCTACCTGCACTAGTAAAGAAAATACTAACGCCTTCTTGCAGACAGGTATTTAACTGCTCTTCCACTCCATGATAAAGAAGGGGAATATTGACTCCAAAAGGATTTGTGGTCAGAGACTTTGCTTTTTGGATATGAGTTTTTAATAGTTCCGGCTTCATGCTACCGGCTCCAATAAGACCTAAAGCACCGGCGTTACTTGCTGCCGCTGCTAGCTTGCCACCAGAAACCCAGACCATTCCTGCTTGTATGATAGGGTATTTAATTTTGAAAAGTTTGGTAATCACTTTTTCTTACGCTTTTTAAGAGTGTTTTCAAGGGCCTTAATGGCCTTCACCATTTCAGGATCAGGATATCTTGAATATAAGTCAGAGATAATTGGTGAAGGTTCTGCACCAGTTTCTTTGTAGCGTAGGAGCTCTTTCACAAACTCGCAGGCCACAATAAATATTTTAGCAAGGCCTGGTATATCGGCACTATTAGTTACACTAAAGCCTTTACCATTGGAGGCACCATGATGATGCTTAATTACAATATCAGTTCCCTCAGGAGCACTTGGATTTTTTGTGATGAAGACACTTGCTTCAAGAGCATGGTTGAAAACTAAGTCCCAATCTTGTTCGTTTAGCTTAGAGTTCTCTAGTTGCTCGTAGGAAGTAATTTTTGCTAACTCTGGAAGTTCTACAAATGAAGTATCACAAAAGAAAGCGGCGTAGGCCATAATTTCATGTTGTTCTTTATTTTTTATACCGAGATAATTTAAACATTCAGAGGCAACAATGGAAACCATATGACTGTGTTGGTAGAGATAGCTTGATTTAGAATTGATGACCTTATGAAGCAGGTTAGACATTTCTGGGGTGTTCTCAATGGTTTTAATCATAGAAGAGATAATTCCATCAGTCAGCTGGATAGTTGCAGGAGTAAAACCAAGACTAAGAATTTCTTTAATTGCGATGTCAAAACTTTCGCTAATGATTTCGATTTGTTCGTTAATACCTTCATTTTCGATGGCATTTTCTAGTTTTGCTACAAGCTTATCACTTAAGAAATTGGTAAAGTTATCCTGATATTCTTTTTGTATATAGAAAAATTTTAAACCTTGTTCTAAATATCTTTTAATGGCCTGACGACTAAACGTATCACCATTATGAATTCTTTTTACGAATTGATTTTCATCCGCCGACTTTTTAATTTTAATATAAACATCACAACAAGTGGTCTCTAAGTTAAAGAAATAATCGATGGGAATAGGGATAAAATCAGGTCTTATTTTTCTATTTACTTGATCAGGATTTACTCCAAGTATTTTACAAGCAGCATCGACAATCTTTTCAATATCATGAGGGTTTTTAATGCCAACGCATATTTCACTGGCAAACCCAGGGACTTCACCTAGAACGATTATTTGAGTTTCTAGTTGATGTGTTTTTATATATTTTGCAATTTGGTTAATAATATTTTCGCCATCAATCTTCTCGCGACATATTACTAATTCAATATCAGGAAGAATTGAGAGAATTGAAATAACTTCAGCAGGTAATGTTCGCGGAATAACTTCTGAGCCAGTATAAGTATTAAGGTTAATACTTATAAGGTCACTTAAATCTTTATGTGGCTCCAATACTACTATTTGTCCCATATAAATATTTTAACTTATTATTGTCTCGTCCGCTAGTGGTAGGGCCTTGCCGTGGTTTAGAACATGAATAAGGCTTGGGTCATCTTCACCGGTGTTCAAGCAAAGAGTTTTTGATTTTTTTCTTCCAAACCCTTTTTGATTATGAACCTTCCATCCTGCTTTATGCATACTTTTTCTAACGGATGCAGATGAACTATAGGTAGAAAGAATACAGTCCTGTGCTGAGTACTTTCGAAGAAGTTCAAACCATTGCCATGTCCAAAGACTTGGGTTTTTTCTGGGACTAAAAGCGTCTTGATAGACCGACTGAAATGATAGGCCTTTGTGAGTGTCGAAGTATTTAGGTGCTTCAATTCTTATATCGCCTTCAATAATAATAAGAGTGTTATTAGATTTTTGGGCCTGCCATATACCATCTCCTGTTTTAACAAGATCACAAAATTCAGGAAACTTAGGATGATGATGTTTTTTAGAAGAGCCTTTAACAAACTCAATGAGTGTTGGATCAATTTCACAGCTTATAAAAGTAAGAGTGGCCTTTGATTGAATACTCTTCAATTTGTCCACAGTCGCTAAATAGCCAAGACCTAAGCCTAGACCTACTTCAAAAATGGTGAAAGGTTTTAAGGACATCTCGTAACGTGAAGCCACTTTGCAAGAGTCCACGTAATTAAAAAGGGTTTCTTCCCAAGCACCATCTGTAGAATGGCAATTTTCATCAAAAGCTTCACTGTGGAGAGTAAAACTACCGTCTCCCGTGTCTATAAATGTGTATCTACCTAATTTTCCAAGAAAAGATTCCTTCATAAGAGTTATTTTATCAGAAATGATGCTCAAGAAAAACCAACTATTTACCGATAGTATCTATATGTTAAAGGCCAAATTCAGCCATTCAATACTTATCATCGCATTGCTAGCATTTGTTGGCTGTGGTGCCGGTCATAAAGGTACACAAGAAAAAGTCGTTCTTAATCAAAGTATTTCAGCTGGCGGATCAGTGTTGAATGATACCGAAGTAGCGACGGCGCTTAGAATTTGTTATGCCTTTCGATCAAAGAAAACTCAATTTAGGGCCACAAAATTAAATACTGATTTTAAGTACAGTACCTCTTTTAAAGATTGTGATGAAAGACTTTTTAGTCCAACCACAGTGATCACAACAATTCTTAAGCAACTGTTAGAATCACAACCAATGGTCTACGATTCCTCTTCTGATCTTCCTTATTTGAAAGTTGTTCAGACCCACATGGATGGAGCTATAGAGGGAATATGTGATCAAGTTCTTAAAGGGGAAACTCCTCTTAATGTTCAAGAGGTTTCACCAACTGAAATAATACAATATGCATTCAAGTCTTCTTTGGCCAATGGCGATTCATATGAAGTTATGCACGCTAAACGTGAGAGTACGACGGTTAATGAATTTATTGTAGATAAAGTTGAAAAATTTAAAGTCCTAACAAATGCTACCGTTGCAGGTGATCTGTTAGGACTAGTGTCAGAATATGAATCACATGAAAGTTGTGAAGATGAAAACTTTGTGAAGACTTTTATTCAAGATTATCAACCTTAAGCTTTTCTCAAGTCCCAGTCAGTATAGATGGCCTCAAGTCTTGGTTTCACAAGTCTTAAATAGCGATCAAATAAAGCCTTTCTCGATGAGTCTTTATTTGCGTGATCACATAGAACACGTAGTGTTTCCATGTAACATAAAGCTTGGCAAAGAGTCTCTGCGTGTTCCATCAGGGCGTTGACATTATCGGGGTTGGTCCAGTTTTTAAAGTCTAACATCTTGCTTGCTTCAGGACGAAGACAGCTTACCAAAAGTGCTACAAGATTTTTCTTAAATTTATAATGAGTCGATTTAAAGTCACCTGACCATTCATTTTCTCTATTAAGAAAAGAAGTTGTTGGGTGTTTAAAAATCATATTAGAAAAGAACTTCTTAGGGTCACTCATGGCGTATTTAATAATATCTTTGAGCGCCATTAAGGCCTGAATTTGTGATGTACCTTCATATAACAATGGCCCAAAGCTATCGCGGTGATAACGCTCTACCGGATACTCTTGAATAAAACCATATCCACCTAGCACTTGAATGGCCTTTTTAGAGAGATCAGTATAGGCCTCCGTTGCGTAGTATTTTACTAGGGGAGTTCTCTTTCTGGTCCAAATACTTGCTTCTTTAAAGAGATCAGATTCTTCTTTAGAGAGATCCCCTTTTACTTTTTTACTATCAAGTTTCAAGTAAATATCAAACCAGCTCATGGTGTCGGCAATTAGGGCGCGAAGAGCGTCTCTTTCAGTTTCAAAATCTTCTAAGTTTCTCTTCATTAGGGGAAGTTCACTAATTGGTTTACCAAATTGAATTCTCTCATCAGCATATTTTCTTGCATAGCCAAGGGCCCCTTCAATTCCTCCAAGAGACTGTATGGCCACAACAATTCGGGCTTCATTCATCAGGTGAAGCATGTACTTAAAGCCTTTACCTTCTTCTCCGACAAGTTTCGCAACTGAATTTTCATAAGAGATCACTGTTGTGAAACTACCGTGCATTCCCATCTTCTCTTCTGATTTATCAACGCTATAGTTGAGAATTTTTTCGCCATTTACCTCTATGTCTTGTTCGACAAAGAACATGGAAATACCATCAAGAGTATCAGGAGCACCCTTAACTTTTGCTAGAACAAATTGAATACCGCCACCACCATTAGTGATAAAAATTTTCTGACCATTGAGAAGATAAGTTCCATTTTCTTGTGGAAGGGCTTGAGTTTTAATCATGGATAGATCGGAGCCGCATCCTGGCTCTGTTAAGTTCATAGAGCCTGAAATTTCTCCCGCAACAACTTGAGGCACAAGACGTTCAATTGTTTCTTGATCACAAAAGCGATGAACCATATCACCGAGACTAGTATAAAAAGCGATGAGGGTAGATGAGCTAATGCAACTTCTTGCTACTTGGTTAAGAAACATCATGTAAACAAGCGCTGGGGTTTCTAGTCCGCCATATTCTCTTGGAAGAGGAAGGCCAAAAACTTGTAGCTCTTTTGCTTCATTAATAATTTGTTGAAGGACGGGACCGTAGTGAGTTTTTCCATCACGTACTTCACCAGCACCTTCTTTATCTAAGAGATCGCCTTTTTCTAATAAGCTTGTTCCGGCCCACTCTCCAGTGTTAATAAGAATTTCTTTTAAGAAGTCTTCCACCTCTTCTTTTGATTCAAGTCCTTCTTCACTTGGATAGCTTGGGTAATAGAGGGGAAGAATGGTGTCCCAATCAATTGCATTTTTAAAGAGCCATTGCCATTCACTTTCATCACTAAAATAATTCATTTTCTATCCTTAAGTACTGAATATTATATCCTTGTTATTGTATCTTTTTCATTTGGTTGACAGTAGGCGTAATTATGGTGAATATTTACTTTATGGAAACACAAAAGGCTGAACATTTAGAGAAACTAGAGGAACTTCAAAAGAGTGCTCATGTTGATCGTTATGGTTTAGGTTTTGTGACCCAAAAAGGTTTAAAAGGGGAGACAGTGGCCTCAATTCTAGACCATCACTTGGATATTGAGAGTGAACCTAACCATTCGAAAACATTAGAAAATATTCAATAATCAAATTTAAGAAAGTTGTGTAAAAGACCGATTAGATAAGTATGAGATACCTCATTCTTACTTTGCTTATATTCATATCAAATTCTCATGCCGACATGGTCTTGTTGGGCAACGGCTGGATGAATAAATTTAGTCCTGAAGGACTTAGTAAAACTGAGAAGGCCTCTTCTTCAATTCTTTATAACTCTCAAAATAAGAAAATATATGTTCAGCAATACCCTGTCAGTATTGAGCTAGGCAGTACCGAAGATTTAACAACTTTATTAAGTCAGGGAGAGTTTAGTGCTACTGGTGAAAATGATTTCCCTAGTGAAGGTGTTACTGGCGAGGCCTTAAAGATTCAAAAAGGTATTATCAATATATCTTCTGTAAATTTAGCGACTCAAGGTTTAGGTCTAAATATTGGTAACTCTGCTTCTTCTTGTGGCGAAACTACTCAAGCAACAACAAACTTAGCAGAAACACTTTCTACAATTCCTTGTGAGTCTGTACCTCCTATTACTTCTGATGTTGATTTATGCTCAAGGAGTAATCGACAATTAAAAGCAATGAGTTGTCTCAAGAAAGATTTCAACATGCGTGATCTTCCATCTGACTTTGAAAAGAATGAAAACTTCGATCTCTTTGCCATGCGGTTAGAAGAATCACTAATTAATTCGGCCATACTACCATGTGCCGCTTGTGAAGATAGAAACAAGTGTACACAGTGTGAAAGAAAATTATCGGATAGCTCAAAACATAAAATCTATAAGAAATTACTTAATAAAGAACCTGTAGAGATTCCCGGTTATCAAAGTATTGAAGAGTTCTATCAAGACAACCGTGATGGAATCAATAAGTATTTAAATCGTCGAGCGAGAAGTTACAGAACATTCCGTAGGGCCATTGGAAGAGGTCGTATTACACTTAGAAGTAGAAGAAAAGAATGGGGTAGAGATAGGGAAGAAGTTCTCACTCATTTAAATTCACTTAAGCTACAAATTGAAACCACTGGTCCAGTTACGCAACAACTTTTAACATCATTCAGGACCAAAGATAAGTCTCACCCAGTAAAGGTCCACCAAGTTCATGATGATATGTCTCTTGAAATAGAGCTAAGCTCTGGTGAGAGAACCCTCATTCCTTTTGATCGAGAGAAGGAAAAGTATCTCTATAATGGAGAAGAAGTTATGGTGGCCAATCCACTTCCGACAAAGAATATGGCCAAGAGAATGTTTGGACGTTACTTAAAAGATACTTCTTTTAGCAAAGAGAGAAATGAATTCTGTGAACCACTTTTGGCCTTCACGAAAGGAAATGCGAGAAGATTAAAAGATATCTGGGGAAATCAGAACGAAGGTTTTTGGACAAGGCTTTTTAAGTATCCCTTCCGTCTGGTTTATCACACAGTTGATCGTACCGTTGGTGGTCGAACCGTTGGGTCAGTTGGGGATTTGGCCAGGGGACAGTATCAGGACAGTATCGTCAATATCCCTATGACAGTTCATAATATTGCTATGGACGTTGGCCACTTAGCTACGGCACCTATTGATGCCGCCTTTCCTTCAACCAAGAGAATTGAGCTCTGTACCTCCAATCTTATTTATAATTTCATGAGCCGAAACGGCAAGCTTTCAGGTACAGATAGGGCCATCGCTTCTCTTAATCCAACACTTCACGTAGGGGTTGTGATTGATGATCAATACGAAACAAGAGACGCTTTGATGGATAATAGTGATGGTACTCTCCGTAATGCTGAAGTAGAGGCCGATCTAGATTGTGTGAAGTTATCCATTCGATCCAATGAACCGGAGTCTGTTGTTTTAGAAAGACTACGTTGTCTTAATGAAACTTTCGGAGGGGCCATGGGATACAAAGATTATAGTCTCTTTGGATATAATTGTGGTGGGTATACCAGAGATATCTTGGAGGCTGCAGGTTTAAGTATGCCGGTAGGGATAAATTTTGGAATTGGTTCTGTCATTGGAAATAGAAGTGAAGAGATGGAGCGTAAATTTGAAAATGCAAAAGAGTATTGTCATAACCATATGCGATTGAGTCGTCTTATGATTAATTCTCTTGAGAATGATACATTAACAGATCAATTCTTAGAGAGCTTTGAAGATCATGTTTTGGGAGCTCCAGCAGGCACGGGTGACTCAATGGGGATTGATAAAGATAAGACAACTCTCTATTCTCCAAGTCCCGATTTACTTTTGCAGCTGATGATAAGTTCGGCCCGGAGTAAGGATGAAAAAAATATTGGACGAGTTAAAGAATTATTAGAAAAAATTATGACTGAGTCTGAGTCACGTGGTGGGGATGCTAAAGATAGTTATAAGTTATATGATGGAGTGAAATTCTTTGATCATTTTCTAGAAGATAATGAAAGTGTTGAAGGGAAGAAGGTGGTAAAGAGAAAGTACAAGAAGCTTCTCAAAGAAATGTTCGGTGACATTAACATCGAAGAGCAATCAAGACTTTCTCATTTCCCTGGAGCACCAGAGGTACTCCTTGCTTTAGAACAAACCCCTTAATTATTTTCTAAAAAGACGATCTAAACTAAGTTTTCCACCATCAGTAAAAAAGAGTGCGATATATCCACATAGGTAGATAAAGGCCAATTCTCTTTTTCCAAAAGGATCAGTTCCGTGAACCACAAAGAATATAACAAAGAAGGTTATGATCAATGGAATCACTGTATATCTTGTGAAAACACCAAGAGAAATTAAAGCAGCACAAATGAATTCTGAAAAAACAGCTAATGCTAAGCTAAAGCTATTACCAACCCCGAGTGGATCAGGAAAAGTGTTCATCTTGGCAGAGTAGTTCATGAGTTTTGGTAGGCCATGGGCAAAGAGCATGGTGAGGCCTAGGGACAATCTTAAGATTAATAGACCAAGGTCTACGGTAAGTAGTTTTTGCATAAAATCTCCTTATTTTATTCTCTAATTTTAAGCAGATAGCTGATGCTATTGCAAATATTACACAGAGTCTTTATCTATGACACGCGTTGCGTCATAATGTGGGCGAGAGAAATTATAACAAGAGAGAGAGAAATGAAAGCTGTACTAAGCCTATGCATCGCTATTTTTGCGATATCTACTAATGCCTTTTGGGGTACAAAAATTAAAGACCAAAATTGTAATATTACAATCAAGACTGATCTTGGAAAAGAAGCTAGTGAAGAGCTTGAATATCGTCTTCATAACAAAGGATTTTTTGTTGTGGCAGCTGAAGATGTTAATGAAGAAAACAAAGTTATGAGTCTAGAACTTCGAATGGAGAAAGACTTCAAGAGAAGGACTCGAAAGGTTCGTCATGTGAATACTTTCGTCATACATAGAAGTGAACTTTCGGACTTTAAACATAGATATAATGGAAAAGTTAGAATCTCGAAGAGACGTCATGTGAATTTTCGTCATGGTTACATCTATGTTGAACTAAGTTCATATATTGATAAAACAGAAACGGTTGCTACTTATTGTAAGGTTAAATCCGTTTATAAGAACTCTGACAATGCTGTTGTTGAAATTATGGAAAGTGATGTAAAGATTAAACACGAAAATGTTAGGTGTAATACTCGTAAGGTTCAAATTGCTAAAGAGATTAAACTTCCAAAGTGTCGATTAAAATAGAATTAGTCAGTGAAATATTCTGGATATTGTTCAAAATGAAACTTGGGTGCTTCTCCCGGAAAGAGCATCCAAGGATTTTCAGAGAGACCTGTTGTTAGAGTGCTCGTTATGAAAACATCATATAGATTTCCTATATCTCTTTCGGCAATGGTACCATCAGCAACTGTCTCATTTCCAAACCTAAAATAGAGATTATTTGTATAAGTAGCATTAGTATTAATCCCTGAGAAATAATCTGTAGTGGAAGCCGAAATTGATAATGGGGCAGTATATGAATTATCAATTGTGGTTGCAAACGAAGCAACTCCTAAAATACCCCCAACAATTCCACCAGAAACACTTCCTGTATTATAGGTCGCAGTAATCGTTGTTGCTCCGGAGTTAACGTTTGCCATGATACCACCGGCATTAGTTGACCCTATCACATTACCCTTATTGGCCACCGCAAAGAGCTCGACAGTTCCATTAGAAATAATACCGCCTGCATTTACGCCGTAAACATTTGCAGTATTAATTGAATTCTTAATCATAATGTCTGGAGAGTTGGCACTACCAACAACACCACCAACGTAACTAGCAGTACTACAGCCACCATTATCAAATGTACCATTAAAGAAAAGGTGTTCAATATTTGATTTTAAAGTGATGCCCGTATCATAAATAGCTCCAATAATACCGCCCGCACTAGCAAAACAATCTAAGATAGTTGCACTTGAAGTAATGTGTCTTATCTCTGTTTGGTTGTTAGTAAGACTAAGCTTTCCAATAAGACTTCCATTTTCATCAGCAGGAGAATCGAGACTTCCTCCTGAAATAATAATATCTCTAATAAGAATATCGTTTCCTGCACCAACTGAGTCAGTTACTTCGCTGGCAAAGATACCGCCAGCAGAACCGCCACCTGAAAAATCAGAGGTGAAATTAATATTTTCTAATGTTAAAGTTGCGGGAGCTCCATTAACTTCACTATCAAATCTTGCTCCACTACCAATTTCTCTAAAAACTCCAATTTGCTCAGTGGCAGAAGTCTCAGACAAAGTAACATTTCTTATGGTGTTATTATTTCCTAAGAACTGACCAATGAATGGATTGGTCGAAGATCCTATTGGAGTAAATGAGACTCCACCATTTAAAAAGTCTAGATCATTTGCTAGCTTGTAGGCCTTATCCATTAAAAAACCATTATCTGAAATGGCATTCCACTGAGTCGTTGTTGAAAGCTGAAAAGGATCAATTGGACTACCTAAATAACTGGCCCCAAGAGTTTCTAGAGTATTCCAATTTGCTAAGACTGGTGATCCACCATTTGGATCATCTACGAAGGCTGGATCGATAGCAGGAGTGTTATAATTAGTAATATTTGTAATATCTGCAGACACGTCGGTACAGCCAATACCTGGACCACCACCAACAAGCTGTGTCCCTGATTTCGTTGAGTCGTAATAACAAGCCCCTGAAAAACCAGAATGTGACCCAAATAACCAGGCAGTTGTACCTGAACTAGTTGTGACATTTCCGACATTGTATAATTGAACGACTGCAGTTCCAGGAGAAACATTTCCTAAATTTCCTGCGATACCTCCCGAAAAGCCAGTTATGGAAGTAATGTTTCCTGTATTGTAAGACTTCTTGAGTAGACCTGTTCCTGCACCAGAGCGATTACCAACTATCCCGCCAACATTTCCATCACCTGAGATACTTCCTTCATTATGAGACTCCATAATTTCAGAGTTCGCAGTATTTGAAGGCCATGCTCCAACAATTCCACCGACACTAAAACCAGTTGATGTAACATTTCCATAGTTATGAGCATTGTTTATTTTTATACTTCCTGCTGTATCAGTTATTGTACCAATGATACCTCCACATGTTCCAGCACATGAAATATTTCCGTAATTACGAACAAATTTCATATCATATGGTCCACCAGCAACAAGTAATGCTGATCCAACAATACCACCAATACCAAAGGCAGAAGGTGTCGTGATCACAACTTCAGAGATAGCATTTTCAAGAAAAGCTGTGCTTGATTGCCTTAAGGTTCCAACGACACCGCCAACAGTGTAGCCTGCGCCTGTGAGATTAATGGTACCAGTTGCTTTTAGTTCAGAATTTGTGGCATTTGTGGCAACAGTTGAGTCACCCACATATCCGATAACACCACCTATTGAGCCAGAAGCTTGTATAGCATAAAGCGTTTGGTCGAATGCAACACTCGTTACAATATTTCTTATCTCGCCATAAGTATTTCCAACGGCACCACCAAGGTTAGAAAGTGTGGAACTATTATTTTTTGCTTTAATATTTGTTGCTGTTGATTCTAAAAGAGAGCCACCATCATTTATACGGCCAACAATACCACCGACATTTTTGTTATTCTTCATATTCAACATGACATCATTAACGCTAACTTTAACAATTACAGAATTGAGAGTTGGACCACCTGTAGGTTTAATCGCCCCGACAAGACCACCAAAGTCTTCTTTTTGTGCTGTTCCATCTACAACTTTTAGATCGGCTATATTAAGACTAACATTTGAAACTTTTGAATAGGCCTCCATATTTCCGACGAGAATCCCGACATTATAAGCAACAGCAGAGTCATTATGATTAATAGTGATATCATTTAACTTTAAGTGAGTAATCTTTGCGAATGTAAGAGCAGTTCCACCTTTGATGACACCAAAGATTCCCACATCAGAACCAGGAGTATCTGCTGATGTGTAATTGGAAATGGTGTAATCATTACCATAAAAGATTCCAGCAAACTCAGTTCCGCTAGCACCAATTGGACCGCTTGGAGTAACAGAAGTGTAGTCAATATTTTGTCCTAGAATATAAATATCATCTCTATTGGCCGCTGTTGCCATAGCACCAACCATATTATCCATTTGACTAGCATTACAAATAATATGTTGCTCTATTGAACCTGCAGTTCCAGAAGTTGAATGTCGATAGAGAGAACCTTCAACAGATGCTACTGTACGACAAAGATTTGATGTGAGCCTAATTGTATTTGTTAGTCCTGGAATACTTTGGAAAAAAGTAACATCAGGAATTGGGTTTTTAATACCGTCTACCATTAGGTACTGATCATAATCGCTGCCACATCCAGCTTCATCATAAGCACGAATAATAGTGGGAACGGGAAAGGCCAGGATAGGGACTTTCAAAGATGAGAGGCTTGCTGGCAGAGTTGTATTTCCGGAAGGAGTAAAACAAGGACTTACAACTCCAAGGCTTTCTGTTGCTCCTGCAGGTCCAAAAGTGAAACCAGGGAAACTAACTTGATAACTTTGAGCGATACCTTTTATTGAAATATTTTTTGGATTGTTATTATCATAGAGACATGATCTATTTCCACAAGTGGCAAAACTAAGTGGGTTAGGAGCTCCTGTGCTATCTTTAGTTTCTGCTGGACCAAAAAAGTCATTTAGACAGTTCGAAGTATTTAAAGAGAGGGGTGCTTCAACATCGGCCCCGTTTAAAACAACAGAAGTTAGTCCACATCTTAAGGTTCCGGAGAAGGCTTGGTTTTCCCAAGCAAGGGCCGCAATGTCCCAGTTACCGTTCTCTAATTCAAGAATTTGACCTGTATATTTTACAGCAATCCTTTGAGGAGATTGCCTATGGGAAGCAAAGATCATAACCCCACCACTAACAAGTGATGTGTCGCCAGAAAATATATTCCCGAGCACAATCTTGGCAGAAGTTTTTTTCTTTTTCTTACCACCACAAGAGTTTGTAAAAACAAGAGCGAAGGCCAAGATGAAAATGTTAATAGCGTAAGTTAATTTCATCATTTTATTAGTTTTCCTAATGGTTTATCGTCTTTTTATAGTTTAATTTTAGCGTTGGGATTGGTTATTTAGCGGACTATTTTTATTGAGTTTGTAAGGACCTAGAATTACTAATTAATTGCTTAAGTGTTGAAAAATGAAGGAATCATCACATTTTAAAATTGCCAAGAAAATGGGTGATTACGGGCTATTCACCAATGAGAGTCTTTCTCATGGGATAAACCAAAGTATCGTACATGATAGAGTAAGCACTAAAAATAAGCGCCGCTTTCATGATGGCCATTTTTGGATTGAGAGGGGCCATGCACATAGTTTGATATATTCTAGTAGTAACAAAAGTATCTATAAACATAAATGGAATTCCAATCATGGAATAATAAGCATAGCGATCAGCTCCATAAGTTCCTAGACTCATTTCACCAGACTCATCTTCATACATATCTTTAAGAGCCGCTTCCATCATTAATTCTTGAACTTCAGGATCATCTAAATTTTCAAGAGAGATAGTGTCGAGGTCAAATTGTTTTTTTTCATCTTTTAACTTTGCTTGAACTAAAAGCTTAGAAAACTTCTCTTTCAATTTATCCATAAACTTTTCACGCTTTAAAAGCTCAACAAGTTTTTCCATTTCTATTTGGGCCTCAGGATCTTTTTTTAGTTCTTCAATTTTTTGTTTAGCATCCGTTTCTCCTTCTCCAAAGATTTGCTCCCAAACTAGAGCATCAGTAAAGATAAGGGTGTTGTCAGCAAGGTACATTTTAATTGATTTCTTTAGAAATGTTCCCGATGGGTCTTTAAAAACCCAAGAGGCGAGGGCGGCCCACAGGGCATCACCGGTCATTTCATAGGAGAGTTTCCCAAAAAATTCTTTGGTTAAAAACTCTGGATCATCATAATTACTGTAAGTATAGAAGGCTCCAGAGCTTAAAGCGGCTATGGAAATAGTGAATGCAGTAAAGGCCTTTCCACCTTGAGCGTGCTCCAAAGTCATTCCTTTAGTATTACACCCTTTATATAACTTTTTAAATTTCTCTACTCTTTGGAGCGCTTCCTTTTTACTAAATCTCTTAAGTTGCTTTTGCTCATAGTTATCAAACTTTTTTAATGTCTTACGAAACTTCTTAAAGTCTTTAACACTTTCCCATGATCCATCATAGAGAGCTTCAAGCTTAAGGAAGGCCTTCTTTTTTTGGTCCGGAAAAAGTGTTTGAAGATAAAGTAGATAATCTTTAGTACGTTCAATATCTTTTCTATTCTTAGGGAAAGTATTTAGATTTGCCACAACTTCTTTAATAAGGTCGTCACTAATTTTAGCCTCTTTGAAAGACTCGAGTAGTTCTTTTTGATACTTTTTAGGTATTTTAGAATCTTCAAAAACACTGAGCACTAATTTTTCTTTTAGCTCCGTAAACTGTTTAAAGAGATGGTAGCAGCCTTTTCCCACAGAATTAGCAGGTAATCTCTTGCTTTGATGATGCGAAACTGGAGCAAATCTTGCGAAGACAAGAAATAGTATAAGGTAGCTAAAAGTTAACTTTGTATTGGTGTTCATCTCTATAAATATCGGTATAAGTCTTTAAAATCTTGAGTGAGATACTCTAGTAAGGTGAGAGTTTATTAATTTCTTGAATAATAATGAAAATAGTTCTTATATTCATCATATTCAGCACCTAAATTGAGCTCCTCTCGTTTGAATTGAGGGAACTTAGAGCTCACATCTTTTGAGAATTGACGGTGGTGAATATGTGGTGGAATACCCTCATTATCATTACTATCTGTAGAGATGATAATGACTCCCTTTTTAGCGGTTGAAAATAGGTTATCTAGGTATTTATCGTAAACAGATTGCTCCACCAAATGAAAAAGAACTTCGCTTGATAGGGTAACATCAACTTCTAAAAATTGATTCATATGATGAAAATAATTTTGATCATAGAGTGCAAAAGCTTTTGTCTTATCTGCACCATACTGCTTTAAACACAAGTCGATTGCCGTTTTTGAAACATCAACACCTAAGTACTTTTTAAAATTATAGAACTGTAAATTATGGCCATCGCCACTACCATACTCAAGGCAACTTTCTAAAGAGTACTTATCTATAAGTAAATTAATGAATTTTGCTTTATCTTCGGCCATCTTTCCATAGGATCCGATGCCTGAGTCCCCAGCATTTGAATAACGAAGCTCCCAGTATTTTTGACTAGAGAACTCTTTACCTAAAAGTTTTGTAGAGATCTGAAATTTAATTTTATCGATAATATTTCTTGCCATTTAGATATTATATTCAAATATGAAGATAGTGCCACAAAATAATAACTTCCTTCTTGAGCTATGAAGTTGGTTATTACTATTGTCAAAAGTTTTTACAGTTTTTGTCTTTTTGTCAGAATCGAATCCTTTGTTATTCTTCGTGATTTTGTAAATTGAATGAACGTTATTAATTTACTAAGGAGAAGAAAATGAAGAGTCTATTATTTCTATTAACATTAATTGCATCACTGTCATCGTTTGCTAGTATGAGTGATAGAATTAATGAAGCCTGCCAGATCGAAAGATATATGGGAACATCTAATATCGAAAGGGTGTGTATTCAAAGTGCTGAAATCACCATTAAAAAAGGTCACGAGTTTGCAAAGCAGCAGTGTAAAGAAGCTTTTGGTACAGAAAGAGTTATGAGATTAGCTGAATCTTTAAAGGGTATGCAGCTTACTTCAGTTCATCTTGAACTAGATGCTTCTTTTCTTTCAGATAATGATGATTTGGATCTCAAGTCTTTAACACAAGCACAGTCAAATCTAGTGGGAATGATTGTTCGTCATGAGCAAAGCTATAGTGCCTGTATTATTGGGATTAATAAAGGTTTAACTTTAAAATAACTTAAAATTCAATCGAGTGTCTTAGCTTTAAGGCACTCGATTATTAGTCAATTGAATAAGCATTAAGGTTATTTGTTATATTGATACTATAATCTTTCTTAGTTCTTTGAATCAACTTGTAAAAACGTGTATCAAATTTTGGTTCATAGCTGGTTTTCCATATAATCTCAATAAGATCTTCTTTTCGTAGAGGAGTTTTACTTTCAAGAAGAGTTTGTATTAGCACCTTACTATTTTTACTTTTTATAGAATCAAGGTCGATATCAATCTCTTCATCTTTCTTAATTACTTTTAGTATACATTGATAAAAGAGGGCCTTTTTTTCAGATTCATCAATACAATTAAAGTTGTGTGAGTAGTATTGTGGAAACTGAGTGGTTAGCTGTCTCCACAGTGCCTCTGTATATATAATGTCTCCTGATATGACATTGACGAGGATATTCCATTGTAGCGAAAACTCTGGAATGGCCCTAATAACTTCTGGTATGGTTGGTAATTGCTTGTCATTTTTCCAAAACTCAAAGAGATGATAGTAGAATAGTGCTCTACCTCTTTCATTTGTATTTTTTTGTAAGATGACCTCATTTATCAATTCATAAGCTTCATCATATGCCTGTGCTCTGAAATAAATATCAAAAGCTACTATTTTAAAATGATTTATTTCGTGTTTAAATTTTGGTTCTGTTTCTTCAAAAATATCTTTTAATATACTTAAAGCTTTATCAAACTTACATTGTCTTGAATATTCGCATGCATAGGCTCGACTAAGAATGAATTGATCCTCTTTTGATTCTTTATTAGTTGAAGCGATATCTAAATAGTGTTTAGACAGAGTATTAAAACCTACACGATTGTAAGCAACAGAAATATTATAACTCGTTTTAAAAGATCCTTCTCGGTGCTCTATTGCTTTATACTTCTCAAGAGCTTCTATACCGCAGATAATGGCATGTTCGTATTGAGACTTTAGTAAGAAACAAGACATTATGAGAAACTTTGACTCCGCTAATATAAAATGATCTTCTTCATTTATAGATTCGAGTAAATCAATAGCGTCATCCCATTTCTTTGAGCGCATTAATTCACGTGCTCTAAAGAGGTTTTTTTCATTTCTGGTTAGTTCAGGATCATTCTTATAGGCCAAAAACTCTTTAGAATTTTCATTCCTGTAATGAATATAGTAGGTGAGGTATTTACTATTGATTTTTGCCATACATATATCTGGAATAGTTATTATTTAATTTTTTAATCATCCTAAAAGACGTTTCAGAGTCGGGTTTAGTGGATTTTTTGGAGATGCTGAAATGATAATCTTTATTATTACATATTAGCTTTAGATAATTATCATTTTTACAAGTTAGTTTTGTATTACCATCTGTTAGATATATATTTTTCTTTGATGCATCACTAGTTATTTTAAAATCAAAACTTAGCTCATCTACTTTATCTTCTGTATTAAACTTTAAAACATTATATTCAGTACTATGCTCTTTAATTTTAATTTTGATATTTGTAGCAGTTACTTCAATATTAGTGGTTGTCTCTCCTCGTGATAGCTCATCTTGTTTAAGGACTAGGCGTTCATCTTCTCTGAGGAGCTTACTTTTTGACTGTTTAAAGCTGTACTGCCCTTGTATCCTTGTTAGCATATCCTTTCTGATATCATATAAAGGAAATCCATCTTCATCTCTAAGAACGATACTTGTTGCTGAAGGGTAATGTTGTTTGTAATCATCAGTACCATCGATTTGTTGCTCGTTTGCGGCCAAGAGGACTCTGCCTATATCAAGTAATACTCCTTCTTGAGGTTCTGTGAAAAAGCTTAACATCTCTTTTGAGTAGCAATCACTTCCACCACCACCGGTTAAGGAATTACCACCACCGCCGGTTAGGGAATTACCACCACCACCGGTTAGGGAATTACCACCACCGCCGGTTAGGGAATTACCACCACCACCGGTTAGGGAGTTACCACCACCACCGGTCAAGGAGTTTCCTCCAATGTAATATGTACCATTATCGAAACTGAATTCTTCTAAATCTTGAGTCGGATTCTTTGCAAATTTTATAACTTCATTCTTAGGAATGACATATACCTCATCTTGAGAAGGATGAAATCTAGTAGTAATGCCAATTAGATTTCCATTTTCATCATTGGCCGTCCCCCCAGAATTACCAGGAAGAATTTTTGTATTCTCTAGTAGGATAAAGTTATCAACTTGTTCTAGAGTAGAAGGGGTTGCTTTAATTCTAGTTGTCTTATTCGTTGAAGGTGCTAAGTCATAGAAGGTGTCAATGATTCTTACGGTTGGTTTATTTGATGACCAGACTTTAGGTATCGGTGCTCTATCGACTCTTTCTCGTGTAAAGCCGCTTAATGCTATATCACCATCAATTGTTCTTTCTATTTCTCTATCTTTTTTAATATTATTAAGCTTATTACAATCTTTTTGAAAATGGTGTTGGCCTATATCTATGTAGGCCATATCTTTTGTTCGATCTATATGAGTAATGTTAAAATGTTGATAACTCCCATGATTGCTTACACCGAAATTTCTCTCTTGAACCTCAATCTCTTCTTTTGTTAATCCATTTGCCAGAGGATCAAAGCTATTTACTAATGTGCTTGTTTCTTTTGATGTTTCCTTCAGTAAATTAAAATATGAAGTCTGAGAGGTTATACTTACAGATTTGTCTGAATCTTTAAGGCAGTGGGCATTTGTAATCATCTTACAGACATTATCAACTTTTATTAGAGTTGATGTACAAAAACCTTTTCCCGTTTTTACATGATAAGCAAGGCTTTCTCTTGCTTCAGTCTTTATTACTAAAGCTGTCAGCAGTATGAATAAGGTAGTCAGTTTTGTTTTCATTCCAATACGTTATCGGTTATTTCTTTGTATGATCTTAATAATATTAGTGGTTTCAACAATATTTCTTTGAAAAAAATGCTCAAGAAGCCATTGGAATTATTCATGTTTTTCAATAATGTCCAAAGTTTAGACACTATTTTGTCAGTTTGTCAGATCTCTTTCATTTTTAAGGTTTTCATAAAAATATAAAGTAATTGTAGATAAGCAACCAACAGGGGATTGAGAGATGAAAAATGTAATCGTAATTTTAACTTTAGTGATTAGTTTTGGCCTACAAGCACAGAATGCTTGTTCAACAAATAAGGAGTGTAAGCAGCTTGTTGAATATATAAGAATTGATGCTCCTTACGCAAATTTTAATACATTTAATAGAAAAGACTTTGATGTTAAAGCTTTTTCAAAAAATAGAGCTTTCACTTGTTATGCAATTGGTGTCATTGAAGGGAAAACAACAGATTTTGATAGCTATAAAATTGAAGATGCCATTACTAAATTAGATGCCTTCAATAAGTTTGAAAAAGAAGAGCTGATTGAAAGCTTAGTTAATGTAAGCAGTTTAGTTTTTGAAGCCGGACAAGATTGTGTTACTGGAAACCTAGTAGGCGCTATGAATAATTTAAAAGGTGCTTTTAGAGAGCTCAACTCATTTGATGAAGAGTTATTTAACAAAGTAGATCAATTAAGCAAAAGAGCTGAGGTTAATAACACTTCAAGAAGCAATACTAAGACTGTCATTCACAACAATAATATAGAAGTTAATAATAACAGTGTAAATAAATAAGAGTATATGAAACTTATCCCCCCTGTCGTTACAGCAAGTTTCATGAGAATAACACAAACATGGCAGAGATATTCGCAAACACCATCTCTGCCATGTTTCTTTTAAAAACGGAGAAAGTAATGAAGACATATTTTGGAGTACTATTAATGTTTACAGTAATTGCTAACACACAGGCACAATCTAAGTATGACAAAGTACCATGTGAAGCAGAATACAAGTTGCCTATTTGTATCATTACATCGTCTGGCGGCGGAATGTTTGGACTTAAATATGGAAACACAAAAGTTTATCACCCTAATAAAACTAATTTTTTAAAAATTGCTCGTAAAGTAAAAGAACTTCAATTTAATGAGCAATGTGAAGGTGCTGTAATAAAAAGTGCAATTTCAAAAGCAAAGGTATGTGAAGTAAGGGAAGAACCTGCCACATGTTCGCTAAAAGAAACTTTTGGTGGTGGAGCTATTGTTTCTTTTAAAAACAATTTAAAGCTAGATAGCTCTTCATCTTTATTTAGAGATGATTATTTATCATTAAGAAATAAGTATATAGATCTATTGCCAGAAATTGGTCTCTGTCATTTTAAATAGAACTAAATAGGAGATAGCATGAAATTTATATTAATAGGATTATTCATAAGTTTAAGTATTAATCTATTTGCAAAAGAAGAGAGAAACGTAAGGCAAATTATTGGAGCAGGAATTGGTACAGGCTTTGATAAAGTAACAATTCAGCCTCATGATAGTTTTGGAGAAAAATTATTAGCAGGGTCCATAACATTCTCATCTTTTTTAACAGCGGCAAAGAGCCTACCTAAAGGGGCCACTGGTAGTCTTATCTTTATGAACGGAATAAAGAGACTAGGGATTGTTGGAATTGGGATCACTGTTGGTGACATTATTTACGAAGTAGATAAAAGATACCTTGGAGAAATATTACCTACAACAAGGTTTGGTAAATACTTAGGGAGAAAAACATTTGAGCTCCTTCATGAAGACAAAATTAACGATAGCTCTCGTGACAAAGTTAAGAGCATAGCGATTGAAGATAATGTTGAAACAAGAACCACTGTAAAAGGTGTTTGATATATAAACATATAAAAGGAGAAGACATGAAAATTTTATTGATAACGATATTGCTTTCTATTACACAATTATCATTTGCAGAATATGCCTATGTTAACTGTTCTACTGCAGGTAGAGGAAGTCATTTTATCGGCTTTGTTAAGTTAGACAATCTAGAGCTACATACTAATGGTGCAGGTTTTAATATCTCCGGCAATGTTTTAGGAAGCGCTAGTATAAATTTGGGCTATTCTTCTAATGCAGAGTATGTGAAAAGGAAGTTCGATACACAATGTAATCCAGATCACATAAAAGTTTATAATAAAGTTGATAGCGTAGTTAGAAATTTTAGATGTGTAGGTGGAGAATATAGAATTTATCCAGATAGAAATGTCTTCAATAATTCAAAAACTTGTCATTTTATTGATCTAGACTTTGAAGAAAATGAATTACCTAATCGAAGAACTAAAGGCGAGGCCGTAGAGGAATTTCTTTGGCGCATCAGTACCTTTTAATTAATAAGGAGAAGATATGAAAGTTATATTAGTAGCATTACTTACCACAATGGTAAAAACCGCTCTTGCAGAAAAATCAAGTTATGATTGTGGAACAAACAACAAGCTATATCATGATATAGCTAACGGGCAAGAAATTAGAATATGTGAAAAGATAAATTTTTATTTTGAAGAAAACGATTTTTATAATTTAAATGAAAGGGCAGATACTTAACCTTTTGATTAATAAGGAAAAGATATGAAAATTATATTAGTAGCATTACTTACCACAATGGTAACACCCGTTTTTGCAGAAAGAGATGTTTATAATTTAAATGAAAAGGCAGATGTTGGACTTTCTCTTGCTGATCAGGGTTGTAACACTAAGAGAACGAGGAAGATGATTTCTAAACCTGAGAAAACAACTTATATTCTTAATTCTAAAGGGATGGAGTATCAAGTTTTTTGTAAATGGGAAAAAAAAGGAAAGTTAATGAAGCTTTCTAAATGTTATCAAAATACAGCTTTAGATTTTCTTTCTTTTGGCATCGTTAAACCTTATTTTGAATTACAGTTTGACGGTGAGATTACATATGACCATAGAAGTGGGGCTGTATTTCAAGAAGATGAAAAAATTGGTGACTGGTATAAAGACTTATGTGGAGGCGGGTTTAGAGACCTCTCAATAATTAACATAACAGAAAGAGAAGTATTAGTTGATGAGTACAGCATGGAGATTTCAATTTATTAGTTTTTGTATTATAGGCGAGGGCACTCTTGGCCAACATTGATCGGGTAGTGTCCTAATTCTGTAAAGTAGTAATCCCCGACTTGATCTAGAATTAAATACTCTGAGTCATTGGTTAAGGAAAATTTCGACAGAATCTTAAAGTCACCAAATTTCTTTCCTTTTTTGCTGACAAAATCACCCCATTGTTCAAAATGCAATTTACCATCCTCACATGAGCCAATTTTGAATGCGTTTTGAATTTCATCAGTCTCATGATCTGTATAAGCGTAGGTCTTAGCATCGGTTACAAGTGTAAGCTTGTTTAGAAGGTAAATGACAGTTCCATGATCATCAACTTTTTCTTGAATAGTAAGCACGTCCTTTCGTTCAGGATTTTCCAAATCTTCACATAGATATTGACCGCTCAGCTTGGGGCAATTCTGTGCAAGAATTGCTGTAGGTAAGGCGGCTGTAAATAACAAGCATGCTAGATACAGTGAAATTTTCATAAATTTGGAGAGTTTCTTAGTATGGTCCATGCCTTATTTGATCAAATCTGGTTGTTAATGTCTAGTTTTGAAACTTTTTCATATCCTATAGTCGTCATATATCACTTTTGGTAAATCATTCTTATTAGTTATTAAATTGGGAGTTTCTATGAAGAGTTTAGTTATTACTATGGTTTTATTATCATCATTTGTTACAAATGCTGCTACAAAAATGACGACAGAACAGCGTGAAACTTATGTTGAAAAGATAGCTAAAGAGTTAAGAAGAGATCTATGGATCGCTAATCATGAAGATGTCTCTTCTGATTTATCTTATCCGTCTCTAGAAGAACTTAACGAGTATCATTCTGATGAGCAATCAAGTCGATATGAAAATCCGCTTAATGCAGAGGAAGTGAGCTCGATTTACAATTGTTATTATTCAAGAACATGTAGAGTTTATTTTATATCAGTTTCATCATCATATTACAGTGGGTATGGTCAAGATGGACATTTTATACTTTTAGATGTTTTCAAGAAGAGTCACGATATTATTAGTCACAACATATATAGCGAATAATGGACTCGTGGGGGCTTTGAAGCAGTCATAACGCTCCCCCAGACCTTACCCCATATAATGGTAATTATCGGGGGTAGAAATTAAGACTTCATAATCCCCTCAAAATTTCAGCAATAATAAGGCCTGCTTTGGCCTGCCCAAAAGATGTGAGATGAACATTGTCATACCACATATCACCTTCATTATTGTGTTTGATAATTTTTGAATTTATATTATGAAATTTTAAATCTGGAATTTCACTTTCTAAATCATCAAAAAACTTTTGGTAGATATCATTATTATCAAAATCAATGAGCTGCTCTTTAATGATAATAAGTTTGTGGTCGACTAATAAGTTTATAAGCTCATTAAGTTGATCAACAAGTTCACTCTTTGGGGTTTGATGTCCTAGATCGTTATATCCAAAGAGAATAACAAAAGTAGACGGTTCTTTGATTTTTTGGAGCTCAAAAACGGGGCTCTTAAGCACTTTAAGGTGATAACTAAGGGTAGCACCAGGGAAAGCATAATTAAGGATACGACCATCTAACAAGTTATTGAGAAAGAAGCTGAAGCTCTCTTTAATTGAGGTAGCACCTACCCCATACATAGATGATCCACCAAAGAAGAAGATATCTTTATTATTTGTTCTTAGGTTTGTTGAGTTTGCTCTTTCAAAGTATTTATCACGATTTACTTTCAAAGAAAAAATATCTTGCTTTGGTATTGTTTGATTACTGAAGAGAAGTTTTTCTTTGAGTAGATAAGAGGTTCCAAAGAAAAGAAGAAATAGCTGTATAGAGACAAAAACCTTAGTAATGTTAAAGTAATGGAAAAGATAGATAAGTAAGGTAAGTACAGTAAATGTAAATAAATAGATCTGGATTCTTCTATCTTTGAAATATAAGTCCTTGTTAATTTCAAGGTTCTTTACATAGGCACCGTAGTCATTTCCTTTTATAGAGATATGATTAATGTTGTTAATTTGAATACTCTGATTTGTCTTTATTTCTATATCGTTAATAAATAATTTAAAAGAAGATTCTTTTTTTATAAGCTGTATCTGCAGACTACTTTCAAGGGCGATTGGATCTAATTTTAGTTGAACCTTTTTAAGAAACTTCCCTTCTTTTGTCATTTCAAAAAGGAAGCTTTTAAAGTTTGTATTTCGACTTAAACGAATTCCTTTTTTATGACCTTCTTCGTTTTCTTCAAAAATAAAGTATAAGAAAGCACCCTCTTCTAGATATGTGTCAAACTGTATGGTGTTGATAAGGTCATTACTTTTATATTGGTATTCTTTAAATTCAGAATTTTGAGAAAGGTTTAGACCATGATAGAGATGATAATTAATTTCAGAGCTAATTTGGGTTGAACGCAAGGGAGATGATTCGGTGTTTACTGTCCATTTGCTATCACTATAGTCGCGGTAATCTAGGGCTGTCTGTGAAAAGAATAAATGAACTATAAAAAAGCACACAAGAGAAAGAAGAATATTATTAAAAAGAATGAACTTCTTATGATTCATAAATCAAGACCATATCCTGTCACGACACTGTTACGAATTATTATATAAAAGCTTTTCACCAAGATATTCTAACAAAAGTAAGTAAGTTTATGACTTTTTTAAATGAAAAATTTCGTTATTTTAATAACTTAATACCTGAGTAAAATGTTTGTGGTGTCACACTGACAGCTAAAAATCATGTATACTTTAGTTAGAAAAGATCAAGAAGATCTTTATCAACATAATTACGGAGGTGCATGGATGAATGCCTTTAAAATTACAACAATAATTGCTTTCTCACTATTTCTTGGCCAACAAGCACTAGCTACAGACCCATCTCAAATGGATCAAGACTATCAACTTAGACTAAGCGAACAACGAGTTAAAGAACTTGTGAGCAACGTTCAGGCGTGGAAAGACAGTAATATCGGAAGACAAATCGCTGGTAGAACTTCTGAAGATGAAAGATGGTCTAATGAGTGGAATACTCTAATGGATGATGAATCAGACAAAGATTACCTAAAGATGTCTGTTGAATTATAATTAAATTGATTAAAAATTTAGTGGAGTTTCTTAATACTTTTCATAAGGGACTTCACTAACTGATCACTTGATGGAAAAATTCTTGCGTACTCGTTTAAACATGCGTTAACTTGAACATAACCTTTTTCTAGATCCTCAGTCATTTTAAATCTCTCTGGTTTTGGCAAATCAAGATATTGTTGAACAGAATCTTCATATTTCTCTATTCTTTTTAATAAATTATTTGAAACTATTTCTTTACGGTTGGTAACATGCACTGTGTTTCGAGCACCTCTATTTTTAGCTTGATGAAAAAGTTCGATATCACAGAGTTGATCACTTGCTGGAACCTCGGCATGGATGAATAAGAGAGTCATGATTAAATAGATCATATGCTATTATAAGCAAATTCGATTCCAAAATAACTCCCCTAACCCATTAATATTATATAAGAATTATGGAATATAGTGACTAAAAATTTAGCGCATACACTTGTTTTGGTCAGCGAGGAGTTTGGTTACATCAACAGCTTCTTGATAGACATACCAGTTACTATTGATATTTTTTTTATTAATTTGAACCTGAAAGACGTTATCTTTCCAATGCTTTTTAACTGAGCATATATCTGTAGTTGGGACAATCTTTGAGCTTGAACAACTAGTGGCAAGAATCAAGATAAATAAGGCCTTATAAATCGTATTCAAATTCATCACAATCCCTCTCTCTTCGAAATAATTCTTCTTCACCTGAACCAGGTAGTTTCTTGTAAAAGAAGAACCAGCACTTATTGTCGGCTTTATTTCTTTCATAGTTAATTACAGCATCTCTAATTTCCCATGGTTCTTTTTTTAAATCATAAGAAAAGTTTTTTACACCTGTAACTTTTGTCTTAGTAGGATCAAAAGTTTCTTTTTTTGCTGCTTTCTCATCTTCTTTTGCAATGATGGTTTTCTGTTTTGCTAGATTAGGATCAAGTTCTGGGACAAAAGCATTTTTAACAGTATTTGCAACGGCACTTACTCCAGTAATAATTCCAAGAGAAGTTGCTAATGGTTTTAAAACACCACTTGGACTTTGAAGTTTAGGAAGAAAATCATTTGATTCTTTTAGGGATTTTAATACTTTCTCATTAGCTTTTTTAATGGCCTTGAGTCCATTCTTAAAAAGATCTTGCGAATTAAAGAATTGGCCTGGTTTTAGTTGGAAGCTGTTAAAGCCAGGACCTGAAACTTTTACGAGACCCTTTGTTAAAAAGACATCAGATGCTGGAGCATTAGCAGAGGTATAGCTACTGGTGATAATTTCTGTACCTCTTACACCAAGACTTATCAGACCTGTTTTAATATCAATAGTTTCTTTTCCGGTAGCTTTTTTAAGAATATTAATTCTTAGCTGGCCTCTAAGCAGATTTAGAACGTTCTTTCTTTCACTTCCTTTTGGAGCATACTTTGCGATATCAAATGTTGAGTTTGACCCTAGACTTACTACTGTAAGGTCATTCATTTTAATTTGAACAAAGCTGTTATCTCCAGTCTTAATGACATCACCTTCTTGAACAATGTCTTTAACCTGTAAGAGAACATCCTTAAGAGTTACACTCCCCTTCATTTTAATAATGGAACCTGCTTCTCCACTAAAGGAATTTATGCTTAGGAATAAAGCAAAGAAAAAGATAAATAGTTTATTCATTCTATAGGCCTCAATTTTTTCTTTAATGATTAGTACCTTATTTTTAGGGTTTTTCTTAAAAAGTAAAGCTTAGGAATCTGCGAAGCTGTTATATTATTTTCAACATTCTTCTAAGAGGCTCAGCTGCTCCCCATAGTAATTGATCACCAACTGTAAACATATTCCAATACTCTGGTCCAAGATTCATTTTCCTCACTCTTCCAATTGGTATATCAAGTGTTCCGGAAATATAGGCACTATTAAGACCTTTTATACTATCTGCTTTATTATTATCAATCCACCTTACCCACTCATTAGAACTTAAAATACATTCCTTAATCGTTTCCTCATCTACTTCTTTATTAAGTTTTACCGTTAATCCCTGAGCATGACATCTCATCGCCCCTACTCTGACACACGTTCCATCAATGGCAATATTCTTAGCATCCGGATTAATATCAGTGGCCAGTATTTTATTGGCCTCAACCATGGCCTTCCATTCTTCTCGACTTTGACCATTTTCTAATTCTGAATCAATGAAAGGAATGATTCCACCAGCAAGAGCAGCTCCAAAAAGTTCATCAGGAAAATCATTATCAAGAAATGAACTCTTAACATTTTTATCTATTTCTAAAATATGAGTACTTTCATTTTGGTATTCTGATTTGTTAGAGATGTAACCCATTTGTGCCAACAGCTCTTTCATATTTCTTGCTCCGGCTCCACTCGCCGCCTGATAAGTCATAGTACTTACCCAATCCACAAGACCTGATTTTAAGAGTCCACCAATGGCCATTAATAAAAGAGAGACAGTACAATTAGCTCCAGCAAAATCAACGATGCCTCTATTAAGTGAATCTCTTATCACAGAAGAGTTAATAGGATCTAAAACTAAACATGAGTCTGCATTCATTCTCAAAGTTGAAGCAGCATCAATCCAAATCCCCTTCCATCCAGAATCTCTCAGTGGCCCATGAATTTTATTGGTATAATCTCCTCCTTGGCAGGTGAGTATAACTTCCATTTCTTTTAGCTGATCAATGGACATAGCATCGAGTAGGTTTTCTTCACAGGCCTCAGTAGGGGCCTTTTGACCAACCTGACTTGTACTAAAGAAGAATGCGTCGATGTCAGCAAAATCATTCTCTTCTCTCATTCTGTCCATTAAAACAGAACCAACCATTCCTCTTTGACCAATAATTCCAACTTTCTTTTTCACGATTGTTCCTTAAAAAATATTAACCACCCTATTAGATACGAACTAAAAAGAATTTGGCAAATACTATAGAACGCGTTAGAATTTATCTCAAGTAAGGAAGAGGTGCGATACTCAGGCTTGCTGACTGAGGAATAAGGTCCTTTGAAGTCAGTAATGGGGAGTTTTCGCCGAAAATGAAATGTCCCTTATTGTCATTTCACTTGGTTTTCTATGGTGATACCTAAAAAACTGTCATGAATATTCATGGAGAGCTTCCCGAGACTTATCTTAATGCATCTAGCATTTCTATGTTCTCTGGGCCCCCCTAAAATATTCACTTTAAAGAAGGGTTTATGAGTCAAAAACTTATTGTTTCAAAATTTGGTGGATCTTCAATGGCCGACTACAAGGCCATCAATAGAAGTGCAAAGGTTGCCTTTGATCGCGACTCTTCTATTGTTCTTGTCTCAGCAACTCACGGCACAACCAATCAGATCATTGCCATGTCAGAATTAGCAAAGAGTGGTAATTGGAAAGAGGCCAAGAAAATATTTGATAAAATTTCAAAGAGACATTTAGACTTGGCCCTAGAGTTTAACTTAGATGATTTAGACAATGAAGAAATAAAAAAGATCCTAGCAGAAGCACAGACTCTGGTTAAAGGAATCAGTCTGCTTAAAGATTGCAATAAGAAAGTCATGGATTCACTACTTTCAATTGGCGAGCGAATCTCAAGTTTCTATATGAAAAAATCTTTAGCAACTATTTACCAAAGTTCTAATCAAAGAAGCGACAAGAAAGTGAGCTACTTTGATATTAGAAAAGTCATGATAACAAATGATCAATTTGGAAGTGCAACACCACACTTTGAAAAAATAAAATCCCTTACCGACAAATATATGTTGGAACCAAAACATGGTGAAGCAGTTTACGTCACCCAAGGCTTTATTGGCTCAACAATAGATGGTCATACGACAACCTTAGGGCGCGGAGGAAGTGATTATTCTGCGGCCTTAATTGCTGAAGCACTAGGGGCCAGCGAGCTGGAAATATGGACTGATGTAGCAGGCATTGCCACAACAGATCCACGTATTTGTCCAAAGGCTAAACCCATAAAGCAAATAACATTCCAAGAAGCTGCCGAGCTTGCAACTTTTGGTGCAAAAATTCTTCACCCAACAACCATTGCTCCGGCACTTCGCTGTGACATTCCTGTTTATGTAGGTTCAAGTTTTGAGCCAGACAAAGAAGGTACTTGGATCAGAAAAGAAAGTGATAACAGACCTCTTGTAAGGGCCATGGCCTTAAGAAGAGATCAATCACTGCTGACAATTTCAACTCCAAAAATGCTACTTGCCCACGGTTTTTTAGCAAAGATTTTCGGCCTCTTCGATCAATATAAAATCAGTATCGACGCCATAACAACTTCAGAAATCTCAGTGGCCATGACAGTTGATAATAATATTACTCAACAAAAAGAATTACTTGATGCTCTATCAGAAATCGGAAAAGTAACCATTGAAAGTGATCTTACAATTGTAAGTCTTATTGGTAATAAAATTAATCATACGGCAGGTGTGGCCCAAAAAGTATTTAATGCTCTTCAGTCAGTCACCCCAGAAGAAAAAGAATTAGTAAACGTGCGAATGATTTGTCTTGGAGCAAGCAGACATAATTTCTGCTTTCTCGTTAGCTCCAATCAAGCAGACTTGGCCATTAATAGATTGCATCGTGCTTTCATAGAAGAAACACAAGGAGACCTGCAATGATTATCGGACTCTTAGGAGCGGGAAAAACGGGCTCAAAAGTTTTAGATCTATGCAAAGAAGAAAAAATAGAATGCCACACTTTCAATACCAGTAATCCTATTACCGTAGAGAAGTTAAGTGTATGCGATGTTCTCATCTCTTTCTTACCTGGACCGGCCTTTCTTGAATGCATCCCTATGATCACTGAAAGTAAAAAACCATTGGTTTCAGGAAGCACAGGAATTGAACTTCCAAAAGATTTAAGATTAAGTGCTCCTTGGATCATCGGCCACAACTTTAGCCTTGGAATGAACCTTGTTCATGCCATGATTAACATGCTCAAAAACACAGACAAACTCTTTGATGAATTTCAATTTAATATTCACGAAATTCACCATACCAAGAAATTAGATGCCCCTAGTGGTACTGCCCTAAAGTGGCAAGATTGGTCAGGACATCAAGCAACCATCACCAGCGAAAGAACAGGTGATGTGGTCGGTGATCACAAACTAGAATTAGAAATAGATAGTGAAACAATTAGCTTGCAGCATATTGCTCACGATAGAAGAATTTTTGCAAAGGGTGCCTTATGGGCAGCGAAGTATCTCTTAAGTCATAAATTAGATAATAATATTCATCACTTTGAAGAAGTGGCAACGAAGGAATTACTATGAGTTTTCAAGGCAACTTAAACGACTATCCATTATGGACGGCCCTCATCACCCCAATGCTTTCGAACGGTGATGTTGATTACGCTTCACTTGAAAATTTATTAAAGGCTCAACATGATGCTGGCAATGGAATTCTCTTATTAGGAAGCACTGGCGAAGCTCTAAATTTACGTGAAGATGAAAGAAGAACAATTCTTTCTCACTCACTTTCGTACTTAAAGAAAAATAACCTCAACTCACCTATTATGGTAGGTGTTGGTGGTGCAGAATTTCACACCACAAAAGAATGGGTTCAATATCTTAACACTCTTGATATTCACGCCTACCTTCTTGTGACTCCTCTCTACGCTAAACCTGGAACACAAGGACAAAGAAAATGGTTTGAAGAACTTATGAATTTAAGTGAGCGTCCTTGTATGCTTTACAATGTCCCAAGTAGAACTGGTATAAAAATGAGCTTTGATGCTGTTAGTGCACTAAAGGATCATCCTAAGCTTTGGGCCATTAAAGAGGCCAGTGGTTCAACAGAAGACTTTGCAAAGTATGTGGCAGCGGCACCTAAAGCGAGAGTCTATAGCGGCGACGATGCACTTTTAAATGACTTTTCAGTCATTGGAGCTAAAGGTCTAGTAAGTGTTGCTTCTAATGTTTGGCCTGCTCAAACTCACGCCTACACAAAAGCCTGCCTAAGCGGTGAGCTTGCCAAAAATCAAACTGATTTAAATATGTGGAAAGAAGCAACCAACTCTCTCTTTGTTGCCTCTAACCCTATTCCGGCAAAATACTTGATGGCAAAACATAATGAAATCGTCACGGCCAACCTTCGGGCACCGCTTGATATTGAAGATATGTGTAATGAAAATAAAGTAATTGAATCCCATCAAAATGTAACAACGTGGTTTCAAAATTTATAAAAAATTAATTAAAAGACAAAGGGAAATAAAATGGATTGGAAAGAAGTCATTAACAAATTAGAAACTGGCGAACTAAGAGCGGCCAATAAGTCCGAAGGAAAGTGGAAGGCCAATGTTGAAGTAAAGAAAGCAATTCTGGAAGCTTTTAAAAATGGAAATAATGTAGATCAAACTGAATGGAATTACCCAGGCTTTGTAGATAAGCACAATATTCCAGCAAGAAGCTTTAGCCCAGAAGATGGAGTAAGACTTGTACCTGGGGGATCTTCAGTAAGAACGGGGGCCCATGTGGCCTCTGGAGTTATCATTATGCCGCCGGCCTATATTAATATTGGAGCATTTGTAGATTCTGGAACCATGGTTGATTCTCATGCCCTCGTAGGATCATGCGCTCAGATTGGAAAAAATGTTCATCTTTCTGCTGGTGTTCAAATTGGTGGTGTCCTTGAACCTATTGGCCTTACTCCTGTGATTATTGAAGACAATGCTTTTATTGGAGCAGGTGCCGTTATCGTTGAAGGAATTCAAGTAGGAGAAAGGGCCGTTATCGCTCCAGGAGTTATACTCTCAAAAGGTGTACCGGTTTATGATTGCGTAAACGAAAGACAATTGGAAATTGGCGAGCCAATCCCAGCTGATGCTATTGTTGTTCCAGGAAATAGACCTGTGAATGCATCGAAACTGCCATGGGCAAAAGAAATGGGACTCACAATGAATTGCGCCATGATCGTTAAGTATCGCGATGAAAAAAGTGAGGCCAGCTTAGAGTTAGAATCATTCTTAAGGTAAAAAAAGCAAATAATAAAGATAAGGATAGGCCATGGCCTTTACAATTAAAGACGAACATCGAGCAGACCTAGAGAAAACAATTAAAAGATTGGATAGTTCTTTTTTCTTTTACGATCTTGACGCCCTTAAAGAACATTTAGAACATCTCTCTACTGTTATGGATAAAGATATTCGTCTTTGGTATGCCTGTAAGGCCAACCCACTAAGTGCCATCCTTAAAATATTTAGAAACCTCGGATTTGGTCTTGATGTTGCCTCAAAAGGTGAACTTGATCACGTACTTTCAAGTGGCATCAAGGCCTCTGAGGTTATTGCCACTGGACCTTCTAAAAGTAGAAAGTACATGCGTGAGCTTTTAAAAAACGATGTTAAAAATATTGTTTGCGAAAGTATCAACCAAGTGAAGTGGCTAAATGAAGCGGCCAATGAATTAAATGTCAGACCACAAGTTCTCCTTCGCTTACAACTAGAATGGAATGAAGGAAAAAGCGTTCTTGGTGGAGATGATATCACGCCCTTTGGTGAGGACTATGAAACATGGTCCCAATTAAACTGCAAAGATTATCCCCATATTGATATTAATGGACTCCATATTTTCCAATGGGGAAATATTATGGATATCAATCAATTAAAAAAGATTTGGTGGAAGATTGCTCAAACCTCAAAAGACCTCGCTCAAAAAATTGATTTAGAATTAAAGGTACTTGATCTTGGTGGCGGAATCGGCATTCCCTATGACCTTGCGACTTCACCGGTTCAGGCCCAGTCCGTAAACGAGGCCTTAATAGAATTAAAAGAAAAGTTTCAATTAAAGAAAGTATGGATGGAACTTGGTCGTTACGCCGTTGGCCCATTTGGAAAATACTTTACTCAAGTTATTGATCGCAAAACTGTGAGGGGAAGAGAAATCCTTGTCACTGATGGTGGCATCAATCATATTGCAAGACCTGCTATTACCAATCAATCTTTTCCGGCCCAAATGTTTCGAAAATCTGAAAAAGAAAATGGAAAATTCTTTGTTCACGGTCCTTTATGTACGGCCATCGACTTCTTAGGAGAGTTTGACCTACCTTCTGACATTAACGAGGGTGACTGGTTATGCTTTCATCAAGCAGGTGCGTACGGCTTCACAGAGGCCATGCCGTTTTTTCTTTGTCACAACCTACCTGCAGAAGTTATCATGTACCAAGGAGATTTTATGACTCCTAGAACACCAAAAACTTCAACGGATTGGTTAGTTTAATGACTAAGAATGATAATATTAAATCAAAATTTGATAAAACTCGTATCCCTATCAAAGATCTCGCCAGTGGTGACAAACTTCACTTAAATCTATTTCGCCTTACTGGCGATGCTCCTGGTCCTCATATTCATATTCAATCAAGTGTTCATGGGGCCGAACTTCAAGGTAATGCTGTTATTTTTGAACTTCTAAAATATTTTAAAGAACATTCATTCAATGGAACAATTACCTTTATACCTGTGGCCAATCCTCAGGCCACCACAACGAAAATAGGTACAGCAACACTAGGACGCTTCAATTCAGTGACCGGAAATAATTTTAATCGTAATTACGTAGATATTATTAAAGAATCCAATTTTGATATAGAAAAATTCCTAGATGAAAATGCTGAGTTAAGCTGGAGTGACTTAAAGAAAACTTATAAGCAAACTATTTTCACTCTCCTAAAAGAATATCAAGGTCATCAATCAGTTAGAGGTCTTTGTGAAAATAAGAAACTAAACCTTGTTTTACAAAAACTAGCAAGCAGTGCTGACATTGTTCTTGATCTTCACACAGGTCCAGTGGCCACTAGATATTTATATTCCGCCAACTATCAAAAAAGTTCTGCGAAGTACTTTCTCTTTCCTCACACACTTCTTATTCCCAACGAGTTTGCTGGTGCCATGGACGAAGCTTGTTTTTGCCCATGGGTTTATCTCCATCAAGCGTTAGAAAAAAGAGACATCCACCACCCAAGAGATGTGGAAGCCTATACAGTAGAGCTTGGTAGCGAAGAGAAAATTTCAACAATTGAAGCTCACGAAGACGCTAGAAGAATACTTCATTACCTATGTTCAAAAAATGTTATTAGTGAGCGTCCTGACATTAGTCACGGTGACCAATTCTATTGCGATTTAGACCAATATAAAACCTATTATCTTCCCCATGGAGGATTAGTAGAATATCTTCGTGGACCTGGCGAGCGCTTTCGAGCCGGCGAAGAACTTTATCGCATCCTTAATCTCTCTAAACTTGAATCTCTTGAAGAGTTAGAAGACTGCACCCATACCGTCACAGCGATGAGCGACGGAATCGTGATCAATCACTCTCCCGCTTGTTCTCTTGGAGAAGGTGCAGAGGTTATGCAAGTAATGGAATCCCCTCTTCCTTATTAGACAGGTGCCATGCACGTGCCACGTACCTAAAGATTTGCGTTAAAAATTTCTATTGATAATATGAAATGGGTATTTTTCATAACTTTCAACTAACCCTGCACGCACAGGGTTTTCAGCTACATAACGTAGAGCATTTTCATAATAAAAATTATTATCAATTAACTCCCAATGATAACGATCACCAAAAATTCTATTAATTCTTCCTGTGCGATTTCGAATTTCCTTAGATAATTTTGTATTTAAATGAAACATAAACCTATCTATATCACTATTGGGTGTTCTTAAAATAATATGATAATGATTTTGCATAAGAACAAAAATATCCATCGATACAGGATTTCTAAATTGCGCATATGAAATTGACTTTTGAGTAATAAACCACATGGTTTCCATTGGTAACTCAAACCAATCCTTATTATTAGATCTAATTGTTACATGATAAGGAAGTTCATTTGTACGAATAAGTTTTTTTCTAGGCATATAAATTGTATGCCTAATAATTTTAAGAATTGTTATAACTTAAATCAAATATTTCAAAAACAAACTAACGCAACCCTAAAAGTGCCTGGCACGTGCATGGCACCTATTGGAAGAGAAGTGCCTTTTCGTAGTTTCCGATAAATTTCTTAGGCAGATCGATAGGACCTTTTAAAGACTCACCAAAGCGTCCACCAAGTCCACCCCACTGACCTTTTTTCACTCTTAAAACTTTTTGGTTTGAAACATTTTGCATTTCAACTTCACCATCAAAAACAATAATTTCAGATTCATTTAAAAGATCATTATGCTTTAACAAGTAATCAGTTCCTCTAACACCTATGGCAACTCTTCGAGTAAAGATCTTTCCTTTCTTCATTTTACCGGTAGTTCTCCAGCGACAACTTCCACTTAAGAATTGATATTTCTTCTTTGTTGTTTTCTTTGTTAAGTCTAATTGCATCTTACTATTTGGACCAAGAGTAATAGTATTTCCCCATTCCTTAATCACTAACTTCACAAAGCTTTTAGGCCCTGTAGAAAGAAGACCATTCTTTGTTACTAAATCACCGCTAACTAGTGCCTTATCTTCAAAAATAACCTTACCTTTTATACGCTCAATTGTTGCCACAGGAAGGGCCATCACATTAGAAGTGAGCAATAGTAATATAGAGATACTTTGTAATAGTATTGTCATTTTCATATTTTCAATTCCTTAAATCATGGGTTCTACCGTATTTTACATTAGTTTTACTCAAAAATCGCAAACAAATTGCTATCATTTACCTAGACAAAACTACTGGAGTAGAAAATGAAAATTGGAAATAAAGAATATAACTTAAAAACTCTTGATCTTTTTAATACAGGATTCATTGTAGCTTTTCATATCTTTGGCATCATTGCTCTTTATATGCACTTTGCAACTGAGCAAACTCATTGGTTACTTTGGGTAAGTGCTATTGCCCTTTATTTTCTTACTGGAATGGGTGTTACCGCAGGTTATCATCGCCTCTTTAGCCATCGTGCTTATAAAACAAATTCATTCATGAAGTTTCTCTATCTAGTTTTTGGGGCAGGTGCCTTTGAAAATAGCTGTCTTAAGTGGAGTGCTGATCATAGAGTTCATCACAATCATGTAGATACGGAGAAAGACCCTTACAATATTAAAGAAGGTTTTTTCTTTGCTCATATTGGTTGGATTTTTCTAAAAACTGATAAAGAACCTCATTACCCAAAAGACTTAACTTCAGACAAATTAGTTATGTGGCAACATAAGTACTACTTAATCATTGCCTCACTAGTTGGAATTATTATTCCTTGGTACCTTGGTGCTCTTGCTGGTTATTTCTGGGGAGGACTTGGAGTACTAGCACTTGGTAGATTGCTCTTTGTTTATCATTCTACTTTCTTTATCAATAGCCTTTGTCACATGGTAGGAACTCAACCGTTTAGTGATGAGCACACTGCTAGAGACTCTGTTGTCATGGCCTTCTTTAGTTACGGAGAGGGATTTCATAACTTCCACCATCAATTTCAAACAGATTATAGAAACGGGATCAGATGGTATGATTATGATCCAACAAAGTGGCTTATAATGTTTCTTCATAAAATTGGCGTGGCCAAAGATCTAAAACAAACACCACAAATTGATATTCTTCGTGCCAAAATGATTATGGCGTCAAAGAAGAACAAGGTGGCCAGTACTCTCCCACAAGCAACTTCTATAGCTCAGTCTTTTGATGAAGTGGCAAAGAAATGGAAAACACTTAAGTCAGAATATAATCGTCTCTCACAAGACCTAGTTCAAATGAAAGATGACAAACTTGAGCAATTTGATCACCAATATCTACAAAGAAAAGCTGAACTACTTAAAGCTCTTGAACACAGTCAAAATGAATGTGAAAGACTCTTTTACAAATGGTCTCAGCAGATCTCAATGGCACAAATTCCTGCCTAGAGCGTATTAGATAACCTAGAGAAGAATTTTCTATCTTGAGTATCTAGCGGGTTGCCTCATAATAAGTATATGGGGCAAACACAGCTTAAAGAATCTCCAGTGACGTTTTATGGATATACCTACTATGAGGAATTCTTTGAGAATTTTACTAGCATCAACACTCGAAAGAGTTACGCTAGTGATCTCTCAAAGTTTTTCCTCTTTCTGACTGAAAATTTTAAAAATCTTAAAAAATACAATTCAATTGAGCGTAAGCATATCATTACCTATCGAAACTACCTTTCAGAAACAGGCGGACATGATGGAAACCCATGTGCTCCTAAAACAGTTGCTAGAAAGCTAGCAGCTCTTAGTAGTTACTTTGATTTCTTAGTAGAAAAAGATGAGTGCAAGTTCAATCCAGTTGGAAGTGTAAAACGACCAAGGCGAGAAGTCTTGAAACCCACACAGGCCTTAAACACTGAACAAGTTCGTGCCCTCTTTGCGGCCATTGTTCAAGGTGAAGTTAATGAACACGGTGAGGCCATGGAGCGCACCCCTAGTAGCATTCTTCACCGCGCACTGATGGTAACTTTTTTCACAACGGGCCTAAGAAAATCAGAAATATTAAATCTCAAACTACGTCATTATAGAGAAATTAATGATGATAAAGTTATTGAGTATATCGGAAAAGGTGCCAAGGTTGGCCAAAAGCTCATTCATCCCATGTGCGAAGAGGCCATTCAAGAATATCTCAGCTGGATGAAGTCTCAAGGACGTGAAGTGGGCCCTGAAGATTGGCTCTTTCAACCAACAAGAAATCCAAGTGATCCAAAGAATCTTAACAAGCCCCTTAATCCTCGTACTATTAACGAGATCATCGATAAGTATGCTAAGAAAATTGGACTTAATTTTAAGATCTCACCTCACTCGGCTCGAGCAACTTTTATCGGCGAACTTCTAGATGCCGGTGTTGATATCTACTCGGTCGCTCGAGAAGTAAACCACAGCAGCGTGAAAACAACACAAGAGTATGACAAACGCAGACGTCGCATCAAAGACTCTCCTATTGGTAAATTACGCTACTAGCAATACGACACTATGCGTGATGCACTTTGATCCCTAATTTTTCATATATATTTTTTCCATGGTTCGATCTGACACTAAAAGTCCCTATAGGTGACTATTTGACCCCTATATTATTCTAAATAGTTGGCACGCTCATTGCTTTACTCTTAGGCATACCAGAACCGCGAAGATGATCTTCGTGTAAATTTTGAGAGAGAGGAGAGAGATATGAGTTTATCATCTGTAGCACGTCATTTAGTTTTAGCAACAACCGCCATGGTGGCAATTGGAAGCGCCAATGCCCAATTTGATTTTAACTATAATGATTTTTCAGACCAATTTGAAGATCAATTTGATCGAGACTTTGACCGAGATTTTCGACGGGGTCACCACCAAGACGGACAAAAGATGCGAATTGCTGAACCGGTAAATCAACAATTTGGACCTGGCTTTTCAGCACTTCCAGTAGCAAAACTTTTAAAACTAAGACAGTACACCGGATATGAACTAAAGAAGATTATTCTAGTGGCCGAAACAGAACGAAGTTTTGGTCGTGGCAACGGGCCAATTAGAGATCGAAGAGATATTGGTCGTCCAGGTCGTGGGCATGGAAGAATGCAAATAGCAGAAGCAACACTCCTCATTGATGGAGCTCCACAAGGCTACCCACAAATGATTTCGCAATTTAAAGATAGAATCGTCTTAGACGTTACAGATCGAAACTCAACAATTGGTCATGATCTTAGTCGCGTAAGAGTTGAACTAAGAGGAAGTGTCCATGTTTATCGAGTAGCCGCTGTTATTGAAAAAACACGTGGAGGTCATGGACCAAGAACACAACAGGTAACTGAAAGAGTAGGCCAATACTTCAATGAATTCTCAAACCTAAAAGTGATTAGAGAACTTAAATTAGCTCAACATAAAGGTAAAGATGTAATGGAAGTTACTGTTAAGGCCGAAGATATGAGCCGACGTGGCCGAGCAACAGCTCAACTTTTGGTTAACGGAAGACATGAAGGTTTCTCTCAAAGTATCAATCGCGGAAATGTTACTTTTAGACTAGATCGTGGCTTAACACTTGGAGATGAAATAAGAACAATCCAAGTACAATTTAAAGGTGAAGTATATGTTCAATCAGTGAGTGCAACCTTGAAAGCTGCAAGAGGTGGAAATGGACCTGGACCGAGACCACCAAGAAATAGAAACGTTATTGAAGAAACTGTTTACCAAAGAATCAACGGTGATCAACTAATGGATGTTGCTTCAGCCCTAAGAGCAACTTCTTCGGAAGCACGATCTGAAGTAAGAAGAATTGAAGTTGTGGTTAATAACAGTGGAATGAATGGTCAAATGAGACTTTGTAAAGGAAGAGACGTAAGAGGATCTTCACAGTGTACAGATACAGCAAGGCTTGGATTTGGTAGATCAACTGTAACCCTACAGGGAGACCGTTTCATGACACTTCAGCAAGCGACACTATCAGCTCGCGGGAATATGATCATCGAATCTATAAAAGTAGTATTAAATTAATTTTTTGAGTCAATAAATTAACAAACTCAAAGATTTTTAGCGACGACCCCCGAGAAATCGGGGGTTTTTATTTATGCGCAACACAGCAAGTGTCCGATGACTCATAAGTACAATACAGTGTAAGAAATATTTAGAAAAAAGTTACCCTCGTTTAAACATAGATAGAGGTATCCCATCCTCTATTTTAAGCAAACAACACTATATATGGACACCCTCTGTCTAAAAAGGGGCTCCCAAAATTTCAAGTTACTTGATAGAATAATATTGAGAGACGAAAACTCTTTTATTGGTTTTTTCCCAACCACACACACAAAAATATAGGGAAAAGATCAAGCACTATGACAAAATTTAATTTAATTTTGAGTCCAGCTCTATGCTGTTTTCATGGTTTTTCGTGCTCTCATTGTTAGTAAACCCCACAGAAAGCAACAGGTACGCTTTCACACACACAATGATAAAGGAGATATCATGGATCCTATTCTAGCCCCAAATGACGATCGCTTTGTAGTCTTTCCAATCGAGTATCACTCAGTATGGGAGATGTACAAAAAACACATGGCAGTGTTTTGGACAGTCGAAGAAATTGACCTTGCTTCTGATAAAACAGACTGGGAAAAATTAAATGACAACGAAAAACACTTTGTTAGTCATGTTCTAGCTTTCTTTGCTGCCAGTGATGGAATTGTAAACGAAAACCTTGCTCAGAGATTTTACAACGAAGTACAAATCCCAGAAGCAAGATGTTTCTATGGTTTTCAAATCGCCATGGAAAATATCCATAGTGAAACTTACTCACTTTTAATTGATACATACATTGATGATCCAAAGGAAAAGGATAAACTTTTCCATGCTGTTCAAACACTTCCATGTGTTGGGAAAAAAGCTGCTTGGGCCATGAAATGGATGGCATCAAAGAGAAGTTTCGCAGAAAGACTAGTGGCCTTTGCTGCCATTGAAGGAATCTTCTTTAGTGGAAGTTTCTGTTCAATTTACTGGTTGAAAAAACGTGGTCTTATGCCAGGTCTTTGTACTTCTAATGAATTCATTAGTCGTGATGAAGGTCTTCACTGTGAATTTGCTTGTCTTCTTCACGACCTTCTTTCTGATGAAGAAAAATGTGACAAGGCAACTATCACGGCCATCATTAAGGAAGCTGTTGAAATCGAAACTGAATTTATCACTGAGGCCCTTCCAGTATCTCTTATTGGAATGAACTCTAAGCTCATGACTCAATATATTGAATTTGTAGCTGATCATTGGCTTGATAGATTAGGTTGCGACAAAACCTATAACTCAACAAACCCATTTGATTGGATGGAGTTAATCAGTCTTGAAGGTAAAACAAACTTCTTTGAAAAAAGAGTTAGTGAGTATCAAAAGTCTGGAGTTGTTGGAGAGAAGAACAGCACAGTATTCACATTAGACGCGGAGTTTTAAGCTATGTATGTAATGACTAGAAGTGGCGAAAAAGAGCCAATTAAATTTGATAAAATTACCCAAAGAATTGAGGCCCTTTCAAAAGGTCTTCATTCTAACTTTGTTGATTCAAGTGCCATTGCCCAAAAGGTAATTGAAGGTATCTATGATGAAATCACAACAAGAGAACTTGATAATCTAGCAGCTGAAACAGCCGCTTATCTTTCAACAAAGCACCCAGATTATTCGAAACTTGCGGGAAGAATTGCAACGTCAAATCTTCATAAAGAAACAAGAGGCTGCTTTTCTGAAAACATCAAGGCCATGTACAATTTTGTAAACTCTGCAACTGGTGAGCACTCCCCTCTTATTTCAAAAGAACTTTATGAAGTAGTGATGGAAAATGCTGAGCTATTAGACAAGGCCGTTGTTGATAAAAGAGATTATGACTACGATTACTTTGGATTTAAAACTCTTGAGAGATCTTATCTTCTTAAGATGGATGGAAAAATTGTAGAAAGACCAGGTCAAATGTTAATGAGAGTTTCAGTTGGTATTCATATGAATGATATGAAAGCTGCCATTGAAACTTACGATCTCATGAGCCAGAAGTTTTTCACTCATGCTTCTCCTACACTATTTAATAGTGGAACGAGCAAGCCACAACTTTCAAGTTGCTTTTTACTAGCAATGAAAGATGATTCAATTGATGGTATCTACGATACTCTAAAAAATACTGCTCTTATCTCTCAAAGTGCTGGCGGAATTGGACTTTCAATTCACAACATTAGAGCGAAAGGTTCATTCATTAAAGGAACAAATGGTACTTCGAACGGAATCGTTCCAATGCTAAAAGTTTTTAATGATACAGCAAGATATGTTGATCAAGGTGGCGGAAAGAGAAAAGGTGCTTTCGCAGTTTATCTTGAGCCTTGGCATGCAGATGTTTTTGATTTCCTAGAAATGAAAAAGAACACTGGTGCTGAAGATCAAAGAGCAAGAGATCTTTTCTATGCCCTATGGATTCCAGATCTATTTATGAAACGTGTAGAAGCTGATGGTATGTGGTCACTTTTCTGTCCACACGAGTGTCCAGGTTTATCTGACACTTATGGTGCTGAATTTGAAGCTCTTTACACAAAGTATGAAGAAGAAGGGAAAGCAAAGAAAGTTGTTCGTGCTCAAGACCTTTGGTTTCAAGTTTTAGAATCACAAATTGAAACAGGTTCTCCTTACATGCTTTACAAAGATAGCGTTAATGAGAAATCTAACCAAAAGAACCTTGGAACAATCAAGTCTTCAAACCTTTGTACTGAAATTATGGAATACACAGCACCTGATGAAGTTGCCGTTTGTAACCTTGCTTCAGTTGCTTTGAATAAATTTGTTGATGAGAAAACTTCTAAATATAATCATAAGAAACTTTATGATGTTGTTTACAGAATGACTCTTAACTTAAATAGAATTATTGATGTTAACTACTACCCGATTCCTGAAGCGAAGAACTCAAACATGAGACATCGTCCAATTGGTCTTGGGATTCAAGGATTAGCAGACACTTTCTTTGCCATGAGACTTCCTTTTGAATCAAAAGAAGCTCTTGAGCTTAACAATCAAATTTTTGAAACAATTTACTTTGCAGCACTAACAGCTTCAAAGGATCTTGCAAAAGTTGATGGCCCTTACCAAACATATGAAGGTTCACCAATTTCTCAAGGACTATTCCAATTTGACCTATGGAATGTAAAGCCAACAGGTAAGAATTGGGATTGGGCAAAACTCAAGAAAGAAGTGAAGAAGCACGGAGTGAGAAACTCACTACTTGTTGCTCCAATGCCTACAGCATCAACTTCTCAAATTCTTGGAAATAACGAATGCTTTGAGCCTATCACTTCAAATATTTATGTTCGTCGTGTTCTTTCGGGAGAGTTCGCTGTTGTTAACAAGGCCCTTGTAAATGACCTAGTTGAAGCAGGACTTTGGAATGATGAAATGAGAAATTCAATCATCGCCCAAAACGGAAGTGTTCAAGGAATTGAATCAATCCCAGAAGAAATAAAAGCACTTTACAAAACTGTTTGGGAAATCAAGCAAAAATCAGTAATTGATATGTCTGCAGGTCGTGCACCTTATATCGACCAAGGACAATCACTAAATGTTCACATGCAAGAGCCAAACTTTGGTAAGCTTTCTTCAATGCACTTTTATGCATGGAAGTCTGGTCTTAAGACTGGAATGTATTACCTAAGAACAAGAGCGGCAGTGAACGCTGTTCAATTCACAGTAAAAAATGATACGGCGAAGCCAACTGAGGTTGTAGATAACGAAGCAGCAATGCTTTGCTCTATCGAAAACCCAGATGACTGCGTCATGTGTGGGAGCTAGATTGAGAGGGACCTTCGGGTCCCTTTTTTTTTGGATGCGGCATCCGCAGGAGCGGATGACGCTGAACAATTTCGAGTGAGCGTGAAGCGAAACGAAGATGCGACACGTGCAAATTGCTTCGCAATTTGACGGTCGCTTTACCGTAACACATTTGCAGAAGTGTTAACGCCTGCAATGTGTTGGCGGAATGAAAGTATCGGAATAACTAAGCTGCACTCCTTATCTCTGATACCGATAGAAAACGAGTCATGGCTTTTCTGTGATTATTATCCCCAATAAAAAGAATAACCTCACCACCACTTAGTACCGTATCTAATGAAGGATTATAAACATAATCCTCACCATTTTTTGAGTAAGCTAGAATATTAACACCCGTTTTTTGAAAGAACTTTATCTCTTCAATAGTTTTCCCACTGAACTTTGATGTATTTGGAATAACTGCTTCCTCAACTCGAATAGATTTATCACTACCGCGCAACATCTTATCCAAAAAGCCTACAACATGTGGCCGTAGAATCTCTGAGGCTATCCTCATTCCACCAATAAAATTAGGACTAACAACATAATATGCTCCCGCATTTTTTAATTTTTCTACCATTGATAGATCAATTGCCTTGGAAACAATTGTAATATTAGGATTTAGAATTTTTGAAGAGACAGTGAGATACAAATTATCTTTATCATTTGAAAGAGTTGCAATCAATCCTTTTGCCGACTGTAGGTTTGCTTGTTTTAAAACATCATCATCAGTAGCATCTCCTAAGACGACTAATGCTTTTGGAAATTGTTCTATAATTTTCTCTAGAGCTTTTTCATTATTATCGATAATAATAAAACTTCGATTCGTTTGCACCATCTCTGCAACAACATGAATACCAGTCTTGCCTGCACCACAAATAATATAATGATCTTTCATTTTCCTTGCCCTCCGCTTTACACTCTCTAAGCGAAATAAGTTTTTTAAACTACCTTCAATAATATATGCTGTAACATTGGATATAGAATACAAAACCGTCCCCATCCCTATCAGCATTAAAAGCATAGTGAAATAAATTGCGGGTACACTCTTATCGATACCTAAAATATCTCCATAACCAACAGTCGAAAGAGTTATCCCCGTCATATAGAGAACTTGGTTCAATGTGGCCTCAGGAAATAAAACCTTATATCCAATAACGCCAATAACTAACGTACTAAATAGAAGTATCAGAGGAATTTTTAATTTTTTTAATATTGTAAGCAAGATCATTATCTGGCCTCCAACATTCTTATCGGAGATTAAATAAAAATTATAAAGTAGTATTTTTTACTCAAGAATTAATTTTCTTTTTAAGGCAAAGCCTTACTCGATAGATTTTATGTCTTTGAATGACGAAAACTACATTAACTTTACGCCACAATGACGACAGTAATTAGCCTCAAGCTCATGGCCTGTTAACATGCAATTATGACACACTCTCGAAGTCTGCCGGTGAATAGCATTTTTCGTTAACTCAACAGTAACGATCCCTGTGGGAACGGCGATAATTCCATAACCAAAGATCATAATGAATGAAGCAAGGGTCTGGCCCAAAGGGGTTGCAGGAGAAATATCTCCATAACCAACCGTTGTCATAGTTACAATGGCCCAATAAACTCCTCGTGGAATACTGGTAAAGCCATGTTCAGGGCCTTCAATAAGATACATCAGGGTTCCCATGATAACGACAATTGTTAAAACAGTTCCTAAGAAAACGGAAACCTTTCTTCGGCTAGCAGCAAGTCCCTCAAGTAATTGGTCAGCCTCTATTAGAAAACGTCCTAACTTCAATACTCTAAATATTCTCAAGAGTCGAAAGCCTCTAATGACCATTAAGGAGTGAACTTCTCCTCCAAAGAGACTCATGTAAGTAGGAAAAATTGATAAGATATCTACTAAACCAAAGAAACTAAAGATGTAGCGAAATGGCTTAGGTGAAGAGATGACTCTTAAAATATACTCAACGGAAAATATGATGGTGAAGATCCATTCAATGGCCCTTAACGATTGTCCATAGTCACTTTTTATAGCACTCACGCTTTCGAGAATCACTGATGTGACACTGACAAAGATTGCCACAAGTAAACCAATATCAAAAATTCTGCCCAGAGGTGTCTCGGCTTCAAAGATAATCGTATATAGTTTTTTTCGCCATTTTGGGAAATGATCAATAGAGTCTGAGTTCATGAATATAATATTATTCATATTCACTCAATAGAGCAACTTTCGACTTCAAAATGCTAAAATCTAAGAAATAAGGGTCATTAAGAACATGACCGAATTTGTGATTTGTACACGAGTGCTGTTTCCTGCACTCTTCTAGCATAGTTTTTTATAGCAGGTTTTTTAACGTAACTCTTCTTTCTAAAACCATTTATTCCCTGATGATAAGAAAGATAAAGATCATAGGCATTCACTCTTGAGATGCCTAAGCTATTAACGGCGCGATTTAGATACCATCCGATAAAATCTACAGAGTCACCGAAGTCAGTTCGCACAGCATACCATTTTCCAGTACTTCTCATATAATCATCCCAAGTTCCATCAAGCGCCTGAGAGTAACCATAAGCAGAAGAAATTCTTCTACCAACTAAACCTAGTCCAAAAAAGCCTCTTCGAGGTGGTAGAGCATCTGATACAAATTTAGACTCATGATAGATAATTGAAAGAATTGTATGCTTAGGAATATTCCATTTTTTAGAAGACTCTTTAAGAGGGTCTAACCACTCCTGCTTCTCCCATAGGAGTGAACAAGCATTTTGCTTATTCTTTGGAGGTGCCGTGGCACAACCAACAAGATATGGAAGTAAAAAGATAAAAAACAGCGTCCTCATAGATAACTAATCGGTTTCTAGAAAGAAATGTTTAAATTCACGATATTAGCGAAATTAACTGCATAAAATTTTCAATTTTAGACATCAAAATCCCTATTTAAGGTATTCTAAAGGCCTAATTAAAGAGGTTTTCATGTATTTCAAGCTATTCATTGGTCTATTAGTATCTAGTAATATCTTCGCTATGTACGGAGACACTCTTCCTATGAAGTTAGCTCCAAAGCATGCCTGTCACATCAGCCTCAATAATGGTTTAAGCACTTGCAGTGGCACTATGATGTCACCAACAATAATTAAAACCGCATCTCACTGTTTAAGGTCTCAAAAAGTAGAAGAAGTAAGTGTCCATTGTCCAAATGGCCAAAGCTTTAAGGCCAAGGAACTAATCCTTCATCCCGACTATAGCAAAGTTAGAAATAAAATGATGGCGGATGTTGGTCTGATTAAACTTGAAGGCGCTTATCAAGACAAGATACCGGCTTATTTAGACCAAAGAAAACAGATCGAAGACTTAATGAAAAACTCTCCTCTTTGTGCCGTATGGGGATATGGATTTCATATTGAAAATCTTCAAAAACTTGGTGTCTACCATGGAGTAAAAATAACGAGCTACTTCCTTGATGAATCACATATCCAGCTAGATGACATGAAAAGAGTGATGATACGCTCTGGAGATTCTGGTGGTGGACTCTTCTGTCTTGATGGCAATAGAGATTGGATCAATGTCGCAACCGTTTACGGACATGATTTTGAAAACTCTTTCTTACTTAGAAATGACTATATTAAAAACTTTCTTGACGACAATCAACTGCAAGCAAGTCAAGCGAATATAGAACAAGCAGACGACATAAAAGTAAGCATCAAAAGAAGCATAGTAAAACTTGAAATTGGAAAAACATATAAGGTAAAACCATTCTCCGTTTTCCATCAAGAAAATGGAGACATTCTAGGCACTGGTGATCAAAGGAATGTGGATTTTATTGTAAATGAAATTCAGGAATCCAAGGTCATTGGAAAGCTAATCATTAATGACCTTAGTCCTCTAAGATATCTATGCTGGGATGGAATCGCCTGTTACGGTGAATACGAAAAGGTAGAGCTCTCTAGCGAACGTCTACTTCTTCTTGAATAATTGAGGTCGATACATTTGAACGGCCTCTGTTCGAAAATGGTCACTATACTTTGCCGTTACTTCATCATAAGAATTTGTTTCACATTCAGGACGACGAAGATAATTTCTTAAACAAACAACTCCACTTTCCTGAACACTTTTAGATATGTCTTCCATAAAATTCTTCTCTACCTCACCTTGAAAGTAGCTTGGAACATCAGAAAGGCTTAAGAAATCGAATTTCTCAGGTGAGGCCTTGAGGTGAGTTACAAAATCCCCTTGTGCATAATTGACACTACCACCACCAGCGAAGTAATCCTTCACTTGGGTGAAGTTTTCTTCGTGAGCTTCAATTGTCACACCATCAGGATGATTTATCTCTCCATAGAAACAAAGATGAGCAAAGAAACTTGATCTTGCCAGTTGGCCAGTAAAAAGTCTTTCAAAGCTTTCAAAGTAATATTGAAAGTGAGTTTCTGGAAAGTTTTTTACGATAAAATCACCTTTATATAAAAGAGCATTAAAAACGCTTTTATTGCCTAATAAAAAAATAATCATTTTCCATTTTCGTATTGGAAAATCATTATAGTAGTAGCTCACCTGATCTTCTAGGTTATGAAAACCAAAAATATCATCGAAGTTTCTACCAAGAATTTTTCTTACTAGCTTAGCAAGGGTTTGAAACGTCCTCTCCCAACTTCCTAGGTATAAAAGGGAATCAAAATTAGTTTCACTAAAAATTTTCTGAAAGAAATCTTTTGTTTCACTATCAAGATCTAAATTAGAGAAGAGTATTTTTCTCTGGTAGTGATAATCGAAACGAGCAAAAGGTGGATAGCCCCAAAAAATAAGAAAGTCTTCATATTCAAAAGTTCTATAGGTAGCCTCTCTTAATTTACATAAGAGGATCTGTGGTTTTGAAAAATCTAAAATAGTCATCTTCTCTGGGTTTGAGGCCAAAAGAGGAAAGGCCCTTGAGCCACATCCAGCAATAGTGAAGATATTATTACTTCCAAGTTTCTTAACAATTTCTACATCCATGGATGTATCTTCATTGCCTAGAGTATAGTTAAGTTGTTCATGAAAATACTTCTTTGCCATTAGGATTCCTTATTCATTTTTGCAAGAGCATGTTCCCGACAAAGATTAAATTCTTCATCAGTAATAAATCCATTATGCCCCATAATTGAAGACAATTTCACCCCATGTTTCTTTGCCATTTTATCTATTTCTACTACATTTTGATAATTAATATTTCGACCCAGAGTAAATGATTCGAAAGTATCGTTCATTGCAAGAAGAGCTGTTTCTGCTAAACAAGCATAGACAATATTTCCCTCTAGGCCTAAATCAATTTTTATATCAACATCACCTGGAAGTTGAACCTCACCGCTAGCGATGACCATAACATCAGGTCTTTTGTGAGCGTCCTCGGCCTTAATATCAAAAGGTCTAGAAACATCACAAACCACGGCACCGGGTTTAACCTTATCTATATCAAGAATTTTCTTTCCTCTACTACTTGTTGTTGTAATGAATAAATCAACATCTTCACAAACAGTATCTGCGGTAGTTGAAACTTCTATATTGGCCTCTGGAAAGAGACTTAATATTTCTTCTTTGAGTTCTAAAAGTTTATAACCTCTAGGTGCAACTAAAATCATCTCTTTCCATTTGCTGGCCAAAACTTTGGCACTAACGGCCCCAATACTTCCAGTGGCACCAATAATACAAACCTTGCCTTGATAAATACCCTTTTCTCTTTTGATAAAGCCCATTTTTTCCAGAGCGTATTTTGCTGCCCATAGGGTCGCACAAGCACTTAAACTATTCCCTGTGGTAAGTGGTATAGGGCTCATATTTTCAACAGTCACCCCCGCATCACCGACTATTTTAGTATAGGCACCAAGTCCAATTATTTTAGCATTATTTCGAGCAGCTTCTTCGCAAACATTAATAAGAAGTCGATAGATTTTATCAACGTCACCTTCCACTAACTTCTTAGGCGTGGCCGCAACAGAATAAATGAGACCTTCAACTACCTTACCAGTGCTTTCACTTTTAATATTCTTTATATTTCCATAAAGAAAACCTGGCATATTGGCCATGACCTCTTCTAATAATGGCTCAACACTAGACTTAATTGGCTTAAGGTACTTAAGTACAGGATGCTTAAATAAATAGGAAGCTGATAGTGGATGAATGATAAAAGCAAATTTATCTATTTTCCCTTTATCTTTAGGACCTTCATAGACCACACACTCAAGCTTGAACTTTTCAATGACTTTCATCACATCATTTTCAGTAACAACGGCGCTTTCTGGATTCTGACACTTTATTAATGCTTCTAGTATTGGAAAATTAAAATTTGGTATATCAAATAGTTTTGGAAGACCAACAACAATTCTCTCAACACCTTTTTCTAATAATTTCTCTTTAAAATCATCATCCACATGATCAAGAACAAGAGTTTTACCTTTAAGGTGATCACAGTTTATGAGTTGTAGTGTTGCTTGATTTCCTACAAAGGTTGAACTCTTATAGAATTCTTTCAGAAATTCAGCACTGAAATCTCCTTCGCTAAAATCTGCGAGAAGACCCCTCTTTATTTTCATTCTTCTAAAAACTGGTGTGGAAAATTTAATGAACTTATCTAGCTTTGCTCTTCCTTTAATTAAAAAAGGTAGCTTGGTTAAGAAATATGGATCGGCCATAATAATATGGTTCTCCCATTCTTCAAATAATTCAATTAAAGGATACTGAAGAGCACCAGCATAGAAACTAACATTCTTCTTGGGAAAGAGTTTTGGCATCTTCTTATGAAGAGAGCGTATGGCATACGGCAGATAAATATTTTTAACCACTGAACCGTCTACGACAGTAGTCTCTCTGGCCATTGTTTTTAATTTTTCAACCTGCGGGTGAGTAAAGAAACCACCATGATACTTAATTGGTGGTGGCAGTCCACTGAGAGCGATAACATCACAAAGACCATCATATTTATAGATTAAGTTTTTTGATAACTCGAAATTAAAATTTGTAGCATATTGAGTGATACGATACTTCTCACCTAGTATTTCTATAACTTCATCGAAGCTTCTACCATCTTGAGTATAGGAAATAGAAAGAATATGCTTCATGAAGGTTCCTCATGGTTTTTAACATATTCAAAGATCTTTTCTTTATAATTATCCCACTCACACTTAGGAAGTTCTTTAAAGTCTTCATTATAATTATGAATATCATAGCGAACTTTTGCATACATATAGGTAAGAAGCTGACTAGGAAGACCAAGTTTTTCCATTACCTTGCCTGCATTTTTTATTTTTGGTAAAGCAATTGTTTTAACTTTGACTCCAAAGGCCTCAAGCCCTTCATTAGCAAATTGCTCCATAGTGGGACATAGGTCACTTATCACATGATAACATTTGTCTTCTTTAAAAGCTTCATTACCAACAGCGTGTGAAAGTACTGAAGAACAGTGGTCCACTGGAACAATTGGAAAGACTGCTTTTGAATTAAATGGCATGGGTAAGTATTTTAGATAATTAAAAATTGTTAAGCTCTTAGACCATTTCTTAAAGAGATAAAGAAAATAGTAAGGCCCATCAATTTTTACAATCTTCCCGCTATCTCTAGCACCAACTAAAACACCTAAGCGATAAATAAGTTTAATGCCTTTTATTTTTGATTCTCTTACTAATAACTCCGCATCGTACTTTGTTTTAGCATAGTGGTCGAAGTGTTTTTGCCCAACCTCTAAGCGATCTTCTGGAAAGAAGCCGGTGTGATTACCTGCAACCGCAACTGTTGAGGTGTAGTGAAATTTTTGTAGCTTCTTACATTTTTTTGCGAAGTAGAGAACATTCTGTGTGCCCACAACATTGAACATGAAGCACTGCCCATAGTTACCCTTGAGATCATAAAAAGCTGCACAGTGAATAATTTCTGTTACTTCATTAGAAATTTTATCAGCAAGCTCATCATTATCGATGATATCTGGATTACTGATATCACCGCTCACAAGCACGATGCGCTTTTCAGTACTGTATTTTTTCTTTAGACGGTTTAAGTGCTTTGGCCTCACAAGTAGATATATCAAAATCTCATCTGATTTTTTCAGAAGGTCTTTTAATAAATATCCACCAAAGAAACCAGTACTTCCCGTAAGAAGTATGTTCATTCCAGTGTTACCTCGTTTACTAAATCTACAAGGTCTTTTTCGGAACATTTGGTGAAAACATTAAGTGCTTGATTTTCTATGGATACATTCCATATTTGTTCTTGAGAATCTTCAAAGACTTCACCGTCTCCAAAGAAGTTGACTTTATTAGCTGGTTTTAAATTTTTAATCGTTACTTGATCTGTTTCAAAAGAAATAAAGTGTGGGTCCTTATCTAATGACTCCCCCATAGAGAGTCTATAAAGACATGTTAGTAGTTCATGACGAGTTGGATGAGTAACAATACAAACATTAAATTTACCGTCATCATTTCTTGTTTCAGGGGCCACATTAAATGTTCCACCGATCATGGATTGATTATTGACTAATACGGCAGCTGCGTGAACCTGACCTTTAAAGTCAGGAGAATCAATATAGAGATCATTATATTTTAAATCGAGTCCAAGTAATTCCTGCATAGCAAAGAGAGGATAAATCTTTCTTCCGGCCATCCCCATTACTTTTTTAAAGACAGGAAATTTCTTTCTTAGGCGATTTACCTTACTTGCCACATCACCAGCAAAACCAATCCCACCGTTAGTGGCCATATATCTATTATTAACTTTGATAAGATCTATTTTCTTAATTTCTTTACTTCGAATTCTACTAATCACTCGATTGATATTTTTTTCGTTACCTAATTCATTGGCCAAATCATTTGCTGTACCACCTGGAACCACTAATAATCCTACTTCTTTATTCGCCATTTCTTGAATGAGAGTATTAACAGTACCGTCGCCACCAACGCTTACGATCGCATCGACTTTACTCGTAAGGTCTTCTTTTAAATTAACGGCCAACTCATCTAGATCTTCTGGAGACCTAAATAGTAGCTCCGACCTAAACAGAGATTGCCCAATTTTATCTTTCCAAAATTGAGCTCCACCTTGAGAGGCGCGTTGATTAAAATATACGCTAATTGTCTGCATAATTTCCCGTTTTGATTTATAATATTATTAAGAATACTCTATAAATTACATAAACTTAACGCATCATGTAAAAAGTACTCATGCCTGTCTTAAGTGTCGACAGAAGTTACAAGATCAGTGGCTAAGTCTTATGTAAATTCAATATGTTAGAGGGTTCTTAAATAAATAAACAAAGGAATACTCTTGAATGTCATTCTTGTTACTAGTCAAATAACCTACGTGCCGGAGAATTACCTAGGGATCTTCGAGCAGCTTCTTTCTCATTTAGACAGTAATGTGAATATCAAGGCCCTTATCCTTTTAAAAAATCTTGATCAGTCAGTTGTAAAATCAAGCCTTGGACTTTATTTCTTAGGTGCAGGTCAAACTGCAAATTCTCTTATTAAAAATATCATCCAATTAAGAAAGGATTCACGTAAAGAACTCTTTGCCAGTAAAAATATCCCTGTCTTAGAGTTTAAATCACTCAATGATGATGCCGCTGTAACAAAAGTTAAAGAACTAGAATGCGACCTTGTTATTAACTTAAGGACCAGATGCATATATAAGAAAGCAATATTAGAAGCACCAAAATTAGGTTGTATTAATATCCACCATGGACTACTTCCTAAATATCGAGGAACTCTTTGTGATCTCTACGCTCTTTCAGAAAATAGAAAAGCTGGCTTTACTATTCATAGAATGAATAAAAAAATTGATGCTGGTAAAATTCTAGAAGTCGTAGAAGTCAGCACAGATGGTGACAAAAACTATCAAGAATACTTAAGAAAGGCCTCTCTTACTGAAGGAAGGGAATTGGCAAAACTTCTCAACCATTGGTCAAAAGAAAAGAGTCCCCCTCATGAAAAAAATAATGAATGTGACTCACCTATTTTCACTAAGAATCCGACAAGGAAACAAATAAAAGATTTCAAAAAACAAGGACTTATTCTATGAATAAGAAAGCATTTAGTTTTCACCACGGCTCACCAGGGCTTCCATCAGATTTTATGCCACTAACAGAAGGCATTGCGAGTAATGAAGACCTCAAATTTCATTTTAAAAATCGTAATGAACAACTACATACCTCTTCCGAAATTGTTGTGGGATATAGTTTTGGCTGTGTAAGGGCCATTAAAGAGGCCCTTATTACTCCTAATACCAAAAAATTAATTATGATCTCTCCTTTTCTTCTGACAACTAAACCAGTTGGTGCTCTAAAGTCTATTTTACTTGGACTACCTGTTATTGGTGAAGCCATTCTTGTTAAAGCAGGAGCTAAGGCCATAGAAGAAATGATAGCTAGTTCTTCTGTGCCACAAAGTCCTTCTGAGTTTTATAAAAAACAAGCGAGCTCTTACTGTGAAGCAAGAGTGCTAAAAACGGCCATCATGGAAAAGGACTTTAATTTAAGTGACACCATCAAGGATCTTAAAGAATTAAGAGAAAGAAATATCGAAGTTCATATGATTTCTGGTAAGCAAGATAAAACACTTAACCAAGAAGACCTCTATCATAAATTAAAAGTCTACCTTCCTCATATTAAATATACTTCTATAGAGGATGCAGGACATGCCCTTATTTTTACTCACGCCACAGAATTAAAGAAGTATTTATTTGATATAGAAAAGCTTGGATACTTTGAAGGTGTACACGAAAAGAATAACGTGGCTTCATTTCTTGGAAAACACCTCAGTGAAACTCCTCATAAGAAAATTTTAAGTTGGGTTCCCTATGAAACCATTGCAACTTGGGATGGTAACCTTGAGACCCCTCTTGAACATCAAAGCGTATCTGTTGCAGAATTAGACGCACTTGTTGGAAAGCTTGCACACTCTTTTAAAAAGCTTGGTGTAGAAAAAGGAGATCGGGCCATTATTTTTGTTCCTATGTCACTCTATCTCTATGCCTCAATGTTTGCCCTTCAAAAGTTGGGGGCCATGGCAGTCTTCTTAGATAGTTGGGCCAGACGAGATCAAATGGGAGCAGCGGCAGCAGTTGTTGATGCCAAGATTATGGTGAGTGTGGATAAGGCATTTCAATATCTAGGTGAAATAAATGAGATAGGAAAAATACCTTTGAAAATTTGTGTTGGTCCTAGCGAACAAAAATATACTGCCAATCTGGAAGAGATGATGCAAACAAATGAGTCGGAAGGAATTACGGCGGTGGAAAAAGAACATACCGCTTTGATTACTTTCACTACTGGCAGTAGTGGAACTCCAAAGGGTGCTGACAGGTCCCATCGCTTCTTAGCGGCACAACACTATGCCCTTAATAAGCATATTCCTTATGAAGAAAATGATTCTGACCTCCCTGTCTTTCCTATATTTTCATTAAATAATTTAGCAGCTGGAGTTAACACCATCATACCGGCCATTGATGTAGGCCAACCTAATGAAAAAGATCCCCTCATCTTAATCGCTCAGATGAAATCAACTCAAACAACCTGTACAACATTGAGCCCGAGCTTGTTAAGAGCAGTTTATCAATTCTGTCTCGCAAAGAATATAAAGTTAGATTTTTTAAAAAGAATTGTTACCGGTGGAGCACCAGTTTCAAAAGATGATATGGCTGCCACTAAGAAAATCGCTCCCAATGCTGAAATTCTAGTTCTCTATGGCTCAACAGAAGTTGAACCTATGGCCCACATTGAAGCAACAGAAATGCTTAAAGAGAGCGGAATCACTGATGAAGAAATAGTAGAAGAAGGAGTTAATGTAGGACTCTTTGACAGTGGCCTTGATGTGAGATTCTTAAAAATTACCAGTGAACCAATTATTATCAAAACCAAATCTGATTGGGATGAACATCTTTTAAATAAAGGAGATGTGGGAGAAATTATTGTCGCTGGTGAGCATGTTTGTGAAGGATACTTCAATAATAAAGAGGCCTTCTTCAGAGCAAAAATCAAAGATGAAAACGGAAGAGTCTGGCATAGAACAGGTGATCTCGGCAGACTAGATAATGAAAACAACCTATGGTTAGTAGGAAGAGTTCATAATGCCATTAATAGAAATGGTGAATACCTTTTTCCTGTCAGAGCAGAGATTGTTATAAAGAAATTGGACTTTGTTAATAAGGCAGCCTTCTTAGGAATGAAAGATGAAGAGCTTGGTGAAAAAACATTTGCCGTCTACTCTCTAAAAGAAGGTCTCACAGAAGACGATGCACAAAGAAAAGAAATTGAGAGAATCATGGCCAAGAATCAGATTACCGTTGATGAAATAGTTTGTGTAGCAGATATTCCCATGGACCCAAGACATCACTCCAAAGTTGAATATGAAAAATTAAGAGAGATCATTAATGGAAAATAAAGAAGTTGGATTAAATGATTATAGAAGTATAAGAAAAGATCAATTCTTTAAGTGGATGCAATTCATTAAAGAAAGGTTTCATCCAGGATCTCACTTCCTAATGATCTTCTTATTCTTAGTAGGACACTACTTTGTGGCCTATGCCTCTCAACATGTAACCGTAAGTGGCATTGATATCCTCTTTATCATGATGGGAACAGCAGTCTTTTTTTTAAAATTACGCTTCTATGATGAAATTAAAGACTATGAATTAGATTTAGAAATTAAGCCCTATAGACCTCTTCCAAGAGGTCTCTTAACACCATTTGATGTAAAGAAGGGAATTGAAAATTGTATCGTTTTAGAAATCATCTTCTTTTCAGCATGTGGGAAGCCAGGCCTTTTGATGATTTTAGTATCCATTGGTTACTCGCTTCTTATGTATAATGAATTCTTTATCCCCAAATTAATAAGACCTCACCTTACTACCTATGCAACAACTCATACGGTGGTCACGCTTTTTCTTTCACTTACTATTTTCAGTGCCCTTGGAGGACAGTGGGTTTGGAATATGGACCCAGACTTTTACTACTTCGCACTTATGAATTGGATTCTCTTTAATATCTTCGAACTAGGAAGAAAAACATTTCAACCCGAAGAAGAAAAGAATGCTATAGAGTCTTATTCTAAAGTTTGGACGAGACCTGGAGCCTTTCTTCTTGTACTTGCACAGGCCATCCTTGCTTCATACTTATTACTGCAAGTTTCTACGTTGTATTTCTTTGATATTCAAAATTACTTAATCGGCACTCTTATACTTTTAGTTATTATAGGACTCGTTTACATCTTCATACCAAAGAAGAGTACGGGTCATATCTACAGGGCCTTTAGCTCTTTATTTATTATAATTTTTTATTCCATTATTATAGGCAATTATATTGTTCGACAATTTTTTTAAGGATAACCATGTTAACGATTAATAAGAAAAGTACTGCTCATTATGCAAAGAAATACGCGGGAGGAAAGGGACATAACCTCTATCTTCTAACAAAGTTAGGGATCAAAGTACCAGAATGGGTTGTTCTGCCACCAATGTTCTTTGAAGAGTTTTGTCTTGCCAATGGTATTGAACAAAAAATAGAAACCTTAGTTAGCAACGAGCACAACTCTCCAAAATCAATCGCTACAGATATTGAAAAATTAATTATGGCAAAAGAAATGCCGGCTGAGCTTTTAAAAGCTATCGAGAATATTTATCTGCCCTTTAAGTCAAAGGCGCTTGCAGTAAGATCAAGTGCTCTTGATGAAGACGGTGGTCAATTTAGTTTTGCTGGTCAATTAAGTAGCTTTCTCTTTGTAGAAACTCTCGATAAGGTAATTGAGTCTATTAAGATGTGCTGGGCCTCTGCTTACTCAGAAAGATGTCTCGTTTATCGTATTGAAAATCAATTAAAAGTAACCGATATAAAAATCTCAGTTGTTATACAAGAAATGGTCCCCTCACAATCAAGTGGCGTTGTCTTTACTTGTGATCCCGTCAATCAAGACATGGATAAGATCATGGTAAATAGTGTCTACGGCGTTGGAGAAGGACTTGTCTCTGGGCTTTATGAGGGAGACACCCACGTAATCGATAAAAAATCTAGAACCGTTGAAAATGAAGAAATTAGTGAGCAAGACAAAAAGCTTATTCAAGATGCAAGCATTCAAGGACTCCAAGAAGTTATCGTTAGTGATGAACTAAAGAGTAGGCCAAAAGTTGACCAAAAGAATTTACAAAAACTATGTGATCTATGTCTGAGTATTGAGAACTTCTATCAATACCCACAAGATATAGAATGGGGTATTTATGAAGATGAGATTTACATTCTTCAGGCCAGACCGGTAACCACATCAGTTTATAATTCCCAAGGGAAACTCTTCATTTGGGACAATTCAAATATTGTAGAAAGCTACGGCGGAATAACCAAACCCCTCACCTTTGGTTTTGCTAGATATGTCTACCATCAAGTTTATGTGCAGTTTTGTGAAATACTCCTTGTTCCACAAAAACGCATAAAGGAAATGAATTACTTCTTACAAAATATGCTTGGTCTTTTCTATGGACGGGTATATTACAATATTCTTAACTGGTATAAGCTAACAAATATTCTTCCAGGGTATAATTTCAATAGAAAGTTTATGGAAACCATGATGGGTACTGACACAAGTCTTGCTGATGAAGTTGCCCAAAGAATACGACCAACTAATTATCAAGATAGCTTTGGCGCCAAAATAAAGAAAGTCATCACTGGTTTAAAATTTTTCTACTTCCATCTCAATATACAAAATATTGTCGACAAATTTCTATCAGATTTCTATGAAGTTTATAATAAATTTAGAAGGGTCGACTATTCAAATATGAGAAGTGATCTTATCTATGAAGATTATCAAAAGCTAGAACAACAACTTCTTTGGAAGTGGCATGCTCCTATTATTAACGACTTTCTTTGTATGATTCATTTTGGCCTCTTTAAAGCGCTGAGTGAAAAGTGGTTTAAAGAACTAGGACCAAATTTTAGTAACGATCTCTTAGCAGGTAATGGAAATCTTGAAAGTGCCCTGCCTACGAAAACTCTTATTATGATGGCCGACAAATGCCTTAAGACAGACGGCTTAGTAGATCTCCTTAAAAGTCACCCTAACGACCAATGCTTAGAGGCCTTAAATCAATCTCAATATCAGGAGTTCTACAAAGAAGTTCTGAAGTATATAGATGATTTTGGATTTCGCTGTATGAGTGAAATGAAATTAGAACAAAAAGACTTTCATCAAGACCCTTCGCTATTTTTTGCTTTTCTTAAGAATATTATTAATTCCGGACAAACTGATATTCATGAATATGAAAAACGTGAGGCACAAATTAGAGATACGGCCTTGGCCCAACTAAAGAAACATGGAACAGGTATCAAAGGCATTATCTTTCGCTGGTCAATGAAACATGCACGTAAAGCAGTTATGAATCGTGAAAATACTCGTTTTTGTCGAACAAGAGTTTATGGAATTGTTCGTTCCATGTTCTATGGGATTGGCAAAGATTACGCTGCTCGAAATATTATCAATGATCAAGATGATATTTTCTATCTTTCACTTGAGGAATTAAAAGGAAGTTTTGAAGGATACAATTCTATTCAAAATCTAAAAGCTGTTATTGAACTTCGAAAGCAGCAATATCATGAATACGAACAATCTGATGAGCCGGCCATGCGCTTTAATACTCGGGGTCCTGTTTACTATCAAAATAGACACTTCCCTGCTCCTGTAAAAATCGATAGCGATATTGAGCTAAAGGAAAATCAAATGCTAGGACTTGGCTGTGGGCCAGGTGAAATTGAAGGTATCGTCAAAGTTATTATGGGACCTGATGATGATCTAGAACTAAATGGTGAAATTCTTGTTACCTATAGAACTGACCCTGGTTGGATTCCTCTTTACCCAAGTATCAGCGGACTCTTAGTAGAACGTGGGGGTCTTCTCAGCCATAGTGCGGTGGTGGCCAGAGAAATGGGACTCCCTACAATCGTTAGTATTAAGGGCCTAACTAAGAGATTAAAAAGTGGCGACCGGATTCGCTTTAACGGAGAAACCGGCCTCATTGAAATCTTAGATTAACAAATAGCAATTGCATCCGGAGCTTTCTTAATAGCTTCGCTTACATCACTTGTCTCTGTTGTTTGCTCATGAAGTTTATTGGCCCTTCCACTAGGGTCAATATTATATTCTTGCCACTTAGGGATCCATCTCTTCACTAACTTATCAACGCTTTCATGAGGGAAGTGAGAAGTATAAATTTTGCGATAAAAGAAAGCTTCCTTAGTCATTGGTGTGTTATGAGGAAATATTTCAGCGGCACGAGAAAACTCAGCATCACTAATCTTACGATCAGCAAGATCTTTCAGTCCATCGACCCAAGAGTACCCAACCCCATCAGAGAATTGTTCTTTCTGTCTCCATAAAACCTCACTTGGAAGATAAGTCCCATCATCAAAGGCCTTTCTTAAAATATACTTTTCTCTTTTTTCTGGTGTTAATACTTTGTATTCAGCATCTAGCTCCATCGCCACTTGAAGAAACTTTAAATCAAGAAATGGGACCCTTGCTTCAAGAGAATTTCCTGCACTAGAACGATCAGCTCTTAAAACATCACTGGTATGGAGTCTCTTTACTCTTCTTAGACATTCAAAATGAAAATCAGTAGCACTAGGAGCATGGGCAAAATAAAGATAACCTCCGAAGAGTTCATCGGCCCCTTCCCCACTTAAAACGACTTTATGACCATCGGCCTTAATCCTCCCAGCAACGAGAGACATAGGAGTTGACGCTCTTATAGTTGTCACGTCGTAGCTTTCAATTTTACCAATAAGTTCTTCAACATGATCTAGACCTTCTTCTACGGTATAGACAATTTCATGGTGGACACTACCTATAAACTCTGCCACATCACGAGCCTTAGCAAGGTCTGGAGAACCTTCTAACCCAACTGAATAGGTAAATAACTTCTTTCCTTCTTTCGCTAGTGCTTTTGCAGCAATGGATGCCACGAGACTTGAATCTAATCCTCCTGATAATAGAGCGGCAATAGAAACATCACTCATTAATCTTTTTTCAACAGCTTGAATAAAGGCATCCTTAATTCGCTCAGGACCGGCCTTAACTTCAATACCTCTATACCAATCAGGAAAGAACCACCTTCTCGGTGAAAAATCTTTTTGGGTCATGACATGACCTGG